>ERZ779932.3-NODE-3-length-189777-cov-10.573850_pt1 | contig 189777 bp, 153 predicted proteins | sample MGYA00511064_ERZ779932 | MGnify/ENA primary metagenome ERZ779932 (study PRJEB29588, sample SAMEA1966821) | human gut metagenome | biome: human gut; feature: human-associated habitat; material: faeces | place: Denmark | collected 2008/2010 ...
TTGTATTAGATTTTCTTTTTGAATGAAATGAAAAGACATTAAATAAAATTTAAGTATTATAGTTGGAGCCAGAGCATCAACATCATAATTATTTCTTAGCAAACTTACAACTAGATAACAAAAATAGCCTCTTAATTCATTTAAGAGACTATTTTTTTACGTAGTTGTCCATATTAGTTTTTTTTTAGCATTTTTTAATTCATCATAGTATTTTGCTATCAATTCATCTAATTCTATGCTTAATTTATATGTAATATTATAATCATCGCCTTGTTCAATACTATTATTTAATTTATCCCTCAATTTACAAATTTCATCATTTAACATACTAATCTCTCCTTTTTATTTGATTATCTTTCGTATATCTATAAATTAACACATTATTTTTCTCAAGTCAAGTATTTTCAAGGCATTCTGGGAACTTTCGTATGACATTTTATTTCTTTTTTCGACACGATATTTTATTAAAAAACGGTATTGTTTTATTTTCTTAACCAACACCGTTTTTATTACATTTTTCACAAACTTAAATTTTTGTTATTTTTTAACTTTTTACAATAGAAAGTACCATTTTTTCCTCTTTAAATACATCATTTAACACTTGATTTAAATATTCTACATTTATCCCTTCTATTTCCTCTATATAATCAAAAGAATTAATTCCTTTAAAATAGTCTGCTAAGAACATTCTTGCTATGTCCTGTACATCATTGTATTCTTTTACATATCCTCCATAAATCATTTTCTTTATTCGTTGAAAATCTCCCTTAGCTATTCCTTTTTTCTTCATTTCTTTTACTTTTTCTTTAAATTCATTATATAAAGTTTCTGGTTCCTTCGATTGACCTGTTATCAAAACATGTGCATAGGTTTTTCCAAATTCATAATCTAAACTTGGCTGTCCATGTATTATCCCTTTATTATATAATTCTTTGTATAATTCTGAACTTCTTCCAATTAAAAGGTTTAACAAAATTTCTATAGAAATATGTTTTTTTACTATTTCTTTTGAATTTTCCATAGATTTTTTATTAATCATGTCTTTAATTCCTATTGTATAAAGCGGTTGGCTTACTTCTAATCTTTGTTCAATAAGCTCTTGGACTATTGTCTCTGGTTCCTCTGGATAAATTCTTTTAATTTCTCCTTGATTCTGATTCTCTATAAGACGTTTTTTTACTTCACCTATTATTTTCTCTGGTTCAAAATCACCTGATATAACTAAAACCATATTAGATGGATTATAAAAAGTTTTATAACATTTATATAAAATTTCCTTGTTTATTTTTCCAATTGTTTCTATCGTTCCTGTAATATCTATTTTTATTGGATTATTATGATACATTGCTTGCATCGCATTTAAATATACTCTCCAATCTGGATAATCATCATACATCATAATCTCTTGTCCAATAATTCCCTTTTCTTTCTCAACATTTTCATCTGTAAAATATGGATGCTGCACATAATCCATTAATTCATCCATTGCAGGATAAAAATTATCCGTACTTTCAAACAAATAGGCAGTATGATCGTTAGTTGTATAAGCATTTGCATTTACTCCTAATGCAGTTAATACATCTAAACTATTTGTTCCATTTTCTTGTTCAAATAATTTATGTTCTAAAAAATGTGCTACTCCATTTGGCACTTTAGTTTTTTCCTCTTCTCCTGGAACAATAAATTCACTATCATTCGAACCATAATTAGTTCCCCAAATCATATATTTTTTTTGAATTCCTGGTTTAGGAATAACCATAACAGTCAATCCATTTTCTAATTTTTCTATATAAAGTTTTTCCTTAACCTTTAAATTTTCAATTACTTGCATCTTTATCTCCTTTCTATTTATTGACTCATTATAATCTAATCCTTTAAGAAATATATTGTATTAATACTTACTTTTCTTGCTATATTTATAACATCTTCTTTTTGGATTTTCTCAATTTTTTTAATATATTCTTCTGTAGAAACTCTTGTGTTTGTTAATTCTTGACCAAAATAATAACTAATTTGAGTATCTTGTTCATCATCTATCGTCTTAATAGTTGCTAGAATTCCTTTCTTAGCATTTGCAATATCTTCTTCTGTAAAATCACCTTGTTTCATATCTTCAATTTGTTGTTTTATTAAATCTAATGCTTTTTGATAATTTGAAATTTCAATTCCACAATTTACAAATATAATGTTTTTATGACGTAAATAGCTTGAACTCGCCACATAAGCTAAATGTGCCTTTTCTCTTACATTTTGAAACATTTTAGAATTTGCTGTTCCTCCTAATATACTGTTATATATAACTGTATCATATTTTAATTCTTCATTATCGATGTTAACATCTAATCCTAATATAAGTTTTCCTTGTGTTACTTCCATAGATTCTGTAACAATATTTTCTTTTTCTTTAATTTCATTGTTATCTATTTTAGGAATATTATAATTTGGCTTTCTTCCTTCTAATTTTTTTATATTTTCATTATTTTCTATCAATGTATCTGTATTTTCTTTTATATTTCCTGACACAAATATGTCTATTTTACAAGAATTAATTAAGTTTTTATAATATAAGTATAGTTCTTTTTCATCTATATTATTTAAGTCCTCTACATATCCAAATTTATATAACCCAAATGCTTTTTCTCCATACATTTCTTCAATACATCTGTCAATTGCATATCTGGCTTTATTATCTATTTTTCCAACTATTTTTTGTTTTAAATTTTCTTTTTCTTGTTCTATATATTCCTTCTTAAATCCTTCACCTTCTTTATAAGGATCAAATACAATTTCAAGTAATTTTTGTATAGCTTTTTTTAACATTTCATCATTATTTTGTGGTAAAAAATCATCATTAATTACTTCTATATAAAATTTTAAAACTTGATTATCTCCTGTTTTATCCAATCCGCAATCAAAGCTTGCTCCATACATTTCTTCCATTTGCTTGCTAATTTCTTCTTGAGTTGGCATATTTTTACTACCTCTTCTTAAAAGCATTGAGATTAATGCATTTTTTGTAACTGTTTTCCTATTTAATTCTGTTGTTAAAAAAACTGCTAACAAATTTGTTTTAAATTTATTAGTATTTATAGTATGAATTTTAATTCCCTGCTTTAATTCATTTTCTTTATATTTCATCTAAATTCCTCCTTCTTTATTTTATTATACACATTTTTTAAATTTATAATTCTTTTAAATAATAATATATTTTTTAAAACAAAAATTGGAAGTTAAAAAGTGTATATTTATAATACCCCATTATACTTCCAATCCCTAATTTTCTAATTAAATTTTCTTTTTCTAGCTGCTTCTGATTTTTTCTTTCTCCTTACACTAGGTTTTTCATAATGCTCTCTTTTACGAACTTCTTGTAAAACTCCATTTCTTGCACATTGTCTTTTAAATCTTTTTAAAGCATCTTCTATATTACCATTATTAACTTTTATCTCTGACATTTATATTCCCCTCCTTCCGGCCCATACGAAACTGTATGTGGGATAACCCTTATAACGATATCCATTATAACCTAAATTGGTATAACTTGTCAATAGTTAAAATTCAAATAATACAGCTTTATTCTCTTTTAATGATTTCTTAACATCTATAATCCTTTGATTACTAGATCCTCTGAACCTTAACTTTATATCCTTTTTGTCTTCTTCGAATTTTCCATCTACTAAAACATCTATATATGATAGAATTTCTGGTGTTTCTTTCCAATTATTATACATTTTTCCCATAATATCTGTTTCAAAGGTATAACCTGAATAACACCAAATGTTTTTGTCCGGGAATTTTTCTTTTACTCTCTTTAAAAGTGGTAATAATCCTTGTTGATTTACATGTTCTAGTGGTTCTCCTCCTAATACTGATAAACCTGAAACATAAGAATGATCTAATTCTTTTATAACTCTATTAATTTCATTTTCTGTAAATTCATTTCCATAATTAAAATCCCATGCTTCACTATTAAAACAATTTTTACAATGATGTGTACATCCACTTACAAAAACTGAAACTCTAACACCTAAGCCATTTGCAATATCAGCTTTCTTTATATCAGCATAATGCATATTATATCATCTTCTTTCTAATAACTAGTTTAAGAAAGGTAATAAACTTTTCACAAAACCATTTGTTGCTGGAATAAACCATAATACAACAATTAATATTCCTACAATTAGTATAGTTAATCCACCTGCAATAAAATCCTCTTTTTGTAATTTTCTTTTTTCTCTTTTAGGCATATTCTTAAAAGTAACTGAAACTAAATCAACTAAACTCATAAAAGTTCCTACATTATGTGTGGGCATTTGTTCTTGAGCATAATCTTCTTTTCTATTTTTCTTTTTAGTATCAGCTTTATAATTTGTATTTTTTTCTTTTTGTTTATAAACCCTTTGATTATATATATCTTCCTCTTTTTGTAATTCTTTATCATATTGTTCTCTTAAAAAGCCATCAGAAAGTATTTTATATGCTTCATTTATATTTCTTATCTTTTCTTCTGCCTTTTCTCTTTCTACTCCTACATATAAATCTGGATGATACTTTTTTATTAATACTTGATGAGCTTTTTTTATTACTTCTTCTGATGCCCTAGGATTTACTTCTAATATTTCATAATAATTTTTCATTAGCTTACCTATTTAATGTACCTTTCCTTTATTATTATTCATATTTTATACTAAAAAAATGAAAATAGCAATATAAAATTGCTACTTTCATTTTTTATTTTTTGTATTATACAAATTCTTTACAATTATTCTTTTCCAAAAATCGCTTCAAATTCATCTGCTTCAATTTTTTCTTTTTCTAAAAGAATACCAGCAACTTGATGCAACTTATCTATATTATCAGATAATATTTGTTTTGCTCTATTATATCCTGTATCTACTATTCTTTTTGTTTCCTCATCTATAATAGCTGCTGTTTCTTCTGAATACTCTCTACCTTGAGCAATATCTCTACCTAAAAATACTTGTTCTTGATTAGAACCTAGCATTAAAGCTCCTATTCTATCACTCATTCCATATTTTGTTACCATACTTCTAGCAATTCCTGTTGCTCTCTCAATATCATTACTTGCTCCTGTTGAAATATCATTTAAAATTAATGCTTCTGCAACTCTACCACCAAGTAGTGAAACAATATTTTCTTCCATTTCTGTTTTTGACATAAATGATTTATCTTCTGTTGGACGATACATTGTATATCCTCCAGCCATACCTCTTGGTACAATTGATATTTGATGTACTGGGTCTTGTGTCTCTAGATAATGACTTACAACTGCATGACCAGCTTCATGGTAAGCAACAAGTCTATTTTCTTTTTCACTTCTTACTTTTGTCTTCTTTTCAGGTCCCATAGTAACTTTTACCATAGCATCTTCAATTTCTTTCATTCCTATTTCATTTAAATTTTTTCTTGCTGCCAATAATGCTGCTTCGTTTAATACATTTTCTAAATCTGCTCCAGCAAATCCTGAAGTATTTTTTGCAATAACTTTTAAATCAACATCATCTGATAATCTTTTTCTTCTTGAATGTACTTCTAATATCTGTTCTCTTGCTTTTACATCTGGTAATCCTACTACAATTTGTCTATCAAATCTTCCTGCTCTTAGAAGCGCTTTATCTAATACATCTGGTCTATTTGTTGCTGCTAATACAATAACACCTTCATTTTCTGTAAATCCATCCATTTCAACTAATAATTGATTCAATGTTTGCTCTCTTTCGTCATGACCTCCACCAAGTCCAGCTCCTCTTTGACGTCCAACAGCATCTATTTCATCAATAAATATTATACATGGTGCATTTTTCTTAGCTTGATCAAATAAATCTCTTACTCTTGAAGCACCAACACCAACAAACATCTCTACAAAATCAGAACCACTTATAATAAAGAATGGAACTCCTGCTTCTCCTGCTACTGCTTTTGCAAGCAATGTTTTACCTGTTCCTGGTTGACCAACAAGTAATACTCCTTTTGGAATCCTTGCTCCCATGTCTGTAAATTTCTTTGGATTTTTCAAAAATTGTACAATTTCTTCTAATTCTTCTTTTTCTTCATCAACACCTGCTACATCTTCAAATGTAATTTTATTTTTTTCTGCTGGTGTCATCATTCTTGCTCTATTTTTTCCAAAAGACATTGTTTTACTTCCTGGATTTCCGTTGTTTGCTCCACCCATCATGAAGAACCAGAAAATAAAAAATATAATTAACAATCCAAATGGTGTTAATAAGCTAAGTATTGTAATAAATATTGATTCTGATTTTTCCTCTAAAGTAAATGCTCCTTCTTTTAAAAAGTCCTCTGTATATGCCATAAAGCTCTGCATGTCTGGTATATTAACTTCTTTTCTGATTTTCTCATCTTTTAATTGCACAATGGCTTTTTTTCCATCAGATTCAACTTGAATTGATTCAACTTTACCACTATTAATATCTGCAATTAAATCTGAATATTTCAATTTTGAATCACTATTTTCTACAATAGATGATAATACCACTATAAATATAATTCCTATAATTAGCCACATTGCTAATGTTTTAATTCCGTTTTTCAAAATTATTCCTCCTTTGTCCTATTGAATACCTTTCTAATCTACTATAAACAAGAATTTTTTCATTCAGGTTAATTCCTTTGTTTTTTATAACACATAAAATTGGGTTTGTAAACTATTTTTTTATGACTTTTTTATTACAACCAAGCTACCTGCATAAGTTTTGTTACGGCTACTTATCTTTGGTCTAAAAAATAAATTTTATGATCTTTTACTAATACTTTTATATTTTTATTTGGAGTTAAATATTTGTTTCCAATATTATTATCACAAAGTTTTATAATATCGTCCACATGTACTTTTTCAATTCCCTTTGTAGTACCAAAAATACTCATTATAGTATATAACACAAGCCTAGATTTTATTACTTTTTCTAATTTATTAAATTTTTTTAAATCTAAAACAATTTCTTTCTTAGTTTCTACTAATTTTAAATTCTCAAAATTTCTTTCTACTTGTTTTTCAATATATTCCTCTTCTTCCCCTACTAATTCAGATAGTCTATTTAATGTATTTATTATATTAGGGTTAAACTCCTTTTTTATATACGGAATTAATACATTCCTGATTTTATTTCTTGTATATTCATTTTCAAAATTTGTTTTATCAATTCTAGGATCTAAATTTTTTTCTTTACAATAATTTTCAATCTCTGTACGTTCACACTCAATTAATGGTCTTATATATTTTTTTCTTTTTGGTTCTATACCCTTTAATCCTGTAATTCCACTACCTCTCATAAAATTCATGATTATTGTTTCAGCTTTATCATTTTTATTATGAGCAATAGCTATTTTATTTGAATTAGTATAATCTAGGATTTCATCAAAAAAATCATATCTTGCATTTCTTCCAGCTTCTTCTGTACTTATTTTATTAGTATTAGCAAGTTTTTTTACATCTATACTTTTTGAATAAAATTCAATGCCTTTTTCTTCACAAAATTTTTTAACAAAATTTTCATCTTCAATTGCTTCATCTCTAATCATATGATTTATATGTGCAACTACTATATTAAAATCTAATTCTATATCTTTTTCTATTCTTAAATCATTTAAAATATTAAGCATAGCTATGGAATCTGGTCCACCAGATACTCCTAATACTAGTTTATCTCCATTTTCTATTAAATTGTATTTTTTTATTGTTTTTAATACTTTATTCTTCATACTTTTTCTTCTCCACAAAAATAGGTAATATTTATAATTAATATTATCTATTTTACTATATTTTGCAATACTTTTCAAGAATAATTTAATTTATGGTTTGTATAAAATTTAATTTACTGATAAAAATATTTTTGATAGAATTAATTTTATTCTTTTTTGATTCACTTCATATCTATCAAATTAATATAAGGACAGAGCATATTTTTGCTCTGTCCTTGAATAATTGCTTCGGATATTTTTTATCAGTTTCCAAAAACATCTATATGTATTTTGTTGGATCTATGTCATTTCCATATCCACTTGCTTTTCTTATCTCAAAGTGTAGATGATGTCCTGTTGAATTTCCTACATTCTGATCTGTCTTAGGGTCTCCTCCTTCTAATCCTATTGTTTCTCCTTGTTTTACCTTTTGACCTTTTTGTACATCTATTTTTGATAAGTGTGCATAGAAACTATATATTGTTTTCCCATTCACAACATGTTTAATTTCTACACTATTACCAAATCCTTTTTGTACTCCTGCATAAGTTACTTCTCCATCTGCTATTGACAATACTTCTGCATGATGTGTTCCTGCTATATCTATTCCTGTGTGTTTTTTTACTTCTCCTGTTGTTGGATGTGTTCTTGTTCCATATGCAGATGTTATTGTATATTGTCCTTTTAATGGTTTTACAAAGATTTGTGATTGTCCTGTTGTACCCTTATTTTCTTCCACTACTGCCTTAGACTTAACTTCTGAGCTTAATGTTGATTCTGTTGAGTGTGTTACTATTGAATTTGCTGTTGTCGATGGATTTGGATCTACCCATTGTTCTGTTGTTTTTGTTTTTCCATAATTTTCTTTTAAGATGTTTCTGTCTAGTTTGTTTACTATGCCATCTTCATTTAAGTCATATTTTCCTTTTTCATCTTTGTTATCTTGTGTTATTTCTCCATAGTTTTCTATAATGTTTGTTAAATCTTCTATTTCTATTTCCCCATTTTCGTCTAGATCTCCTGCATAGATATAGATATCATTTATAGCAATCGTTTCTCCATCTTTTACCAATACATTTGTCAATCTATATTCTAAGTATGATGTTTTTGTTACTACTATGTCATATTCATCTGGTTTTAAGTCTAAAGTATAACTTCCATCTAGTTTTATCTCAATTTTTTTGATTAACTCTCTTGGATTATCTGCATCATTTTCGTTTCTCGTGTCTGATGTTTTATATACCTTTATTGTTGCTGTTTGATTTGCTTGATCTGATGCTTGTGTTATTACTTTTCCAGTTATTGCAGGTTGTCTCTTTTGTATTCTTACTATGTATTCTTTTTCTTCCCCTGCTCCATTTTTTACTGTTACAGTAACATCTGTTATGTTTTCTTTTAAACTTATATTTTTCTGATTTGATGGTGAATCATATGATGTCTCTCCATTTGTATCTTTTATTTTTACTTGTGATGTTTCTGTTGTTACTTCTGCCCATAATGAGCTGTTATCTTGGCTATTATCTACTTCTACTAAATACATTCCATCTTCTCCTTGAGTAACTTCTTCATCGTCTACTTTAATTTTCACTTTCAAATCTTCCAATATATCTGGTTCTTCTATTTCTTTTATTTTTAAAACATAATCTTTTTCTTGGTCTATTTCTCCATCAAACATTGCGGTTACTTTTATTGGTATTTCTTTGTCTGCTAGTGAGCAATTTGTATATATATTTTCTCCTTGGACACCTGTGTTTCCTTTTATGCTTACATATTCATCTGGATTACTTGCTATTGCTTTTATTTGAGCCTGTGTTGTTCCTTTCTCAACACCAATTTCAAATGTCTTATCATCTACCTTAGTCGCTAATCTTCCATCTAAATATACTTTTTCTAATCCTAAATTAGGTTGTGCTTTATGGATTGTTAATGTACTAGTTCTTATAGTTCCGTCTATTGCTGTTACTGTTATTGTTTTTACTATGTCTCCATTTGGTAGGATTACGTTTTCTTCTAATTGTCCTTGTTTTTCTTCTCCTCCCATTGTTACTTTTGCTAAAATATTTGATAATACTATTTTTACTTTTGCTATTTCTTCTGATGATTTTACAGTTACTTCATAGTTTCCACTTTCATCTTCAATTATGTGCTTATTATTTACTTCTAACCATTGTATTTTTGTATCATTTGATAAACGTACAAACATTATATTATATGTTTTTGTCACTGTTCCATCTTGTGATGTTATTACTAATGGTACTGTTATTGTTCCATTTGATAAATCTAGTGGTATTCTTTGTGACGTTTCTCCTATTGTTTCTTCTGTATCCCCTATTTTTATACTTGCAAATTCATTTTCTGGAACAACTCTTATTGTACTTGAATCTTTTGTTTTTCCAATTGATACTATGCATGTTGGTACTGAGTCTTTATCTGCAAATCTATCTGTGATTTCCTGTCCATCTACGTAGATATGTTCTGCATCTGCATTACTTGATTTTCTTAATAATTGTATTGTATATTCTTGCGTTCTTCCTGATTCTGCAATTGCTGCAAATGTTATATATACTTCCTCTTGGTCTTTTACAGATATGTTGTTTATTGATATGATTGGTGTTCCTGTTGTCTCTCCTGATGTTATTGTTGTATACATATTATTTGCTTCTATTGATAGACTCACTTGTTCTATATCTCTTGATAGATATTCTTTATATGTGTGTGTTTCGGCATTATAGTTTGTCACAACATTTTCACCGTTTTTTACAACTTTTATACTTACATCATCTGATATCAAGTTTATTTCTAATTCTTTTGTTATACTTTCTGTTTGTTCATCTTGTGCTTGTACATTAATATTTAATGTTATTTTTCTATTTCCGTCTCTAAAGATTTCAGTTGATGTTGCTGGAGTTTGTTGCCATGCAGTTCCATCTCCTATTTGTATCTTTGCGTGTGATTCTGTTGCTATTACTTCTACCAATGCCTCTTGTGTATCTAATCCATTATCATATACTGTTGCTACATATCTTCCATCAATTTCAGATATTACTCGATTATTTACTTTTACTGTTTTTAATGTAGTATCTGCTGATTTTTTAACAATTCTGATATTGTATACGGCTTTTTCCCCATTTTCAGCTGTTACAATAGCTGTAATTTCTGTTATTTCACTTGATATGTCTACAGTTTGTGTTAATGTTTTTGTTTGTGTATCTCCTGCCATTTCTACTGTTGCTTCATCATTATTCGCTGTTACTTGGATTGTTGCTTGTGTTGCACTTCTTTCAATGTATTTTGTGTATGTGTTTGTCTCTTTGTTTATTTCATCTGCTATTTCATTATTTATGTTTATTATACAACTTGTGTCATCTGACTTTCTTTCTATTATTACATTAAATGTTTTTGTTACACTCTCATCTTGTGATTTTATTGTTACTTGGATTGTTGTTTTCTTTTCCTGACTTAATGTAATTGTTTTTATACTCTCTCCTTGTTCAGCTTCATTGTCTCCTATTGTTACTTTGGCATATTCGTTTGTTGCTTTTACATATATTCTTGCTGTTGTTGCGGTTTCTGTTGTTACTGCATAATATCCTTCTTCTGTTTCTATTGCGTCTTTTCCATCAACTTGGATTAGTTCTAAGTCTGCATTATTTGATTTGTATTTGATTGTTACAGAATATTCTTTTATTCTTGTTGGGTCATTTGGATCTTTTGCTTGGATTATTACTGTTGTTTCTTCTCCTGTTATTTGTATTTGTTCTATGTGTTCTTCTGCTGTTTTTTCTTCTCCATAAGTTCCTTCTACTCCTTGTTTTATTGATATTAATGCTTTTGGATTTTTTGGTTTTACTTTTAGTGCTGATTGTGTTACATTTCTATCTATAAATATTTCGTAACTTCCGTTTTTTATTGTACATTCATTGTCATCTATTTTTACACTTTCTAATCCTAAGTCTGTTACTTTTTGTATTGTTACTTTATATTCTTTTGTTTCTCCGTTTTCTGCTTTTATAGTTATTGTTATTTCTTTTGTTCCTTCATCCATTGTTATTGTTGCATTTTGTGTGTTGTTTTCTGAATAGTCTCCATCTGCTATTTTTACGGTTGCATAGCTGCTTTCTGCTATTGCTGTTATATCAACATTTTCCATTGTGTCTGGTACTTTTACTAGATATGTGTTGTCAGATGTTTTTAGAATATCCCCATTTTCTATTCCTTTTACATCTATTGATTTTAGTTCTGCATTATTTGATGCTCTTATTATTGTTATTTCATAGTTTCCTATTGTTCCATCTTGTCCTGTTACTTGTACTGGTACACTTGTTGTTTCTTCTGTTGTTATTATTTCTTTTGTTGATTCTTTTGGTTCTGCTATACTTCCATCTATTGAGATTTGGGCTAATTCGTCTTTTGCAACTACTTTTAGATTTACACTTTCTTGATTTCCTATTCTTATTGTTCCTTTGTTATTCCTGTCTAATTCTATTACTTTTTCTTTTGTTTCTCCATTTTCTTCATAGTTGATTGTTATTGTTGCTCCAGTTTCATTTGGTAGTTTGTCTACTATTAATGTGTAATCTTTACTTGTTCCATCTTCTGCTTTTATTGTTATTGTGATTGTGTTTTCTAAGTCTGATGTTGTAACACTTGCTTTTTGTTCTTCTTGTGTTGGTGTTGTTCCATTTATACTTACTGTTGCATAACTATTATTTGCTATTGCGTCTATATTTACAGATGATGTTAAGTATTTCTTTGTTATATGATATTTTCCATCTGCATCTGTTTCAAGTGTTTCTCCATCTACTTTTAAAATTGCTAATTTGCAATCATCTGATTGATTTGTAACTATTAGTGTGTATTCTTGTGTTGTTCCGTCTTGTGCTGTTACTTTTATTTTTACTTGTACTTCTTCTGTGTCTTTTGCTATTGTTGCACTGGCTGTTCCTGTAACTTCTATATTGTTTTCTATTTGGACTTTTGCTTTTTCGTCTTCTGGTATTACATATAGTTCAAATAATGTGTCATTTTTGTTTACTCGTGTTTCATATTTGTTTACAGGTACTGCATTTGCTGCTTTTCCATTGACTTTTACATTTAATAAGTTTACATTGTCTGGAAGTGCATTTATTATTAGTTTATATACTTTTGTTGTTCCATCTTCTGCTGTTACTGGTATATTTACTGTTAATGTTCTTCCTTCCATTTTTATTTCTCTGTAGGTTGCTCCTAATTCTTGTTCATTTGTGTTTATTCCTACTTTTGTTGTTAGTTCTTCTGCTATTGCTCCTATTGTTATTTTGTCTGCTTTTTTGTCTAAAGTATATTCATATGTGTCTTCTGATACACTACTTATTGTTGCTTCTTTTCCATCTACAGTTACTTTCTTTAAATTTGTATTACTATTTTCTGTGTAAATTTCTAGTGTGTATGTTGCTACTTCTCCATTTAGTGCTTTTACTAAAATTTCTACTTTTGTTGGTTCATTTTTCCCAATTTCTACCAATCTTGTGGATATCTTAGTTTCGTATTTTTCTCCATTTACACTTACTTTTGCTTGGTCATAACCTACTGTTCCTATTACATCTACTTCACTATATTTGTCTGAGATATTTACTTTAAAGTTGTTTGTTCCTGCTTCTCTTGTTGCTACTTTAGAAAATTCTTCGTTTCCTACTGTTACTGATAATAGTGAATTGTCTGCTGATGGTTTTCTTATTTTCAATATATATTCTTTTGTTTTTGTGCTGTCTTCTGGATCAGTTACAGTTATTCTATATGTTGTTTCTTCTTCTGCTATTTCTAATTCTTCTGTTGATATATGAACTTTAGCTTCTGTTTCCCCAATTTTTACTAAGTCATTATCATTAATAGTGATAGCAGTTACTGCTACTGTTTCAGCATTTTCACTTATGTATGCATTATATATATTTCCTATTGGCTCTATTTCTTGTCCATTTACTGTTAGTGAGAATATACCTTGTATTAACTCTGTTCCTTGTTTGTCTAATGTTAATGTGTATTCTTTTTCTCTTTCGTTTTCTCCTTCTCCTGCTCTTACGTAGATTTTTACTATTGTTTGTTCTTGGGTCGTTGCTACTACTTTTGTTGTAACTTGTGTTTCTTCTCCCAATTCATTTATTTCTGCTCTTGCTTTACTATATAAAGTTTTAGCCATTATTGTGCTATAATCTGCATCTGCTGGTATTGTTGCTTTATATGATGTATTTCCTATTTTTGTTGCTTCTTTTCCATCTACTGTTATTGTTTCTAATTGTGTTAGTGCATCTTCTTTATATATTGTTAATGTATATGTTACTTTGTCACCATTTTCTGATGTTACTTGAACTGGTATTGTTTTCTTTATAACAGTTGTCATATCAACTGTCTTTGTTGTTTCTTTTGTTTCTTCTATACTTGCATCTATACTTACTGTTGCTTTTGAATCACTTGCTACTGCATGTACCTCTGGCTTTGTTACAGTATCTTTTACAATTATTTCGTATTCTGTTGAACTTATTGATGTTGCTTGTACATTGTCTATTGTTAGACTTTCTAGGCTTGCATCATTTGACAATATGTTTATTGTTAATATGTAGTCTACTGTTTTTCCATTACTTGCTTTTACTTTAATTTTTTGTACTGTTGGATTTGTGTCTAATGGTATATCTTGTGTTAATGTTCCTCCTATTACATATGTTGTTCCTCCATCAATACTTATTTCATCTGCTGAATCTTTTGTTGTTATTTTTAAAGTTCCTGTTCCATCTAGATTTTTTTCTACAGACACTTCATATTTGTTTTCACCTGATACTTTTGCCTCTTTATTATTTACAGTAATACTTTGTATTCTTTGCTCATCTAACGGTTGTACTACTCTTAGTGCTGTTGCTTTTACTCCTGTTGCTTTATCTGTAGCTGTTATTGTAGCTGTTCCCATGTCTTGAGATGCTAATACACCATTATCTACTGTTACTACATCTGTATTACTTGATTTCCAATCATAATCTGTTAGTGCTCTTTCATTATGGTTAAATACATTGAATATATTAGCTACTATTTTTACTGTTTCTTGTTCTGGTTGTTTCATAGTTCTTGCATCTGGTACAATTTCAAAATTTCTGTCTCCTACTAATGTAAAGTCATAACTTTCATCATAAGTGCTGTTTCCTAATTGACCATATTCATTTGCTCCTGCTCCATATACAAATCCTTCTGTATCTATTACATAATTATCTTTATAGCCTGCTCCTACTGTCAAATATGTTTTTTCTTCTGCTATTCGTATTTTTTGTAATATTACACTTGCACTTGTTCCGCCTATTCCAGCTTGGCCTTTGCTATTATCCCCATATGTATAGCTTGCACCATATTTATCTAGTAATACTACACTTTCGTTTTTACCTGATATGTCTACCATTCCTGAGTTTATTACTGTTGTTTTTTGGGCATTAGCTTGTTTTGCATATTTTGTTGTTCTTTCTACACTTCCATCTGTTTTTAACACTACTATTCCAGTTTGCAAACATTGTACTTTTACAGCATTTTCAACTGTTTGAACTTTTATCGGTTGCGATACATATGTATTTAATGCTGGCAATATTTTTTGTCCAAATTCATCATAATTATATTTAAATTCTTCGATTTGTTCTTTGCTATTGTCTCCAAATACATATACATCTCCTGTTGAATCTATTATTGCACTTAGATTTCCACCTGCTGCTACTTTAACCACTTGGTTATCTAGTCCTGTTATTTTTTCTGGTATACTTACTGTTTCTGTTGTTCTATTTCCTAGTTGTCCCTTACTGTTTAATCCCCATGTATATACATTTCCTAATTTATCTATTGCTATTGCATGATTATCTCCTGCTGCAACTGATACTATATTTGTTAGGTTTTGTACTTGTACTGGTTTTTTAGCTGATACCCTATTTCCTTGGCCTAGTTGTCCATATGTGTTATCTCCCCATGCCCATACTGTTCCATCTTCTCTTAATGCTATTGTGAATTTCTTTCCTGCTTCGATTTGTTTGTATGTGGCTAGTATGTTTGTTTGACTTGGCACATTTATTGGTGCTAATTTGTCATTTCCTAATTGTCCATCTGAGTTATATCCAAATCCCCATATACTTCCATCTGCTTTTAATACTGCTGCATATCCATCTCCTCCTGCTATTTTTGAAGCATATTTTGAATCTGATTCTATTACTCTTACTATTACTATGTTTTCTTTTCCTGTTGCAACTTCTTTTACTTTTATCCAAGTTGTTCCTACTTTTACTCCTGTTACTAAACCATTTTCTCCTACTGTCGCTATATCCTCATTTAGTGATTCATATTGGAAATCGCTATCTTCTTCGTTGTCTTCTTTAAATACATTAAAGCTGTATTTTGGAGTTATTTGTATTTGTTTTGCTCCATTTACATTAACAGTTATTTCTGGCTCTTCTGCATATGATGAGTCATTTCCTATTTTTACTGGTACTCTGCTGTTTGTTTTTGTTTTTACTGATGCTGTTCCATGATAGTAGTCTCCCCATCCATATACATTTCCATCATATTTTATTGCTACATTGTATGTATTTCCAGATGATATTGACATCATGTCTTGTACTTTTGTTATTTCCGTGAATAACAATTTATCATCTTTTGTTCCTATTCCTAGTTGTCCATTACTGTTTGAACCTGTAGAGTATAATACTCTATTTGCTCCTAATACTACTGTGTGGTTTCTTCCTGCTGATATTTCCATGATGTTTGTCATATTTGTTTTGGTTGGTATTGTTACATTTGTTTTTGTTCCTAATCCTAATTGTCCATTTTCATTATATCCAAATGTATATACTTCTCCATTTGTTGTTAGTAATACACTGTGGTTATCTCCTGCTGATATTTTTCCTACTGTTGCTGGTACTTCTATTTGTGTAAAGATATTTGTTTTTCCTTCTGTTTTTCCAGTTTGTCCATAACTATTTAGACCACTTGTTAGAACTTTACCTTTTGTTGTTAATAACATTGTGTGATTTTTTCCTATTGATATGTCTAATATGTTATTTACATAGTTTAGTAATGTTGGTGTTTTTACTTCTTTGTATGTTCCTACTCCCAATTCCCCATTTGAGTTTAGTCCCCATACATATACATATCCGTCTTTTGTTAATATCATGCTTTGGTCATTGTTTGCTGCTATTTTCTTTACATTACTTATTCCTAAACGTGATGGTATAGTTTTTAGTTTTGTTCCTAATGCATTATTTGAATTTACTCCCCATACCCATACATTACCTTCTGTGTCTAATGCTAAGTTATGTGTGTTTCCTACTGCTATTTGTGTTATTTTTATGTTGCTTGGGAATGATACTTGGATAGGTCTATCACTACTTATTGATGTTCCATTTCCTAATTCATAACTTGAATTTAGTCCATATGCCCATACTGTTCCATTTGCTTTTAATACTACTGTGTGTGACATACATGTTAATGCCATTGGTTCTATTTCTACACCTTCTGGTAATACTGTTACATTTGCTATACTTGTTGCTCCTGTATCAGCTTTTGTTACTATTGCTGTAGTTTTTCCTTCTTTTTGTCCTGTTACAAGTCCTGTGTTTGAAATACTTGCTATATTGCTGTTTCCAATGTTGTAGTTTATTGTTCCTGTTTCTTGTATTTCTTTTAATACATTAAATGTTTTGTTTGTTACTGTTATTTGATGTGTTTCTCCTAGGTGTAATATAATGTCATATTCGTCTAATCCCGCTTCTTCTGCTCCTACTAATACTGGTTCTACAGATGTATTATATAAACTGTTTCCTAGGTTTCCATATGTTCCTAATCCCCACATGTATACAAATCCTTGGATATCTATAATGCCTCCATTATCTGTTCCAATATCTCCTGAAATAGATGTGTTTACATTTTCTAATTTAGTTGGATATATTTGGTTTTTTGTTGCAGTTGTTCCTAATTTATTGTTGTTGTTGCTTCCCCATGTATATGTGTCTCCATTTTTCATTATTGCCATTGAACTTCCTGATCCTGCTTTTAGTTCTTTGATGTCTGTTAGATTACTTTTTTCTGTTTTTATCACTGTAGGTGAGTTTTTGCTTACTGTTGTTCCATCTCCTAATTGACCATTTGAATTTGCTCCTATGCTATATCCTGTTCCTTCTTTTGTTAGGAATAGTGCATGATTTGTACCTTCTGATACTCTTAGGATATTATCTATTTCTAGTTTTTCTCCTTCTAATGTATACACTTTTCCTGTTTGTGTTACCACATAGCTTGGTGAGATGTCTATAGCATTATTTATTGTTGTTAATTTTGTTGCTGTTGATTTGTATGTATTTCCCCAAACCCATACATTTCCATTTTCATCTAATGCTATTGTTTTGTTTGTTCCTGCTGATATTTTTACTATTTTTTCTAGTGGTTTTCCGTCTTGTTTTATTACTTGAACTGGTGTATTTCTACTTGAAGATGTTCCATCTCCTAATTGACCATATCCATTATATCCAAAGCTCCATACTGTTCCATCATCTTTTACTACTACTGTGTTATAGCTTCCTACTGATATATCTATTGCGTTTTCTATATCCATTACTTTTGCTGGCATTGCTTTATTTATATTGTCTCCTGTTCCTAATTGTCCATATGAGTTACTTCCCCATGTCCATACAGTTCCATCTGTTTTTAATGCTGCTGTATGTGTAGCTCCTATTTCTAATTTTGGTACTGTTACTTTTCCTACTGGTACTACCTGTACAAATATTGTTGTTGATTTATGTGTTATTGTGTGTGTTGCTATTATTTCTACTGTTCCCATTTTATTTGCATGGATTGTTCCATCTTGGTCTACTATTGCTATTTCATTATTTAGTGTTTCGTAGGTGATGTTGTTTTGGTCTACTAGGTCATTTATTAAGTTGAACTTATTGTCTAGTGTTGCTGTTACTTGTTTGTCTTTTCCTTCTTCTATTGATATTCTGTTTTCACTTACATGTACATATGTGTCTCCTATTACTGTATATTCATTTGTTGATACATTTGAACCTATTCCTAATTGTCCATTTCCGTTGTATCCTGTTGTATATACAAATCCACTTCTGTCTGATGCTATACTATGGTTTGTGTTTGTGTCTATATTTTTTACTTGGTCCATATTTTTTGCTTTTTTTGCTATTGTTATATTACTTGTGCTTTCTCCTTCTCCTAATTGTCCATAGCCATTATATCCTGAAATATAGATTTCTCCTGTACTTGATAGCATTTGTAAAGTGTTTTCTCCTGCTTGTATTTCTACAATATTTTCTAGGTCTTGATATGATGTTCCTTCTGTATCTTGTGTTTTTACTGTTGTTGGTGTTCCTACATTTGTTGTGTTTCCTTGTGATAATTGTCCATATCTGTTATATCCCCATACCCATACTTTTCCTTTTGAATCTAGTGCTGCATAGTGGTTTTCTCCTGATGTTACTTCTACTATATTTTTTAATCCGTCTATTTTTGATGGGTTATCTGATAAGTTCCATACACTTCCATCTTCTGCTAATATTAGTTTTTCGTTTAGACTTATTGCTTTTCCATAGAAATTGATTTTTGTTGGAGTTTTATTATATTTATATCCCCATATATAAATTTCTCCTTGTTTATTTATTGCCATACTTACATCTTTATAGCAATATACTTTTTCAATTTCTTCTAAGCTTTCTATTCTTGTTGGTATTTCTTTTGTTGATGTTGAATCATCTCCTAATTGTCCATAGCCATTGTATCCCCATGAATATACATGACCTTCGCTGTCTAATGCTAGGTTATGATTATATCCTACAGCTATGTCTTTTATGTTGTTTAAGTCTATTTCTTTTTCTGTTGTTGTTGTTTGTGTTGTTCCTTCTGGTGTTTCTATTTCTTTTGTTTCTTTGTATTTTCCTTTTTCTATTTGTATTGGTTCTGTTGTATTTATTGCACTTGTGTTATTTCCCCAACTCCAGATTGTTCCATCTTGTTTTAGTGCTAGTGAATGTGAACTTCCTACTTGAACCTTTTCTTCTACTTTTTTGTTTTCTCCTATTACGTTTATTACTACTCTTGTTTCTTCTTCTGTTCCTTTTGCTGTTACTGTTATATATGCTTTTCCTAATCCTGTTGCTGTAACTTTTCCTGTTGCCTCATCTATTTTTGCTATTGTTTCATCTGATGTTTTGTATGTAAATCCTGCATTTTCTGTTTCTTCAAATAATATGTTGAAGCCATATACAGTTTTTGGATTTATTTGATAGTTTGGATTTGATAGTTTTAGTGTTACTTCTCTTTCTTCTAATTTTATATGTGGTGTTGATATACATGTTATCTGATTTTTAGAATTTGTTGTTCCATCTCCTATATTTCCATATCCATTATATCCTACTCCCCATACTGTTCCATCGCTTTTTGCTAATTCTGCACTGTATCTTCCTCCTGATACTATCATTGCATCTGTGAAGTCATTTCCGTCTTTTTCTTTCATATATACAGGTGTTTCTTTTGTTGTTCCTGTTTTTGTTGATGCTAGTTGTGAGTAGTTGTCTAATCCCCATGCAACTACTTTTTCTTCTGATGTTATGGCATATCCTGTATAATATCCAACTGATATTGATGTTATATCTTTTAACATTCCGTCTGGTCCTTTTAATTGTTGTGGTGTTGCTCCTCCTACAGTTGTTAATTGGTTATTTGTATTGTTTCCAAATCCCCATACTGTTCCATCTGATAATAATACTATTGTACTATTTGTTTCACTTGCAGATACGTCTGATACATTTTCTAATGTTTGAATTTGTGTAAATTTACTTCTGTTTGATGTTGATCCATTTCCTAATTCTCCATAATAATTGTATCCTGTTGACCATAGATGATTATTGTTGTCTATTACATATGATGTATAGTTTCCTGCTTCTATTTTTATTATTCCTTCTAAGTCGTCTACTTTTACTGGAAGTACTGTATTTGTTGTGTTTCCTAAGCCTAATTGGCCATATCCGTTATATTCCCATGTATATACATTTCCGTCTTTATCTAATGCTATTGAATGATAATTTCCTGCTGATATTGCTACTATGTTTTCTAGTACTCCTTCTCCGTCTGGTGATTTTACTTGTACTTTTTCTGTTGAGCTTGTTGTTGTTCCATTTCCTAGTTCTCCATAGCCATTATATCCCCAAGACCATACATGTCCTTCTGTGTCTAGTGCTAGTGTGTGTGTTCCTCCTAGTGATATTTGTGTAATATTATTTATTCCTGTATATGTTGGTAATACTTTGTATGTTGTGTCTCCTGTTCCCAATTGTCCATATCCATTATATCCATAACTCCATATCTCCCCATTTGATTTTAGAGTTACTGTTGAATAATTTTGGGTTTCGATTTGTGGGAATGTTACATCTTCTTCTCCTAATACATATACATCTGCTGATGTTGTTTCTCCTGATTTTTTGTCTGTTACTGTTACTGCTGTTTTTCCTTTTTTTACTGCTGTTATTTTTCCTGTTGTTTCTTCTACTGTTGCTATTTTTTCATTTTTTATTTGATATGTTAAGTCTGTGTCTTCTATTGTTGTATATAATAGGTTAAATCCTTGTGACATATTTACTTTTGCATTTTTGTTTTGTCCTATTCCTTTTATTCTTATTGGTGTTTCTTCAAATAGTAATACAGGTTTGCTTATACATACAAATTCATTTGAATTTACTGCTGAACTATTTCCTAATTGTCCAGAATAATTTTTTCCAATAGTCCATACTTTTCCATCTTCTCTTACTACTACTATTGTTCCTTCTCCTGCTGATACATTTATTATTTTATCTATGTTTTCTTTGTCTTTTCCATATTTTAAGTCTACTGGTAATAAATTGTTTGTAGTTGTTCCATTTGAAGATTGTGAATAACCATTATACCCCCATGAAATAGCTGTTCCATCTTCTTTTATTGCAACTGCATATTCATTTCCTGCTTCTATCGATTTTATTCCTGATAGATAAACTGGTGTAGTAGTTGTTGTCTCTTCCTCTCCTTCTCCTGTTGTTATTGTTTCGTATTTTTCTATTACTTTGTCAAATGATTTTCTTGTTTGTGTTGTATTATTTCCTAAGTTTCCATATGTGTTATATCCGCTTGCTAATACTTCTCCATTTTGATCTAGTACAATTATTGTGTTATTTTCTACTGCAACGTCTATTATTTTTTCTAATATTGATACTTTTCTTGGTGTATATACGTTGTCTGTTGTTATTCCTTGTTGTCCATAATAGTTATATCCCCATGTATATAAGTTTCCATCTCCATCTATTGCTGCTGATGTATTATTTTTTGTTGCTATTTTTGTTATATTTGTTAGTTTTATTTTTGTTGGTATACTATTGCTTATTCTTGTTCCATCTCCTAGTTGTCCGTTTTGGTTATAGCCCCATGTATATACATTTCCTTCTTTATCTATTGCCATAGAATGATAGTTTCCTGCTGCTACTTTTTCTATGTTTTCTAGGTTTGGTATTTCTTCTGGTGTGTATGCATTTCCTGTTCTTCCTAATTGTCCATAACTGTTTGATCCAAATGAATATATTTTTCCGTCTTCTGTTACAAGTAGGGCATGGTTGTTTCCTGCTGCTATATCTACTACATTTTCTATGTTTATTTGTGTTGGTCTATATCTGTTTGAATTGTCTCCTAATCCTAGTTGTCCATAGCCATTATATCCCCATGACCATACTGTTCCATCTGCTTTTAATGCTAATGTAAAGTCTGTGCCACTTACTGTTTTTGCTATTGTTTTGTCATTTTTTCTTAGTACTTGTACATCTATTAATACTTTATTTGGTAATTTATTTGTTGATACTTCTATTTTTGTTGTTCCATATTTTTGTCCTGTTACTAGCCCTGCATCTGTTACTGTTGCAATGTTTTCGTCTAATGTTTTGTATGTTATTTCTTCATTTTCTACTTGGTCTATTAATAGATTAAATCCTAAGTCTGTTTTTGCTTCTATTTGTTTGCTTAGATTGTTTGTTTCTAAGTTTAATACTATTTTTCTTGTGTTTACTTCTAGGCTTGCTTCTGAGATGTTTGCTGGTTCTGTTGTACTTGTTGTTGTTTTATTTCCCATTGCTCCATATCCATTATATCCTACTGTGTATACTAAACCTGAATCATCTACTATTGCAGATGTTTGGCTTGATATACTTTGTGTGCTTGCCATTGTTATTATGTTTTTGTCTTCCTGTACTTTTGTTAATGATGTTAGTGTTTTTGTGTCTTGATTAAATAATTGTCCATAATTGTTGTATCCTGTAACATATATTCCTGCTGTTTGGCTTAGATTTCCTTCTGTTCCTGTTGTTGTTGGTTTTATTGATAATATACTTGTGTATCCATTTGCTTCTATATCTTTTACTCCTGTTACAGTGTTTCCTTTTGAGTCTACCATTGTTACTGGTAACATGTAGTTTGTTGTATTTCTTGTTCCTAATTGTCCATAATAGTTATATCCTAATGAATATACTGTTCCATTTTCTGCTAGTGCTAGCGTATGTAGACTTCCTGCTGATACCTTTTTGATATTATTTAATACTGTTGTTGTTCCTGTTCTCATTTGTTGTGGTATGCTGTAATTTGCTTTGTTATTTGTTCCTAATTGTCCATAATAGTTATGTCCTGTGCTCCATACTGTTCCATCTGCATCTAACATTACTATATGGTTATCTCCTGCTGACATTTGTATTATGTTTGATACTTTTTGCATTTTTTGTGGTGTTGCATTTGGATTATTTTGACTTGTACTTCCTCTTCCTAATTGTCCTTCATAGTTATAACCCCATCCATATACTTTTCCACTTTCTGTTAATGCATATGATGAATGTCCTCCTGCTGTTATTGCTATTACTTTTTCTGGTATTCCTGTTACTTGGACAAATTCACTTGTATTTGTTGTGCTTGAATCTCCTAGTTGTCCATATTCATTATATCCTGCTGCCCACACTGTTCCATCTGATTTTAATACCAATGTATGACTATATCCTGCTGCTACATCTATTGCATATGTTGATTGTGTTTCGTCTTTTGAGTTATAGATGTTTGTTTTTGTTGGTCTATTTTTGGTTTCTGTATTTCCTATTCCTAGCTGACCATAGCCATTATATCCCCATGTCCATACTTCTCCATTTGCTTTTAGTGCTACAAAATGATTTCCCCCTCCTACTATTTTGGCAGCTGTGCGTCCTTGTTCCCCATTTACTTGGACTTTTACTGCTGCATAGCAGTCATTTTGTTTGTTATACACTTTTATGTATGTTGTTCCTGTTCCTGTTGCTGTTACTACTCCTTTGTCATCTACTGTTGCTATTTGGTCATCTTGTGTTTTGTATTCACATTCTCCCTTTTCTACTTCTTCATATAATAAATTGAATCCTGCTGTTACTGTGTATTCTATTTTTTCTCCTGTGTCTCCTGCTTTTTTGTAGTTTATTACTTTTGGTGTTGTGTTTAATTTTACTTGGCTTATAAATACTTTTTCTGTTGTGTTTTCATATGTTCCATTTCCTATTTGTCCTTGTCCATTATATCCTACTGTATATACATTTCCTTTTGTGTCTACTATTAATCCTGTTTGTCCTTCTGTTAATGCCATTGTTAGTATATCTTTTTCTTTTTCTACTTCTGTTGCATAATATGCTCTTGTTGTGTTTCCTGTGAATAGTTGTCCATAGTCATTTCTTCCTATTACATACATTCCTTGTGGATTTCCTTCTGAGTCCTTCTTTCTTGATATAAATACTGAGTTTTCTCCTGCTGAAATATGTTTTGCATCTGATACATATTTGTTTGATGTGTTTTTTGTATATACTGCTGTTGTTCTATCTGTTGAGCTTCCATCTCCTAATTGACTGTAATAATTGTATCCTACTCCTTCTACATATCCTCCTTCTGTTAACATATATGTATTATTACTTTTAGCTGATATTTCTTTTATTCCACTTATTGATGTCATTTGTTGTGGCAATGTTTGTAATGTTGTGTTTCCTATTCCTAATTGTCCATTTCCATTATATCCTGTTCCCCATACTTTTCCTTCTGCATCTAGCATTACTATGTATTCTGCTCCTGATGATATTTGAATTATGTTTGATACTTTTTTCATTTTTGTTGGATATAAAACAGGGTCATCTGATTTGCTTCCTTGTCCTAATTCTCCATATCTGTTACTTCCCCATCCATATACTTCTCCATTTGTTGTTAAGGCATATCCTGTATAATATCCTGTTGTTATTTGTACTATGTTTTCTAGGATTCCTTCTCCATTTGGACCTTTTACTTGTGTGAATATTTTTCTTTCTTCTGTGTCTCCTGTTCCTAATTCTCCATATTGATTGTATCCTGTACTCCATACTGTTCCGTCTGCTCTTAATATTATTGTGTGATTATATGATGCTGCTATGTCTATTGCATCTGTTATTAGTTCTTCTTCTTTTGTTCCATCTTCTAAGATTTTTTCTGCTTTTGCCTGTGTTGGCTCTGTTCTTGCGTTTGTATCACCTAGTCCTAATTGGCCATTTCCATTATATCCCCATGTCCATACTGTTCCATTTCCTTTTAATGCTGCATAATGGCAATTTCCTCCTACTACTTTTGGTTGTGCTTTGTTTTCTGAACCATTTACATTTACTTTTACTGCATTCCATGAGTCTGTCGTTGTATCATGTACTTTTATGTTTGTAGTTCCTATTCCTGTTGCTGTTACTGTTCCTTGGTCATCTACTGTTGCTACTTCTGAATCTAATGTTTTAAATTCATATGTACTTCCTTCTATATTTTCTTTTATTAGATTAAATCCTATTGTTGTTTTTGCTAGTATTTTTTCACTATTTTCTCCCACATTTTGATAGTTTATTATTTGGGATGTTACTTTTACTTGTATATTGCTTATACATATTTTGTTTTTTGTATTTTCGTATATTCCGTTTCCTAATTGTCCTTGTCCATCATATCCCACTGTATATACATTTCCTTCTCCATCTACTATTAACGCTGTACTGTATTGTGTTGGTGCTATTTCTAATATGTCTAGGTTTTTTTCTACTTCTTTTGCATATGGTTGAGTTGTTGTGTTTTGTGTAAATAGTTGTCCATTTGAATTTTCTCCTATTACATACATTCCTTGTGATTTTCCATCTGTATCTTTTTTTCTTGATATGTATGTTGAATTTCCTCCTGCTGCTATATGTTTTGCATTTGACACTATATATCCAGAAGTATTTCTTGTATATACTGCTGTTGTTCTATCTGTTGAGCTTCCATCTCCCATTTGAGATCTTGTAGAACTTCCTGCTGATAGTATATTTCCTCCTTCTGTTAACATTACTGAATGGTTTGTTCCTGCTGCTATTTCTTTTATTCCACTTACTGATACCATTTGCTGTGGTAATGTTTGTGTTGCCTTATCTCCTGTTCCTAATTGTCCTGAACTATTGTATCCTGTTGCCCATACATTTCCATTTACGTCTAACATTATTGCATGGTTTGCTCCTGCTGCTACTTGAATTATATTTGAGATTTTTTTCATTTTTACTGGATATGTAACTGGATCTGTTGATTTATTTGCTTGTCCTAGTTCTCCATCATCATTGCTTCCCCATCCATATACTTCTCCATCTGATGTTACTGCATAACTTGTGCTATATCCAGCTGCTACTGATACTATATTTTCTAAATATTCTCCATTTTCATTTAGTTTTACTTTATGGAATGAGTTGCTATCTACTGTTGAACCATCACCTAATTGACCATATTTGTTTTGTCCTGATGTCCATACTGTTCCGTCTGATTTTAATATTATTGTGTGATTGTATCCAGCTGCTATATCTATTACATTTTTCATATTTGTTTGTGTTGGCTCTAACCTATTGTTTGTATCTCCTAATCCTAGTTCACCACTATTATTATATCCCCATGTATATACTGTTCCATTTCCTTTTAGTGCTACATAATGGTGTCCTCCTCCTACAACTTTTGGCTGTGTTTTGTTTTCCGCTCCATTTACATTTACTCTTACTGCATTCCAGATATCTGTTTTTGTGTCATGTACTTTTATGTATGTTGTTCCTATTCCTGTTGCTGTTACTGTTCCATCTTTTGCTACTGTTGCCACTTCTTGGTCTAGTGTTTTGTATTCATATGTACTTCCTTCAATGTTTTCTTTTAATAAATTAAATCCTATTGTTGTTTTACATTCTACTTTTTGATTGTTTTCTCCAATATTTTTGTAGTTTATTATATTTGGATTTACTACTACTTTTGTATTACTTATACATATTTTACTTGTTAAGCTTTCATATGTTCCATTTCCTAATTGGCCTTGTCCATTATATCCTACTGTATATACATTTCCTTCTGCGTCTACCATTAATCCTGTTTGTCCTTCTGTTAGTGCCATTGTTAGTATATCTTTTTCTTTTTCTACTTCTGTTGCATAATATGCTCTTGTTGTGTTTCCTGTGAATAGTTGTCCATAGTCATTTCTTCCTATTACATACATTCCTTGTGGATTTCCTTCTGAGTCCTTCTTTCTTGATATAAATACTGAGTTTTCTCCTGCTGAAATATGTTTTGCATCTGATACATATTTGTTTGATGTGTTTTTTGTATATACTGCTGTTGTTCTATCTGTTGAGCTTCCATCTCCTAATTGACTGTAATAATTGTATCCTACTCCTTCTACATATCCTCCTTCTGTTAACATATATGTATTATTACTTTTAGCTGATATTTCTTTTATTCCACTTATTGATGTCATTTGTTGTGGCAATGTTTGTAATGTTGTGTTTCCTATTCCTAATTGTCCATTTCCATTATATCCTGTTCCCCATACTTTTCCTTCTGCATCTAGCATTACTATGTATTCTGCTCCTGATGATATTTGAATTATGTTTGATACTTTTTTCATTTTTGTTGGATATAAAACAGGGTCATCTGATTTGCTTCCTTGTCCTAATTCTCCATATCTGTTACTTCCCCATCCATATACTTCTCCATTTGTTGTTAAGGCATATCCTGTATAATATCCTGTTGTTATTTGTACTATGTTTTCTAGGATTCCTTCTCCATTTGGACCTTTTACTTGTGTGAATATTTTTCTTTCTTCTGTGTCTCCTGTTCCTAATTCTCCATATTGATTGTATCCTGTACTCCATACTGTTCCGTCTGCTCTTAATATTATTGTGTGATTATATGATGCTGCTATGTCTATTGCATCTGTTATTAGTTCTTCTTCTTTTGTTCCATCTTCTAAGATTTTTTCTGCTTTTGCCTGTGTTGGCTCTGTTCTTGCGTTTGTATCACCTAGTCCTAATTGGCCATTTCCATTATATCCCCATGTCCATACTGTTCCATTTCCTTTTAATGCTGCATAATGGCAATTTCCTCCTACTACTTTTGGTTGTGCTTTGTTTTCTGAACCATTTACATTTACTTTTACTGCATTCCATGAGTCTGTCGTTGTATCATGTACTTTTATGTTTGTAGTTCCTATTCCTGTTGCTGTTACTGTTCCTTGGTCATCTACTGTTGCTACTTCTGAATCTAATGTTTTAAATTCATATGTACTTCCTTCTATATTTTCTTTTATTAGATTAAATCCTATTGTTGTTTTTGCTAGTATTTTTTCACTATTTTCTCCCACATTTTGATAGTTTATTATTTGGGATGTTACTTTTACTTGTATATTGCTTATACATATTTTGTTTTTTGTATTTTCGTATATTCCGTTTCCTAATTGTCCTTGTCCATCATATCCCACTGTATATACATTTCCTTCTCCATCTACTATTAACGCTGTACTGTATTGTGTTGGTGCTATTTCTAATATGTCTAGGTTTTTTTCTACTTCTTTTGCATATGGTTGAGTTGTTGTGTTTTGTGTAAATAGTTGTCCATAATTATTGTATCCTATTACATACATTCCTTGTGATTTTCCTTCTGTATCCTTTTTTCTTGATATGTATGTTGAGTCTCCTCCTGCTTTTACATGTTTTGCATCTGATACTAAATTTCCTGATGTGTTTCTTACATATGTTGGTGTTGATATATTTGTTGAGTTTCCGTTTCCTAGTTGTGAGTTTGAATCATTTCCTACTGAATATACATATCCATTTTCTGCTAGCATTATTGAATGATTTGTTCCTGCTGCTATTTCTTTTACTCCACTTACTGATGTCATTTGTTTTGGTTGCACTTGTATATCTGTATTTCCTATTCCTAATTGTCCTGAACTATTGTATCCTGTTGACCATACATTTCCATCTGCATCTAGCATTATTGCATGGTTTGCTCCTGCTGCTATTTGAATTATCTTTGATACTTTTTTCATTTTTACTGGATATAGTTCATTTATCTCACTACTTTTGCTTCCTATTCCTAATTCTCCATCATCATTTCTTCCCCAACCATATACTTCTCCTTCTGCTGTTACTGCATAACTTGCAGTATACCCTGCTGCTATTGATACTATGTTCTCCAAGTAATCTCCATTTTCATTTAATTTTACTTGTTGAAATGTGTTTGTATTTTCTGTTGTTCCATTTCCTAATTGGCCATAGTTGTTTAGTCCTGTTGCCCATACTGTTCCATCTGCTTTTAACACTAATGTATGATCGGTTCCTGCTGCTATGTCTATTACAGCTTTCATGTTAGTTTGTGTTGGCTCTGTTCTATTGTTTGTATCTCCTAATCCTAATTGGCCACTGCCATTATATCCCCATGTATATACTGTTCCATTTCCTTTTAATGCTGCAAAATAGTATCCTCCTCCTACAACTTTTGGCTGTGTTTCATTATTTTTTATTGTTACACTTACTTTTATTGCATTTGTTACTTCATTGTTTTGATCTTTTACTTTTATATATGTTGTTCCTTCTCCTACTGCTGTTATTACTCCATTTTCGTCCACTGTTGCCACTTCATTATCCATAGAGCTATACACTATGTCTTCATCTAATAATTTATTGGTTAAGAAACTTAGTCCTACTATTTCTGTGTGTTTTAATTGGTATTTATCTCCTTTTTGGTTTAAACTTATCATTCCATTTTCTGCTAAGCTTATTTTTGTTTTTGTAATATTTACTGGTTTGGTTGTATGTTCTGGTGCTCCTTGTCCAACTTGACCTTGTCCATCATATCCTACTGTCCATGTTCTTCCTTTTTCATCTATAATTAATCCTGTTTGATATGATATGTTTCTTGTACATGCCATTGCTAATACTTTTTTGTCTGTTTGTGTTTGATATAGTGTTGTTCTTTTTGTTGTACTTTCTGTAAAGTTTTGTGCATGGTCTGCCGCTCCTGCTACATATATTCCGTTTTCTCCTGTCGTTACCATTAATAGTCTTCCTGCACTTGCTATGTGTTTTATTCCTGATAATGAATATCCTGTTTTACTGTTTTTCATATATGTTGGAGATGTTATTGTTGTCGCTCCTCCTGTTCCTAATTGTCCATCTGAGTTTTCTCCTACTCCATATGCATATCCATCCTTTTGTAACATTAATGTATTATATTCTCCACATGCTATTTCCTTTACTTCTGATAATCCTTGCATTTCTCGTGGTGTAGATGTGTTTTCTTTGTTGTTATACACAAATCCTAATTGTGAGTCTGAGTTTCGTCCTGCAGCCCACACTGTTCCTTCTGCTGTTAATACTGCTGTGTGCAAATTTCCTGCTGCAATTTGCATTACATTTGTTACTTTTATCATTTGAGATGGTGTTAAATCTTCTTTGCTTACAGTTGTTCCATCTCCATATTCTCCACAGTCATTTCTTCCCCATGACCATACAGTTCCATCTTTTTTCAATACATGCATTGTGTTTGAGCCTGCTGATATTTGTATTACATCTGTTAAATTTGGTACTTGTTTAAATTCTGATGAATTTGTTGTTGTTCCATCTCCTAGTTGTCCATATGTATTGTCTCCTGAAATCCATACTGTTCCATCTTTTTTTAATATTGCTGTAAAATAATATCCTGCTGTTACATCTACTGCATCTTCTACTTTTGTTTTTGTTGGTTCTGTTCTATTTGTTTGATCTCCTGTTCCTAATTGTCCATTTCCATTATATCCCCATGTCCATACTGTTCCATCTGACTTTAATCCTACAAAATGGCTATATCCTCCTACTACTTTTGGATATGTTACTCCATCATCTGCATTTACATTTACTTTTACAGTTCCATAAATTTTGTTTGTACTGTCTATTATTTTTACATATGTTGTTCCTATTCCTACTGCTGTTATTTTGTTATCTTCTACTGTTACTACATCTGTGTCTAATGACTCATATGTTAAGTCTAATGTGAATTCTTTATTAATTAAATTTATTCCATATTCAAATTTTGGATCAATATATTTTGTTTCTCCTGCTTTTAAATTTTCTGCTGTTTCTTCTGTTGTAAATCTGTAATCACTTATACTGTATGCTTTGTATTGTGGTGAGCTTGTTAATGAACCATCTCCTAATTGGCCCAATCCTGCATATCCTATTGTGAATATTCTGCCTATGTTATCTACATAAGCTGTTGTTTGACTTCCCGTAGTTGTTGTCATAGCTATTTTGTCTATGTTTTCACTGTTTTTTACTTTTGTGAATCTTGTGACTGTGCTTGTGTTTCCTTGTAGTAATTGTGCATATGAATTTTCTCCTACTACATATATTCCATTAGAATTTGTTATTGCTACTGATGTGTTACCTGCTGCATATATTTCTTTTACGTCCTTCATAGTGTTGTTTGAGCTATCTTTCATGTATACTAAATTTTTTCTTTGTGTACTTGAACCATCTGATAATTGATAATATCCATTATTTCCTGTGGCATACATATATCCATTGTCTGTTAATACTACTGTATGCATATATCCTGTTGCTACTTGCTTTATTCCTGTCATTTCTGATGTTCCATTTGTTGATTTCATTATTGTCCATGTTGTTATAGTTGAACTTGTTGTTTGTCCGATTCCAAGTTCTCCTTCATTGTTCCTTCCTGCTACATATGCTTTTCCATCTTCTGTTAGTGCTATTGTATGGTAATAACTTGTTGAAATTTGTTTTATGTTTGTTAATGTTGTTTTTACTGGTAACTTTTGGTCTTCAGTATTTGATATTCCTAGTTGTCCTGAACCATTTTCTCCCCATCCATATACTTCTCCATCATTTGTTATTGCAAACATTGTGTATTGTCCTGCTGATATTGATTTTATGTTTGTTAAATATCCTGTTCCATCTTCATTTTTTACTTGTACAAATGTTGATTGACTTTCTGTACTTTCTATTCCTAATTGTCCATCACTGTTTAATCCTGCCATCCATACAGTTCCATCTTTTTTTAGCACTACTGTACTTTGATATCCTGCTGCTATGTCTATTGCATCGTCTATTCCTAGATATGTTGGTCTTTTGTATATGTTTGTGTTGTTTTGTCCTAGCTCTCCACTTCCATTGCTTCCCCATCCATATACTTTTCCATCTTGTGTTAATGCTATAAAATGATTTGTACCTGCTACAATTTTTGCTTCTGTTGTTTTATTTTTTAAAGCTTCATTGTTAGCACTAGATATCGTTATACTTGTTTTTAACATAACTCTATCTTGTATATTTTTTATTAAATTCATTCCTTGATCTGTTGCTAGACCGAATAATATTGCTGAAATTATTAGCAATATTACTGCTCCAAATATTAATTTTCTTTCTCCATTATTTTTTCTTGTTTTTCCCATATCTGTACATTCCTTTCATTAGGCTTAAAGTTGTTGTTCTTTATTTTTTTCGAGCTAGCATTTTCCTTTTTTCCTAAAGTAATATTATATATTAATTATATTATTTATTTTATTTTTATTTCAACCTATCTTTTTATATATTACATATATATTATTTATATAAGAACTACGGAAAAAGGGGGTTTGAAAAACAAACCTCCTTTTTTACATTTGTTTTATTTTTATATTACAGTTCTTCTTTTTTTGATTTCTTTTGCTAGGGATTGTCATATTTCGACATTTTATACTACTTTAGTTTTTTTCAATTCTGCATTTAAATACAAGGACTATTTGGTAAAACTCATTTTAAAAAATATATGAGATAAGTACGACAAATAGACTTGAAAACGTCATTTTTTAAAAATTTTGTTTTTTCCAAGTCTTTTTTTGTCATTTTATCAATTTTTTTTTGCGCACAATTTAAAATTATATGGTATTGATTCTGTTATACCTTTTTATATAGCTATATAGTATGTACTTGTTTACTTTACAGGATACAACCGGTTACATATATATATCCTGTAATAGTAAACCTTCCATGTTTCTCTAAACTTGGCTGGGGAAACCTTGTTTAGTCTTCTTGCCTAAGTTTTATAGATGTATTCTTTTGAATCGTAATTTACTACGAAACTTTCTTTTTTGTCATGTACTGTAAGACTTACAGTTTTCTTATCTAATTTTTTGCTGATTGATTTTGACAATACTATTTTGTATTCATCTTCTTTATATTTGTTATAATATTTATTCAAGTCTAATTCTCTATTGTCTTTTGTTAATCTTTCTTTTCCTACTAAGACTTTTTCGTCTCCTTCTTCAATGTAAATCTTTACATTTTTTCTGCGTTTAGCTAATACAATTATGATAAATGCTAAAGCTATTAATACTAATAATGATCCTAATATATTTAACACTTCTTGAACTCTTTGTGTTCCTTTATCTTTTGGTGTATTATTATTTTGATTGTCATTTGTTCCTGATACCAATGATTCTTTGTTGTCTTCTTGTGTGTTCTTATTATCTTCTTCTAATTTTGTTTCTTCATTGGCATTTTCTTCTGGCTCTGTTGATTCTTCAACTTTTGTTATAATACTTGGTACACTTGGGGTAGTATTTGAAGTACTATTATTTTTATCTGATGTATTAGGTTTGTTGTCATCTGGTGTGTTTGGTTCGTCAGGATTTGTTGCTGGAACTTCTTCTTTTACTAATATACTAAATTGTGTTGTAAATCCTTCATATGTTACTTTTATTACTTGTATTCCTGCTTTATTTTTGTCATATCCTGATACCATATCTGCTGTTATTTTGATTACTTGTGTTCCACTTTCTTTTACAACATTTAATGTTGCTCCTGTTAAGTCTAAATTTTCACCTTTTTTGTATTCTAGTTTATTAGGTAATGTCTTGATTGATATTCCTAATGTTCTGTCTTTTACTGTTACACTATATTGATATGTCTTATTATTGAATGTTACTGTGATTTGTTTTGTACCTGGGGTTGTACTATCAAATCCACTTATCATACTATTTGTCAAATCATATTTGTTTCCTAGTTTTTCACTAGCGTATACTTCTGTTATTGATCCTCCTGTTAAGTCTATTGTGTCACCTATTCTGTATTCTTTCTTTGTAGGTGCTACAAATTTTGTGTCTTTTATGTAGTCTTCTCCTACTGTTACTTTGAAATATCCTTCGTATTTTTTGTCATCGTCACTTGTGTATGTTACTTTTAACATTTGTTGTCCAGGTGTTGTTTTACTATATCCTGTTACCATTTGACTTGTTAATGGAACTGTCTTTATTGTTCCATCTTCCATATAGATTTTTACTGATCCACCTGACAAATTTAAGTTTTCTCCATATTTGTAGTCTGTTTTTGTAGGTGCTATTACTTCAATATGGTTTATTGTATTTATTACTGCTACTTGGAATGTTTTTGTGTATGTTTTTCCATCCTTAACATATGTTACAGTTAGATTTTTTGTGCCTGGAGTTGTACTATCAAATCCACTTACCATACTATTTGTTAATGATATTGTGCTTCCATTTGCTCCACTTGCCATTTTTTCTGTAATGCTTCCGCCTACTAAACTTAATGACTCTCCTATTTTATATTCATCTTTAGTTGGTGGTGTTAGTATTATGTCTGTTACATAATCTACTACATTTACAACTATTGTGAATTGTTTTCCTTCGTAATTTATTGTTAATGTTTGACTTCCTAATTTGTTTGGATTATATCCACTTATCATTCCTGTTGTTACTGCAACTGTTGATATTTCTCCACTTTCTTTTGTTACTTTTAGTGTTAATCCACTCAAGTCTAGGTTTTCTCCATATTTGTAATTTGTTTTAAAGTTATTGTTTTCTAATGTTATTGTTTTTATTGAATCTTCTACTCTTACTCCAAATGTTTGTGTATGTACGTTATTTTCGTTATCTGTGTATGTTATTGTTACTGTTTGTGCTCCAACTTGTGTCTTGTTATATCCGCTTATCATACTTGGAGTTACAGCTATTGTAGTTGGTTCATTTGGTTTTGATGCCATTGTTATTGTTATTTTTGCATCTGATAAGTCTAATTCTTCATTATACTTATATGTTATTTTACTTGGTACTGTTATTACAACACTTGCTATATAATCTTTCACAGTTACATTAATTGTTCCAACTGTTGTTCCATTATATTCTACTGATACTGTTTGGTTTCCTAATTGTTGTTTATTATAATTTTTTATCATATCTTTCATTACTGGTACTGTTTGATCTCCACTTAATTTGTGTACTACTATTACTAAATTTGATACATCAAATTCCTCGTCATATTTATAGTCTGTTTTTACTGTACCTGTTTGTTCTAATGTCATTCCTGTTATCGTATCATCTAATGTTACTTTTAAATTAGTTGTAAAGTTTTGTCCATTTGTGTAACTATCTGTGTCTGTATCTGTATATGTTACTGTTAAGTCTTGATCTTGAGTACTTGTTGCTGTATATCCTGATACCATGTTTTCTACTAGAACTTCTGGGGTTTGCGCTCCAGCTTTGGCATATGTTACAGTATATTGGATATTATTGTTTTGTATCAACGAACTTAATGTATCATTATATTTTCCTGTTACACTTACTGGATTTACTGCTATTCCAGTTACATAGTCTTTAACATTTATCGTTAATGTTGTTTCTTGTCCTCCATATACAATCTTTATTACTTGATTTCCTGTTTTATCTGGATCGTATGTTCCTGGCTTTATCATATCATTTGTTACTGGTATTGTTGTTGTTCCACTTCCTTTTACTACATCTATTGTTACTCCTGTTAAATCAACATCTTCTCCGTACTTTGTAGCATTTGTTGGTTGTGTATTTACATTTATGTTTGATACTTCGTCTATTACTGTATATGTGTATGGTACTCTTAGTGTTATTCCATTTTCCGTATATTCTATATCTGAACTTCTTGGGGTTCCTGAAGTTTCTGTTGTTGTATCAAAGCTTGGTATCATACTTGATGTTACAGTTACATCTTCATCTTCTCCTGTTTGTCTATGTATTGTTATTATTATGTTATTATCCAATGCTTCATTTACATTGTAACTTGTTTTTGGTGTTCCTTTAATTGTTATTGACTGTACTTTGTTTACTATTTCTATTGGATAATTTATTGTTTCTGTTTTTCCATCTTCTGTATATGTTATTTTTAGTGTTTTTGACAATTTGTTATTTGTATATTCTGATGCTGCTGGACTCATGTTTAATGGGCTTCCATCACTTTCTGTTATCATAGCTGCATCCATTGTTCTTGTTTCTTGTGTTCCATCTGTGAACACTACTGTTATTATTCCATCTGTTGCTATTGTTTCTCCATGTTCATATGTTGTTTTACTTGGTGCTGTTATTGTTATTGAACTTACTTCTTTACTTAATGTTACTTTTAAGTTTGTTGTGAAGTTTTGTCCATTTGTGTAACTATCTGCGTCTGTATCTGTGTATGTTACTGTTAAGTTTTGATCTTGTGTGCTTATTTCTGAATATCCTAATACCATGCTTTCTGCTAAAACTTCTGGGGTTTGCGCTCCAGCTTTGGCATATGTTACAGTATATTGAATATTATTTGCTTGTATCAATGAACTTAATGTATCATTGTATTTTCCTGTTACACTTACTGGGTTTATTGTTATTCTAGTTACATAGTCTTTAACATTTATTGTTAATGTTGTTTCTTGTTCTTCATATACAATCTTTATTACTTGATTTCCTGTTTTGTCTGGATCGTATGTTCCTGCTTTTATCATATCTTTTGTAACTGGTATTGTTGTTGTTCCACTTCCTTTTACTACATCTATTGTTACTCCTGTTAGGTCAATATCTTCTCCGTACTTTGTAGCATTTGTTGGTCCATTTTTTACACTTATACTTGTTACAGTATCTTTTACTGTATATACAAATGTTGTTGTTTTTGTTATTCCGTTTTCTGTGTATGTTATTGTTGCTATTCTTGTTCCCTCTGTTGCTGTACTGAAGTTTGTTAACATACTATTTGTTACTGTTATTGCTTCTGGTACTCCAACTGCTCTTGTTACTAATATTGATAATCCGGGTTGTAATGGATCATTTATATTGTATTGTGATTGTGCTGTTCCTTGGATAGCAATTTGCTTTACATCATTTATTATATCAATTGTGTAATTTTCTTGTTTTTGTATTCCGTCTTCTTGATATTTTATTAATAATGTTTTACTTTCTTTGTTTGTGTCTCCATATGTTGATGGTGCCATGTTTACAGGACTTCCATCACTTTCTGTTATCATGCTTACATCTAATTCTTTGTCTTGTGTCGTTCCATCTACATATGTTACTTCTATTTTTCCTCCTGTAACGTCTAATGTCTCTCCATGATTATACGTTGTTTTTGTTGGAGTTGTTATATTTATACTTCTTACTCCATTTTGTACTGTTATATTAAATGTTGTTGTTTTTTCTTCATAAGTAACTGTTACTTCTTTTGTTCCTTGGCTTGTTGTTAATGTACTTAAATTTGTTAGAGTTACTCCATTATCTGTTAGTGCTACTATTTCTGTGTTTCCTGCTTTTCTTGTTACTTTGATTGCCCCTCCTGCTAACTTGTATGATGTATCTCCTATGTTATATGTTGTATTCGTTGGATTTGTTGACATCTCTATTTTGTTTACAACATTTTTTATTTTGATTGGATAATTTACTGTTCCTGTTACACTGTCTTCTTTATATTTGATTACTAATGTTTTTGATACTTCATTATTTACGTAATCAGATGCTGTTGGAGCCATATTTACTAAACTTCCGCTACTTTCTTTTACCATATCAGCTGTTATTTGTTTTGTTTGTGTTGTTCCATCTTCATATGCTACTTCTATCTCTCCACCTGTAAAATCTAACGAATCTCCATGTTCATATTCTGTTTTTGTTGGTGGTGTAATTGTTATTGTTTTTGCTGGGTTCGTAACTTCTACTTCATATGTCATTGTTATTGGATCTTGTATTTGTGCCCCATCTGACAATGTATATGTAAATGTATATGATATTGTTAATGTTTGTACCCCTAACTGTGTTTTGTTATATCCTGTTACCATGCTTGTTGTTAGATTTACATTTGATACTGTTCCATTTGCCCAGTTTACTTTTATTCTTCCTCCAGTTACATCTAGGTCTTCATTATATTTGTAGTCTACTTTTGTTGGTTCTGTTAGAGTTGTTTCTTTAACATAGTTATATGCTTCTACATCTATTGTTTCTGGTGCTGTTTTGTTGTTTATTGTTACTGTTAAGTTTTGTTTACTTCCTGTTTGTGTATTATCAAATGCTGATACTGTTGCACTTCCATCTGGTAAGTTTATATTAGTTGTATCTCCACTTTCCAATGTTACCTTTACTGTTGCTCCTGTTATGTCTAATGTTTCTCCATATTTGAATACTGTTTTGTTTGGCTGTGTCACCACATTTATACTAGCTATTTTGTCATTTACTATTATTGTTTGTTGTACTGTTTTTCCATCATATGTGAATTTTATTACCTGTGTTCCTCTTACTTCTACATCACTACTTCCTGATGTCTTTGTAAAGTTTGGTGAATTTATATTTGCTGTTGTTTCACTTATCGTTAATCCTGGTGTTGTACTTGATATTGTTGTTGCTGCTCCACTTTTTGTTACAGCTGATAATGTTAATCCTGCAAAATTTAATGTATCTCCATGATCATATTCTCCCTGTGTCATTGGTGTCGCCACTGATAATGATTGGATTGGGTCTGTTACTGTTATATTAAAACTTGTCTCTTGTCCTTTATAATCTAACTTTACAATTGGATTATTTACATCTGCTGGTGAACCTGTTGTTATTGACACTGATGGATCTGTCATATCTATATCTTCTGCTGAATTGTCATCATATGTCACTTGGATTACTCCTCCTGTTAAATCTATTGTATCTCCATGTTCATATGCTGTTATTGTTGGATTTGTTTTTACTGATATTGATGCTATTTGTTTTTCTGCATTTGTAAATCCTTTTGTTGCTAATGGCAAATCTTTACTTATTTTTATTCCTGATTCATTTGTGTAATTTACTTTTAATCCTGTTGGTAATCCTGCTCCTGATGGTACCAATGTAAATAAGTCTGATGGTAAACTATTTTCATCTACTGAGCTATCTAATTTGAATGATAGCTTTAATATTGGATAATATACTGAATATCCTTGTCCATTTACGTCTATTGCATCATCTCCTACTTGCCCTGGAATGTATCCATTATCTGCTATATCTGTTCCTCCTGATGGCTCTGTTGCAAGGAAATGGAATTGATTTGTATTTTTGTCATAGCTTTTCACTTGTAATGTTCCTAAGAAGTAATCACTTTGAGCCATTATCATTCCTAATGATGTTGTTGCTGCTCCTGTATTTTTGTTACATGGCGTTATTTTACTTGTATCTATTTTAAATTGGAAGTCAAATCCATTTAAGACAGCTTCTGTTACTGCAGCTATTTCTACTGTTAGTATTTTGTTTGATCCTTTTGTTGTTACCCCTAAGTTGTTTAATATAATTGGATCATCTCCTAACACTCCTGTTGCTGCATTCGATATGTTATTAAATAATATACTGTATGGTGAAAACATATTTAATATCATTACCAATAATGTTATAAGTGCCATCTTCTTCTCTTTTTTCATATCTTCTTCTCCTTCTTTATATTTTTTTATTTTTCTTTTGTATTTTTTACTTTTGTTTTTGCATTATTTTTGTTATTAGAATTTTTTATTATCTTGTGTAATCTTGTATTGTTATTGTTTTATATAGATTTGTTACTACACTTACCATATCGTCTAATGATACAACGTCTTTCTGTCCAAAGTCATATTGTTCTAAATATGTACTATCTCCAACATTTGCTCCCATACTATTTACTATTTCTATCGTATCATTTAAATCTATTATTCCGCTTCTGTCTGCATCTCCCTCATATAGAATCTTTGTTCCTAAATCTATTTCATCATTTTCGTTTATTGTCATTTTGGTTGTTATGTCTGCTAAAAATCCTTTTCTTTCTATATAAAAATCATATTCTCCTGGAATTACACATATTTCATAATTTCCATCATTATCAGATTCTGTTTCTTTTTCTATTTGCTCATTATCTACATCATCTAATGAAAGATTTCCTGGTATGATATCATCCCAATTTACTTGTCCTTGCTTATATATTCTTATGTCTGCTATAAACTTCATTTCTATCCCATACGATTCATACATACTTTCTTTTAGTCCATCTCCTAGCTGTACTTTTCCTTTTATTTTTCCATATGGTCTTTTTATATGTATTTTATATATTTTCTCTGTTACTCCGTCTTCTGCAGTTACCGTAATTTCTACTATTGTGTCTTCTTCACCTAATTGGTTCAGTGTTATTTTTTCTGAAAATTCTTGGCTTATTTGTTTTTCTTCATATATTATGTTTCCATTATTGTCTCTTTCTGCTTTTCCGTCATCGTCTCTTTTTGGATATTTTATTTTTATTGTTGAGTTTGCATCTTCTGCTTGTATATTTAAGTCTACTGTATCTACATATTCTAGTATTTTTGTTTCATATTCTAGTGTTTCTTTTTCAAATATTGGATTTAAATCATATTTTCTGTAGTCTCCATTTTCATCATTTCCATTACTTATCTCTATTTTGGATAAGTTTGCATTTTTTGATGTCAAATCTAATGTAAATTCAAATAGTGACTGTGCTTGATAGATGTTTGCTTCACTTGTTACTACTTTTATTCCTGTTGTTGGTGATGTGCTTCCTGTTTTTAATTTAATATCATCTGTAGTTATTGCTGTTTCATCTTCCATTTGAAAACTTATTTTTCCTATTATAGCTTCGTCTTTTACTTCTACTATTGGTTCATTTACTGTTTCTTCTTTATAATATTCATTTGTTCCTGTTCTTTCATCTTCTCCTAATATTGAATACACCATTCTTAATTCGCCTTGTGTTCCCTCTATTTCTAACATATCCATATATTTTTCAAATCCATTTACATATTTGAAATTACTTGGTATGTCATCTGCATCATTTACGTCTATTGCTGTATTTGTTTCTATATCCGAAGGTGTTAATAAATCAGTATTATATTGTAATCTTAAATCTATTCCCTTAAAGTTTAATTTTCGTATTCTTACTTCTATTATTAGTTGTTTTTTCCCGTTTACTATTTCTTGTGATATTGCTCTATATTCTATTTTTTGGTCACTTGTTGGTTCTAGAGTACTTGCATATGTTTTTTCTATTGGCATGCTCACTATTGTTACCATTGCTATTGCTATTATTATTAAAACATGTTTTAATGCTTCTTTTAGGGCTTCTTGTAGCATTGCATTTCCTCCTTTTCCTGACTTCTTTTATATAAAATCGGCTTTCTTTGTATATTTTCTTTGTTTTATTACTTTTTACCCTATCTTATTTTCTTATAATTCTAATTTATCTTATTTGTCGTTTAGAGTCAATTTATGTCTATATGCATTTTACGATTATACTTTTACGGCTCTTCTTTCTTAACTACCTTTTTGTCATTTCTTTTACATCTTTGTTACATTTATTTTATCTTTTACTATTTTCCTTAGGGATCTTAGCTTTTCCTACTTTCACATAATAAGATTTAGCTGAATTACTATTTGTAAAAATATATGTTTTTAAAGCCAAAAAAAAAGCTAATATGGATTGTTTTCCACTTTAGCTCCTTTGCTTTTTATTCTTCTATTGGTATACTGTTTACCCTTGTTATTTTATTATCTTTTATTCTTACTTCTACAGTATTCTCTTTTGCCGATATATAATAATAGTATTCTCCTTTTCTTTTTATCTTTAATACCTCTAGATTTTCTTTTTTTGTTTTTTCTCCTAGTTCTTTAAACTTCTCTTGTGCTACTTTTACTGCTTTTGCTCTTTCTTTTTTATCTTCTTCGTCTTCTTGTTTCTTCTCTGTTATTCCTACCAACTTTAATACCTGTCCATTAAATGTATGTTGACTTTTGTCTAGTATTAACATTGCTATAAATATTGCTATTATAGCTATAACTACTATTACTGCATTTCTAATTCCTTTTTTTACCTTTATTTGTTTAATTTTAGTTATTCTGTTTCTGCTTCTTTCTGTTTTCTCCGTATCTGTTTTTATTTCTTCTTTCTGACTTTCTATTACAATTTTTTCTTCTTTTTTTTCATCCATCTTTAGTTTCTCCTTTTTTTTATTTTACCTATTTTTCTCTTTTTTATTCAATTTTGATGAATAATATATGCATTTATATTTCTTCTCCTCTGTATCTTAGCTCTTTCCAGTTTGCCTTTTTATTTTATATCACATTTGAATTTTTTTCAATAATTTTATATCAATCAATTTAAAAATACTAGAACTTAAATTTACCACACAAAAAACAACAGTTTATATTTACTGTTGCTTTTAAATCTTCTTTCTTATTATTAGTCATCAAATCTTCTCTCCAAATTGACAAACTTAGTATAACTTCCAAGCCATAACAATTCAACAGTTCCTGTCGAACCACCTCTATGTTTTGCAATAATAATTTCTGCAATATCCTTTTTCTCACTATCTTGATTGTAATAATCATCTCTATATAAAAACATAACGATATCGGCATCTTGTTCTATAGCTCCAGATTCCCTTAAATCTGAAAGCATTGGTCTATGATCAGGACGTTGTTCAGCAGCTCTTGATAATTGTGATAATGCAATTACTGGAACATCTAGCTCTTTTGCTAATATCTTTAATGAACGACTAATTTCAGAGATTTCCTGTTCACGACTTCCCCCTCTTTTATTAGAACCTTGAATCAATTGTAAATAATCAATAACTACCATTCCAATATTTTTTTCTAACTTTAACTTTCTACATTTCGCCCTAATTTCCGTAATATTAATACCTGGAGTATCATCAATAAAAATTTCAGCCTCTGACAAAGGTCCTATTGCTCCAGCAAGTTTTGTCCAGTCATCTTCTTCTAATTTTCCAGTTCTTACTTTGTTACTGTCTACCATAGATTCACTACACAATATTCTGTTTACTAATTGTTCTTTTGACATTTCCAGACTAAATACTGCTACTGGGACATTTGCTTTCACTGCAGCATTTGTTGCAATATTTAATGCAAAAGCTGTTTTTCCCATAGCTGGTCTTGCTGCAATTAAAATTAATTCCGATCCATGAAATCCTGCTGTTCTATAGTCTAACTCTGTGAATCCAGATGGAACACCTGTAATATGTTGTTTTCTATTATATAATTCCTCTAATTTTGTAAAACTTTCTACCAAAACATCTTTTATTGGTGCATATCCTTTTTGATTTTTTTCTTGCATTATATTAAAGATTTTCTTTTCTGCACCTTCCATAATATCTTCAACATCTTCTGTTGGACTATACCCTAATTCTATTATTTCATTTGCTGTTTTTATTAATCTTCTTAAAGTTGATTTTTCTTCTACTATCTTGATATATTTCATTGCATTAGCAGTTGTTGGAACCTTTTCTGGTAATTCTGCTAAATATTCTAATCCACCTACTTGTTCAAATTTTCCCATTGATTCAAGCTCTGATTTTACTGTAATAATATCAATTGGCTCTGCACGATTATATAAATTTAAAATTGCTGTATAAATTGCTTTATTATCTTCTCTGTAAAAATCCTCTTCTTTTAGTATCTCTATTGCTGATATGACAGCATCTCTATCAGTAAGCATACTACCAATAATTGCTTGTTCTGCTTCCAAATCATGTGGTGGTACTTTTCCTAATTCCATTTTAATTCCCCCAAATATTCTGAACATTGTTTTTCAAACTTAAAATATCTTAATTTTGAATCTATTTACTTATTACATCAATTTTTAAATTTCCTATTACTCCTTCGTATAACTTTATTGTTAGTGTTCTAACACCTAATGTTTTTATTGTCTCTTTTAGTTCTATTTTCTTTTTATCTACTTCTATTTTATATTCTTCTTTCAATAAATCTGAAACTTCCTTTGCTGAAACTCCACCAAATATTTTTCCATTTTCTCCAGCTTTTACTGGAATTTTTAATAATATTTTAGAAAGTTTTTCTGCTATTTTTTTTGCTTCTTCTTTTTCTTGTGATTTCTTATATGCATTAGAATCTTTTTTTGCCTTTAATTTACTCATATTCTCAGCATTTGCTTCTACTGCTAAATTTTTAGGAAATAAAAAATTTCTTGCATATCCATCTGATGCACTAATAACTTCATCTTTTTTTCCTACCCCTTTAATATCTGCTTTTAATATTACCTTCATATTATCACGCCTTTCTATTGTTTCTTATTTTACAACATATATAACGTTTTTTCAAGGAAAAAATCAAAAAGTACAGAAGTTTCTCTGTACTTTTGTATTATCCTTATTTTAAATGCCATATCTTATCCCTATTATAATTTATTGATAAATCTATAACATTAGATTTTATAGTTACAACAGGACGAACTGCATAATAATCTATTTTTGTCTCATAAAAATTATAGTTAAAACCATAACACAAGTCAATTGGTCCAATTCCAGAAGAAGTTGCTCTACGTGAATAAAAGTATCCCCCGTTCAGAACTAGTAATAAAATACCTCGAAGCAAGCCAATATGGTGTATCTATAAATAACATATTTCTTACATCTTCATCAATTACTTTTTCTGATCCATAAGAATAATAAGTATCCTCTAAGTTTTTTACTCCAGGAGAGTTGGATTTTCCTGTTATTGCATCTCCTTTTGTTATATCTACTGTTGGATAATATACATCTATTGTTGGATTTTTAGTACTACCATAATTATGGTTTAATACAAGATAATCTTTTTCTGTAACTCCTGCCTTTTTATTGATATCTTCTATGGTTACGCTTCTTGCTCCTGTTTCATCTATCTTTTTAGTCGTTGGCACATCTAATGGTCCACCTGTCGTATAGGTTCCACCTTTGCTTAAATCGGCTCCATATCCATAACCATATATTTTACATACTTCATTTAATTCTTGTTCAATATATAAATATCCTCTTGCTCCCGTTAGTATAAAGTTTTGATTTGAGTCTGTCTTTATCGCATCTTCTGATATTAATTCAATTGTACCATCCTGTTCAACATTTAATACTCTCCATTTTATATTACTATTAGCGGTAAATGTTTGTCCTCCTCCTGTTTCTGTACTTGTATATCCATTTCCATGCTCTGACGCAGTTCCAGTAGGCGATGTATAACTCAATTTACTTTCTTCTACTTTTGTTCCATCTTTGCTCGCTATCGTTGGATTATAATCCACATAGTCTCCTACTTTCACATAATCTTCAACTTTTAAATTATTCACGGCTTTTTGATACTCTTTCTCCATATCTTCGTCACTAGCTTTATATTGTTTCGCTATTTGTGATACCTTCTTATTTTGGTCAATAGATTTATTAGACATTGCAAAATAAGAAACTGTTATAGTCCCTATTAAAAACAACATAGCTGACAATACCATTACTGTAATAGACCCTTTTTCGCTTTTTCTGAATTTTTTTATTATATTCATTAAAAATAGCTCCTATCTTTTGTTAATTTTCTATTTCTGAAAAATATTCATTGATTCGGTTTATTAATTCTTGTTTTGTTTCTTCTATCGTCATTCCTTCTACTTGAGCACCAGCTAAAGTGATATGACCTCCACCACCTAATTTTTCTAGTATTACTTGTACATTTATATCACCTATAGAACGTCCACTAATGCAAATTTTCTCTCCTGTATTTCCTAGAACAAAAGATGCAGTTATATCACTAATCGTTAATAATTCATCAGCCGCTTTTGCACAAATTAAACTAGCTTCTTTTGATGTTTTATCATAAATTGATATTGCTATCGTAGTATTTACAATATCCGCTCTTTTCACAATATCAGCTATTGTATTAAAACTTTTTAAGTCGCTTTGGAACCATTTCTTTACTCTAATAATATCTACTCCACATCTACGAAGATATGCTGCTGCTTCAAATGTTCTAACACCTGTTTTAAAAGTAAAGTTTTTTGTATCCATCATTATTCCTGCATATAAACTCTCTGCTTCAATTGTTTTCAAATTGATTTTAGTTTCTGCATATTGTAATAGCTCTGTTACTAATTCTGCAGCAGAAGAAGCATAAACTTCTTGGAACATAAGAGTAGCATTTTCAATATAATCTGCACTTCTCCTATGATGGTCAACAATCACAATTTTTTTGACTTCTTTTAATAATTCTGGTGCATCTACATAATTAACCTTATGAGTATCTACAACTACTAACAAAGTATCTTCATCTACGTTCTCCATTGCTACTTCTTTATTTATAATAACATCTTCATATTCTGAATCTTTATCTAATTCTCTATTAAAGGCTTTCAATGCTGGAACATCTTCACTGCTTACAATATATGCATTAGTATCTAAAGTTTTTGCTAAACGATAAATTCCCATACAAGAACCTATACTATCCATATCTGGATTATTATGACCCATAATCATAACTTTTTTTGATTCTTTTATTAGATTTTCTAGAGCATGTGCTACCACTCTAGCTTTTACCTTTGTTCTTTTTTCTACTTCTTCAGCTCTTCCTCCAAAAAATTTATATATTTCATTTTCTCTTATAACTGCTTGATCTCCACCACGTCCTAATACTACATCCATAGCACCTTGTGCTGATTCATATTTTTGTTTATCTGTTAAACCTTCGTTTGATACTGCTATACTTAAAGTAAATTGTACCTTTTCTTTTGTATCAATTTCCTTTATTTTGTCTAATATACTAAATTTATCTTCTTTTAAAGTTTCTAAATATCTTTGTTCAAATAAGTAAACATATCTATCTCTGTCTGATTTAATTAGCACTCCATTTGTTAAACTTGCCCAGTCATACATCTTTTTATCAATTTCTGCTGTTACAATTGGTTTTTCACTTGCATCTAAGCCTCTTATCGTTTCTTCATAGTTATCTACCATGATAATTCCAACACAAGACTTTGAATCTTTATATTCTTTTTGAAGTTTTACATTTTCAGTATCATCTATAAAATGTAAAATTATCATATATTCCTTTTTGCCTTTTTTATCTCTGTCTTTGTTTTTAAAATCTACATATCTTCCTATTATTTTATAGATTCTATTTCCTATAGTAATTTGTCTTACAATATCTCTATTTTTCTTATCTTCTCTGCTCTCTATATCGCTTCTTAGTTCTATGCTTAAATCATTCATATATGAATTAATATCAACATCCATAAATTCTGAATTAAATTTTGAACTTTTCCATATTATGTTTCCATCAGTCTCCATTATAATAAGAGGGAAAGGAGAATTAATTAAGCTTGTCTTAGCTGCTGAATCTACTGTTAAAGTTAGATCTTGCAATGTCTCTGATATTTCACTTTTTCTCTTTCGATTTGCATAATAAGTATATCCAACTATTGCTAAATATACTATAATACTAGTTATTATTAATTTATTGTTTTCAACACACATAATAATTAATAAAACTAAAATAATTGCTAAATAAATTTTAGTTCTAGATATGAATGTTTCAAATACTTTTCTATTATTATTTTGCATAAATTTCTCCTTATACTTATTCTATTATATTTTACTAGCAAATAGCATATTTGTCAAGAAAATCAATAGTTGAGTTTTTATTCCTGTTACAGTTCATTAAGAAATGATTATGTTGTCCAAGCATTGGTTCCAACTATAACACTTAAATTTTATTTAATGACGTTTGATTGGAATGAAAAATAGAAAATCTTTTACAAGAAAATGAGTAATGTTCACGGGCAAAATTATTATTATATGAATTTAAACTTTTCTCAGTTCAATACATAATCTAAGAATTTCTAAAATAATTTAATGGCACCCTTTCACTTAGTCCGAGCTAAAGCTCGACGCGAACATTTTCCATTAAATTATCTAAGAAATTCTAAGATTACTCCAATTACATTCGAAAAGTTTAAATTCATATAATAATAATTTTGAGTCTGAGTGAAAGCGCCTTGTTTTCTTGTATTAGATTTCCTTTTTGAATGAAATGAAAAGACATTAAATAAAATCTAAGTGTTATAGTTGGAGCCAATGCTTGGACATCATAAGCATTTTTTACTGACCTGTAACAGTATTTTTTCAAACCTACTTTTCAAAAAACAAACTTTCTTGTATAATATAAAAAAAGGGTGATAAATTTATGAAAATACTAAAAAAATTATTAATTTTCTTATTAATTTTACTACTACTTGTTAGTACTTTTATTTTTCTAATTGGTTTTGGATATTACTCTAAAACCCTCCATGAGAAATCTCTAACATCTCGTGTAGAAGAAGTAACTAGTAAAAAACATTTTGTTCCTTTTGAACAATTACCTAAAAATTATATTAACGCAGTAATTGCTGTAGAAGATCATCGCTACTATGAGCATGGACCTGTTGATTTTATTGGTATTGCTAGGGCCTTGTATACTAATATTAGAGATGGAGAATTTGATGAAGGTGGAAGTACTATTACACAACAAGTTGCAAAAAATATTATTTTTAATCAAGATAAAACTTTAATTAGAAAAATAGGTGAAATTTTTGGTGCTTACGATTTAGAAAAAAATTACTCTAAAGATGAAATACTAGCATTATATGTAAATTCAAATTATTTTGGTGATGGTTATTATGGAATCTATGCTGCAAGTATGGGATATTATAAAAAAGAACCCAAAGATTTAACTTTAGAAGAAGCTTCTATGTTAGCTGGAATTCCAAATGCTCCTTCTGTTTATTCACCTTCTATAAATCCTGACTTAGCCAAAAAAAGGCAATCTCATGTTTTAAATGCAATGGTTCAGTATGGATACATTACAGAAGAAGAAGCTAATTCAATTAAATAGTAAATAAAAGTCATAAAAAATTTTTTATGACTTTTTTATTTTCTGTTACATATATTTAAAATAAGGAGTTTAATTATGAGAATTTTAATTTTTAATAAAAAGTTTTTAATTTTTATGTGCATTATATTTTTTATAATATTTTCTATGTATTTCTATTATCATAATCCATTTTCCATGGCTGTTGAGCTTTCAATAAACAATGGCTTGGATGATAACGCAAAAGAAAAAATAATGTCTTTAACAAAAGGAACTGAAAAAATTGCATATTTAACTTTTGATGATGGACCTACTCTTAGAGCTACGCCTAGGGTATTAGATATACTTAAAGAAGAAAATGTAAAAGCTTCATTTTTTGTTATTGGAAAGTATGTAGATAAACATCCTGAACTAGTAAAGAGAGCTTATGATGATGGTCATTATATTGCAAATCATGGTTATGATCATAGTAATAAAAAATTATACGAGAGTAATGCTAGTTTTATTAATGAAGTAAAAAAAACTGATATCGAAATTGGAAAAGCGATTGGCATTGATAATTATTGTTCTCATATATTTCGATTTCCAAATGGTTATATGTCTCCAAACAATAAATCTCAAAAAAAGGTAAGTGCCAAGCTTCTTCAAGAAATGGATTATGTATATGTAGATTGGAATTGTTTAAATAATGATTCTGTAAAAAAATATTCTAATTATCAATTATTAAACAATCTTAAAAAATCTGCTAAAAACAAAGGAACTTTAGTTGTTCTAATGCATGATACTTCTGATGTTAATGATACTCCTAGTATTTTAAAAGATTCCATAGATTATTTAAAAAGTGAAGGTTATGTATTTCAAAATTTTTATGATTTATTGTAATATAAAAAGAACAGTATAATTCAAAATAATTATACTGTTCTTTCTATAAATGATTTACATAGTCACCTCAATTTGATATATATTTCTGCTTCCATCTAATTTAATATAATTTTCTATCTTCTCGCCATTTAATTTTATCTCAGAAACTCCCATATTCTTTCCATTTGTATTTTTTATTCTAATATTATAAATACTTTCTTTCCATTTGTATTGAATTTGGTATTCTTTCCATTCTTTTGGAATGCATGGTTCTATCTTCATATATCCCTTTTCTATTTTTAATCCTAATATATATTCAATTCCCGCTTTATAATACCAGCTACTTGACCCTGTATACCATGTCCAACCACCTTGTCCTGCTAAATTACTTGCTCCATAAACATCTGCAGCAATAACATATGGCTCTACTTTATACTTTTTACTTGCTTCTTTTGTCCTTGCATGTTCAATCGGATTTATCATTCTGTATAGTTCTGTTGCTTTATCTCCAAATCCTAACATTGTCTCTGCTATAATAACCCATATTGCACTATGTGTGTATTGTTGTTGTGGACATTTTTTCTATCCTACTTTTTTCTCATATTCTTTTCTAGCACATATAAAATTATTATTTAAATCTTGTAATGGTTTAAAATTGAAATAAATATCAACTTGCTTGTCGCTATGAATTTCAATTTTTTCTATAAATTCTCTAATTATTTCTTTTGTTGGTTTTTCCATATTAAGAAACTCTTCTATCAAATTATCTAATCTATTATCATTTTTTGTCTTATCACTTTCTCCTGATAGCTCTTGTTCAAGCTCTTTGATGTTTTGTTCATATCCTCTAACCAATTCTTTTATTCTATTTGCATTTTTCATATATTCCTCAAGTGTTATAATTCCTGCCAGTCTATCATCATACATTACTTCCAACTTTCTAGTTTCACTCTCTACCTGCTGTTTAAAAGATTCTATTTGTTTTTTTATATCTATTTCTTTTGATTGTTTTGTTTTTGTTTGTTTTGCAATTTCTTCTAGTTTTTTTGTATTGGTATATTCTTTACAAACTTCTCTTAAAACTTCTAGCATTTGTTCTTCAAAAACTTGATAATTAAAATTGTGTGGTGAACATACATCAAATTTTCCAAACCTTCCATATCTTTGGCATCTACCATAAATATTTCCGTTTTTATCTGGACTTCTTATTCCAATATATCCTTTGCAATCATAACATCTAAGTAATCCCTTAAATAAGTAATCATTTTGAACTACTCTTGAGCCTTTAGTTGCTTGAATTACTTTTTTTGCTCTTTCAAAATCCTCTTTACTTATAATAGCTTCGTGCATATTTTCTACTTTTATCCAATCTTCTTCTGGTAAATCTATAAATTTTTTAGATTTAAAACTTACTTTCTTTCTTTTTCCTTGTATAACTGTTCCTGTATAAATTTCATTTGAAAGAATAAATCTTACTGTAGATTGTTGCCATAGTCCATAAGTTAAAGACTTTGTTCCCCTTTTTCTCTTGTTATAATCTGATGGAATTGGAATCTTCTTTTTACTTAAATAATCTGCTATTTGCATTGTACCAAACCCTGCTAAATATTTTTCATATATTAGTTTTACTACATTTGCTGCTTCTTCATCTATTATTAAATGGTATTTATTTTCTGGATCTTTTTTATAGCCATAAGGTGCTGTTCCTAAATATTCTCCAAGATTTCTTTTTGATTGTAATACACTATTTATTTTCTTTGATGTATCTTTTGCATACATTTCATTTAATATTGATTTAAATGGTGCTATATCATTGTTTGATGTATTATAAGCCGTATCTATATTGTCTAATATTGCAACAAACCTTACTTCATGTTCTGGAAAATATGTTTCAATGTATAATCCTGATTGCACATAATTTCTACCTAGTCTTGATAAGTCTTTCGTGACGATCATATTGATTTTACCGAGTTTCAATATCTGCTATCATTCTATTAAATGCAGGTCTATCAAAACTTGTACCACTTACACCATCATCAACGTATTCTGATATAAAGTTTAGTTTGTTTTCTTTGATATATTGCATTAGCAAAGTTCTTTGGTTTCCAATACTTTCACTTTCTTGATATTTTTCTTTTTCTTCATCTTCTCTTGAAAGCCTTATATATATGCCTACTTTATAATCAATATTATTCATTATTGTATAGCTCACATTTACCTCCTTACTTGCTATGTAAAGATAATGAGATAATATTGATACTCTTTGCAAGTATTATAACATATTATCTCACTAAATACCATTATTTTACTTTAATTTTTCTTCAGACAATAATTTCCAAATGCTCTTTCTATTATTTTCTCTAATGCTTCTCCTTTTTCATTAAATATAATATTTATTTTAAAATTCTTTTTCTTTTTATACTTTTTCTTTTCTTTTCTTTCTTGCATAAATCTCACTCCTTTAGTTGTAATTATTTCCAATTTTTCCTTACTTTATACAATACACTCTGCTATGTCTTATCAATTTAAAAACCACAAGTGGATTTAATCCCATATGAGATTTGCCCTCATTCCTCTTTTTAGAGAATCGCCCCTTCACATCACGTTAGCCAGACGAAAGTTTCATTATCTGTGCTTGTAGTTTGCTATTCAATTTTCAATGTGCTTTACTGTGATAGAAAATAATTATTTACACGTGCTATTTTCTACTTGCGATTTTTATTATAAGAGCCTTAAAAAGTGTTGTAAATACTTTTTTGCAAGTCTATAGATAAATTAAAAATTGAAATAGCTATATTCTATTTTTGAAAATGGAGGAAACATTGATATGATAACTAATTTTACACTTAAGAATAATAAAATTGTAATAAAAAATGATAGGAGAATTTTTTGGTGCTACTCATGATTTTGAATATAATATTGGAGATAAATTATATGAATTTGCAATAATGAGTTATGAATATTTTGATAAATTGAAAACAATGTATACTGGGTTAATAGAACTTGTATGTTCTGCTAAAGAAGCAAATATTATGGATGAAAAATTAGATTGTTTCTTTAAAATGTTTCAAATAGTTAGAGCGTGTTTAGAATTTTCGCCATATACTCATTTTTATACACAAGTCTTAATAGATATAATAGAAAATCTTATAAAAAAAAGACTGATTTAAAAAAGCGATTAGAATTGATAAGTAAATATTCTAATAACTCTATTGTAAAAAATTTAAGTACAGAAGAAAGACTATATTTATATGAGGCAAAAAGATTTTTTGACATACACTATCTTAATACTAATCCAGCACATGCAATCTTTTTAGATACCAAATTTAAAACAAAATATGTCTGTAATAAAGGATTATCACTACAAGAGAGAAGATTAGATGTAGAAGATGTAGTTAAATTAATCAAAGAAAAACATATTGCTGTAGAAGAAGTCTATGAATTAGAAAGTTCTGAAGAACAAATTAGATTTGAGTTATTTAAAGTAATTCAAAATAATTTTACTATCAATAAATGTGAAAATTGTGGAAAATTATTTATTCCTGTAACCAGTAGTAAAAATCCAAATCAAAAAGGAAAAAATGGCCAAAAATATTGCAATAGCTTATATTTAGATACTGGAAAAACTTGTAAAGAAATTGGAGCATTAAATAAACAAAAAGAAAAAGTTCAAAATAGTTCAATTTTAAAGGAATACAACAGAGAATATAAAAGAATGCATGGTTTACACTATAATCATACGAAAGAATTTAAAGAAAAGCAATTCAAAGAATGGTCTGAAAAAGCTAGAGAATTAAGAGATACTTATACTAATGAACAAATAGAAGATTTTAAAATAGAATTGAAGAAATTAAGTGATTTGTATTGGAAATAGAAAAGTATACATATATTCAATTTTTCAATTTACTAATACATATACTTTTATAATTCATATTTTAACACTCCAACTCCCTATTAAAAAATATATAAAAAAGAAGGAGGAACTCTGAAATTTCAAAGTTCTCTCCTTCTATCTGTGTTTGGAAACAAATTAGGATAGTTTTACAGTGGTCAGTGCTACTTAATATAAAGCGTGGCACGAAAACCAGTGAAGCTATAGATGATAACATGATTGCCGAAATAGCGACAGGCGACAGGATAATTGTTCCCACTAAAGTTGCAATTGCCACCACGGATAACACGACGTGAACTTTCGTTCTGTTCTTGTGTCCATTCATCTACATTACCTGCAAAGTCGTAGATGTTATTAGCACACCATTCTTCTCTGCTTCCTGTTTCAACTACTTTCTTCGGAGAATTCTCTGTATTCCAATGGTTGCCCCATTCAGTAGAGTCCTCTACAATTTCAGTAAGAGTTTTAACTTCCGTTTTGATAAACCATTCCAATACCGAATCATATTCTGCACCAAAAGTCAGATGACTCTTAACTGCTTCATTATCTTCGATAGTGGATGCAACCTTCTTGGCATCATCAAAATTGATGTTTACCCACGGCATAACGCCTTTTACCGACTGTGGTTTTCCTTCTGAACTTTTGGAAATGTTATAACGAGAAATATAAAATCCCCCATATTTCTTAACACTTTCAAGTTGCATGGCAAGTTCGCCCGTCAATGTTTCATGAAATTCGCCTTCTGAGAATTCATTGTTCCGATAATTTCTTCTTCCAAACTTCTCGGCAAATGAAACTCCATCAAGTGTTCCATTAGAATCAAGGCTCCAAACAGGAATCCAAACGAACTGACTGCCATCAGAATCTCTTTCAATTACAAAGCCGTTCTTCCAGTCTCCGCAAACATACTTGTATCCCTCCGGTATCGGCGGATTTGCATAATTTTCAGAATAAACATTAGCTGTAGCAATGTTCAGAGCTCTGATAATTAACTCTCCACTTGTTCCCTCTGAGACTTCAAAGGTTATACCCTTTTCTGCCTCAAGCACAAATTTTTCATACCGTTTCATAGTTTATTCCTCCTTAAGTGATAATTTTATAACGGTTTCAACATGGCTATTGCCATTATGTTAATAATACCACATTTCTTGCATTTTGTAAAATTTGAATTTATTTAATTTACATATTTAATTCTTCCTTTTTTATTTTCATAACTATATTGTGGCTCTTTTAATGAATAATTTAAATATGATTTTTCTTTATCTATATTATTATTTGAATAATTTCTGTTTCTTCTTTCGTTGTGTCTAAACATTCCTTTTAGATTTTCTCTTTTGTATTTTGTGTTTCTTATTATTGCATAACTCATCTCTCACCTCCTTTGCTTCAGCTAGTTTTTCTCTTGTGCTACTAGCTAATAAGACATATTTATTTCTTAAATTCTGATCTTTTTTAATTGTCTTGTAACACACTACAACACTTTTTTAGCTTACTGCTTCAAAAAGTGTTTCGTGTGGCAGAGCATCACCCCACACCCCATTCAATCCAAAATAAAAATTCACTTTTTTATTTTGGATTGCTAAAAAACTATTCATAGTTTTTTAGGCAAATTAAAAGAGATTAGCTATACATTTGAAGTAGCACTAATCTCTTTATAATTTGCATATAAGCTATCCCAATTGAAGTCATCGCCATACCTGTCACTTCTATATGGAATATTTTTCTTTTTATGTGTGTCCTCTTTATTATAATTATTTTTATTTTTTATATTATTTATTATATCTTTATCATTATCACCTATAGGGTATGGTTGCTTTTGACTATCTGAATAGTTATTTATATCTATACCCTCTAGGTGTTTTTGACTACACCTATTGATGTTTTCGACTATAGGTAAAATTTGTCTTTCTTCTATTTCTTTACTATCTGTTTTATATTTTAATTTTACTTTTATATAGTTCTTGTCTCTTAAAGAACTTATTATTTTTGACACTCTATCTGCTGTTACATTTACTATATTTGCTATATATTTATTACTTGCAAAACAACTTGATGTTTCTTCGCTTAAATATAAAATCATTGCAAGTATTAGTTTTTCTTTATCTGTTAGTTCTTCATTTAATAAAATTTCTGCTGGTATCCATAAACCTTTTAATTTTTGTTTGTTCATATAATGCTCCTTTCTTTTAGTTTCTATTTGCCTCAAATTCAATTTTAAGGCTTTAAAAATAATTTTTAGTATAAGTTTAGGGCAAAAAAATAAACCTTAAGATTTTGTCTTAAGGCTATATAATATATTTTTCGTACTATTTCATAAATTACTATATTATTATTTAATTTCTTATTTTTCTTCTAATAACCAATCTATTACATTTTTATGAATTATACCATTTTGTGAAAAATCAAATTTATCCATTGTTAAAACATATTTAGGGTAGTTATCCTCTATATTTTTAAATGCTCCAAATTCTCTTTCAATAACAGAATCATCTGCTAAAATGTAAGCTACTTGAATATATATCTTTTCTTTAAATCTTGTCGCTATAAAGTCTATTTCTCCATTTTCTAAATTTCCGACTTTAACATCATATCCTCTAGATAGTAATTCATTATATACAATATTTTCTAAATATGCTCCTAGTTGTGGTCTTTTTCCAACATTCATTATTTGACCGAAACCTAAATCCGTTAAATAATATTTGTATTTTCCATTTAATATTCTTTTTCCTCTAACATCATATCTATCAGCTTTATTTATCATCATAGCTTTTGTCATATATTCTAAATAGTTATATAGAGTTATTTTTGAAACTTCTCTATCATCTTTATTTGCAAAATAATTTGATAAACTTTCTGCTGAAAAATTTTGAGATGGTGTTGTAACTATATATTCTACTATTCTATTAAATAGATCTAAATCTTTTATATTAAATCTTGCTATAATATCTTTTACTAATATAGAATTATAGATGTCTGATAAATATGTTCTTGTCTGAACTTCATCTGTCATCATAAATCTTTGTGGCATTCCTCCCCAAGTCATATAGTCATCAAATACTTCTTCTATATCTTTTCTATCTGTTATATTTTTAAGCTCACATACTTCTTTAAATGTGAATGGATAAGTTTTAAAACTTACATATCTTCCTGCTATATGTGTAGCAAGTTCTCCAGATAGTAAATCACTATTAGAACCAGTAATGAATATTGATACATTTTTAGATGCCTTAAATGAATTTATCGCTTTTTCCCAGTGTTCGACATTTTGAATTTCATCAAAGAATAAATAATATTTATCTTTACTTACTATTTTTTCTTTAATGTAATTGTGTAAATCCATATCATTTTTTATAAAAGAATAATCTTCATATTCAAAGTTTATATATATTATTTGAGATTCTGGTATTCCTCTTGCTTTTAACTCATCTATTATTTGTAATAATATAACTGACTTACCACATCTTCTAACACCCATTATGACTTTTATCAAATCTTGGTCATAGAATGGTCTAATTTTAGATAAATATTTTTCACGAATAATCATAATTTTCTCCTCTTTGTTCACTTTATTTTATTCTATTATATCGTAATTATTTTCTTTTGTCAATAATTTTGTTTATTGTACTAAACAAAATTTGTTGCTTTGTGTGTTTTGTTTAGTGAATAGTTTATGTATTTAAGAGTATCAATATTTTTATAAAAATGGTACTAACAACAACACTCATGTGTGTATTGACCACCATTTTCTCTTACACCTGGTAAATATGCTTTAATATAGCCTGGTTCCAATTTTCCTTTTTCAAAAGGTGGATCTAACAATTTTATAAGTCCATGTTCTCTATCAACTAAGTGGTTCTCTAAGCTTTCCATTGAAATATATTTTTTATCATTATCTCCTGCTCCAGAAATTACACTCCAGCTTTGTGCAATACTATCTATTCTACATTCATCATTTTCCATACTACCTAATACATTTCCATCATCCATGAATGCTCTTCTAAACCATCTTCCATCCCAAGCCTTTGTATTTAATGCCTTTTTCAAGTTGATTTTTATATCTTCATATTTTTTGGCTAATTCCTCATCTCCCATTTTATTACAAATTGGAATAAATCTGTCTAAAATAGCATATTGAAAGAAGCCAAGCCATACACTTTCACCTTTTCCTTTATTTCCAACAGTACTAAACCCGTCATTCCAGTCTCCTGATCCTATTTTAGGCAATCCATTTTCTCCAAAATTCAAACTCTTTTCAATTGCTTTTATACAATGTTTGTAAATATTTTCTTTAATATTTGATTCTAAATATTTATCATATCTTTCATCTTGTCCTTCTTCCAATATAGGTCCTTGTAAATATGGAGTTTCTATTTGTAAGATTTCTTCATCTCCGGTAAAGTCAATATACTCTTCTGTTAAATATACAAGCCATAATAAATCATCCGAAAATCTTGTTCTTATACCTCTTTGGGTCTCTTCATGCCACCAATGAAGAACATCTCCTTCTATAAATTGATGTTTACTGTGTTTTATTATTTGTTTTTTTAATAATTCAGGATTTATATATTTTAATCCTAAAGTATCTTGTAGTTGATCTCTAAATCCATATGCTCCTCCAGATTGATAATATCCGCTTCTTCCTATTAGCCTACTAGAAATTGTTTGATATAATATCCAGCCATTTAAAATAATATTTATTGACTCTATAGGAGTATACACTTGTAATCTTCCTAATCTATCTTTCCAATAATTTTTTATATTTTCTAGTTCTTGTTTGCAATTTGCTATTTTACTATATTTATATGCAATATTTTTGCAATCTATTGTCTTGTCCTCAGCACCTAATATTATTGAAATTTCTTTATTTGCAAAACTTTCTATTTCTACTTCTATTTCATAAGCAATACAAGCATTTTTACCTAGTGCATTTTCGTTATTTAATTTTATTTTCTGCAGTGCTTCTGGATTTCCTATTCCATTCTTTCCTATGAAGAAATTTTTATCACCTGTATATGATATAATTTTTTCACTAGATGAAATATAAACTTGTGTATTTTTAAATTCATCTCTATATACATTTTTGGCTAAAATTATATTATTATTTCTATCAAAATTCGTTGTAATAAATCCTTCTGATTTTAATTCATCTTCACCTATTACTGGTTTCATATAATAGTATAATTTTATTTTTTTTCGATTTGGTGTAGTATTTTTTAAATTTAAAATTCCAATTTTACAAGCATCTTCTTTTGGTACAAATACAGTTAATTCCTGTTCTATCCCAATATTTTTATGAGAATATTTAGCATATCCAAAGCCATATATAATATTATAATTATTTTCATCTGGCATTGGGTTTAATCCTAATGACCAAGTGTTTTTACTTTCTTCATCTTTTAAATATATAATTTCACTTGGAATATCATAACTTGGATTGTTTTCCCAACTAGAAACTCTATTCATTCTACTATTTTTATACCAACTATATCCCCCCATATTTTCAGTGATAACACAACCAAATTTCTCATTTGCCATAACATGGCTCCAAACAGTTGGTAATCTATTATCTTGATTAATCTTAATTAAATATTCTTTTCCATCTTCTGAGAAGCCTCCATATTCATTGTAATATTTACATTTATCTGAGTCTTTTAATACATTTATATCCTCTGTTTCTTTTGGTACTGGTATAATTGTTTCTTCTTCATTTCCTATTTGCTTATATTTTTCTAAATATTCTTCTTCCAAATCTTTTATATTATTTTCTAATCCTCCTTTTGCAGTATCTATTATTATGTCTGAAACTGTTTCTAGAAGTGCTATATCTTTTTTGTCTATTTCACCTTTTGTTAATGTAAATATTCCTCCTTTTATATTTTTTAAATATGACATTTGACTATTTAAAATAGAGTTTTCTATCTCTTCCCTTACATAATTTTCATAACTATGTTTTTCTTCATCTAATATTACTACTTCTGTTTGAATATTTTTCGTTCTAAAAAATTCATAAGCTTTTAAGACTTCTCTTATTACATAGCCATCATTAACATCTCTAATTTTAATTAATATAATTGGTAAGTCTCCAGATATTCCATATTTCCAAAGTTGATCTTTTTGATATATAATTTGTGTATTCTTTTTCATAAATTGACTTTTTATAGGATTATCAAAAATAAAATATGATAACATCTTTTGATAAATAGCTATTTCTTTGCCTTTTATTCTTAAATATCTACTCTCTGCTTCTACTCTTGCTCTTGAAAGTTCAAATTCCTTTTTTACATTTTCAAAAGATTGATATTTTTTAATATTTTCTTTTGTTTTTTCTTCTTCTCTGCCTACACTAATTATTAAATCTACTACTGTTTTTTCTTTTGGCTTTATTTTTATAGTTCTTTTTAATGCTACAATTGGTTCTGTTACTAATCCTATTTTTCTAGATAATGGTATAGAATTTTTAATCATATTAGGAATTCCTAAATTTCCTCTTCCTATAAACTTCTCTTCTTCTATTTCATATTCTAAATCCCCAATTGTTTCACTATCTGTGGATAAATTAGTTGCTAAATAGATTTCTTTATCATCTATTTGTCTTTTTTTTCTTTTTACTATTAGACTATTTGTTTCTTCATCGAATTTTGTAATTAAAAATAAATTATTAAATACTGGATGAGCATAATCTTGCTCTTTTTTTGATAATACAGGTTCAAAATAAGAAGTGACTTCTAATATTTCTTCCTGATTTCCTTGATTTTCAAAAATTACTCTTCTGATTTCTACTGGTTCTTGTGAACTAATTGTTGTTTTTATTGTTGTTTTTATATTTCCATTTAAAAGTTCTTGTTCGTCTCTATCTGGCATAAAACTAATTTGATAATTCTTTTCCTTTTTCTGATTAAAATCATAGTTTGAACTCCATATTTCTTTTGTTTTTATATTTTTTATAATAAAAAATATGCCTTGCCCATAATCATCTGTAGCTTTAAATCTATTTATATAAATATCTTCATATTTACTAACCCCTTCACCTTTTTCATTCATTGCCACTACATAATTTTCATTTGAAATTATATTTCCTGTTATTAGTCTTTCATCTATCTTTTTATATGTTGTTTGAATATAATTTTCATAATCTTTATATTTGAATTTTTCTACTTTTTCTTTGTTCTCTTTTGTTATTATAAATTTTTCTGGCATAGTTTCTTGTAAAAGTATACTTACTGCATCAATTTGAGGATTTTTCATAAATCTTTTTTGTAATATTTGATTATTAAATAAATTGTTAATTGATAATAAAATTAGTCCTTGATGATGTGCCATATATGTTTTTACTAAACCATATTTTTTCCCTTTTTCTACTCTTTCCGGAGTAAAATCAATTGATTCATAAAAGCCAAATTTATTGTACATTCCTTCGTTTTCTAATTGTTTTAAATTTTTAATAGTTTCTTTTGGTTCATCTGTAATAGCTAAAACTCCTGCATAACTAGATACTACCAATTCATCTGCTAATCCTCTTTTTAATCCTAACCATGGAATTCCAAATGCTTTATATTGATAATTAGATTTTAAATCTTTTAAATTAAATGCTGCTTCTGATATTCCCCATGGTATATTTAATCTTTTAGCATATTCTTTTTGACTCATAATCATAAATTTACAAGACTCATCTAATAAGCTGCCTTCATATTTTGGTATGTTAATATTAGGCATAAGATATTCGAAGGCTGTTCCTGACCATGAAATTAATCCTTTGTATTTTCCTAAAACTGTTAATGTCCTACTTAAATAATTCCAATGTTTTGTCGGTACATCTTTTTTAGCTATAGCTACTAAACTAGCTTGTCTTGCTTCTGAAGCTAATAAATCATAATAAGAATCTGTTAATTTGTTTTCTTCTACATTAAATCCTATTGAAAAAATTTGTTGTTCTTTACTATATAATACTGAAAAATTAGTATCTTTTATTGTATTATCAATAATTTCTATTAATGTTTGAATTTCGTCTCTATTACTATCTTTTATATTTTCTTCTAAATACGTTTTTACTACAAAAAGATAGCCTATTAAATTCCCACTATCTACTGTTGAAACATATCTAGGTATTAGTGGTTCTTTGGTCTGAATTTGATACCAATTATACAAATGTCCATTCCATTTTGGCAAACTTTGTATAGTAAATATTATATTTTTTAATAAATAAAATGCTTTTTCTTCCTCTATATATCCCAAGTCATAAGCTGAAATAACTGCTAACAATGATAAACCAATATTAGTAGAAGATGTTCTTAAAACAATTTTTTCTTTTCTATCTTCTTGATAATTATCTGGAATCAAAAAATTGTTTGTTTCTGTTAAATATGTTTCAAAAAATTTCCATGTTCTTTTTCCTACTTCTTTTGCATATTGCTTTTCCTCATTGTTTAACTCTTCAACTTTATTTTTCTTCTTTTCATCTTTACTAATATACCACATACATATAGGAATAAAAATCCAAAATACTCCTAAAAAAACAGCCCAGATATTTTCCTTTAAACTTCCTAATCCTATCGAAATAAGTCCTGATAGTACATTTATTGCCATTTGATTATAATAAGAGATTAATCCTGATTTTGCTTGTTTTTCCGCTTCTTCTGATGTAGTCCACTCTAATAAATGCATATGACTACAATGTACTCTATATAAAGTAACTATAATTGCTTTTGCTGAAATATATGCTTTATATGGTAAACAACCTAATGTTAATATTCCTCTAATAATTGTTCCTTTTATTCCTGATATTTTTGGAGTAAAAGTCTTTTGTTTTTGCTCTCCTTCTCTTTTAAAAATCATCTCATTTAATATTTCTAATATAAATGGACATACAGAAATTAGTAATAAAAAAGTGACTATTCCATAAATATTTTTACTATAAAATATTCCTATTATGTTTAAGTATATAATTGAAATTATAATACTAACTTCTAATAAACTTCTTCTTAGATTGTCAAATATTTTATATTTTGACAATAAATTTAATGGACTTTTTGAATTCATCCATCTAACAATTTGCCAATCTCCTCTTATCCATCTAGATAACCTATTCATAAAACTATTATATTTTGTTGGATACCCATCCATTAGCATAATATCAGATACTAATCCACAACGCAAATAGCATCCTTCTAATAAATCATGACTTAATACTGTATTTTCTGGTATTTGACCTTTTAAAACTTTTGAAAATACTGCAACATCATAAATTCCTTTTCCTGTAAAAATACCCTCTTTGAAATTATCCTGATAAATATCAGATATTGCATTTGTATATGAATCAATTCCTCCTGCTCCTGCAAATATTTTTGTAAATAAACTTTTATAACTAATGTCCAAATTAATTCCAACTCTTGGTTGCATTATTCCATATCCATCTATTACTATATTTCTTTTATCATCTATAACTGGCTTATTTAAGATATGAGCCATAGCTCCTATTAACTCAAATGCAGAATTTAATATTAAATCTGTATCTGCATCAAGTGTAATAATATATTTTATTTTTTCTAATCTTTCTCTTATTTTAGATTGCTCTTTTTCTATTTTGTTTTCTATAGTATTTTCTCTAAATGGGTTTTGTATATTTCCTAAAATATACTCATTAAATTGATTTAACATTCCTCTTTTTCTTTCCCATCCAAGATATGAGTTTTCTTTTTTATTGAATTTTCTTTCTCTATAGATAAAATTAAATATTGGTAACTCTTTTTCATCAACTTTATATTTTTGATTTAATTTATCTACTTGTTTTTTTCCTTCTTCTATTACTTCATTATCAAAATCTTCCTCCTTTTTTGTACTTTCACTACAATCTCCTAGTAGAGTAAAATATATATTTGATGATTCATTAGCTAAATAATATACTTCTAATTTTCGCATTAATTCCTTAACTTTTTCTTTTGATTTTATAATTGTTGGTATTACTACCATTGTAGTATTTTCTTCGTCAATGCCATTAGTTAAATCTAATTTTGGTATTAATTTTGGTTTTACTATTTTACTTAAAATATATTGAATTAACTGAATAACTAATTCAGAAACTGGTATTAAAAATAAAATAAAACCTATAAAACCTAAATAAATATTGTTAGTCATTTTATTTACTAAATATCCTATTATTATAGAAAAAATCATAGTAATAAAAGTTGTAAAACAAATATATATTATTGTTTTACTTTTTTCGCTTATGCTATCTTTTTTCTTACGTTTTAGTCCAATATATAGTTCACTAACTCCTTTATCAATTAAATAATATCCTATATGTGACTGCTTGCTTCCTATTTCTTTTGTATTTGCAATTTCTAACATTTTTCTTGTAATATATATTTCAGATATTTTTGTTTTTTTAGATATTTCCTTAATTTTATTTCTATAATATTCTTTTGTTTTATTATCCATTTTATCATATACATTAGCTGGATCTTGTTTTAACAATTCTTCTACTCCATTAACTTTTTCAAATATTTCTAAAAAATTAATTCTTTGTATTTTTTTTATACTTGTAATACTATTTCCAATAGATACTTTACGAACAGCTATATCAAAATGTTCTTTTTTTATTACATCTGATACAGTCATACCAGCTAATTCAACTGTTTCTTCTAAAGCGTTCAAATAACTATAACCTTTTTTCCCGTATCTTTTTAGTATATATGACATGTATTCAATAAATGGGTATTGCATATCTTCCCATACTTTTTTACTTATTTTTCTACTAGAATTATTTTTACATAGCAATTCTGATTTTTGTTTATTTTCTACTAATCTTTCTACTATATTTTCTGCCTTGTACTTTTGCATTTGAGAAGTATATATTTTTTCACAAATTTCTCTAATATTTTCTATTATTGCTATATTTAAAAATAATCCTATATTCCAAATTTCTTCCATGCTTAAATTTTTCTTTGTTTGGTAACTAGTTAGATATATTTCTAAATCATTTTTTTCAATTTTATTATCTGTATATGCTACTATTTCAGATGCTAAAACATAAATACGTGCAAATCCTTTATATGGTCCGTTACCTATTCCTAAAAAATTAATATATTTCTTTAATGGTAATTCAGTTTTTATTTGTTTTACTGTTTCTTCTATAATATAAAAATTATCTAATAACCATTCTCCTGCTGGATGTATACTAATACCCAGTTTTAAATGTTCGTTTAAAATATTATATACTTCTTCTATTATTTTAAAATTCTCTTCTAGATATGGTATCGGATAAGTATTCTTCTGAGACTTATTTACTAAATTGTGATTTGTTGCTATTTTTTCTAAATGATTTTTTAATTGTTCTTGGTCTAATGTAGTTCCATTTATTTTTAATATTTTATTTTTATTCAAAAAATTCCACTCCTTGCCAATATGTTTTATCCATATTGTTTGCAAGAAGTGGTAATATTATACTTTTTATTTAATTATCTTTCTTCATCTGTTAAATCTTTTGTACTTACATTTTTTGATTCTTGTATTTGGTTTTGTTTTTGCTCTCTTTGTTTCTTTATATCAGAATTTCTAGTTACATCAACTTCTATTTTTCCATCCACCAAATAGAAATCTTGTCCACCAACTAATCTACTAATATTATCAATTGAACCTCCAATTTTATTAATAGCTTCCTCTTTAGTGCACTTTCCTTCATCTAATTTTTTTAATAAATCTTGGTTTTCTTTTATAACTTCAATGTAGTCTGCAATTTCTTTTGGCATATTACTATTAAAACCTAGATCTAAAAAATTATCATATCTGTACTTTTCTTGATTTTCTTTTAATTTTATATAATAAGTTTTGTCATTTGGTCCATCATTTTGTTGTATATCAAATGTGATATCTTCTTCATTAGTTTTTAATGGATCACTTAATTTTTCTTGAAGAACTTCATAACTTACTTGGTAATTATCTTTTGCCATTTTCATTACTTCTCCCATAGATATCTGAGAAAAATCTGCTTTAATCTCGTCATTTAATTCAAATAGTTTTTGTGCTGTTTCTTCGCTTATTCCCATTTGCTCTATCGTCTTTCCTTCTTCTTGAGCAACTTGCATATCTATTGGTTTATCTATATGTCTATTTATTTCACTATATGCATATGTGGCTACTCCTGCGGTTAATGTTAACACTCCTGTAATAGCTGCAACTCTTTTTGCAATTTTTTTTAATTTTTCATGCTTCTTTTTCTGAACTTTATAGTTTTTATGTTGCGCTCCTTTTCTCGGTGCTTTTATTTCTGGTTCTGTTGATTCTCGTAAATGCTTTTTACCTTCATTTACAAATCTTGGCATGTCTAATGGTTTATTTTCATTTACTTGTTTGTTGTAACTTTCTAGGATTTTTTGAAATCTCTCTGCATCTAATTCAAATCTCACTTTGCTGAATTCTTCTTCTTCATAAAGTGGATGAATCTTATACTCTTCTTTTGGACTAATTTCCATTTTTGCTTTTTTTAGATTATTTTTAGCTATTAAATATGCTTCATATGATTTTTTAAACTTTTCACTTGCTTCCCTCAACCTTCTTACTGTCTCCACATCTACAAACGAATCACATCTACCATTATATCTATAAGCTATTTTTAGTAATTTTTTTTCTTTTTCTAATTCGTCTTTTTCTTTATTATCCTCTAGTGGAATATCAATTGATGTATTCTTACCATTTCCTCCTTGAATTACTTTTAATGAGGCTCTAAACTTTTCCTTTTCATCATTCATAATCATTTCTCCTTTGAATATCTAATTATTATATATCATTTTCACAAAAAAAATGCAACTCATTCATAAAAATATTCTATAATTCCATTATAAATTCCCCAAGCTAGTTTATCTTGATATGTATTTTCTAATAATTGTTTTTCTTCCTCTGGGTTAGATAAAAATCCACATTCTACTATTGATATAGGTATTTCAACATGTTTCATAATATAAACAGTATCTAATTTCATCGCTACTCTTTTGTTTTCTTTTTGTATAGATTTATTTAAATTTTCTTGCAATAACTTAGCTAATTTTATACTATTTTCATCATTTGGTTTATAAAAACATTGCCAACCATAATACTGTTGTTGAGGTATTTTATTTAAGTGAATAGATACAAATATGTCAGCAGAACTTTCATTTCCTATTTTTACTCTATTATGAATATCAGATATTTTCTTTTGTTTAAGTGTTTGTGAATCTAAATCATAAATAGCATTTTCGTCTGAACGAGTTAATATTACATTACACCCACTTTGTTCTAATAAATTTTGTACTTTTAGTGTTATTTTTAAATTTGTTTCTGCTTCAGTCGTTCCATTGCTACTTTGTGCACCTTCATCTGGTACACCATGCCCAGCATCTAACACTACCGTTTTTCCTGACACTGGCGTAGCCGTTGTTTGTATTACACTTTCATTATTTTGATTTTTATTTTTCTCTCCTTTTTGATTATTATTTGCTATTTGCAACGAAAATGTAAATATTCCTACTAACAATGCAGATATAATTATTTGAATTCTCTTTTTATTAATTATTACCATAATCAAAACTCCTAATATAAATATTTATTATATTTATATTAGGAATTTAATATTTTATTCTTATTTATTTTATTACTCTTATCATATTTGGTATTTCCATTAGCTCTTCTGATAATTTATCTACTTGCTCCATTCTTCTAATTTCTGCAACATTTCTAATTCACTTGTTATAATTTCTACAATATTTCCATCTTGCAATTTAGTAACAAGTGGCATTTCTATGCTATTTATTTTACACCCTACCATATGATTTCCAACTTCGTCATGAATAGAATAGGCAAAATCAATTGCTGTTGCTCCTTTTGGTTATACTTTAATATTTCCTTTCCGAATAACAACTAATCTTAAACAGCTATATTGATTATACAAGAAAATTTCATAAAAGGTGAATCAAAATAATAGTTATTATTTTAAATATTCATCAATTTTTTCTAACGCATATCTAACCAAAATATTATATATTTCTTCACTATTGGCATTTTCTTTTGTCCCGAGTTATGACCGTATAATCTTTACCATCTATGGTATAAATTTCTTTTTCTCCCCATTTAATTCACTCCCATTAAAAAATATTAGTGTGTTTTTAAAATTATTACTAATATAATCTATATTAGATAAAGTCTTATATTTATTGCTATTCAATTATAAATTTTTAGAGATTTTTTATGTCTCTATATAAATAGGCAAAATGAAATGTGCTATTTTCCCAAAAGGTAAAAATTTTTTCTTTTTGAAGCAAAAAAAGAAAGTAGCTTTCTACTTTCTTTTCAATATTATTTTATATGTCATATCTCATCTCTTATACTATATTCAATATTTCCTTCATTGATTTTATTTTATAATCTGGTTCCATTAAGATTTCTTCTTTTTTCTTCCACTTATTATTTATTTCTTGTTCATACCAGATAGTTTTTACTCCTAAAATTTTCACTCCTAATAAATCTTCTAATAATTCATCACTAACAAAAGCTATCTTATTATATTCTTGTTTTGGAATATCTTCAAAAGCTTTCATATATACTTTTAAATTAGGTTTTCTTTCTTTAACAGCTTCTGAAATGATTATTTTTTTAAAATATTTTTTTATATCTTCTCTTTCTAAAATGTATTCTACATTTCTAATTGAATTATTACTTATAATACCTAGATAATATCCTTTCTCATACAATTTAATAATTGTATTTCTTGTTTCTTCATCTAAAATATGAGATTCTAATAATAACATATCAATTTCTTCTAAATCCTCTTTAGATATATTTAAGATTAATGATAAATCTTCATATATCTCTTTTTCTGTAATCTTTCCTAGTGAATTTAAAATTTGATAACTTTTCCATTTTCTAAATATATCATCCCATTGCAAATTGTATTTTTCTAATATTTTATTTATTTTATCATCAACATTTTCAAATTTACTAATTAAAGTATACCCCCAATCAAAAAATATGTATTTACACTCCATAACTATCTTTCTCCTTCATCTTTTATATTCTGCGTTTCCTCTATAATTATATGTTTAAAAAATCTTTCCTGAAATTCTACTAAAGCCTCTATTTGTTCTCTGGTATATATCTTTCCCTCTGGTGCAATTATTAATTTATCATCATCATCATCTAGTCTATGTATTGCTGCTATACATTTTCCTTCATATTCTTCCAACGGTTCAAATACGCCTATTATATAGGCATCTAATTCAGCTCCATCACCACTGATCGTATTAGGAACATAACCGTAATTTAATGGATATATAAAATTCCATTTTGGATGTTTTACTCCCATAGGTCTATCCATAACAATATGAACCTTTTTACCCAAAAAGTCTTTATAATTTGCTTTTTCCATACTATATATCCTTTCTAATATAATTTTTCATCTATCATATCTGATAATTTTTTTATATTTCCTCTAGCAGTATATATTTTTGTTTCCTCAACAAGCTTCTTCACAAAATTCATTCTTTTCATTGCTAATTCTTGATTATCAAAATTAGGAAATGGATAATCTGTACTCAAAACAATATTTCTATCAGCTCTAATATATTCTGACACTACTTTCATAGTAGCTAATGTTGCAACATCCTCTCTCTGTTCTGTTAAATTTGTCTCTTCATCTTTCACTGGATATGTAGAAGTAAATAATATATTTGAAAGTTTAGATGTCTTATTTACTTTTATTCCTAACTCATCAAATTCTGGATTTATATATATTTTGTTTTCCCATGGCTTTTCCATTTTTTCTTTATCGATTTTATTTACCAAACTTGGAAAATATTCATGTATTACTCCAACTCTAATATGAGTTTGAAGTGTACCACAATAAATATATGGTATTCCATTTTCAATACCTATAATTGCTCTATCATTGCAAACAAAATTATATCCTTTTTCCATGCAAAGATACATCGCTAATGTAGTTTTTCCTGAACCTGGTTCTCCTGAAATTAATGTTGCCTTACCATCTTTCTCAACTATTGCACAATGAATAAAATATTTATCTTCTTTATTTAATTCTTTTGCAAACATTGATAATGCTAAATATATTAAGTCAGGTAAATACAATTCACTTTCTGGTACACATATTAATGCTTGATTTAAGTCTGGATTTATTTGTACTAAATTAGGACTTTTATCTAAATAAATCAAATAATTACCATCCAATCCTACATTCTGATCTGGTATAATTTCTATTCCTGGTATTGTCTCTGGAACTTGTTCTTCATCTGTTAAAAAATAATTATAAATTTTTTCTGAATTAGTAGCAAAAATAATTTCTGCTGAATGACATTTCATTCTTAATTTTTTCATTTTAAAACCCTCCTTACTTAATTTAAAAAACATTATCATTTTCTAGCAATTTTATTATTCTGTTCTTTTCTTGAATTATATCATATTCAATTTTACTTTCAAAACAATAATTTTTAATTATTACTTTTCCATCTTTTATAACAATTTCGGGCTTATTTCCAGATGTATATATTAGATTTTCTATAATAGATCTATTGTATGTTAAATTCAGACTATTTCTATTATAAAATAATATATCAGCCTTATTTCCTTCATCAATACTTCCCGAATTTATCTTCATATATCTAGCAGGATTGACAGTAATCATATCTAATAATTCACAGCTATTCAAGTTGGTTAATAACGCTGTTACTCTTAAACTATCTAATAGTGATAGTGAATCATTTGTTGCAGGTCCATCTGTTGCAATCATTACATTAATTTTATTGTCTAATAATTTTTTTACATTGCAAGGTTTATTTTTTAGCTTCAAATTACTACTGTGACATGCCACAACTGATACTTTGTTATCTTTCAATAGCTTTACATCATCATCATCCAAATAATTGCAGTGTACTAATAAAGTATTTTCATTGAGTAATTTATATTTATTCAGCAGTTCTATTGGTGTCATTCCATATTTTTTCTTAATGTAATCAACTTCTTCAATAGTTTCGCAAATATGCAAACTTAATTTAGTTTCTTTATTTCGATTCAAAAAATTAGAAATCTCAATTAAAGTTCCTTCATCTATCCATTTTACAGAGTGTAGCCCTACAAAATATTCTACATTACCTATTTTTTGTAAAGAATTAAATTTTTCTTCAAAATCTATTTTATAATCTTTTAATTTTTTAGAATTCATCATAGGATAGCCTAAAAAAGCATTAACAGGAAATTTAAACACATTAGGCCATCCTCTAACTCCAAATACAGTTAATGTTCCATTTTGTATAGATTCCAAAACAACATTATTTATTGAACTATTTCTAATTTCATCATTAATTTCTTTAAATTTATCATGAAATTTTTCTCCTAATAAAATATATTCCTCTGTTGATAGATTTTCCTTATATCCTCTTAAAAAATATTCTCCAAAATGAATATGTGCATTTAAAAATGCAGGTAAAAGTATATATTCTTCTGCGTTTATCAGTTGATTACTTGGAATTATTTCATTTCCCAAATATGTAATTATCCCATCTTTTATTCCTATATTGACTTGTTTTATTTCTCTTTTTTGATTTTGGGTTACAACTAATCCATTTATTATTAATAAATCTAACATTATTATCTCCTATTTTTTAGGTTTTCCAATCCAAGTACATAAATAGTTTTCATGTACTAATTGCTTTTCTCCCTTTTTATATTCAATATTATCATTAAAATTAATTTCTTTAAAGCAGAATGGATCTCTTGCATACAAATCCTTTTTACCTGTTTCACATTTTTTACATGTATATGCCATTGCAAAACATCCACCTCTACAGATTTCCGCCTTATCGCAATCCTTGCACCCCTCTATTTTTTCATAATTTTCCTTTCTAATTTTAAAGCTATTAAATTGTTCTGAATTAACTATATCGAATATATCATCAGTTAGCAAATCTCCTACTCTATAATCATGCATATATACACATGGAGATACGGGAATTTTCCCATCTGGTGTTATTGAATTAATTCTCATAGAATATATACCACATGCACATCCCCTAATTTTATTATTATCAACTAAACCAGATAAAGTAGGTTCACTTAATTCTACTGTATCGCATTTTTTAAATAAATATTTGTAATTTTCAAGGACTTGCTCTTTACTAGGTATAAGTTGAAAATGCTTTGGCTGAATTGGCTTTAATAAGTTAAATCTTATGTTTGAATCATATTTTTTTGCTAACTCTAGCAAAGCATCTATACGATCTTTTGTAAAATTCCAATTCATTGCACACATTATAATACCTGATTTAATATCATTCTTTTTACATATTTCTAGAGCTTCAATGGCATATTTATATACATCTCCACCTCTGTTTTCATTATGCTCTTTTTCATAAGGAGAATCAAGGCTAATATCTACATCGTTTAATAATTTTAAACATTCTGGATAAACATTTTTTAGAGCAATTAAACTTATTCCTGATGTTGTTATCCCTACTTTTATGTTTCTTTTTGTTAACTCTTTCAATATATATGGTAATAAACTATCTTGAACTTTTAAACCATTGGTAAAAATTGGTTCATTACCACCTAAGTTAATAGTCTCTACTCCTATTTTTTTTACTTGTTTAATTACTTTATCAACAATTTCTTTTGTGAGATTTTTCCCTTTTTCTCTAACACTCATTGAATAACAGTGTTTACATTTACAAGGGCAATCATTTCCTAATGTCCAACCAATGTTTTTAATTTGTTTCTCTGTTTCCTCCGCTTCCATTTTTAATCTCCTTTCAAAATTTCTTTTCTTATTTTTTTCATTTGCATTTTTATATTTTCATATTTTAATAAATTTATATCTGAATTATTTTTTAGGTAATCCATATATAATTCTTCGTATAAATTTAAGTAGACTTTATATTGTTTGTATGAATAATATTTTTCTGTAATATTCCATAACTTAAATAAATTATCTATTTCGTCTTCTACTTTAGTATTTTTTTCTTCTTCCTTTATTATATCCTTTCTATTTGCTAATATATAAAGTAAAAATTCACAATCATTTTTTTGTCTTATTCTATTAATATAATTTAAAATCACTTTTATTTTATTATCAACTATTCCTACATTTTTTAAGCAATACTTATATTCGTTTATTCTTTCAAAATGTCCCTCATATATTTTTTTATCTATAATATTTAAAGTATTATCTTCATAATTTATTGTAAATATTTGACCATGAATAATATGATAATTTTCAATCTGACCTTTTTCATTAATAGCTTTCATAGATTTTATATAATCAAATTTATTTTCATTATACTTATATATTTTTTCATTTTGTATAATTTCCTGTAATTCATCTGCTCGCATTAATTCCAAAGTTACATACTCTTCTAATTTTTTACTATTTCTTAATTTTTGAATAAATTCTTCATCATCTATTATTTCTACTTTTCCGTGATTTAAAATATTAATTTTAATATCGTTCTTCATAATCTAAACCTCCTTGAGTTATCATTCTTGTTTTATCAATCCAAGGAGATATAATTTTTTCTGGTATATTTAAATTTCCCCTACCTATTCCTATTTCTGAATCAGGAGTACCATGTGAATCGCTTCCTCCTGAAATATATAAATTATGTTCTTTCGCAAATTCAAGTGCAAATTTTTGTTGTTCCTGTGAATAGTATGGATAATACCCTTCTATTCCATCCAATAATCCTTCATTTACTAAAGTCTCCAAAACACCTTTAGAATTTTCATTATACTTAAATATATGTGGCATAAAAACTTTCCCACCACATTTTCTTATTAATTCAACAACTTGTTTATAAGATGGTATAAGGCTTGAAAAATCCACAAAAAAATCGCTATTTGGATTTGCAGTATATGTTAGCAAGAACGTTCTACAATTATTCCATGCATCATCTGAAATATATTTTTTATTTTCTATATGTCTAGTGATTTCTTTAAATACCGCTCTTTTTCCTTTTTCTTTATTTACATCATATTGTATCCTTGACACATCTATTTTCAATCCCATTTCTAAGCATTTCTGAATTATTAGATTAGTTTCATATATATTATAGTCTAGCTTTGATAAATATAATTTCGATATTTCTTCTTGTGCCAAATCTGTATCAATATTATATCCTATTAACTCTATTGGAACATTGTTTACTATTGTAGAGAATTCACATCCTGGTATTATCTTTCCTTCGTAATATTTAGCTATTAATATATTATTTAATTCCTTATATGCTTCACAAGTATTATTATCCGTTATTGCTATTATAGAAACTTTCCTTCTTTGTGCAATCTGTAATACCTCTTTTAAATTACTTTGTCCTCCAGAATAATTAGTGTGAATATGAAGATCTATCATACTTCTCTCCTTTATTTTTACATAATCGTTTTACCATATCTTTCCAGTAATTTCAATACTTATTATATAAGCAATTAATTTATTAGTTTTATTATAGAATGGAATAAAAAAATATCTTCTATTTATTTTGTTTTTATCAATATGAATATTTATTACATAATTCTCCTATTATAATTGCACATTCCACTCAAAGTTTTTTATTAAATTTTTATTTACTATAATATATCTACTGTTTGAAAGTAGATTTGTTAATGAACTTATACTTATTCCCATATATTTATTTCTTTTAAATTCAAAAAAATAAAGTGCCTAAGCACTTTACTTTTGCTGTATAAGATTAGTTATTTTATTACTCTTATCATATTTGGTATTTCCATTAGCTCTTCTGATAATTTATCTACTTGCTCCATTCTTCTAATTTCTGCAACAATATTAATCTTTGCTTTATTATTTGTAACTTCTGTTTGTAATTCTTTTATATTTATACCACTCTTCATAAAAACATTTGTAATTTCTAATGCTAAATTTTTCCTATCAAATGCTAATATCTCTATTTTTATACTTTTTTTCTCTTCCTCTTTCTTGGTTTGTAATAATTTTAGTATTTGATTTTTAGCTTTAGCTGTTTTTATAACTTCAATCCATTCTTCTTCTGGAACAGTTTTTAATTCACTTGTTATAATTTCTACAATATTTCCATTTTTCAATTTAGTAACAAGTGGCATGTCTATGCTATTTATTTTACACCCTATCATATGATTTCCAACTTCGTCATGAATAGAATATGCAAAGTCAATTGCCGTTGCTCCTTTTGGTAATACTTTAATATCTCCTTTTGGAGTAAATATATATATTTCATCTTCTAAAAGTTCACTTTTTAAAGTTGCTAAAAATTCTTTAGGATCTTCTAAAATTTTTTTTAATTCTAAACTATAATGTATCCCTGATAAATTCTTTTTAAAATTCATTTCTTCTTTTTTTATATATGGAAGATAATTTATTATACCATATTTAGCAATTTTATTCATTGTATAACTACAAATTTGAACTTCTAACTCTACTCCTTTTTCCCCTAAAACAATCTCATGTATTGCTTCATACATATTGTTTCTGGGAGTAGCTATATAGTCTTTAAATGTTCCTGGAATTAAATTATATAAAGTATTTATAATTCCTAATATCATATAACATTCTTGTTTTTGTTTTGTTATTATTTTTATTGCAAATAAATCCTTTATTTCATCCATTCCAATTTTCTTTTCATTTATTTTTTTATATATATTATATAAATGTTTTGTTTCTATTTTTACAATTGCAGTTATTCTTTGCCTTTTTAATTCTTGTTTTATTTTTTCTTTAGTTTTCTCTAGAAGTTCTTGCTTTTGTTTTTTCTTTTCTTCTAATTCTATTATTATATTTTTATAATCATCTGGATATAAATATTTAAATGCTCCATCTTCTAATTGTGTCTTTAACTCATACATTCCTAATTTATACGCTATTGGAGCATATAGTTCTATTGTTTCTTTGCTAATTGCTATTTGTCTATCTCTTTTCAAATGTTCTAATGTATTAATGTTGTGCAACCTATCTGCTAACTTTAATATAATAATTCTTATATCCTTTTCCATTGCTCCAAACATTTTGTTATAATTTTCTGCTTGTTTTTCTTCTACACTTTTAAACAATTCAGTAATTTTTGTTACTCCTTCTACTATCTGAGCAATTTCCGTTCCGAATTTTTTTTCAATATCTCCATAACAGGCATCTGTATCTTCTACAACATCATGCAACAAAGCAGCACATATTGTTTGCGTATCTAACCCTAATTTTGCTAATGTATAAGCTACATGCAATGGATGAATAATATATGGCTCTCCAGATTTTCTATATTGATTTTTATGTTTATTTTCAGCATATGAATATGCCTTTTTTATTTTATATGTATCAATATTTCTATTTTTTCTTTTAGCTTGATATAACACATCTTCTATAGTAATTACACATTTTTCACTCATTTTTATCATCCTTATCCATATTTTATTTTTTCTGAATAATATCTGCATACATTGTGTAATACTTTATTGTCTAATATAAACTCTTTTCCGTCTTTATTAATTGATTTATTTATTACTTTTTTATCTAAACATTTTCCACAAATCATACAATTATTTTTTTTACCTTTTATTAATCTTGTTTCATCTTTTTCCAAATCAAAAATATATTGTGGATATACTTCTGCAAGAAGTGGACAAAATGTTGCTTTTATTCCATCTTCTTGTAGCCATATTTGAATTCCTTCTCCTCCGTTTTGGCAATATGTTTCATTCTCAGCTTGATATTTTATATTTTCGCTATCATTTAAAAATATTTTTGGAATTCTTATTTTTAAATTTCTTTCATTTGCTAAGTTCTCTATTTTGTGTATTATATTTCTCCATTTTTCTGGCTGTATATGATTTAATACTATATTCTTGTCCCATAAAGATTCAAAACTTCCTGCGTGAAAAGTGTACCAGTTTATTCCTAATTTTAAATAATGTTCTATTATTGCTCTATAATCTTCTTGGTTTATTTCCCATAATGTTGGTTGAATTTTTACAGCTATTCCGATTTTCTTTACAATAGTAAATTGCTTTATCAATTTCTTTTATATCAATTTTATTTGTTCCTTTTAAAAATTGTAATTTTTCGTTATCTAAACTGTCTATACTATAACTTATATATTGAATATTGTTTGGATCTATTTCTTGTATTAATTTTTTTATTACTTTTACACCATTATAGCCTGAAGTAGAAAACATTACCTTTTTTCCGTGTTTTATAAATTCTTTTGCTGCCAAATTGCAAAATTCTGTATCTACTGAAACATCTGGATTACCTAATATATATGCTTCTTCTAAATTAGGTAATTTCTCTATAATTTTTTGTATTTGTTCTAAATTTCCTTGATATTCTTTATGCTTTCTTCCATAACTTTCTTGTGTACATCCAATACAAGAACATGTACATTTTCTTCTTCCATAAGTTCCTGTATATAATGTTAATGATTTAACTTTTTTTAATAATTGAAGCTTGTCCATATCTCGCCTCCTATTTTTTCTCTATTATTTTATGCTGGACATCACTTCTTTAGAACAAAAAAAAGCTTTTATCTTCTAATTTGATAAAAGCTTTTTGGCTTATTATATAATTTTATAAATTTCTTCTATCTACTGCATAACTACTTCCCATAACAGATTTAGCCGCATGTTTTACTTGTGCTCCTATTTCTCCTATTTCTAGAATATTATGGAATCTTCCTACATCAGACACTACTACACCAATAGATACTGAAGTCAATGGGAATTGTTCAATAATTCCTTTTCTATTAGCAACTTCTATATAACCTTTTTCTATATCTGCTTCTGTAAAATATCTTTCTACATTTTTATCAAAATAACTTATTATATTTTGACAAAGTTTTTCGCAATTAGTTCCTGGTACAATTGCTACAAAATCGTCTCCTCCTATATGACCAACAAAAGTATTTTCCAATTCGTCACTATGAACCATTTTTATAATTGTTTCAGCTGTAAATTCTATAATCTCGTCACCTTTTAAGAATCCATACACATCATTGTATGCTTTAAAATTATCTAAGTCAACATATAATACACAAAATGGTTCTTGCCTTAATATTCTCTTCTTTAGCTCTGCATGTATCTGTACATTTCCTGGTAATCCTGTTAGAGGACTTACTCTTCTGTTGCTAGACAACAATCTGTTTAAATTCTTTACTGTATAATATAAGTATTGCTCATCTACTGGTTTTTTTATAAAGTATTCTATTGACTCTTGTAGTATTCTTACTCTATGTTCTTTTTCACTTTTTGATGACACCACAATAACTGGTGTTATAGTGTTATCCTCATCTTTTCTAATCTTTCTACATAATTCTACTACATCTCTATCTATAGCATCTTCGTTAATTACAATAAGTGATGGTATATTTTTTAATGCAATATCAATTTGTTCCGTTTTTACACTTATAAATTTATATTCTGGATCATTTCTAAATAGCTCTCTAAATATTACAATTGATGAGTCATCATCATCAATAATGTATATTTCTTGTACCATATTCTTACTCCTTTGTTTAATTTTTCTACTTTTTTTGATTTATTATATACAAAATATTTATTAAGTTTCAAGTATTTTTTTTATTTTTTCTAATCTGTATTTTTTTATTTAATATTTCTGTTATCTCTTTTGTATTAATAGCCGGAAATGCTTTTTTTAGTCTATATACATTTTTGTACAAACTTAAAGTCATTCTATCTCTCTTTCTTTTTAATTTTCTTACTAATTTTCGAACATTTTCAGTCTTTATAGTTTTTTCTTCACTTTTATTGGTTTCCTTTGTTAATTTTCTGATTTCATTTAGTTTTGCTTTTATTTCTTTATTTATTTCTTCTACTTTCTTTAATGTCATTTTTATATTTTTTACTTTAATGATTGTAACAATTAAATCTGCTAATAATACTATTGCTATAATTGAAATTATATAATGTAATAATTTTATATCAACTTTAAAGGTTAAATCTTTTACAAATGGATGAATATATTTTACAAATATAACTCCTAATATTCCCCAACAAATTGAATTTACTAAGCAAATTCTTCCTTGAAAATTAAATTTTTGCTCAGAATAATCCCAATATTTTGTATGAAATATTTTTTCTAATAAAACTCCCACTAAGTACTCCCATGTAGTTAGTACTATAATGGCTATAAAAAATAGTAAAATAGGCTTGTTCTGATACCTTTCTAGAAATAGTAACATAATAATAGCTCCTATTCCATAAATCGGACAAACTGGTCCCTTCAAAAAGCCCGTATTTATTATTTTTTTCTCTGATACAGATCTTACAATAGATTCCATAATCCATCCCAAAAAGGAATATATAATAAAATATGTTAATATTTCAAATATTTTTGCTCCCATGGAAGTTTCCCCTCTTTCAATAAATATCCTCCTACAATGTTTTGTAGGAGGTATTTCTATTTTCTTACTACTACTTCATATGTTTCACTTATATTACTCTCGTTATACACTATTACTTTTAAGTTATTTTCTCCATCTTTTAATGGATATGAATATTGAAATTCTTTTCTTTGCTCTAATGGTAATACCTGATCTAAATTTAACACATATTGTTCTTCTTTATTAATAACAAATTCTACCTTCTTTATTCCTTCTTCATCTGATGCATTTATAATAAAATTAGCTGAACCATCTGTTGTTATTTCAACTTTTGGCTTTGTAACTCCTTTTACTTCTTGGGTCTTTGTCTCTGTTTTATTATTAATATCTACCATAACAACTGTTAATGTATGTGTTCCTTTTGGAGTTTCTATTGTTTGCTCTGTTTGCATACTATTAATATCAACTTTTGTTTCTTCATCGTCATCCCATCTATAAGTCATGTATGAAAGTTGTTCTTTTCCATTTGCAGTGATTTTAATGTTATTTCCTTCTACTTTTAATTCTACATTAATGTCTCCTTGTATTGTATATTGTCTTTGACATGTTGATTCTTTTCCATTTACATCTACTGCATATATATTTAACGTATTTTTTCCTGTTGGTATTTCTATTTTTTGTTCTACTTTTTTCTTTCCTTTAGTATCAATTTCTATTTCGTCCTCATTATTCCAATGATATGTTACTTTTGTTAATTCTTTATTACTTGATATTTGTAATGTAATTTCTGTCGCAGCATCTTCTTTTATTTCTATAGTTGGTTTGTTTGATTCTCCTTCTGACTTAGAATCTTGATACATAGAATAAGATCCACTTCCAATCATAAATACACCAAAAAGCAAAATTGCTATTGAGAAAAATTTTATTATTTTTTCAATTTCAATTGGTCCAGTTCTTCTAGTTTTATTCTTTTTTTCTTTTTTTGGACTTTCTACACTTAATATTTGATTCAAAGTTTTTCACCTCATTAGTTTTATTCATATTGAATTATAACATATGCCTTTATAAAAGTAAATGTTTTGAAACAATAAAAAAAGAAACAATTTTTTAACAAATGTTTCCTTTTTTTGTTTATATTTTAAATTAATTTTGTGAGTATGGAAGCATAGCAATATGTCTTGCTCTTTTTACTGCTATTGTAATATCTCTTTGATGTTTTGCACATGCTCCAGTTGTTCTTCTTGGTAATATTTTTCCTTTATCATTGATAAATTTTCTTAATTGTTCTGGATTTTTGTAATCTAATTCAAAGTTTTTATCACTGCATAATACACATACTTTTTTTCTTTGTTTTCTGAATCTTGGATTATAATCCTCATCATAATTTTTATTATTTCTTCTATTTTGTTTTTTATCTGCCATTTTATTTTCCCCCCTTGCTTAATTAGAATGGTAGGTCATCACTTGAAGATACTTCAAAATCTGCTCCCATATTTCCTGGAGCTGTATTTCCAAATGTATTTTCGAAAGAAGTACTTCCTACTTCTCCATCTCTTCTACTATCTGCAAAATAAGCTTCTTCTGCAACAACTTCTGTTACATAGTGCTTTGTTCCTTGGTCATCATCCCAAGTTCTTGTTTGTATTCTTCCAATAATTCCTACTTGTTGACCTTTCTTAAAGTATTTGCTACAAAACTCTCCAAGCTTACTCCATGCAACTATGTTTATGAAATCTGCTTGTCTTTCTTCGCCTTGTCTTACAAATCTTCTGTTAACTGCTAAGCTAAAAGATGCTACTAATGTATTGTTTGTTTGAGTATATCTTACTTCTGGGTCTCTTGTTAGTCTTCCCATTAATATTACTTTGTTCATTTTCTATCACCTTTCTTACTTTAAATAAAGGCCCCTTACTTTATTTAATTTTTTTATTTTTTTACAACGATAAATTTTATAATATCATCTGTAATTCTATAAACTCTTTCAAGTTCTGCTATTGAATTTGGATTTGATTCAAAATTGAATAACATGTATGTAGCTTCACTGAATTTTTTGATTTCATAAGCTAATTTTTTCTTTCCCATGTTTTCTACTGATTCAACTTTTCCATTTTCATTAATTAACCCTGTGAATTTTTCTTCTAAAGCTTTTAGTCCTGCTTCATCAACATTTGGGTTAACAATGATAATACTTTCGTATTTGTTCATTATTTTCACCTCCCTTTGGATTTGTAACCTACATTTTCTGTAAGTAGAGATTTGAATTAAACATAACAAAATAGCCATGTTTTTTTCAAAACATAGCTATTTTACCATATTTTCTAGTATTTGGCAAGTGGTTTATTAATTTTTTTCTGGTTCCTGTGTTATTTTAATTCTGCATATAAATATTACACAGAAGGCTAAGCTAATAACGATAACACAATATCAATTAAAAAATAACTAAGAGATTTCTCTTAGTCATTATATTTTTTGTTTTTCTGTATAAATTATCTTTCCAAATTTTATTTCATTTACTTTCTTCTGTATTTCCATAATCGGAATTGGAAGAATTGATATTAAAATTGTTATTATCCATTGTGTTTGATTTAATGGAACTAGTTTAAATATATTAGCTAATGTAGGTATAATTACAACAATTGTTTGAACTAGTACTCCCAAAATAAAACTTCCTATTAAAAATTTATTTTCAAAAATTCCTACTTTAAAAATAGATTGTTCACTTTTTATATTAAAACTGTGGACAAGTTCTAAGACTCCAATTGCTATAAAAGCCATTGTTCTTCCTACTTCAATTCCGTAATATTTGTTTCCTATGCTAAATGCTATTAAAGTAAGCATTCCTAACATAATTCCTTCTACTATAATTTTGTTCCATAATCCATCTGCAAAAAGTCCTTTTTTACTATCAACTGGCTTTCGATTCATTATATCTTTCTCTGGAGGTTCTAAACCTATTGCAATAGCTGGTAATGAATCTGTTACTAAATTCACCCATAATAATTGTATTGCTAATAAAGGTGATTTAAATCCTAATACTAATCCCATAAATATGGTAACTATCTCTCCAATGTTTGTTGCAATTAAGAAATGAATTGCTTTTTTTATATTATCATAAATATTTCTTCCTTGTTTTACTGCTTTTACAATTGTTACAAAATTATCATCTGTTAAAACCATATCTGCAGCATTTTTTGCTACATCCGTTCCGTTTTTTCCCATCGCAATTCCTATATCAGCATTTTTTAATGCCGGACTGTCATTTACTCCATCTCCTGTCATTGCTACAACTGCCCCTGTACTTTGCCAAGCTTTTACAATCCTTACTTTATGTTCAGGAGTTACTCTTGCAAATACAGAATAATTTGCTATTTCCTTTTCTAATTTGTTTTGTGGTATTTTATCTAATTCTTGACCTGTAATTGCTTTATCTTGAGCACCTAATATATTTAATTCTTTTGCAATTGCTTTAGCTGTTGCTATATGATCTCCTGTTATCATAACAGTTTTTATTCCAGCTCGTCGGCAAGTTCTTACTGCTTCTTTTACTCCCTCTCTTGGAGGGTCTATCATTCCTACTAATCCTACAAAATTTAAGTTGTTTTCTATATTATCTGAATCTATTTTACTTGGCATATGGTCTAAATCTTTATATGCTACTGCTATTACTCTTAATGCCCTTTCTGCCATTTGTAAATTTTCTCTCTGAATTTTCTGTTTTTCTCCTATTGAATTTTGACATTTGTTTAATAAAACATCTGGCGCACCTTTTGTTATGATTCTATATTTATTTCCAATTTTATGGATTGTTGTCATCATCTTTCTGTTAGAATCAAAAGGAATTTCATTTATTCTTGGCATATTATGATATAATTCTGTTTTATTTTTGTTATTTTTTAATCCATTTTGTACTAATGCCACTTCAGTAGGCTCTCCACTTACTTCTATTTTGCCATTTTTATATAAAATATCACAATCTGTACACATCGTAGAAAGTTCTATTGCAAACTCTGAATTATTTGATTTTACTTCCACTACTGTCATTTCATTTTTTGTTAATGTTCCTGTTTTATCTGAACAAATAACTTTACTACTTCCTAATGTCTCTACTGCTGGCAATCTTCGAATAATGCTATTATTCTTTGCCATTTTTGTAACACCTAGTGATAACATTATTGTTACAATCGCTGGTAATCCTTCTGGAATAGCTGCTACTGCTAGCCCTACTGATGTCATAAACATTTCCATAGGATCTATATTTTTTATTAATCCTATTACAAATATAATTAAACATATTGCTAAACATACTATTCCTAGTATTTTTCCCACTTGACTTAGTTTCTTTTGAATAGGTGTTTCTGGTGCTTCATCTTGTATTATCATATTTGCTATTTTTCCTACTCTAGTATTCATTCCTGTTTCTGTAACAACTGCTTTTGCATGTCCATTTACTACAATGCTACTCATAAAAGCCATATTTAACATGTCACCTAATGGAATATCTTTTTTGCATATCATATCTGAGTCTTTTAAAATTGCTTCAGTTTCTCCTGTTAAACTAGATTCTTCTATTTTTAAGTTATGACTTTCTATTAATCTACAGTCTGCTGGTACGTAATTTCCTGCTTCTAATATAATTAGGTCTCCTGGTACTAATTCTTCTGCATTTATTTCTATTGTTATATTGTTTCTTATTACTTTTGCTTTTGGAGGTGTCATTTCTTTTAATGCCTCTATTGATTTTTCTGCTTTTGATTCTTGTACTACTCCCATTATAGCATTTAATATTACAATAGCTATTATAATAATTGAATCTATGTAATCATTTTCCCCTTGTATATATGAAATTCCTGCAGATACAATGGATGCTAATATTAATATAATAATCATAAAATCATTGAATTGCTTTATAAATTTTATAAACATTGTTTCTTTTGGCTTGTCTTCTAACTTATTTCCACCATATTTTTGCCTTCTTTCTATTACTTGCTCTTTTGTTATACCACTTCTTCTATCTGTTTTTAATAATTTAAAAATTTCTTCTTTTCTTAAAGTTTCCCACATATTTTTCTCTCCTTTGTATTTTTTATACTTTCATTCTATGTGGCTTGTACTTTGTTTATGACAATTTATAAATTTTACTTAATAATTTTATATTAATAATATCAATATTCTTTTTTCGACATATTATACTTTAAGGAGGTATTATTATGTTTATTAACTCATTAATTTTAGCACTTTCTAGTAGTATAGACTCTCTTGGAATTGGAATTACATATGGTATTAAAAATACAAGAATTTCTTATATGGCTAAAATTGTCTTATTTGTAATTTCATTTTTAATTTCATTCTTATCTGTATGTTTTGGTGATATTTTAAAAAATATCTTTTCTGATTTTGCTACAAGATTAATTGGAAATATCATTTTAATTGCTATGGGAATTTTTGTATGTTTTCAAGCTATACATAAAGATAAAAAAAATACGACTCAGAATTTAGCATATTCTGAGCCTATTTGCAAAAATAATGAAAAGATTTATAGTTTTTTTATTGAATTTTTAGGTATTACTATTAAGATTATTAAAAATCCTACCTCCTCAGATTTAGATTCTTCTCATTCAATAGATAGTAAGGAAGCTTTATTTTTAGGGTTTGCTCTTTCTTTGGATTGCTTTTGCATTGGAGCTTTTGGAAGTATTATTGGTGTTAGCTCTTTTCTTTTTCCTGTATTTATATCAATTTTTCAACTTGTTTTTTTAAGTATTGGAAATATGTTAGGAAAAAAGTTACATCGTTTAAGTAATTTGCCTGATAATATTTGGTCTGTTATCTCTGGTATTTTGCTTGTTTTAATAGGAGTAGTGAGATTTGTTGTTTAATATTAAATTTCATTATTTTAATTTCATAGATAATAATTTTGAAATACCATTTTCTTCCATAGTAACTCCATATACTGTATCTGCTGCTTCCATTGTTCCCTTTCTATGTGTTATTACTAAAAATTGTGTGTCTTTTGAGAACTTCTTTAAATACTCTGCAAAACGATAAACATTTACATCGTCTAATGCTGCTTCTATTTCATCTAATACACAGAATGGCGCTGGATTTATTTTCAATATAGCAAATAATAATGCAATAGCTGTAAATGCTTTTTCTCCTCCTGATAATAGCATCATATTTTGAAGTTTTTTTCCTGGTGGTTGAACTGTTATTTCAATTCCACATTCTAGTATATTTTCTTCATCTTCTAATTTTAACGATGCATTTCCTCCACCAAATAATTCCTTAAATACTTCTGCAAAATTCTTATTAATAATTTCAAATTGAGTTTTAAATTGTTCTTTCATTGTTGCTGTCATATCATTAATAATCTTTCTTAGTTTTGACATTGTATCTTCTAAATCAACTCTTTGTTCACACATAAAGTCATATCTTTCCTTCATTGTTTTATATTCTTCTATTGAGTCTATATTTACACTTCCTAATTCTCGTAAATCTTTTCTCAAATTATTTACATTTTTCTGTGTTAATACTACATTTTCTGGTTTTTTATAATCTTTTACTGCATTTGGAGTTAATTCATATTCTTCCCACATTTTGTTAATTATAGTATTTATATCTTCTTCAATCTTAGTTTTCTTTACATCAATTTTAACAATTTGAGCTTTTAAATCTTCAATTGTTTTAAATTTTTCTGTAATTTCATTTTCTTGTTTCTTTAATTTTTCATTTTTTTCTACTCTTTGTGTTTTTAATTGTTCTATTTTTACTCCGCTATTTTCTACTTCTTTTTTTATGTCATTAATTTTCTCTTTTATTTCTTCTTTTGATTTTTCTAAGTTAAAGTTATCTTGTTTTATTTGCTCTATTTGTCTTTGTTTATTTTCTATACTTTTATTTGTATTTTCTATTTCTACATTTATTCTTTCTTGTATTTCCTGGATTGAAGCTTCACTTTCGTCAAAAGATGATACTGATATTTTTAAGTTTGTAATATCAAAATTTAAATCATCTGCATATTTTTGATTATCTTTATTTAAATCTGCAAATTCGCTTATTACTTTATTTAATTTATCTGTTTCTTCTGTTAAATTTTCTATTTCTTTTTGTGTTTCTTGCTTTCTTAAAATTGTTTGTTCTTTTTCTTTTTCTATATTTGCTTGTTCTTCTTTTAGTTTGTTTACTCTTTGTTCTATTTTAGCAATATTTTCTTCAATTGAAACTAATTTTTGTTTTTCTGTTGCATATGTAATATCAATTTCTTGTAATTCTTTTTCTAAACTTGTTGCTCCTTCAAAAGTATCCTCCATTGATCTTTCATATTCCTGTTTTTCTTTTTCTAATTCTACAACTTTTTCTCTTAACTTTTTAGTTTCTTTTTCTAATTTTTCAATTTCTCTTCCTCTTCCCAAAATATTAACATTTTTCTTTGCTACAGATCCTCCTGTAATTGCTCCTGAAGGATTAATTACATCTCCTTCAATTGTTATAATTCTAAATGTATATCCATTTTGTTTAGCCACTTTAATTGCTGTTTCCATGTTGTCTACTATAACAGTTCTTCCTAATAAGTTTAATACAATTTGTTCATATTTTTTATTAAATTTAACTATGTCTGATGCAATACCTACTACACCCTTTTCATGTCCTTTTATTTTATCTAGCTTTCTACCTCTTACAGATGTAATTGGTAAGAATGATGCTCTTCCTAAATTGTTTTTTCTTAAATGTTGTACTAATTTTTTTGCATCTTCTTCTGTTTCTGTTACTATATTTTGTAGACTTGCTCCTAAACACATTTCTATTGCTGTTTGGTATTCTTCTGGGACTTCTATTATATTAGCTAAAACTCCATGCATTCCTTTTCCTAGTTCTTTAATATTTTCACAATCTTTTAATAATGATTTTACACTTTTTATATATCCTTCTTTTTCTTTTTCTGTTTCAATTAAGAATTTTAATCTTGATTCTTTTATTCTTATTTCACTTTGATATCTATTTATCTCATCTTCATAAGCTTTGATTTTTTTGTCAGCTTCTTCTCTTTTCTTATTAATCTCTTCTAAACTTGATACAATTTTATTTCTTTTTGAATCAATTTCATAAAATTCTTTTGCTATGTCTTCTTTCTGTAATCTTGTACTATCTAATTCTGAAATATGAGATGCTACTTCACTTTTTATTTGTGCTTGCCTTTTTTCATAATTATCAAAATTTATCTCTTTACTATTTATTTCTGATTGTAATTCATATTTTTTGTCTATATTAGCTTCTACTTGTAATTTATAATTTTCTATTTCTAATTCTTTACTTGAAAGTTTCTTTGTAAGATTAGCTAGCTCTTCTTCTTTTTCTTTTAATTCTTTTTCAAACTTCTCTTTGTTTTGTTTTAAATTTTGTTGTTTTTCTTGTTTTTGTTCAATTTCCTTTTTTAATTCTTCTAGTCTATTTTGTGCTTCTTCTATTTCTTTTTCAAATCTACTTTTATTTTCATTGTTGTTTAAAATTCTTGTATCAGCTACATTTATATCAGAATTTAACATTTCAATTTCTTTTTGACTTTCAAATCCTATATTTGACATTTCTTCTATTTTGACTGTAATATCATCTATATCATTTTGTAATTCTTCTTTTAATTGTTTGATTCTTTCTAATCTGCCTTCTTCGTCATTACATTGATTTGTATAAATTTCTTCATCTTTTATAATTTCTTCTAAAGTTGATTTATATTTTTCTATGTTATATATAAATAAGCCTATTTCAATACTTTTTAGTTCTTCTCTTAAATCTAGATATCTTTTAGCTTTTTCTGCCTGATTTTTTAATGGTTCTATATTTGTTTCTATTTCTGTTAAAATGTCATTAATTCTAAGTAAGTTTAGCTTTGTACGTTCTAGTTTTTTCTCTGATTCTTGCTTTCTTGTTCTATATTTTACTATTCCTGCTGCTTCTTCAAATATATTTCTTCTATCTTCTGATTTATTACTTAATATTTCATCAATTTTTCCTTGTCCTATAATTGAATATCCATCTTTTCCAATTCCTGTATCCATAAATAATTCTAATACATCTTTTAGCCTACAAGGTACTTTATTTATATAATATCCTGTTTCTCCACTTCTATAAATCTTTCTTGTTACTGTTACTTCAGTATATTCAATTGGTAACGCTCCATCTGAATTATCAAATACTAGTGAGGCTTCTGCAAATCCTAATGATTTTCTATTTTGGGTTCCTGCAAAAATAATGTCTAATGACTTTGTTCCTCTTAATGATTTCATGCTTTGCTCTCCGAAGCACCCATCTTATGCTGTCTGATATGTTACTTTTTCCTGATCCATTTGGTCCAATTACACTTGTAATTCCTGGCATGAATTCTAATATAGTTTTATCAGCGAAAGATTTAAATCCTTGCAATTCTAATCTTTTTAAATACATTTATTATCACCTTTCTTAGCCCATTTAAAAAACAGGTATAGTTTATAAAACGGCATACCATACCTGATTTTAATAGTACTTTTCATAGAAATAGTTTATACTATTTTTATGTTTTTGTAAAGCTTATAAATGCTTTCTACGCAAATTTTATACCAGATACAATTTTTGCAATATTATATATTAATCTTTGTTTATCTTTTGAGCATTTATCTAATAATTCCTGAAATTCTTTATTTAAATAATTTTCATTTTCCATTGTTGTTCCATTTAGTATTTTTTCTATTGGAACATTTAACGCTATTGACATTTGAGATAATCTTTTTAAATTTATTTGTCCTCCTCTTTCTATTTTGCTAACATATACTGTTGTAACATCAATCATTTCTGCTAATTTTTCTTGTGATAATCCTGCTTTCCTTCTCGCTTCCTTTATTCTTTCACCTATTAATTTATAGTCAATATTTGCTTCTATTATTTTCATTCTTTCACGTCCTTTCTCATTTGTAAATTTATCATTATAAGTTCTAGTTGTTAAAATCTCGTTTTGTAGTATATGTAAATGTTTATTTATTAATTCTCGATTTATCTCGTTGTTTTTTGATTATTCTATGTTTTTGAAAAATTTTAAAGTATTTATATTATAGGAAGTTCGGAGAACTTTCCTATAATATAAAAATAGCATAATTCACTTTTTTTCTAAATTGAATTATGCTATTTTTCAGTTTATTTTTTTATATTTTCAGCATATTTATTGTTAACAATTTTGTCATATGGAGCATTTTGACTTAATTCTCCTGCACTTTTCATTACTTCTTGTAATCTATTAAATGCTTCTTCTTTTAAATATGGTGTATCATTCCATGCATCTATATCTTTATAGCTTTGAATTGCCGCTGTTAACATTTCTATATCTGTTCCTGGGAAGAAATTTGTAATAACTTCTGCTATTTCTTTGCTTGTATGTTCTTTTGTCCATTTTTCTCCTTGATAAATTGCATCTGTAAATTTTTGTATAGTATCTTCATTATTTGCTATATAACTTTTTTTAGCGAAATATGCTGTATATGGTATTTCACCTGCTGCTTCTCCAACAGAAGCTACTACATATCCTTTTTTCTGACTTTCTGTCATAGATGCAGTTGGTTCAAATAATGTAACATAATCTGCATTACCACTTGCAAAGGCTCCAGCCATTAAGTCAAATTTAATACTATCATCTAAAGTTACATCTTTTTTAGGGTCAATTCCATTATTTTTTAGAACATATTCTAATGTCATATAAGGTACTCCACCTTTTCTTCCTGGTATTATCGTTTTCCCCTTTAAATCTTTCCAATCAAAATTATCTGTATTCGTTCTTGAAACTAAAAATGATCCATCTTTTTTGGTCATTTGTGCAAATACTTGTGTATAATCTTCCTTTCCTTGATTGTATACATATATTGATGCTTCTGGTCCTGCAAATCCTATGTCAGATTGATTACTTAAAACTGCTGTCATAACAGCGTCTGCACCTTGACCTGTTGTTAATTCTATATTTAATCCCTTTTCTTTGAAATATCCATTGTTTATTGCTATATATTGCGGTGCATAAAATACTGATCGTGTTACTTCGTTGACTTTTATAGTTTTTAGTTCTTCAGCATTTTCATTATGTTTTTTTGTTATAAATACTCCTATTGCTATTACTAGCATGATAAGTATTACTATGATGTAAGTTATAGTTCTTTTTTTCATTTTAAAATTACACCTCCTTTTTATTTTATATATTTTATGTTTATAATAAAAAGGTGTGAATTTTATTAAGCATTTCTTGATTTTACTATAAATTTTTCAAGTAACAACACTGCTAAATACATTATTCCAGCTACAATTCCTAATATAATAACACTTGTCATAACTAAGTCTAATTTGAATACTTGCCCTCCATACACAATTAAATATCCTAATCCTGCTTTTGATACTAAAAATTCTCCAGATATAACTCCAACCAAAGAAAGTCCAATATTAACTTTTAGTGAATTTATAAATGTTGATATATTGGCTGGAATAATAATTTTTGTTAGTATTTGAAATTTACTTGCCTTAAACGTTTTTGCCATTTTAATTATTTCTTTATCAGTTCTTAAAAAGCCATTTAGGTTTTCTAATATTGTTACAATCAAAGAAATTGCTACTGCCATAACAATAATTGCTGGTGTTCCTGCTCCAACCCAAATAATAATTATTGGTCCGAAGTGCTACTTTAGGTAAACTATTTAATACAACTAAATATGGTTCTGCAACTTTTGACAAAAAATTAGACCACCATAAAATAATTGCTATTGCTATTCCTAAAGTTGTTCCTACTAAAAATCCTACTACTGTTTCATATACTGTAACTCCTATATGTTTTAATAAATCATTTGAAGTCAAATTCATAAAGGTTGCAAATATTTTACTTGGCTGGCTTGTTATAAAACTGTCTATTATACCATTATCAGCTAAAATTTCCCATATTCCTAAAAAAGATACAAGTATTAATATTTGTGTTAATAAAATTAAATATTTTCTTTTTTTTATTTTTCTTAAATATTCTTTTCTATCTTTTGAAATTATTGTTTTATTCATCTACTCCCAACTCCTTCCATAGAGTATTAAAGTATTGACTAAATTTTGGGCTTTCTCTACAATTTATTGGCGTTCTATTTTCTATACCAAAATTAATTTTATGAATATCTTTTATTGTCCCTGGTCTCTTGCTTAATACTAACACTCTATCTGACATACTAATTGCTTCTGAAATATCATGTGTTACAATAATTGCTGTGATTTTTTCTTTTCTTAAAATATAATAAATATCATTTGTAACCATTATTCTAGTCTGGTAATCTAAAGCTGAAAATGCTTCATCTAATAATAAGATTTTAGGTTTTACTGCAAGTGTTCTAATAAGTGCTACCCTTTGTCTCATTCCTCCTGATAATTCTGATGGATATTTATCTTTAAATTCGTATAAATTATATTTTTTTAGTAATTCTAATACATATTCTTTATTTACATTATCATTTTTTCCTTTTACCTCTAGTCCAAACATTGTATTGCTTAAAATATTTCTCCATTCTAGTAAACAATCCCTTTGTAACATATATCCTATTTTGCTAGAAATTCCATTTACTTTTTCTCCTTCTATGTATATTTCTCCTGTTGTTTTTTCTTCTAGTCCTGCAATAATTGATAATAGTGTGGATTTTCCACATCCACTTGGTCCTATAATACTTACAAATTCGCCCTTTTTTACTCTAAAATTTACATTTTTAAGGGCTAATATTTCTCCTTCTTTATTTTGATATTTTTTGCCTATATTCTTTACCTCTAAAATATTTTCCATTTCATTCCTCCTCATATTTTTCTAATATATTTTATGTAAAATATATATAAGGAGTTCTTTTTTTGCTAAATTAATCTAATAGTATAAAAATAATGTCTCCTGTATGATACAGAAAACATTCTTGTTTAATATCTTGTTTTTAATTTAAATAAATTTAAAAGTGTAATTTTATTTATAATACTTCTTTCTTTAGCTTTAGCAATTCTTCTTTATTAATTTCAGTACTTTCTATTATTATTTTTTCATCTATTCCTTTTTTTATTAATCTTTTTGCCACTTCTAATTTTCCCTCTATTTTGCCTTCTATTTTGCCTTCTTTTTTTCCCTTCCTTATCATTTCTCGATTTTCATTTACTAGTCTTTCATATAAATCACTCATAATATCTCCTTTCTTTATTTTAATTTCTAATTTTTCTAGTAATTCATTTTTGGTTACTTCTTCCAATGTATCATTTAGCAAATAATATATTATATCACTTATCTCATACAACTGTTTTTTATTTTTCGCATGTTTTACAATCAGCTCTAGATTTTCTTTCAGTTCTTGTTTATTCTTCGATTTTTCTATTATCATTCCATAACCAAATAAGCTTTGTTTTTGCAATAAAAATGATTTAGATAATTTGTTTATTTCAATCAAATTATATTCTAAGTCTATTTTGTAATTTTCGAATACATAATCAGATATTTGCTTTTCTTTAAAATTTTTTGGTATTTTCCATTTTTCATTTCCTGTATAAATAATAATTGGAACAATAATTGGATATCTTGTATTTTGATTTATTTTCTTTGACTTTTTCCATTCTTGGATAATATCTATACAATAATTTAGAATTCTATATGGCATATTGTTATCAATTTTTGATTGATGTTCTACTAAAAAAAATACTTCTTTGCTTTTTAGCCTATAAACTATGTCCGCTTCTTTTGATTTATACTTTTTTGTAATATAACTATTAGTATATTTTATAAGGTCTTGACTTTGTATTTTTTCATTAGGTTCAAGAAAATCATTTATAAATTTTCTCATTTCTTTTTCATCTTTTAGGATATTTTTTATTAATTTGTCATGTCTGTTATTAATTTTGTTTCGATTTATGTTATAATTAGCATTTTCCTCTGCTAATTGAAAAATCGCATTTAGTCTTAAAGTATGTATACATTTAATGTAGTTTTTGTATGTAAATACTTTCAAATCTCTCCTCCCTATTATATTGTTTTTTGATGTGAATGTCAATATTTATTAATTAGTAAAATGTATTTTTCTTATATAGCCTGTATACCACCTCCTTATTTTTTATTTCTTGGTAATTAGATTGAATTTTCGAATTTAAAAATAGAATTAAAATTTCTAAAAAAATAAATTATGATTTAAATTATTTTGAAATCACCTTAAATATATTAAACCACAAAAACAGGAAAAATCCAAGCTTTTTCCTGTTTTTTCACTAATTTTTCATCGCAAAATTCGACAATTATGTTCTATATGTATTACATTCGTACTTATATTTTAATCAAAATAACTGCTTATTTCTTCCAACTGTTCAAAATCTTTTTGCCTTAAAACTTCAAATGCTACAATTGCTACTGAATTTGATAAATTTAATGAACGCAATGTATGCCTCATTGGTATTCTAATTGTCTGATTAATATACTTTTGTAAAATATCTTCTGGCAATCCTTTTGTCTCTTTTCCAAACAATATAAACACTTCATTCATACCGCTATAATCTGGATCTGAATATACATGTTTTCCTTTAGTTGTAGCAAAAAACATATTATTTTCTTCAGGTTTATATTTCTTTAAAAACTCTTCAAAACTTTCATGTTCTTCTATCTCAACTTTATCCCAATAATCTAATCCTGCTCTTTTAACAGCCTTCTCAGATATATCAAATCCTAGTGGATGCACTAAATGTAACTTTGCTCCAATCGCTGCACAAGTTCTTGCTATATTTCCTGTATTTTGTGGTATCTCTGGTTCTACCATTACTATATTTAACTTCATATTTTATTCTCCTTTAAGACAGAAGAGACAGAAGGGACAGGTCTAAAATGTCCCATTTTCATGTCAATTTATGTCTTTTTTTGTATTATTTATAATTTTATATGATTCGACAAAATTCATGGGACATTTTAGACCTGTCCCTTCTGTCTCACATATTCATACAAAATAATTCCTGTTGCTACTGATGCATTTAAGCTTTCTGTTTTTCCGAATCATTGGTATTTTTATTTTCTCGTCTGCTATTTCTTGTATTTGTTGTTCCACTCCATTTGCTTCATTTCCTATAATTATTACTTTTTTATAGTAATTTATATCATATATTGTATTTTCTGTTTGAAGTGATGATACTACTATTTTAAATTTGTGTTTTTTTATTTCTTTTAAAGTTTTTTTCAAGTCCTCACATTCTATTATTTTAACTCTAAAGATTGCTCCCATTGTTGAACGTACTACTTTTGGATTATAGCTATCTGCTGTTCCTTTTGATACCAATATTTGGTTTACTCCAACACTGTCAACAGTTCTAAGGATTGTTCCTAAATTTCCAGGATCTTGAACATCATCTAATGCTACAATAATATCTTGTGTATAATCAATTGTTTTATCCCCATTGTTTTTTTCTATAACAGCAAGCACTCCCTGAGGCTCTTGCACTTCAGATATATATTTAAAAAGTTTACTTGTTACATATATACAGTTATGTTTAGCAATTTCATACATCAAGTCTTTTGGTATACTTTCTGTTTTTTCGCAATCATCACATAAGATTATTTGTTTTATTTTAGCATTCTCTTGGATTGCTTCTTTTACTATTTTAATTCCTTCTACCAAATATTCATTACTTGCATCTCTTTCTTTTTTTTCTTTTAGCTTTCTTATGTGTTTTATTAATTCATTATCTTTACTTGATATTACTTGCATTATTTTTATTCCTCCAAAACATAAATTTAACCTAATAAATATTTAACAAATTCTGTAGTATCATTTAAAACTTTTCTTTCACTACTTGTTCCTATATCTAATGTTATCATTGGCTTTATTCCAGCTGAGAATTTTATCTTTGTTCCATATTTCTTTACCAATTGTGCTATATCTATTTTAAATTTATCTTCACTACTACTTGCTTTAAATGTAAATACTACTGCATTTTTTCTACTTGCAATTTTTTCTATATCTAATTTCTTTGATATATATTTTATTCTTGCTATATCAATTAAATTTTCTAATTCTTTTGGCATGTTTCCAAATCTATCTATAATTTCATCAATGACATTTTGAATATCTTCTTCATTTCTACATAATGCAATATTTTGATATACTTCTATTTTTTGATTTGAATCGCTTATATATTCGTCTGGAATATAACTTGTTACATTTAAATCAATTTGAATTTCTGTTTCTGGCCTTACTTCTATACCCTTCATTTCTTTTACTACTTCATCTAGTAAATTGCAATACGTATCATAACCAACTTGCTCTAAATGTCCTGACTGTATTTCTCCTAGTAAACTTCCTGCTCCACGAATTTCTAAATCTCTCATTGCTATTTTAAATCCAGATCCGAATTCAGTAAATTCCTTGATTGCCTTTAATCTTTTATCTGCAACTTCTGAAAGTAATTTATCTCTTTTATAAGTAATATATGCATATGCTTGCCTATCACTTCTACCTACTCTACCTCTGATTTGATACAATTGTGCTAATCCCATTCTATCGGCATTTTCTACAATTATAGTATTAGCATTTGGAATATCAATACCTGATTCTAAAATAGTAGTACATACTAACACATTTGATTTTTTATCTATAAAATCTTGCATAATTTCTTCAATTTTTGTCCCTGACATTTGACCATGTGCATAAGCAACATTTGCTTCTGGCACTAAATTTGAAATTTGACTTGCTTTTCTTTCTATACCTTCCACATTATTAAATAGATAAAATACCTGACCTTCCCTTTCTAATTCTTTAGTAATTGCTTCTTTTATAACTTCTTCATCATATTCTAACACATATGTTTGAACAGGTCTCCTATTACGTGGAGGTTCGTATATAACAGACATGTCTCTTATTCCTACAATTGACATATGCATAGTTCTTGGAATAGGGGTTGCTGTCATTGTTAAAACGTCTACATTAGTTTTTAATTGTTTTATTTTTTCTTTTGCTTTTACTCCAAAACGATGCTCTTCATCTATTATTAATAATCCTAAATCCTTAAATTCTACATCTTTGCTAAGTAATCTATGTGTTCCTACTACAATATCAATTTCTCCTAAAGCTAAATTCTTAACAACTTCAGATTGATATTTTTTACTTTTAAATCTATTCAATATGTCAACTTTTATTGGATAATCTTTCATTCTTTCTTTGAATTCTTGATATTGTTGTTGAGCTAAGACAGTTGTTGGAGCTAAATATGCTACTTGCTTTCCATCCATTGTGGCTTTAAATGCTGCTCTAATTGCAACTTCTGTTTTGCCATAACCAACATCACCGCAAAGTAGTCTATCCATTGGTCTTTGACTTTCCATATCTTTTTTTACTTCTTCAATACATCTTAATTGATCCTCTGTTTCTTGATATGGAAATTTTCCCTCAAATTCATTCTGCCATGGAGTATCTTTTCCAAAACAATATCCTAAAGCTTTTTCTCTTTTAGCATATAATTCTATTAAATCTTTTGCGACTTCTCTTAAATTTTTCTTTACTTTAGATTTCGTTTTTTCCCAGTCTTTACTTCCTAATTTATTAATTTTAGGTTGTATTGCATCTCCTCCAACATACTTTCTTATTGAATCCATATCGTTTGTTGGTATATATAAAATATCATCATCTTGGTATTTTATTTTAATGTAATCTTTAATAGTTCCATCTGCTTTTATTGTATTTACTCCTATATAAATTCCAATTCCATACTTCTTATGTACAACATAATCTCCTATTTTTAAATCTGCAAATACAACTTTTTCTCCTTCTTTATAAGCTGTTGGTATATATTTTCTTTTTGTTTTTTCTTCACTAATTAATTCATCTGCAATAATTACAATTTGATTTAATTCATGATTTTCAAATCCAGAAGATAGTTTTCCAACAGAAATTGTTATAATACTTTCTATTGATGAAACTATTATTGTTTTATCTAGCTTTTCTTCTATTCTACAGATTATTTCTCTTTTTTTTAGTATTTGTTTTAATTTTTTAGCTTTTTCTTTTGTTTCTAATAAAATATAAACCTTCTTTTTTTCATTAATTGCTTTTTCTAAATCTGTAAATAAGTTATCTATCTCACTTTTAAAATAATTTATTTCTCGATAATTAAATTTATATTTTTCTGCTTGTACTTTTATATTAGTATCTTGCTTTTCTATATATATCAACTGTCTTTTTTCTAAAATTTTATTTATATTTTCTATTTTTATCATATTCGAAATTGCATTTGGCACTATTTTCTTTTTTTCAATTAAAGCTATCTTTAAATTTTTATTATCTTCTTGTATATTTTTTGCTCTCTGATTAATTTTTCCTATTTCATCTAAAAATATACAATAATTATTATTTAGATAATCTAATATCGTTCCTTGCTTTTCATAGAAACTGTCAAAATATTTATCAATTTTACTAATATAATTTCCAGCTTTTATTTGTTCTATATCTTCTTCTATTATTTCTTTATTTGCATTATCTTTTTTTATTTTATCGCAGATTTCTTCTATCCCTTTCTCTAGCACATATTCATGAGCAGGATATATAATTACATTTTCTTTTGTATTAATTGATCTTTGTGTAGAAATATTAAAGTCACGAATAGAGTCTATCTCATCTCCCCAAAACTCAATTCTTATTCCTGTTTTATAACTAATTGAAATATCAACAATTCCGCCTCTTATACTAAATTGTCCTCTTCCTTCAATCAATTCACATCTGGTATATCCAAGTTCTACTAATTTTTGTTTTAATTTGTCTAAATTGAAACTATCTCCTATCTTAAATTTTAGTTTATTTTTATATAGTTTATCTTTTGCTGGTAATTTTTGCATTATTGCTTCTATGGTTGTTACTACAATTAAATTTCTTTTTGATTGTATTTCATTTAATGTCTCTATTCTTCTATATGGCAAATCTTTACTTTCTGCAATATAATCATATGTAACTATTTCTTTTTTTGGAAATAATACAACATTCTCTGTAAAATATTTGACATTTTCATATATTTTCTTAGCTTGTATTTCGTTATAAGTAATAATACAAATTGGCTTTTTCCCAAATTGATTTATAGCTGTTTCAATTTGCACTGCTCCCACGTCATTTAAGCCCGATATTGCTATCGGACTTTGTTTATTTTCTATTTGATTTAGTAATTCTTTAAACTTTTGGCTTTTTCCAAGCTCTCCTAATATTTGATTCATTTTTTTCTCCTAGCATAACACTTTAGATGTTTTATATTATACTACACTTTTTATAAAAAATAAAGTACTTCATTATGAAGCACTTTTTTGCTCTGTTATTTCTTCTTTTTTCTTATCTACTACTTTTTTTGACTCTTTGCCCATTTCAAAAAGAATCCATGCACAATAAGCAATAAAAAATATTCCTGCTATCATATTTGCAACATTAAATGTTAGCATATAAAGTAATCCTGTTAATACTCCTATAATTGCTCCTGATTTTTTCTTATTTAATGATAAAAGCATATATGCTAAAATTAATATAAGAAGTCCTACTGCAATAAATGATGTTTCTAACTTTGATAGTTGATTATATAAATTTGGTCTAAGTCCTACTACATCGATAAGTGCTAATGCTTGTAATGTAAGTAAAATAACTCCCCAAATTACTACAACTGACTTGTATTTTTTCTCGTTCATTTTTCATTCTCCTTTCTTTTGTATACAAATTTTATATCAAATTGTTAATATTTTGTCAATTATTTGACATTATTTTTTCTATATTTTTACTACTAATCTATCAAATTTTGAATAAATATACTTTTCTAATTTTCCCATAAATTCTTTAGGCTCTATTTTTTTCTTTGCTACCATATCTAATCCTTTCTCCCAGCTGGCTGTTAATTTAGGATTTAACATATCTGGCATTGATTGATATACAATATCATAAATTAATTCTCCTTTTTTAGTAGGTGTAATAATCTGAGTTTTTGTATTAATTTCTATGTATTTTATTTTTTCAAGTTTTTTCATTATTTCTGCCCTTGTAGCACTTGTTCCAATGCCTGCACCTTTTATTTGCTCTCTTAATTCTTCTTCCTCTATTAGCTTTCCTGCATTTTCCATTGCCAATATAATAGAACCTGAATTATATCTAGTTGGTGGAGATGTTTCTGCTTCTTTTAATTCAAAGTTTCTAATCTCTACTTCCTGTCCTTTTTTTAAATTTTTTAAGATTTCTAAATCATTTTGTTTTTCTTCTTCATTTGAATTATCCACTTTTTCTCCATTTTTTGTTATTCTCTTTTCTTCCGGTTTTAATATTTCTAAAAATCCTTTATTTATACAAACTTTCCCACTACAATTGAAGATTTCTATCGTCTTTTCATCTTCTATCTCAACTGTTACCTGAATTTTATTATATTCTGCTGGTGGATAAAAAATAGCTAAAAATCTAGATACTATTACTTTATATACTTTTTTGTGTAATTCTGGTAAATTATTATAATTTTCATATCCTTGACCAGTTGGAATAATAGCATAATGGTCTGTTATTTTGCTATCATTTACATATTTTGTTTTTATTATGTTAGTAGAATATTTTTCATCTACCATTTTTCTTATATATCCTTGCACTTCTTCGTCTTTATATCCTCTAGCTATTCCATTTAAGTTCTTTGTAATTTCTTTTGCTACTGCTGTAGAAAGTACTCTAGCATCTGTTCTTGGATAAGTTACTAATTTTTTTTCATATAAATTTTGTATTATTTCTAGCGTCTCATCTGGTTTTATCTTAAATCTTTTAGTACATTGATTTTGTATTTCAGCTAAGTTAAATAATAATGGTGCATTTTCTTTTTGTTTTGATTTTTTTAAATTTGCTATTTTCGCTATTTTGCCTTGAAGACTTTGTATAAATTGTTTTGCATCATCCTCTTTTTTAAATCCTGATTCATTGTATAATTTATTTGATTCAAACATTTTTGATCTTTCTGTTGATTTCCACTCAGCTTGAAAAGATGATTGTTCATCTCCAAATTCTCCGAATAATTTTATAATACTTTGTTTTTACAAAGTTTCTAATTTCTCTTTCTCTTGCAACGATCATACCTAGGACACAAGTCATAACACGTCCTACTGAAATAGAAGCTCTTTCTTCATTTATTTTACTTGCTAAATTTCTTCCATATATAATTGACAATAATCTTGAAAAATTAATTCCTATTAAATAATCCTCTTTAGCTCTTAAATATGCACTATCTGATAAACTATCATATTCAGATAAATCTTTTGCTTCTCTAATACCTCTTAAAATTTCTTCTTCTGTTTGTGAATCAATCCATACTCTTTTCATTTTTGCATTTGGATTAGGGTGTGCCATCATAAATACTAATCTTTGAATATATTCTCCCTCTCTTCCTGAATCTCCTGCATTATAAATTTCTTCTATATCTTCTCTTTGCATTAGTCCTTTAACTATATTAAATTGATTTTCTACTTGAGGTATAATTTCATATTTCCAATCTGAAGGGATAAATGGTAATGTGTCTAATCTCCAAAATTTTAGTTTTTCATCATATTTTTCTGGGTAGCTCATAGTTACTAAATGTCCTACACACCATGTAATTATCCATTTTTCTGATTCTAAATATCCATTTTTTCGATTAGTTGTTATTTTTAGTGCTTTTGCAAATTCCATTGCAACTGATGGTTTTTCGGTTATTAATAATTTCTTGCCCAATTTTATCATCCTTTATTTTGTTTTTTCTTTTATATATTTTTTTGCTGTATCATAAATTAAATTATATCTTTTCATTGTGTCATTATCAGTAAATGTATGTCTTTTATAAATTTTATCTAAATATTGTTTATTATTAACATATTCATAACTAAAGTTAAAATTAAAATCATAAATATATGCAAAATGTGCGATTACCCTGTCTACATTGGTTTGTATTTTTTCATAATCAAGTAATTTCATTTGCATAAATTCTTCATAAATTTTATCTGTTATTTTTTCATCTGATATATCATCTTTGTTAAAGACTGTCCTTTTTTCTTCAAAAGTCATAATATAAAGTATATCTATTTTATCAGCATCTCTAATAATTTTTGAATGAAGTAATTCTTTTGGATTTAGCCCTTTTTCTATTTCTTTTCTATTATGATTTAAAATTGCTTTTTTTATAATTTCGTCATATTTCGCAGATTCTATAAAATTTCTTATTTTTCCCTGTTTGAATAAAATTTCTACTCCAAGTTTACCATGATCAATGCTATCTTTATCTGAAAAAGTATTGTATTGCTTTATTTGTTCAAATCTTCCTATATCATGTAACAAACCTATTAACTTTGCTAATTCTATGTTTTCTTTATCTAAATTTAAATTTTCTGATATTATCCCTGATATTTCTGAAACCCTTTTAATATGTTCTATTTTTAAAGCAATCTTTTTATCCTCTGAGTTATAATTTTTAACATACTTATCAAATTCCTCATTAGCTTTTTTTAAATCTATCATGTTTCCACCTCTTTCAACGCATTGTATCATTTTTCATTTTTTTATTCAAGAGTCTGTTTCTTATTTTATGAGATGTTCATGGGTCCTTTTGATCAAACAGCTCCTTGGTCTATGGAAAGTATTAGAGGTTGTGCAAAATTTTTAGATAGAGTTTGGAATTTACAAACAATATTAATCGATGGAAATGAATATTCTGCTAAATTTGAACAAATGATGCATAAAGCTATAAAAAAAGTTTCTTCTGATATTGAAGATATGAAATTTAATACTTGTATTTCTACCTTTATGACAATGGTTAATGAATTTTATAAAGAAAAATCAATTAACAAAGCTGAATTTAAAACATTTTTGCAATTATTAAATCCTTTTGCTCCACATATGACTGAGGAATTACTACATACTGTACTTGGTGAGTCAAATGATTTTGCTTATATGGATTGGCCTGAATATGACGAATCTAAGACTATTGCTAATGAAATAACATTGCCTATTCAATTCAATGGAAAATTAAAAGGAACTGTTCAAATTCTACTTAATGAAGATGAAACTTCAGTTAAAGAAAAAGTTCATAATGTTGTTGATTCAAAACTTAATGGAAAAAATATTATTAAAGAAATATATGTAAAAAATAAAATTTATAATATTGTTGTAAAATAATAAATTTTAAATAAAATAATTAAAAGCCTATTAGATTAGAATATTTATCTTATAGGCTTTTATATAGCTTTAAGCTTATTTTTTAAATAAAAAATTTTGTAGTTTTTCTCCATGTTCTACTTCAATTTTAGCTACTGTTTTACTTATTTTTCGTAATTCAATTTTTATTTTTTCCATTTTTTCTTGTTATTTTATTTTTTGTAACTAAACTGTAATTAATATTTAATATTTCTGAAATACATTTACTTGTTATTTATAGTATAATATTGTTATATAATTAAGGAGAATAATAAATGAGCGTAGAATCAGATTTAAAAAAAGATGGAATTATAATTACAAATAAATTAGATACTTTAAAAATAAATTCGATTGCAAGAAATGTTGCTGTAAAAATATGTGATACATTTCCTCAATTTTGCTTAAACCAAAATGAACTTTTTATTAAACTGTCTAGATTAAATATGTACAAAGCTAATATGCCAGATGGAATGGCTGAGGCTAACTATTTTTATAAAAATTCTTCTATTTATTTTAATGAACACATCCAAGATGAAGATTTAGAAGAATTTGCTATTCATGAGTGTATTCACTATATTCAAGAAGTAAAAGACAAAAAAAATTATTTAATTAGAATGGGACTTTGTGATTATACAGAATTTAAAATATACGGATTAGGACTAAATGAAGCCTCTGTACAACTTATGGCTTCAAAAATTAATGGTATTCCTAGAGATTTCGTTAAATATTTTGGAATTAGTTTTGAAACAATTAGTCCTTCTTATTATCCTTTAGAATGTTGTCTTGTAAATCAAATGGCTTATATTACTGGTGAAGATGTTTTATTTGAGAGTACAATAAATAGTAATGATAATTTCAAAAAGAAATTTGCTGATTTAACATCTCCTAAAATTTTTATGACAATACAAAATGCTATTGATGATATTTTTAATGATGAAGAATCTATTATAAAACTCAATAATAAAATTGCGCGGTGTATCTGACAGAAATAAAAAAATTGATGGAATGTTAAAAAAGATTGATGAATTAAAAAGTGAGATAATGTTAACTTTTATGAGAACTCAAAATCTAATTATTTCAAGTTATTTTGATAAAGCATTTGAAAATATTAGTAATTTGGAAGAAGTCGAAAATTATAGAAGAAAATTATATACTTTTAAAGATTATTTGGGTTGTACTGAAGGATATACATTTTTTAATGATTACTATGTAAATAAAATGGAACAATTAGAAAATAAATATAATGCTTTAGAGAATGGCAATGTTGAAAATGCAATTAAACTTATTACTAAAAAGGAAAGTAAAATAATATCATTTTTTAAGGCTCTAAAAAAATTAATTTTTGGTGAAAAAAATGTTACTGAAAAAATAAATTAATGTTCACTTTAAAGTGAACATTAATTTATTTTATTTTTTCTATAATCTTATTTGCAGCTTCTCTTCCTGAATATGCTGCCCATGCAACAGTTTTTCTAATACCTGCTAAATCTCCACATGCATATATTTTTGAATCTGAAGTTTGGTAATTCTCATCTATTTTAATATTTCCCCATTTATCCAATTTAAGCCCTAATTTTTGAACAAATGTTGCAGGTTCAGAACCTAAAGCCATTACAATATAATCCATACTAATTTTATAATTACTATTTTCAATATTTACTGGTACAAGCCTTGTTTCACTATCTTTTTGAATTAGCTTTGTTTCTATAAGTTCTAATTCCTTAACTTTATCATTTCCTATTATTTTTACAATATTATTTTGAAATAAAAATTTTATGCCTTCATCCATTGCATCTTTAATTTCTTTATTTTCAGCAGGCATTTGTTCTCTAGCTCTTCTATATATTACTGTAACTTCTTTTGCTCCTAGTCTCTTTATCGTTCTAGCACAATCCATAGCAACATTACCTCCACCAATTACAGCAACATACATTCCTTTATAATTAGGATGTCTATTATATTCTAATAGCTCGTTTCCTCCAAAAACTCCTTGCAATTTTTCTCCTTCCACTCCCATTTTACAAGAAACATTGGCTCCAAATCCTAAAAGTATAGCATCATATTCTTCTTTTAAATCTTCTAAATTTAAATTTTTTCCTAATTCTTGATTATATTTTACCTCTATTCCTAACTCTAAAATGTTATTAATAGTCTTTTTTACTTCTTGTTTTGGTAATCTAAATTCTGGAATTCCATATATTAAAAGACCACCTAAATAACTATATTTTTCATATATAGTAACTTTAATACCGCTTTTGGCCAAAAAAGCACTAGCTGTTAAACCTGATGGTCCACCTCCAATTACAGCAACTCTTTTCTGTTCATTTTCTTTCTTATTTTGATTTATTTGTTTTTCCCAACATTTCTTTAAAGTTACTCCTTTTTCCATAGCTTGTTCAAATACAAATGATTCTAATTTTCCAATTGAAACCGGTTCACCTTTTATCCCTCTTATACATGATCCTTGACATTGCTTGAAATGTGGACATATTTTTCCGCAAACCCCTGGCAATACTGTTGTCTCGCTTAAAATCTCATATGCCTTTTCGTAATTTTCTTTTTTTATTTGTTGAATAAATTCAGGTATATTATTACTTAATGGACAGCCTTTTTTTGAACATGGTTTAACCTTACAATTCAAACAGTAATTTGCTTCATCTCTTATTTTTTGAATTTTCTGCATTTTTACTTCTCCTTTAGTAATCCTATATTTTTATGTGTATATTTTATAATAAATTTATAAATTATTCAATTTTACTGACTACTTGTTTAATTCTTCTAAAACTAGCTGCAAATCTTTAATAAAATCTATTTTCTTTGTTTCATCTCTTAATAACGCAGCTGGATGCCATGTAGGCATATATTTTATTCCCTTTTTTTCTACCCATTTTCCTCTAGATGCTGTAATTCCATATTCTTTTCCTAAAATATGTTTTAAAGCTACACTACCGCAAAAGAACTATAATTTCTGGTCTTACTAATATTACCTGATTTCTTAAATAATTCATACAAGCCATACATTCATCTTCTTCTGGGTTACGGTTTGCTGGTGGTCTACATTTTACAATATTTGCAATATAAACTTCCTCTCTTTTTATACCTAAAGTCTGAAACGCCATATTCATTAGCTTACCCGCTTTACCTACAAATGGTTCTCCGTAATCTATCCTCATCTGCTCCAGGTCCTTCTCCAATAAACATAAGTCTAGCATCTTTTTTTCCCACACCAAAAACTATATTCTGTCTTGTTTTATATAATTTACATTTATTACAACCTTTTATTGACTCTTCTAATTCTTCAAATGTATTATACATATTTTTGCTCCCTTTATTTCTTTTTTACTATTTTACACATGATTCTATTAATTCTATTTTTACTGTTTTGTTTGTATCAATTTTTGCTTTTGTACCTATTGGAATTACAGTTTTTGTTTCTATATGTCCAAAATTATTTGATTTTATAATCGGAAAAGTATAGTCATTTTCAATAACATCTAAAAGTATTTTTTCCAATGTTATTCCACTTTCATGTTCATAATTTCCAAGCCAGATTCCCTTTATTTTATCAAATACTTTATTTTGTCTCATATAATATAAATAATTGCTTATAAATGCCGGTTCACTTTCATAACCCAAATCTTCCAAAAATAGTATTTTATCTGTAAAATCAATCTTATATTTTCCATCTACTAATCCTTTTGTAAGACTTAAATTTCCACCAATTAATTCTCCTTCTGAACTTCCATCTTTAATTGTTTTATATCCACTTTTTTCTTTTCCTATTTCTAAACTTCCTTCTACAAATCTTTTTATGATTTCTTTGTAGCTATAATCCGTTTCATCTGTGGCAATTGTCTTAAAATTTGTTCCACTAAAAGTAACTAAACCCGTCTTTGAAAAAATCATATTAGTTAATGACGTAATATCACTATATCCGCAAACTATCTTTGGATTATTTTTTATCACATTATAATCTAAATATTCAAAAACAGAATTAGAATTATTTCCTCCTTTTGCACACCATACCATTTTTACATCTTTATCTTGAAACATACCATTAATATCCTCTGCCTTTTCTTTTGCTGTTGCACTATAACCACAAGTATTAGAAAATAGATTTTTTGAGAACTTAACTTTAAATCCATCTTTTTCTAATATTTCTCTAGCTCTCATTATTTCCTCAATATTTTTTCCAATAATAGGATCAGAAGGTGCTACTACTCCTATAGTATCTCCTCTTTCTAATTTTCTTGGTATTATCATCTTAATTCCTCCTTTGAGACAAGAGGGACAGGTCTTATTTGTCTCATTTTTTATCCGCCTCATTTTTCGACATTTTTCTACTTAATTCATGAGACAAATAAGACCTGTCCCTCTTGTCTCAATTCAAACTAATTAGTGCTGTATTTAAACCGTATCCCTTTTTTTCTACTCTATAAGAATGAATTAGGTCTGAATTACATACACTACAAATTCCGCTATCTATTATATTTTCTTTTTTTAGTCCTTGTTTTTCTAATATCATTTCATTTATTAAAACAGTATCAATATTCCATTTGGCATTTGGTATTTTTTCTTCTATTATATTATTTATATTTTCTAAATCTTTAAATTCATTTTCAAACATATCTTTTACATCTTTTTCTACTTCAAAGTGACATTTTCTAATACTTGGACAAATGCAACAAATAATATCTTTGGGATTACATTCAAATTCTTTTATCATTTTTTCTACAGTTTTTACTGCTATTCTTTGTATTGTTCCTTTCCAGCCAGAGTGTGTATTTGCTATTACTTTTTTCACTGGATCAAAAAATAATAATAGAATACAATCTGCATTTGTAGTAGAAAGAATGATATTTTTTTGGTTTGTTATTAAGCCATCTGTCTTATAATATTTTTTTAAATTAAAATCAGGTTCTGCCGTTTTTATTTTCTTTTCTACTATTTTAATACAATTTGTATGTTCCTGGTTTGTTTTTACTAAATTAATGTAATTACAATTAATTGAACTACATATTTTTTTATAGCTTTTAATTGCTGCTTCATATTCTTGTTCTGGTAATTTTTCTTTATTTATAGTTGAAGTTCTAAAATTCAATTTTGTTCCTAAAGAATATGCATGGTTTATGACATCTTTATATTCTAACAATTTTCTAAATTGTAGAAATTCTGTGTCTCCTTTTTTTATGTGTATAACATTTCGGTTTGATAAATCCATTTTATTCCTCCAAGTTCTTTTTCATTTTTAGTAAAATTTCATCTTTTGATTTTTGTTCTATATAATTATATGTGTTGTTTTCCTGTCTCGAATTAAATCCACAAACTGCTTTATATTCGCAGTATTGACATGGGGTTTTCCCTTTTTTATAATATGGTTTTAAATCAATATTCCCACTCAATATTTCTTTTGAAATATCTTTTATTGTCTTATAAATATACTCTTGCAGGGTCCTAAATTCCTCTGCTTTTACTCCATTTGTCCACTTTTCATTAATTGTTCCTGAAGTTGTTAATGCTGCTGGTACTAGTTTGGAGTTTCCTGTTTTTAAGGTATTATCATTCATCTTAATTATTTTAACATCTGCAATAATTAATCCCTTCATTTTGAAATTTTTTCTGATAGTTTCTTCTATTTCATCTTCTGTCATTTTTTTATCTGCTTTTACCATTTGTTCTAGCAAAGAAAAATAAAAGACTCCAGCTGGCATAATATCTTCTTCTCTGCAAATAGCATCTGTATATGTTAAAAGTTGTATTTGTAATCCTGCATACACCTCATTTAAATCTATGTTTTTAGCAGATGACTTATAATCAATAATTCTTAAATATTTTCCATCTTCATTTTTCGATGTATCTATTCTATCTATTTTTCCTGTTATTTCTACTTTTTTTCCTTCTTCTATTTCTAGTACAATTGGTTTATATCTACCATTTTTTCCAAATTCTACTTCTGTTCCTTCTATACTAAAATCACTATAGATAATTGTTTCTATAATATACTTAAGTGCTTTGCTAACAATTTTTTTTAATCTTCTTACTAAAACTTTATATTTTGCAGTAGCTGTAAAAATATAATTTTTGCTCATTTTTAAGTTATTTTCAATTATCTCGGAAACAATTTTTGTTATCTGTTCCTCTTCTAATTCTGCTAAACTCAATCCTTCTTGTCGTACATATTCAAAGAACTCATCTATCGTTTCATGCATAAAAGAACCTGTATTAAAACTTTGTATTTTTAGTTGTTCTTTTTCTTTTAGCTTTAAACCATATTGTAAATAGTATGAAAATGGACAACTTCTATATTTTTCAAGTCTTGATATACTTGTATTTAATGTATTTCCATATAATTTTTCCAAATTTTCTTTTTTTATCTTCTCTGGCAAATTAGTATATTCTAAACCTTTTAAATCTGCTTCTAGTTTTTTATTCCAATCACTTTGTGATTTATAATATTGATATATATAATACCATACATCATCAATTTTTTCTTTATTTCTTAACCTTGATATATTTTCTATTAGTTGTTCATATGTACTTAATTTATTTTCTACTTTATATTCTTTATAGATTACATCACTTTTTTCTTGTAACTTTGGATACATCTTTTTTATTTTTCCAATTAATATTGACGGTCTTAATGATTTACCATCACAATCTGAAGACACATAAGATAAATAAATCTGATTTTCTGCAGTTGTAAATGCTTTATATATATTAAAATTATCTTCATATAATTTGTCTAATGTACTTTTAGCAAGTTCTATTCCTTCCTGTTTTAAATATTCTCTATCTGCATCATTAAAAAATCCCTCATCTTTATTTACACTTGGAAAGCTTCCATCATTTACTCCTATAATAAACACTGTATTTACTTTATGACTTCTTGATCTATCTACATCTCCTAATATGACTTGATCTTGTGTTCCAGGTATTTTTCCTAATCCACTATTTTTTAGACCTATTTTTAATATTTTACTGTATTGATCTATCGTCATTTTTTCATTTTTAAATATAATAATAATCTCATCTAAAATATCCAATATTGTCTTGTAACTTGTCTTGTATTCATTTGCTAAATCTAGTAATCTTTTATCTTCTAATTTCTTTATTTTTATTGCAATCTTTTCTTCTAATTTTTGCTCTTGTAAGAATTGATATAGCTCTCTTGTTATATTCTCTGCTGATTTATCATTTTTTATTTTTTGTTGCATAGCAACTAGAGGATCTATAATTTGCTTTCTTAGCTCATTTAGTCTTTCTACTTTTGCTTTTTCTTCTTTTTCTAATTCATAGATAAAATCTTTTTTCCATTTATTATGCTTAATTCCCCATTTTGTACAATAATTTTCTAATTCAAAAATTTCATCTTTATCAATATTTGTAAATCCTAATTTTATATAACTAAAAACTGATTCACTTGAAAAATTGCCTATTAAAATTTCTAGAATTGACAATATGTATTGTACAATAATATTTTGATTTAAATCTCTTTTTTCATCAATAAACACTGGTATTTCATACTTATCAAAAATAGCTCTTACTAAAGATGCATATTCATTAATATTTTTTGTAATAATAGAAATATCTTTATATCTTAGCTTTTCTTGCCTAACTAATTCACTAATCGTTTTTGCTACTTCTTCTATTTCTGAATACTCATTTTTTGCTAAAAATAGATGTATGTTTTCCACATTTTTTTCATATTTTGTGGATTTTATATTATAAATATTATTACTTAAATGTTCTAATTCGTCAGTTTTAAATCTATATTGTTTTTTTAATTCAACTGGTTGCTCTAACTTAAACTCATTTTCCTCAACCAAATTTAGCATTTTTGATAATGTTACCTTATTAGAATAGTATATATCCGCTTCTGGATTATTTCCTTGTTTCAAATTATCTATACACATAGTAATATTAACTTGTTTTGCTTGCTTTATTAATTCTTTTATTACTTGATATTCCTGATAAGTAAAACCTGCAAATTCATCTATATATATAATACTCTCTTTTACTAAATCTGTTTTTTCTAAACAATTTGCGAGCATTGTTAATAAATCTGTTTCTTCTATATAATTGTCTTTTATTTTTTCTTCAAACTTTTGATATAATAAACTCATATCTAACAATTTAGATTTTAAATATGTATCTTTTGTATTATTTATTTCATTTTTTAGATCATCTACTGTTACTCCATGTTTTTTAAACTCTGCAATTGCAGACATTGTTAAATCTATATTTTCATCTGATTTTCCTAAAAATTTTAATTCTTTTTTATATGTACTTAAAATAGAATAAATAAGCATTGCTTTTCCACATTTAGAAAGACTGCTTTTATCATTTCCTCCTACTTCTTTTAAAACTCTATATGCCATTCTACTTAAAGTAATTACCTCTGCATTAATCACAGCGCCTGATTTTACATTTCCCATTAACTTTCTTTCTGCTGTAAAAGAAAACTGTTCTGGAGTAATAATAAAAATCTTTTTTTCCTTGTTTATTAATTTAGATATTTCTTTAAAACAATATGTACTTTTACCACTTCCTGGCTTTCCATATATAATTCTTAATCCCATTAAATCCTCCATATTTATGTTCTGCACTATTTTTATATCTTATGCTTCTCTTCTCCAATAAAACAAATATTGTTGAGCCAATCCTGCTAAGTCTCCAAATTTTTCATTTGCTATTTTTTCAATTTGTTTTTTATTAACTTTTGTTTCATCTTCATTTTTTATATATAAGTCATTCATAACTCTTCTTACCCATACATCAATTGGAAATACTTCAAATCTTTTTAAATCTGAAAATAATAAAATGCAATCTGCTACTTTAGGTCCCACTCCCGATAATTTTAATAATTCTTCTCTTACTTCTATTGTATTTGGATTATTTTTCATATTTTCTATGTCTACTTGTTTATTTAATATCATCTTTGTGGTTTCATATAATCTTATGTCTCTAAATCCTAACCCTAATTTTCTGTATTCCTCAACTGTAACATTTTTTAGTTGCTCTGGGGTTGGAAAAGTATAATATTTGTTTCCTTTATATTTTATTTCGTCTCCATATTTTTCTGATAATCTTTCTATAATTCCTTTTATTCTTGGAATATTATTATTAGCAGATATTATAAACGAAATAATAGTTTCCCATAAATCTTGATTTAATATTCTAATTCCATTTCCGTATTCAATACTTTTTTTCATATTTTGATCTATTTTTGATAGTTGTTCTTTTATTTTTTCATAATTACGGTTAAGATCAAAATAATTTTTTACTGTTTGTTGTATTTCATTTTCACATATTCCCTCAAATATAATCTCGTCTTTATTCTTTTTTACGTTTAGAACATTATTTTTAAATACTCCTGTGTAGCTTCCATCTTCTTGTTTGTTCCATCTAAAGCATTGTCCACATTCAAATATATCTCTTAATTCAAAAGACTTTACATTTTTCAATTTATATTTTTGTTCTTTCATTATAAGTTCTCTCCTATTATATCTTAAATCACAAGTTTCTCTTTTATTTTTCTAATATTATTTTACTTCATTTTTTAAAATTTATCAATGAATCAACATAAAATTATCAGTCATCTTTAACTTTTTTTAAATCCCAAACCAACTACTTCTCTTGAATTTGTTATAATAATAAAACTAGAGGAGTCAAGTTTTCTTGCTATTATTTTAATTCTAGCAACATCTCTCCTAGAAGCTGCACACATTAACACCAATTTTTCTTTATTAGTATACATTCCCTTTCCATATAAGCCTGTTGCTCCTCTTTGAATTTTCTCTTCTATTTCTTTGGCTATCTCTTCATTTTGCTCTGAAACAATTAAAATTAGTTTAGTAAAATATGTTCCTTCAAATACTATGTCAATTATTTTTCCCATTAAATATATAGCAATTGCAGAATATAGCCCTATTTCTATTTCTCTGAAAAATACTATATTTAAAATGACTATTATAGTATCTAATATCATAATAACATTGCTACTTCTCATAGTTGGTTTGTATTCTTTTGCTACATAACTAATTAAATCAGTTCCACCTGTTGAAGAGTTTACTTTTAATATTATAGCTGTCCCTAACCCTATAATAATCCCTCCATAAACACAAGCTAAAAATCTATCATGTGTAAGAGGTTCTATTCTATCTAATATATCGATAAAGACTGACAGTGACACTGTTCCAATTAATGATTTTATAAAAAACATTTTTCCTATTTTATAAATTGATAGTAAAAATAATGGAACATTAATAATAAGTATCATTGTTCCCATTGGTATATTAAATAAGTAATACGTAATTGTTGCAATTCCTGCAATTCCTCCTGAAGATAGTTGATTTGGTAATAAGAATAGAGAAACTCCTATTGCCATTATAAATGCTCCAATTATTGTTCCTATAATATCAAATATTATATTTTTTATATTATTTTTTTCTTCTATATGCATAAAAAAATCACCTTTATTTTAGTATTGGTAAAATAAGGGTGATTTATGCACTAAAAGTACTAAATATAGTATCTATTTCTTGTTTGTAAATTTAATTTTTTCTTATGTTTTAATTATCATATGTCTTTGTTATATTAATTCTTGACTTGCCTTGTTTTATAGTTTTATCCTGTTTTAAAATCAAATCTACATCATATGTATTTTTTAATTTTATAACATTTTCTTTTTTATGTCCAATTACATTATTGCTATCTATCGGATTGACACTAACTTCTACTTCTTTTACTTTTGCATTTAATTTTTTTATTTTTCCAACAATTGCATCATACCACATAGCGGATTCTACCAATTGTCTAAAAGCTGGATGATATGGGCCTGCAACAACTTCACTACCTTCGTTCTTAGGATCAGATATCTCCTCTGTATTTTGAAGACCTATTCTTATTATATCAATATTTTTATCTGCAAAAATTCTAACAATATCTTTACAAATCTCTACTGCTTGTACTACTGACAATGGTTGATATTTTCCTTCTTTATATTCTTCTTCCAATTTAGTATTTTTTATAACTAAAACTGGATAAATTCTTACCATTTTAGGCTTTAACTTTACTAACGCTTTTGCTGTATTAATTTCATCTATTCTTGTGCTTTCTGGCAATCCTACCATCATCTGGTGTCCTAATTTAAATCCATTCCATCTTATCATTTTAGAAGCCTTTTTTACATCTGCAAAAGTATGACCTCTATTAGCTTTTTTTAAAATATAATCATTAGCTGATTGAACTCCTAATTCAATTGTTTTAACTCCATATTTTTTTAATCTTTTTAATGTTTCTTTATCTATACAATCTGGTCTTGTTGAAACTCTAATGCTTTCTACTTTTCCATTTTTAATATATTCATATGCTACTTTTAATAACTCTTCTTGCTTTTCCTTTTCTATTGCTGTAAAACTCCCTCCAAAAAAAGCTATTTCTATTTCTGCTACTTCATCTTTTATACTTTCTAGGTAATCATCTATTATTTTTTTTGCTTTTTCTTTTGTCATATTACTTTTTTGTCCACTAATTGATTTCTGATTACAAAAAACGCAATCATTTGGGCACCCTAAATGTGGCACAAATATAGGTATTATGTATTGTTTTTTCATAGACTTACCTCTTTTCTATTTTATATTTTCTAAAGCTTTTTTAGCTGCATGCATTTGTGCTTCTTTTTTGCTTTTTCCCTCTCCTTGTGCTAATATCTTTCCATCGCACTTTACTTGCGCTTCAAATGTTTTATCATGATCTGGTCCAACTTCTTTTATTATTTCATATTCTATTTTCACATCTCCATGAATTTGAAGTTTTTCTTGTAATACAGTTTTGTAGTCTTTATTTCCCACATGTTTTGTTGCTTCATTTATTTCTTCTTTTAAATTTTCAATAATAAATTTATCAGCATATTCTAATCCACCATCTAAATAAATAGCTGCTATTACTGCTTCTACGCTGTCTGCTAAAATAGCTGGTCTTTTATTTCCTCCTGTTTTTAATTCAGATTTTCCTAAATTTAAAAACTCACTAAAATCATGTGATTTTGCAACCTTATATAAGCTTTTTTCACAAACTACAGTTGCTCTAACTTTTGTCATTTCTCCTTCTTTTAGCTTTGGATATTTTTGATAAATATATTTACTTGATATAAATTCCAAAATGCTATCTCCTAGAAACTCTAATTTTTCATTACTTTCTATATTGTTTTCATAAGCATAAGACGTATGTGTTAATGCCTTTTTTAATAATTCTTTATTTTTAAAGGTATATCCTATGCTATTTTCTATTTTTTCAAATTCCACTTTTACACCTCTTATTTTTCTTAAAGCTATGTTTATATTATATACTATTTTACAAATTTTGCAAGTAATTAGCTAATTTATAGTAATTTTTTCTATCTCCATATTTTTTGTCAAAATTTATGGACATCTTCTCATTATTATTATATAATAATGTTGTATTATTTTATAAAGAAAGCGAGTAAAAATATGTTGAACAATAAGAATTCTTATGATTATAAAAATAGGAATCTGTCTGATGTTTTTAAAGAATTGCAAGAAATGCAACATAATCCAAATGCTGGACAACCTTATAAAACTGAAACAGCGCAAAGTAATACTAATAATATTTATGCATCTAATTCAAAGAATAAAAAATCTACATATAAAACAAATGATTTAAAATTGTCTCATATTATAACAGGTTGCAGCATTTTAATTGTGGGAATGGCGATACTTTTTCCTAAAGACACTTCTTTTAAAACTAGCTATGCCAAAGTAGATACTCCTGATAATATATCAGAATATGAAATTAATAGACATAGTCTAAATATACAAAACATTATTTCTGAAAATTCTGATATGGATAGAGTAAAAGAGCAAGTAGTTGAAGAACGTGATGTAGAATTTGAAACAACCTATAATGATGCTCCTACTTTACCAAAAGGAGAAGAAATTATTAAGCAAGAAGGTATTCTTGGGAAAGATAAGATAACAGCTGTAAAAACATATGAGAATGGAAATTTTGTAGAAGAAATCATCTTATCTAAAGAAAAAATTACAGATCCAACACCTAAAATTATAGATTTAGGAACTTCTGAATTTTTAGCAAAACATCATGTTCACATTGGTGATATTATGTACTTTATTGATAATGCTAACTTAAAGGAATCTGCTGATGCAAATTCTAAAGATGTAGCAGAAATAAAGAAAAGCATTGATGTTAAATTACTAGAACTTCCTAATGAAGAATGGTGTAAAGTTTCCTTTGATGGAATAGAAGGATATATAAAAACATCTAATCTAACATCATCTTATACCACTCCAAACATTGTAGAAAAAAATAGAATTCAAAGAATTTTATTAAAAGTCAATATTAATATGGAATTAAATAAGGTAAGTGGCTTAACTTTAAATGATTATAAAAAAATATTTACTGGTTTGCCAAATGATACTAATAAAATATTCCAAGATAATTATCAAGTATTTTATAATATGGAAAAGAAATATAACATTAATGGTCTATTCCTAGCTTCTATGGCAATTCATGAAAGTGGATGGGGAACTTCACAAATTGCAAATGATAAGAAAAATTTATTTGGATATGGTTCTTATGACAATACTCCTTATGAATCATCATTTGAATTTACTGATTATTCAGAAGGTATTGAAACAGTTGCTAAATCTTTAGTTAAATATTATCTAAATCCATCTGGAACCAAAATTTACGATGGAGAAACTGCAGCTGGCTGGTATTATAATGGTCCTACTTTACCTGGTGTTAATACAAGATATGCAACAGATCAAGATTGGCATAAAAAAGTATATAGTTATATGGAATTATTATATAATAGACTTTAATTCCACTCTTTTAGAAGGGAGTTTACATGAAAAAAATAAATTTTAAAATAAAAAACGTTAGACTTGCATTTACGCTATTAATAATCTTAGCATTTATTGTATTATTACTATATTATCATTTTGTACTTTCACCTTCTTTTGCTAAAAGTAATTTTACAAATCAAATGATAGAAATTGCTGATGAAAATGAAAATTCTATTTTCAATGTGCAAAAAATATTATTATATAGCAGTGCTAATGCTATTAGCAATTCTAAAGATCAATCTTTAAAAGACATGAGTATTTGTCAATATACAGATTTATCAATTTATATTGATAATAGTCAATCTAGTTCTGAATTAACTGATGAAAATTCTGTGAAAGAACTATATATTGACAATATTGTTATGACATCTAACGTTGATAAAGGAACTAAAATATTGAATTATAAAAACTCTTTTAATGTTGGTAAATATACTGATATAAAACAACCTGAAAATAATAGAATAGATTTTAAAATTATAAATACAAATCAGGAAAATGAAAATCACAACTATGATGAACCAACTTTTTACACTGATTGTTCTAATCCTATTACTTTAGGCTATTTAAATAAAGATATTTTAACAAACTATTCAGTAACAGATGATTCAAAATCTATTTCTTTTAATGGCAAAGTATTAAAAGAAGCAAATATCAATTTAGAAGATATTAACTATACTCTAAGATTTACAATTCATATTGTAAATAATTTAAACCAAACTTTTGCTTATAACATGAAACTAGATGTTAATTTAGATGACAATAATGGCGGTATTTATAATGGCTATATATATAAAAGCAAAAGCACTTCTGGTAATGAATATAGATTTTTTAGAGAAGTAAATTAATTTACTTCTCTTTTCTATTTATATATATTTTTATTTAAATTTCAAAAATCCCTTTATATATATTAAGAATTATGTTATAATTTATATATTATAATTAGAAAGGTGGCTTTTTATGGATGCCCGGAAACAACCAATATTAGTCGAAACAAAAACATTTATTTTAAAGGAAGCTCTTGTAGATTCTGATGGTGAATCTGTATGGTTTATCACCGATTCGCAAAATAAAAATATTTCGTTTTGCGTACATTGTCAATTTTCTGGTTCTATATATATTTCTTTTTTCAAAGGATTACATTATAATAATGATTTTGTCATAGAAGCTTTAAAAGAACTTTTGAAAATTTTGTTAGAGAAATACCATATAATAACTATCAATATTTATTATAAAAATAAATCGTTAATTACTTTATGTAAGAAGATTGGTTTTCAAAAGCAGCATAATGTAAGACATCTCTATTATTTAAGAAGTCTTAAATAATTCTAAATAGAGAGAATATTTGATATTTTCAATATTCTCTCTATCTTTTTTGAAACTATACACTATACACTCAACAATATCAAATTCTTTTTATAAAAGTACTTCTAGTACTTGACAATATTGTGTATTTTTGGTATCATTTTAAATGTTGACGCATATAATAAACTAAATTAAAAAATGCGGGAATAGCTCAGTTGATAGAGCGCTGCCTTGCCAAGGCAGAGGTCGCGGGTTTGAGCCCCGTTTCCCGCTCCAGGTTCTATATAAAAATATAGAGCATATAATATATTAAAATGGCGATATAGCCAAGTGGTAAGGCACGAGTCTGCAAAACTCTGATCCCCGGTTCGAATCCGGGTGTCGCCTCCATCAAAAAAAACGATAAAATGTTGATATTCTAACGTTTTATCGTTTTTTTATATTTATACTTTTTTAGCTTTCTTTTTAGCAGTTTTTCTCGTTGTTTTCTTTTTTGTTTCTGCTTTTATTTCTTCTGCTTCTTCTGGATTCCATTTTTCACCTGGTTTAGGCTTATTCCAAGATATATAATCACAGCTTTCCGGATTGTTTTCACAAATATAATAATTCCTTTTTCTCTTTGTCTTTCTAACTTGTACTGTTGCACCACATTTTGGACAAGGTACATCAATTGTCTCTATAATTGGTTTTGCATTTTTACATTCTGGATATCCCGGACATGCTAAAAATTTTCCATATCTTCCATATTTATATACCATCATTCTTCCGCATTTTTCACATGGCACATCTGACACTTCTTCTACCAATTCAACATGTTCTAATTCTTTTTCAACTTTTTCTAATTCTTTTTCAAATGGTCCATAAAATTCTCTTAGCATTTTTTTCCATTCTTCTTTTCCTTCAGCTATTTCATCAAATTCACTTTCAATCTTTGCTGTAAATTCTACATTAATAACATCTGTAAAATTTTCTATTAGTAATTTATTTACTATCTTTCCTAATTCTGTAGGAATTAATTGTTTTTGTTCTTTTTCAATATATCTTCTTTCTAGAATAGTTGTTATAGTAGGTGAATATGTACTTGGTCTTCCTATCCCCTTTTCTTCTAATGCCTTTACAAGACTTGCTTCTGTATATCTTGGTGGTGGTTCTGTAAAACTTTGTTTTGGAATTACTTTATCTAACTTAACCTCTTGTTTTTCTTTTAATTCTGGCAACATCTTTTCTTCTTGTTCTTTTGAATCGGTTTCTTCTACATATAAAGTCATAAATCCTTTAAATTTTATGCTTTGTCCATTTGCCTTGAAATTATAGTTATTTGCATTTATTGTTGCTGAAATTGTATTATATATAGCTGGTGCCATTTGGCTTGCCATAAAACGATTATAAATTAATTTATACAATTTATATTGATCTTTTGTTAATGCTTCCTTAATTTTATCTGGTTCCAATTCTGCATAAGTTGGTCTAATACCCTCATGTGCATCTTGTGAATCTTTATTTGTTTTATAATATCTATTTTCATAATATTTTTCGCCATATGTACTTACTATATATGTTTTTGCTGATTTTCTTGCTTCTTCTGATATTCTTGTTGAATCTGTTCTCATATATGTAATTAATCCTATTGTTCCTTTTTCTGGTATTTTTACTCCTTCATATAACCCTTGAGCTATTGACATTGTTTTCTTTAAAGTAAATCCTAATTTCCTCGAAGCCTCTTGTTGCATTGTACTAGTTGTAAATGGTGGCGCTGGAGTTCTTTTCTTTTCTCCTTTTTTTACATCATCTACAAAATATTTTGCTTTTTCAATTGCTTTTATAATTTCTTTTACATCATCTTCTGAATGTATTTCTTGCTTTTTACCATTTTTACCGTAAAATTTTGCTTCAAAATGTTTTTTGGTGTTTGGTTCTTCTAAGTTAGCATAAATATTCCAATATTCTTCTGGTATAAATTTTTCAATTTCTTCTTCTCTATCAACAATCAATTTTACTGCTACAGATTGTACACGTCCTGCTGATAAGCCTCTTCTTACCTTTTTCCATAATAATGGACTTATTTTATATCCTACAATTCTATCTAAAACACGCCTTGCTTGTTGTGCATCTACTAAATTTAAATCTATGTCTCGTGGCTCTTTAATTGCTTTTTGTACAGCTCCTTTTGTTATTTCATTAAATGTAACTCTGGTTATTTTATTATTCTCGTCTTTTAATATTGTTGCAAGATGCCAAGCTATTGCTTCTCCCTCACGGTCAGGGTCAGTTGCAAGATATACTTTTTTTGCTTGTTTTGCATCTTTTTTTAAAGATTTTATTAAATCTCCTTTTCCTCTAATATTTATGTATTCTGGTTCAAAATCATTTTCTATGTTAACTCCTAATTTCGATTTTGGTAGATCTCTTATATGTCCCATTGATGCTACTACTTTTGTACTACCTCCAAGAAATTTTTTTATAGTATTGGCTTTTGCTGGTGATTCTACTATTATTAACTTATCAGCCATATATTCCTCCTTATATTATGCTTATTATCTATATTAACTTTCTTTGTTTCATATTTTCTATAAGCTATTCTAGACTAATTTTCCATAATATGCAAGCTTTTTAAAAAAATTTGTTTTCATTATAAAAAAAGAATTTCTTTTGAAAAGTCACAAATAACATCTTCCAAACCAATTGGTGTCACTTCATTTTTTTCTAACACTTTTAATATTTCATTTACTTTTTGTTCATTACTAGATAAATATTTAAGCGTTTTATCTTCTGTTTTGGTATTGTTTTCTATATATTCAGTCTTTACTACTTTTATTCCATATTTTGCATTATTTTTATTAATAAATTCATCTTCATTTATTATTTTATAATACTCTAACTTTATAGGATATTTTACACCTGCTTCCTGTAATTTTTCTTTTTCAATAAAAATACTCCCAAAAAACGTTTTCATTTTTACCCCCTCTTTTGTATTTCACATTTTTTTATAATACTACTATATAGCTGGGTTTTCAAGCTTTTTTCATCGCATTTTATCTTGTTATTTTACATTTTTTGATAAGTATCTACATAATATTTTATTATATTACCTTTTTTTCATACATTTTATTTTCACAAAAACTAAATTTAATATTTTTTATTTCTTTCTACAAATTTCGATATGTATTTTTTGTAAAATATGATACAATTGTTATAGTGCAATAAAATGAATTTATTTTATTTTTTCTTTAAATTATAATTAAAAATAGTAGTAATTTTTTATATTACTACTATTTCTTTAAATCTATTTTAATTCTAAACTATTTAATTCTTCATAATATTCACTCTTTTGAGATATTATCTGTTTTTTTAATACTTCATATAATTCTACTGTTGTAGCAACTTTATAAGGATTTATATAAAATATATTTAACAATCCAAATGTAAATATAGATAATAATTCCCATCCTAGAAAAGAAAGATCTAAAATAAATGTTTTCCATTTGTTTCCTTTCATCATTTCCTTTGAAAGTTTAAATGCCTTTTTTCTTTGTATCTTTGGATTTTCTGCCAAAATATATGGTATCATTGTATATTCATAACTCTTTATAAATCCGTCCTATAATTGTAAAATACCATAAAAAATTATAAATGTCTTTCAAAAAAATTGTTACTGATACGTTTATCCAATTCTTATTTTTAAAAATTTCTCCAATGACTGATATTTTGGTACTTGATTTTTCTCTTGCCTTTATAAAATATCTTTTTCCTGCTACTACAAGAGGATTTGCTATTATAATAGTAAACGCAATTGATATTATCGCCATAATTGAAAGTACTATACCTGAGGTCATTTCATTTAAGTTAAAATATTTTATAGCATCAGAAATTTTAAATACATATTTCTGTGATTTTGTTATACTATCTAAATTTGCTTCAATTGCATTCCATATTTTCAGTTCAATATCACTTAAGCTTTCTTTCTTCTCTTCCATTTTTGTTATTATCTCTTGTTCTTGTTGTAGTTGTTGTTCATTATTATTATTTGTGTTTTCATCTGCTATTTCATCTTTATGCATAAAAATATAATAAGGATTCATTGAATCTTCTTGCTGATATATTCCTAAAATTGATGTGCCAAACTCTCCTGTTAATAACGCTATTAAAAAACATATAACAATTGCAGTCCAGTAATTTTTTTTAACAACTTGTCTGGCTCTACTTTTTAATTCTTTTCTTTTCCACATTACTTATTCTCCTAATATTAGTTTATTTTATTATAAACTAATTTATTAGGATAGGCAAGTTATTTTTATATATGTTTTTAATATTTTATTTTCTTTGCAATTTTCTTTTTTGTATTTTATAAGTAATTTTACTTACTATTGATGCAGGTGCTATTTTAGCTCCAATTTTAGCAAATTTTACATCAATTCCTGGTATAATATAAAATTTTCCTTTTTGTACCTGTTTAATGGCATAGTCTGCAACTTTTTGGCTATTAGCTTCTCGCATGTGAAACTTCACATTAGCAACTTTATTAAAATTTGTATCAACTGGTCCTGGACATAAAATACTAATTTGTACTTTCGAATTTTCTTTTCTCAATTCCTCTCTAATGCTTTCTGATAATCTAACTACATATGACTTAGTAGCATAATAAGTAGACATTAGTGGGCCTGGCATAAATCCTGCTATAGATGCTACATTTAAAATCTTTCCTCTATTTACTTTTTTCATATCTATTAAATATAGTTTAGTTAAAATATGATAAGCAATTATGTTAGTGTGTATCATTGCTATTTCTTTATCTAAATCTGTCTTTGTAAAATCTCCGCAATCTCCAAAACCTGCATTATTAATTAAGAAATCTATATCCTTTACTTTTTTATGCAATTCTTTGCAATTTTCCTCTATTGCTAAATCCATGGCTATGATTTCTATATTAACTTTATATATTTCCAATTCTTTTTTTAATTCTTGTAATCGATTCTCATCTCTTGCTACTAATATTAAATCATAACCTCTTTTACTTAAATTCCTTGCCATATCTCTCCCAATTCCAGAAGATGCTCCTGTTATTAATGCTTTCATATGCAATTCACCTCATTTTAATTTTTTACTCTTTTTCTTTTTTTATCCATTTTTTCATATTAAAAAGTAAGAGAAACCTCTTACTTCCTACTAAATTTATTTAATACTATTCCTACAGCATGAACTATCTTAGTTGAATTGTTATTAGCTACACCTTTTCCTAATGCTTTTCCTCCAACTGTTAAAGCTGCTACTGTTGCACTTAGAATAAATTGTATATTAAAAGACAATCCAAATTGTTCTGTTATTTTCATTGCTATTAAAGCACTAATTGCTCCACTTAAAACTCCACATATATCTCCAATTACATCTGCACAAATATTTGCAACTTTAGGAGCATTTCTTATTAATTTTATTGAAGCTTTTGAACCTTCTATTTTTTTACTTGCTTTAGCATGAAATTCATGTTCATTAGCTACAGTTACTGCAACTCCAATAATATCAAAAAATATTCCTATTCCAATTACTAAAATTAGTATTAATATAGCTGGTATTAAACTTAAATTAGATACACCATTTGCTGATATATAAGAAAATAGCATTGATAATATAAATGTCATAATAAATACTTGTATAAACCATTTTATTTGCTCTTTATCCATTATTTCTCCTTTTTAGTTAAATTATTATTTATTTTGTAATATGATTTTAGGCAGATTAAATCTGCCTAATTAATTATTTTTATTGTTTAGATGGTAAAAGTCTAAGTAAATTTTACAGTTTAGGTCTGGTCGAATTTCTCTATTCCTCGCTTAGCATTACTGCTATAGCCGTTTCCGATTAAGAAGAATATCTAATTTAACATAGACACCAGATCGCCACTTAAATCTGTACCTTAATCCCTAGACTTCTATGCTATTTTGATTTAAGCAAACATTCTAGAAGTTTTCCTTAACATACTTTTATTACTTTACTAGTCTTTTTTGCAAATGCAATTTCATAATTAAAAGTATAATCAATTTGGCCAAAATCAACTTTACTTATGAAAAAATTAATCCCAATACACTCACTCGAGACAGGCTACTCTATGTATTTCGTGTCTTGGCACTCAACATAGGTTTTACTTAAAATTTATTAAGCCTCCACGAAACCAGGGATCATATGTATGCCATTACATACTTCCCTAACCTCTTTACTCCCTGAATACACACAAAACTGGCATTTCGCGCACAAACAAGAAACTTCAACGATGTGCCCTTTAGTGGATTTTTAGCCCCACCCTCGTAAAGTTAGTATGACTAGAATAATGCACCATCGATATATATTATAACATTTTTAGAAAATTATTCCAAATTTATTATTAGTTTACATCGGTTCTTTTTTTATTTTTTTATTCTTTCTATTATCTATATCTCTGTATTTTTTCTTTTATCTCTTTGTTTCTCATTTTTTCTCTATTTTTCTATATTCATATTTAACTTTTATAAAATATATTACCCTAAATATGCTTTTTTATTTCATTATAAATTTCTTCATGAATATCTTCAATAGTTCTTATTTTATTATCTTTTACACATTTTATTTCATACCAGTTATATTCCTTTGCAACATCACAAGCTGCTGAATATGCATCAATTAAATGATTTTTATCACTTTCATGAATATCTTTTTTTGCTTCATGAGTAAATTTATTTTCTCTATTTGCCATTAACTCTAGTGATTTTTCTACTGGCATGTTTAAGAAAAATACTTCAGAAGGAATTGGTAGTCCATATAAATTAAATTCAAAATCCCACAACCAATTTAAAAATTTTTTTCTTTCTTCTTTGTCTTTTATTTTTCCTGCTTGATGAACCATATTAGCTGTTGTATATCTATCTGCTAATATAATTCCTCCTTTTTCATAATATTCTTTATATCCTGTTTGAAAAGTTGCATATCTATCTGCTGCATAAAATGTTGACGCTATATAAGGACTAATTTCTTTTGCATTTTTGCCAAATTCTCCTGATAAATACATTTTTACTAAAGATGAACTTGGACTTTCATAATTTGGAAAGCTTACTACTTTATAATCAATTCCCTCTTCTTTTAGTTTTTCTTGCAATTTATTTAATTGTGTTTGTTTTCCACTTCCATCTGTTCCATCTATTACAAATAATTTTCCCATTTTCTAATCCTCCACAAATTTTTATTGTTGTTTTTCATTCTTCTTTTCTTCTTCTTTTAATTCTTTATTTTGCTCTAGCATTTTATTAATAGAGTTCAATATATCTTCTGAATTTTCATCAAAGTCATCTCTTACTAAATTAAACATCTTTTACTCTCCTTTCATTTCAAAATTATTATACTCCTTTTCCATTTTATTTTCAATTTATTTTTTATATTTATTTTTGTTAAATATGTAACTTAACCTTGTCCTCTAGACTTTTATTTTGATTTGTTGTAAACTATATTATAATGATTATATTTACAGAGGAGGACATATGAAAAATTCATTTCAAGAAGTAGCCATAAACCCAAATAATTCAAAATGGGAAAATACAATTTCTAGAATTTTACCTTTATCTTATAGGAATTCTGACATTAGAACTGAATTTGATAGAGATTATACAAGAATTATTCATTCTAATGCTTATAAAAGACTAAAACATAAAACACAGGTATTCTTTTCACCTGAAAATGATCACATTTGTACAAGAGGTGAACATGTTACACATGTAGAATCAATCAGCTATACAATTGCTAGTTATTTAGGACTAAATACAGAATTAACAAAAGCTATTGCAGTTGCTCATGATTTAGGTCATAGCCCATTTGGACATAGTGGAGAAAAAATTCTATCCGAAATTTCTGAAAGAGACTTAGGTAGTCCTTTTTGGCATGAAAAAAATGGATTACATTTTGTGGATTCCATTGAACTTCTAGAAGGTCACGATGGATACAAAAATAATTTAAATTTAACTTATGGTATTAGAGATGGCATTATCTCTCATTGTGGCGAAATTACAGAAAATGCACTAAAACCAAGAGATGAATTTATTGATTTAAATAACTATCTTTCTCCCAACCAATATTCTCCTTATACTTGGGAAGGTTGCGTAGTAAAAATTTCTGACAAAATATCTTATATAGGACGTGACATTGAAGATGCTATAACTTTAGGGATTTTAGATAATCATTTACAAGAACTTTACGATTTATTAAATTATAATTCATCTGATTATACATTAAATAATAGTAATATCATTAATTATTTAGTAATAGATTTATGCAAAAATTCTACTCCTCAAAAAGGGTTGTGTTTTTCAAATGATGCATTTAATTTACTAAATAAAATAAAAGATTTTAATTATAAAAATATTTATTTTAGTGATAGAATAATACCTTCAAATAAATTTTTTAATATAGTTATTAACCAAATTTACGATAAATTAAAAAATTGTTTTGAACAAGAAAATACTTTATCTAACATTAAGAGATTAAATAAATTTTACCCAAAATTAAGTAATGGTTTTTATGAATTTCTACAAAACTATTCTGATTTTGGTAACAGAAAAAACTTAAAATTAAAAAATCAAATTATATTTGATTACAAAAATAAAGAAGATTTTTATAAATCTATTATATCTTATATTTCTGGTATGACAGATAATTTCGCTATTGAAATATATAATGAAATAATTAGATTTTAGGAGGTGGGTTTATGGAAAAAATAGCAATTATTTCAGATGTTCATGGTAATATTACTGCCTTAAATGCTGTATTATCCGATATAAAAAAACGCCATATAGAAAAAATATTTTGTTTAGGAGATTATGTTATAAAATGTACACATCCTGATTTAGTAATTGATAAACTAAGAGAAGTTTGCGAAGTTATGCTAATTGGTAATTCAGATTATGCAATTTGCCGTCCTGAGGCTAAAGACAAGAAATTTTGGTCTAGAGAAAAAATCGGTGAAGAACGAGCTAATTTCATTTATAATTTACCAGTATTCCATGAATTTTATATGAGTGGGCATCTAATAAGATTATTTCATGCTTCTCCATATGGCTTAGATAACATCTATAATCCTATGTTCTCAAATAAAGGAACACAATATGCTGGTACAGAATTAAAAGGTCCAGAAGATTTATTTAAAAATACCGAATTTATTGGTAAAACTTCCAAAGATCCTGAACCAGATATTGTTGGATATGGACATATACATACACCTTGTTTAGTTAGATATAAAAATAAAACTTTATTTAATACAGGAAGTGTAGGTATTCCAGTTGAAATGATGAATTCTGATGTAGATGACAAAAGTAACAAATTTTCGACTCTTGCATCTTATATAATAATAGAGGGAAATTATAATTCTAAAGAACTAGATTCTATTTCTTTCAATTTGGTAAGAATACCTTATAATATTCAAAAAGAAATAGATGATTTAGAAGCTTCAAATTTATCTAACAAAAACATTGTTATTCAAAGCTTAAAAGGAGCACTTCCCACACCATTTAAATTAAATTAGGAGTGACAATTATGGATAATAAATTAACAAAAGCTAAAGAAATTTTACATCATTATAACCAAGAACATTTACTATATTTCTATGATGAACTTTCTGAAGAACAAAAAGAGCTTTTATTAAACCAAATTTTAGGAATAGATTTTAATAAAATCTTAACTTTATATAAAAACTCTTTTAAATCTACAAAATTAGATTTAAACACAGTATCTCCTTTACCTCATATAGAAAAAGACAAAATTTCAAAAGAAGATTTAGAACATTGCATAGCTATTGGAGAAAACATAATTAAATCTGGCTTTCTAGCAATAGTAACAATGGCTGGTGGTCAAGGAACAAGATTAGGTTATAAAGGTCCAAAAGGGACTTATGAATTAGACTTTGAACAGGAGCATTGCAGGAAGTCTTTATTTGAAATAATGTGTGAAAATATAAAGAACGCAAACAATCAGTATGATATTACTCTTCCTTGGTATATTATGACTAGTGAAGATAATGATTTTGCTACAAAAGAATATTTTAAATCACATAACTTTTTTGACTATCCAAAAGAAAAAATAAAATTTTTCAAACAAGAAAAACTTCCTATTATTAATATTGATGGTAAATTAATTTTAAAAGAAACTTACTTAATAAAAGATGGTTCTAATGGTAATGGTAATGTGTTTAAAGCCATGAAAAATAATAAAATTATAGATGACTTAGAGAAAAACAATATAAAATGGGTATCTTTTGGAGGAATTGATAATATATTATTGAAAAATATAGACCCTCTTTTCATTGGTTTAACTGTCGATAGTGGTTATCAAATTGCCTCAAAATCTATTTTTAAACAAAAACCACTAGATAAAGTTGCTGTTTATTGTAAAAAATCCGGAAAGCCTTCCATTTTAGATTATGATGATATTGATATAAAGTTATCTGTTTCTAAATCTAAAGATGGTATGTATCAATACAGAGAAGCTAATATACTTTCTCATTTAATGAATTTAGAAGCTATTAAAAAGGTTTCAAATATTCATTTACCTTACCATAGAGCTTATAAGAAAAATGCTTTTGTTAATGAAGAAGGAATGAAGCAAATTCCTGATAAACCAAACTCTTTTAAATTTGAAAATTTTATCTTTGATAGTTTTGCTTTTTTTGATGATATGTTACTTCTTCGTGTTGATGAAAATGAAGAATTTGCACCAATTAAAGATTTTACAGGTATATATAATCCTGATACCGCAAAAGAAAAATACGAAAAATATTGGAATAAAATTAAGATATAAATTTATAAGAAGGAATGTACCTTATACATTCTTTTTTATATTATTAATTTTCTTTTTCGTTATATATAAAAAGCTTGTTTAATATGATTAATATTATATTCATTATTATCTAAAAACACTTCTATAACATCAAATCTTATAGCAGTATTTTTGATATTAACTTTATAAATATAATATTTTGCAACAGATATTATATGCCTTTGTTTTACTTTACTAACAGCTTCACTTGGCCTTCCATATACCAAATTAAAACGTGTTTTTACTTCTAAAAATACTAATTCATTTCTATATGTATCATAGGCTATTATATCTACTTCTCCTTGCTTACAATTAAAATTTCTTTCTATTATTGTGTATTTATTTTCTTTTAAGTATTTACAAGCTAGATCTTCTCCTAATTTACCTATTTGCTGATTTATATACATTTATATTCTCCTTGTTTTTTAGTTATAAATCCATCTATCTCTAGCATAAATAAAATATTATTTATATCTTTTATGCTCTTTTCAGATTCTTTACATATTGCATTTATATTGCTAGCTCCATTTTTTATTAAATTATATATTTCTTGGTATTCTTTTTTTACTATCTTACTTCTTATTGCTTTAGTTTTATTATCATTTATTTCCTTAAAACTTAAAAATTCAAATTCTTCAATAATTTCTTGGGTTGATGTTATTAAAGTTGCTCCTTTTCTAATTAATTTATTTGTTCCTTTTCCATGTATATCTTCTATTTCATGAGGTAATACAAATACCTTTCTACCTTGTTGTGTAGCTAATCTAGCTGTAACACTTGTTCCGCTTCTATCCATTGCTTCAATTACTAATATTCCAATTGAAATTCCACTTACAATCCTATTTCTTTCTAAAAACATTTTTGAATTTGGTTCTACATTTGGAGAATATTCACTAATAATTAATCCTCCGCTTTTTAATATATCATAATATAATCCCTCATTTTCCTTTGGGAAAATATAATTTAAACCACTTCCTAAAACAGCTATTGTTTTTCCATTTTCATCTATTGTTTTTCTATGAACTATTGCATCAATTCCTTTAGCCATTCCACTAACAATAGTAAGACCTTGCCCTGATAATTCTGATGCAAATTTTTTTGTTAAATTTTCTCCATTTTTTGTACAACTTCTTGAGCCTATTATAGCTATGCAATTTTGCTTTAGCAACTCTATATTTCCTTTTAAATATAATTGTTTAGGTGGATTTTTTATTTTTCTTAATTGTTCCGGATAAATTTCATCTCCAATTTTAATTTTTACTATTTCTAAATCTATTGTTAATTCCCCCAATACTTTCTGTCTAAACTTCTATACTGAATTGCTTCTGCTAAATGGCTAATTTCAATATCTTTTTTCCCATCAATATCGGCTATTGTTCTAGCTACTTTTAAAATTTTTGCATATGCTCTCGCACTTAAACCTAGTTTGTTAAATGATTTTTCTAATATCTCTTTACATTCTTTATCTAATTTACAATATTTTTCTAACAATCTTGGTGTCAATTCTGCATTACACAAAATGTTATAATCTTTGTATCTTTCTAACTGTATATTTCTAGCTTGATTAACTCTTTTTCTTATTTGCTCTGAGGTCTCTATATTTTTTGTTTTATCAATTTTTTCATATGTAACACTTTCTACTTCAATATGTAAATCTATTCTATCTAATAATGGTCCACTAATTTTATTAATATATCTTTTTATTTGTTCTGGCTTACAATGACATTCTCTCTTGTTTGCCCCATAATATCCACATGGGCATGGATTCATGCTTGCTATAAAAATAAAATTACATGGATATGTAATTGCAATATTTATTCTGCTTATTGTTACCTTTCTATCTTCTAAAGGTCCTCTTAACAATTCAAGTACATTTTTGTTAAACTCTGTTAATTCATCTAAAAATAATACCCCATAATGTGCTAAGCTTACCTCTCCGAGGTTTTGGTTTCTTACCTCCGCCTACTAATGCAGCTACTGTAATTGTATGATGTGGGCTTCTAAATGGTCTTTTTAAAATTAATGGATTTTCTTCAGATAATAAACCTGTAATACTATGGATTTTTGTGACCTCTAGAGCTTCTTCAAAACTTATATCTGGTAATATACTTGCTAATCGTTTTGCTAACATTGTTTTTCCAGCACCTGGACTTCCGAATTAAAATACAATTATGACCTCCTGCAGCTGAAATTTCTAAAGCCCTTTTTACATTTTCTTGTCCTTTTACATCAGAAAAATCAAATTCATATAATTCTGAATTTTTGTCATTTATCTCTTTATGCCTTTCTTTTTCAATATATTTCTCTCCTTTTAAGTATTCCATTAATTGTTTTAAATTATCAACTGGTAATATTTCTAATCCATCTACTATTGCAGCTTCCTTAGAATTTTTTCTAGATAATATAATTCTTTTTATTCCTAATTTCTTTGCTTCAATACATATCGGTAATACGCCATTTATTTTTTCAACACTTCCATCTAAAGAAAGTTCTCCTACAAAAATGCTTTCTTCTAAAAAAGTATTTAAATAATTATTTTCTATTTCTCCACTAGCAATCAGTATTCCTAATGCAATTGGCAAATCTAAACTTGCTCCTTCTTTCCTTATATCAGCAGGTGCTAAGTTTACTACTATTCTTCTACTTAAAAATTCTACTCCTGTATTTCTTATTGCAGTTTTTACTCGTTCTTTTGCTTCTTTTATACTTGTGTCAGGCAGTCCAACAATTTCAAAGCAGGGCAATCCACATGAAATATCAACTTCAATTGACAAAATACGCCCATCTAGTCCCTGTAAAGCTAAACTTTTTACAACTGATAACATACTTTTCCTTTCTTATACATTTGGATATCTGAGGCCATTATAATTTTTATTTAAATGAAGGATGTTTTGCAAATTGCTTTTTATCAATTTTAATGGATTGTGCCGAACAGCGTAGACTTTAATTTATCTTTTTCGACTTAATTTTATATAGGGATTTTTAAACTTATAATTAAATTATGGGGGTTTATAATGACCTCAGATATCCAAATATATATTATTAAATTTTACCTGGTTTTTTTGAATCTTTTGATAAAATACTTTTTAGATTCTAATTGAATTTAAATTAATTTGAAATTAATTTTTAAATTGAAATAATATTTAATTCTTTTGTATTATAAAACCGTTTCCATAATTTGTCAACAGTTTTTTTGAATTTTTTTATTTTTTTATTAATATTTAGGCTCATAATTTATAAATAGTTTATATATTAATATTCAAAATCCCAGTCAAATCAGCATATTCCATATGATTTCAATATAAAAATATTAATATATAAACTTCATAATAATAAATAATTAATTTAATCAAACCAATAATTTCATTTAATTATGTTCAGTAATTCCATATGTCCCATTTGTAAAATCTCTAAATAGATTTACTTGTGGTGTAACATAAGTAAATATTATAAAACAACTCAATAAAAATATAAGAATCCCGCCTGCTAAAATTTTAGTTTGAATTGTGCTTTCATTCTTTCTTTTCATTAATTTATAAGAAGTCCATTCTCCTAAAATAATACTAATAATAAATATTAGAATATCTATTATAAAAAAGTTAGTCCCAATAATTCCTGTATAAGTAAAAAAGCTTATAACAATAAAGCTAATTGCTGTAAATATTCCTATAGCTTTTGCTTCTATGTAATTATTAGCAATATTTTTTACAAAATAATACTCTATTAATCCTAATATTAGCATAGGATAAAAAACTAATTTTAAATGTTCCCATACGCTCTCATTAACAGCACTAAAACTAGCAATAATTGCATTATTTCCAGACCATTCATAAATAAAATGCAATAAAGTACCTAAAATTAATTCTAATATTGTTACAATTAATTCTATTTTTAATAGTTTACTTGTTTTTATTTTATGCAATATTTCTTTAGATTTTTTCATATTATAAATCCCTCCATTCTTACTTAATTAATTTGTATGAATAAAGGGCTTGTTCTTATGCTTATTTTCAATATTTTATACATTAACTTCATCTTTTCTAACTTCTATTTCCTTTTGTCGATAAGATATAATATTGAATTCATCTTTTTTATTAAATACTATCATAATCACTTTTGTATAATTATCTTTAGCTGGTTTACCATATTCATTAATAGTAATACTTGCTTTATGTTTTTTAAGAGTATCAAAAGTGTTCATAAATCCCATTCCTGTTCCACCACTTTCTTTGTGGGTTGTACTTGGGATTTTTCCTAATTTATGCAATGTATTTATTTCAAATTCAATTCCTGAATCATATATATAAATTGAGTATTGTCCGTCTATTTTTCCTATTCTTACTAAAATACTTCTATTACTATTATTAGAATAATTTACTGCAATTATTGCATTTTTCACATGGTCTGCTATTAATATTTCTAATTCCTCTTTTGTTATATGATTATTAATCATTTGATATATGTTTCCATTTAATTGTACTTCAAACTTAATTTTATTTTTTATGCATTCTGATTTCATATAATTTAACATATCGTCTATTTCTGAAATGTTTGTCTTTGGAATTTCTATTTCTGGTTCTTCTGATATTTGCTTTGTGATGTTGTTTAGCCTATTTTTTACATCTATTTCTTCTGCTATTTCGTTCTTTAATGCTAGTTCATTTAGTTTGTATTCTAATGCTTTTTGTTTGTGTGCTATTGAATGACTTGTTTTACTAAAGTTTAGATTTTCTTGTTCTAATTGTTTTATTTCTTTTTTCTTGTCCTCTAGTTCCTTTTTGGTTTCTTCTAAATCTTGTACTAACAACCTTTGCTTATAGTAAAGTTGTAATGATTTTTGAATTATGATGAACATCATTATAGAAAAGATAATAAATCCAAAACCCAAAGCACTTGTAAAAGATTCATTATAATTAGTCAAAACAATAAAAGAAAATATTATAATTACACTTATATTTAAAATTAACATATTAAAATATTCGTTTTTAAGTCTTTTATTTAAAAATATAATACCTTGTTTGAATCTTTTTATTTTTAAAATTCTATTAATTATTATGCTATAACAAATTATTATCACTATTAGACTAATCCAATCATTATTAATATTAAAGATTATATTGGGTATAAAAGCTATTGCTACTGAAAGCAAAAATACAATATAATTTATACTTAAAGAAAATATTATAATTAAAATCGAATAAACTATATCTTCTTTATTAATTATAGAAAATCCTATAGCCAAAGAAGTTGCTAAAAAAATCATACTATTTAATGAACTAGAACAAAATTTAATTTCTCCTCCTATAATGGCAATAACTATAATTATCATGTATGAAATAATTTTTTTATTATCTTTCTTATTTATAATTCTTATAGCAAAATTATATGTAAAAATACTGATACTTAAAATCTTTAATATATAAATAACTATACCTATATTCTCTAGATTATTTATAAAATCCATATTTTATTTTTCCTTTTACAACATTTAATATTATACATATTATATATAAAAATAAAGGGATATTCAATATGAAATATTAATATCTCCTTATTTTTATCCCTTTATTTTTATACTTTAACCAGCCCAATGGCTAATCCATCTCCAAAAGGCATTAAACCAATATCTCATTGTATTCACCACCTTTTCCATTTCGTTTTTTCTCTTGGTGTCAATAAAAAAATACCATTTATTACTTTCAAATAAACGGTATCTAATAATAGAAAAAAATGATGAAAAATGGCGAAAAATAAAAAAATCTAGTATTTACTACTAGATCATCTTTTTTATTTTATCAACATAATAATAAATAAACTCCATAGGCGTTGGTATTCCTGTCTCATAATTCACTTTGGCTGTATAATATGTTGTTAAATCTTCTATTGATGAAACTCTCCAAGCATGTATAATTGCATTTTGAATTCCATTAGTTATAGTATTTCCTGATTTTTTATATATTTTCGTTAAATGTTGTATAACATTTATATTACTATTTTCGTTTTGTATTAAGTATAATATAGCATCATGAATATATTTTCTTCCTTTTAACTTTGCTGTTACTCCTATCAAATCCAACTCATGATAAATATGTTCTGAAATTTTACTTTCACTTTCTCGTAATTCCTCTTCTAAGTTTTTAATATCTGATTGTATTTCTATTTTTCTTAAATTAATGAATTTATTTAAGACTTGATTACATGAATAATTAGGATGATCTTTATATAATATAAGATCAACTCCATTCCTATGTAGTATTTCATAAGTTCTTTTTGAGTTAACATGTGTAGTTACAATTACAATTGGTACATAATTCAAATTTAATTTTTTTAAGTTTAATAAAAATTCTAGAGAATCCGTGTTGCCTGATGTGCTATTATTTAGCTCTAAATCTAAAACTATACCTTCTGGGTGCTTCAACTTTACATATTTTAATCCTTCTATGTCTGAATCTGTTATTCCAACTAATTCTATATCTTTTCTTTCTTTGATACAATTAACAAATCTATTACAGTCATCAATATCATCTTCTATAATTAGTATCTTCATTGCTTTAGATTCCATACTATACTCCTCCTTTTATTCTTATTATGGATAATATACCATAAAACCTCATTGAATACTACATTAATGTAGAATATTTTCCTATATATTTTCGGTTTTTTTAATATAAAATGAACAATAAGTATAAGGAGTGGTTTTTATGAATATTAATCATAGCAGTAAAGAAATAGAATTAGATAAATTAGAACAAATAGAAAGAGGCAAAAGAATTAAATTTATTAGAGAAAATGAACTACATATGAATAAAACTCAACTTGCTAAAGAGATTGGCATTTCTGGACAATTCCTAGGATTAGTAGAAGAAGGAAAAGGTAACCTTGTCTATAAAAGTATAAAAAAACTAAGAAATATAAGTGGACATTCAGCTGACTTTATTTTATATGGTTTTGATGATACAACTATAACTAAAACCAAAGAATGTTTACAACATTATTCTGAAGAAGAATTTATTTATGCTACTAAAATAATTACACAAATTGCCACTTTCATAAAAAACACTTAATGTTTTATGTATGTTTTATATTGTTTTGAATATATCGTATTGACTTTTTGTATTTCTTTAAATAAAATATTCCACATAAAGTACTAATATATATACTAAAAGGTGGAATATTTTATGATTACAAATTATTTATTTTTTTTAATAGCTTTACCAAAAGAAGAACTAAAAAAACAACTTTTAATTATTTTATTATTTTTTGTGTTTATCATGTTGACTTATCTATTTTTAAATTATCTAAAATTAAAATTCACAAATGAAAATAGTAATTCTCTTTTTCAAAAATTTTTAAAAAGGCTTTAAATAACTACTGAAATCATTTAATATATCACATTGTAAAAAGTTAGAAGAATTTTAGTATTTTCAAATATAAAAATCTTTCTTACAATATAAAGACTTTTTATAGTCCAAATATTTATAAAGAAAGATCTATATGTTTTTTATAAACATTTTTATTTTTGCATTTGAATTAAAAAATTATATTTATTTGCATGTCTTATTTCATCTGTCATTATTGACATAAGTAAAGTATAACTTTTACCACTTGGCATAGTTCCCATTATTTTTCTATACTTCTTAATAGCATCAAGTTCCCCAAATAATGCCTTTTCTAAATTTTCTTTATAACTCATTTGATTATTGCTACTATTTGTTAAATTATCTGCTGGCAAAATTTGACCTGTAAAATCATAATATAATTCTCTTAAAATTTGATTATGTTTTCTTTCATCATCTCTAATACTTCTTATTATATCTTTTTCTTTATCAGTTGGTGCTTGTTCTATTAATATACCATAAAACATTTCATCTTCTTTTTCATCATCAACAGACTTTCTTATCAAATCAATTGCTTGATTTAATGTTATAATTTCTCCGCTTTCCTCTTTCATCTCACTATTTCTGTAATTATATTCTCTAAATCCATAATATTGATTATACATATTATAATTAGGATACATTTTATCCCCTCCCTTAAGCTATAATATGTATTAAATATTATTTTGTTAAATAGATTACTAATTTTGCATTTTTATTTGTTCATCTTTTATTAATGGATATCTAATAAGATTTTCACTATTCAAATTTTCTTTATGCATGTCTATAGCAGTAATTTGATGATTATCGTATGTTGTATAATAATAAATTCCCTTACTTGCATTACAACAAGATGTATAAATTGTTATTTCAAATATTCCATCATCTAATTCACAACATCCTCTTTGTTGTTCAACAGAATTAAGTATATGAAAAAACTGGCTAACACTTTCTTTTTCTTCTTCTTTAGATACTGAATTCATTTTTACAAAAGCTGCTCTTATGAATCTAGATTGAGATGATAAATCTCCTGGAAGCCCTATCGCTCCCATACCTCTACTATATTTCTCTAAATTCAACGATTTTGCAAATGTGTTTTTTGGTGATTTAGTTGATAAATTCATATAGTTATTTAATTCGAACATTTGCTTATCAAATGTAGGATTATTGGTTAACACTCCTACTGGATTTTCATATATTTTTATTCCATCTTTTACAGCTTCTACTGTTATAGATTCTATGCTATCTGAAATAATCCAATGTAATTGTGCTAATGGTAAATTTGTGCTAAATGGTTCATCTAAAAAATTTATTTTTTCTATTAATTTTTTTGCCTCTTTTACTGTTGTACTCTGACTTAAAATCCATGGAATAAATTCAAATTGCGTAATATTATCTTTTCCTTTTATTTTTTTATTATATTGTGCATTTCCTACAAAATTTAGTCCTGCTATTCCTAAACCTTTTTCGTTTACTGCTTCATAATATAATGGATAATTTTCTGTAACATATGCCATTCCTATTATGGCGTAGTGATTTTTTATATTTTGCTTATGTCTAAAGTTAAATTCATAATTTCTTGGCGTTATTGTTACTTCATCTCCATATGAAATTTCATAGTCTAGTGTCCTTCCAAAATAGAAATCTTTTGTTTTGTATGTTATCGCTGTACACATATTTATTTTCTCCTATTCGTTTTTATTCTTTTTGTTTTATTATATCACTTTTGTTTCTTTTTGTGTTGCTTTTTATTATTGATTAATGCCTTCGGGTTATGAGCGAGGTTTAACCGATTTTTGTGAGTTTGTGAAAATTAGAGTTTTTGTTGGTATATTGATATTTACAAGAGTTTTAACTTATAGAACATTTGTGCATTTTTAGGGCATTTTTGGAGAAGATTTTACCCAATTTTTACCCAATGGGTATGGTACGTTTGTTCTTAGGAATTTGGCTCTTGTGATAGCTATTTTTATTGAGAAAAATTTTAATTTTGGAGGTAAATTTTTATGAGTAATTTAAGAGAAGTTAATGATGATATTTTAAAGGATTGGTTAGATTTTAGAGAGGATGCTATTGCTTCGTTAGGTTGTGCAGAGGATAAAAAGCATTGGATTTATTTTGATGAGATTTCTGAGAGGATTTTGAAGAATGTTCCTGATCAGAATAGAAAGTATGTTGAGAAACAACTAAAACAGCTTGATGATAATTTCTTTGATTATATTTGCTATTGGAATGAGAAGTATTATAGGAATGGATTTTGTGATGGTTCTCAATTAGTTATGGGATGTTTTTCTAATTAAGAATACCAGGAAAATAATTTTCCTGGTATTCCTATATTTATTCTCATATTATTTCTTAATCTACTTTAATTTCATTTTTCAATTCGTAATTGTCTATTTTCATTATTAAATAATTAAATCCATTTATTGAAAAATCTTCTCCTTGTTTTCCTCTTTTTAAGCTTTGACCTACTGGAGCTTCTGGCGAAATTTTATTGTATCCAATTTTTCTTAATTCTTCTATTTCTGATTCATATATATATAATTTTAATGTTTCATTTTGATCCTCACTATATAATTCATATAATTTTACTTCATCTATTGTTTGTTTTATATACTTATTGTTTTCACTTTTTATTTCTTCAATTTGTTTATCCATCTTTTTTATATTTAAAGTTGCATCTTCTATATCATATTTACTTTCAATTTGTCCTAAAAAATAATCTTCAATAAATTGCCATCTTTCATCATCATTTTTTAATTGAGTAAAGAAATATGTCATATAACAAACTGAATCATAATGTAATTTTTGAATTGTCGTTAATGTTCTGCTTTTATATGAATGATTATCTAATACTTTTTGTATAGTTTCTTCACTGTTTACACGAACAAAAAATTCTAAACTATTTCCTCTTTCAAATGTATATGATGTTAAGTCAAGTAATTCTAATATTTGTGCAGCAATTAATATTGGATCAGATCTCATCTTTTTATTATCATCTTTATTAGTATTTATTACTAATATAGTTTCATTATTGTCCTTACATGACTTAAGCATATTTTCTATTGAATTTTTAATATGATTTATAGTTCTATCATAATATGCTGAAACAATATGATATCTATTAGTTTTTGAATTATAATCACAAAACTTATATTTTCCAGCTGTATAGTTAAAATCGTAAGAAATTAACAAACTAAGTAGTGGTTCAATTAGGTTATTTACTTTTGTTTTACTATTATTAATTCCCTTTTTTATAATTAATTCTGCTATTTCATTTGAATTATAATGTTTATTTGACATTTTCATGTCATCTAATACACTTTTTATAACATTTAACCATTGTATTGCTTTTATTTCTACATCTCCAAAATCATTTAATTTTGCAGATAATTTTAATAAAGTTCTATCACTAAAACATGTTCTGTCTATTTGTGGTAATTCCCCTAAGTAAAATTTTCTTTTAAAATTACCAAATGTTAATCCATCATATTTACCATTATAATGTTCTAACCAACATTGTTTAAAATCAAAAACATATAAATCTCCCGTATATTTAGTCTTTACATCAGATACGTCCATTTTTTCTAATTGTTTTCTATCATATTTTAATTCTAAATACTTTTTCCAACCATATTGTTCAATGATAGGCATTTTTGAATCTGAAATAAAAAATAATCCTTTAGTAAACATACTTCTTGGTTTAAATACTAAAGGCACATAATTTGACATACTTTTAAAATCTCTCTTTATTGCTATAATTGTTGCCTTTAATTTATTTTCTATTTCATCATCGTTTGTTGCTTGAAACACATGTGCAAATTCATCTGTAGAAACCAAAAAATTTCTTCTATTTCCAGTCTTATATTTATATAAGATTTTCATAAGAACACCAATAATATTGTAAACTGTAATTTGAGACATTCCTTCTAATTTATTAATATATCTGAAATCTTCTTTGTAAAAATCTGTAGATGCAATTCCTTTCATTCCAGGCTTTCTTGCCGCTCTTCCAATCTCTTGAACATAATCTGCTAAGTTTCCTGTAGGTGCAAAGTGATAAACATTTTTTATATCTTCAATATCAATTCCCATGCCAAAAGCTTTTGTTGCTAAAATTATATTCTTATTTCCTTTTCTTATATCTTCAAGTGCCTCGTCTTTGTCTATCTTATCCATTTTTCCATGATATATAGCAACTTCATTGTCTGAAAAATTACTAGCTATATTATTTAAAGATTTTATTGTTGGAAAATATACTAGTGTTTTTTCATTATAGTTTTCAGAATAATCCCTAATTCTTTTAATTACTATTTCATCCTTTTCTTCTTTATATGCACGATCCTTTAAATGATTATATATATTAAAACTTATATCATTTCTTTTTATCGCTCCAAAAAAGGTATCACAAGTTAAATTCAAACTCTCAACTATATCATGATACATATCTTCTGTTCCATTGCTAATAGTTGCTGTAGCTGTAAAAGTTGCAATTGGAAAAATATGTTTTGTTTTATGTCTTAATTTATCTAAATAATCTCCTAAATACCAATAATCCGGTCTAAAATTTTTTCCCCAAGTAGAAACAGTATGAGCTTCATCCACCACTAATAATCCAATTTGTCTATCTCCTATAAATGTTTCTATGTCTGCATTACTTAATAAAGTTTCAGGAGATATATATAAGATAGAAATTTTCTTTTCTTTAATATCTTCTATAATTTTTTCCTTTTCTATTGGTGTAAATTCTGAATTTATAGTTGCTGCACAATTAGTTAATACTTTTATATTATTCACTTGATCTTTCATTAGTCCTATTAATGGTGATATTACTATAGTTAATAATTCATTCTTTTCAGCCGCAACTATTGCAGGTATTTGGAATAAAATTGATTTACCGGCACCTGTTGGTGCTGTCACAAAAATATCTTTAAAACTTTCATTGTTTTGCGCTCTTAAAATGTTTTGATATATTGTATCTATAATAATACTTTGATCTACATCTTCCATTTCATTACTATTAAATGGATCTTTATACATTGGGATTTTTCTAAAATTGTATTCAGAATTTTTTCTTTTTAAAACTTCTAAATATACATTATATAAATCCGGTACAACATCCCTTTTTTTTCTTTTTTCTTCTATAATATTTATCCCCATATAATTAAGAATAAATAAGAATTTTTTTATATATTTTTCATCTTTTCCTTCAATTTGAATAAATTTAATAGTATTATATTTCCCATCTAATATTTCATTAAAAACTTGAATAAACTCTTCTGAAGTCGAATTATCAAATAACTCTGTTTCTTTTACTATATCTAATTTTTTATTTTCATAGTACTCTGAATACCTTCTGATTAACTTTACAAACATTTCGGATATTTCATTTTCAAATTTATTATAAGAAATAACTAAATTTCCATTTCTAATTTCCATACTAGTATATATTTTCTGTAGCATGTTACTTTGAGTCGTTTCTTCTTCAAATTTTTTTATTATATTTTTCAAATTTTCACTTTGAATACCTGGATAGTAATAATCAAAACAACCTATATCTATTATTTTTATTTTATATCCTGAAGCTTGAACTAATCCATATAAATTCTTCTTTTCAACATAAATTATTTCTTCATATAAACACCAATAAATATTCTTTGAACTTAATTTGATGAAATTATCTTTCATAAACGCTTCATCATCTACATAAAAAATATTCATCAAGTCTTTAATTATTCCTAAATCAAATATATGCTCACATTTTAAGTTGATTCTTTTAATTATAGAATCAAAACCTTTTAACACATATATAGTTTTTTCTTCGTTAACTATCTTAGAAATTTCATCTTCAATCATCTTCAACATTTTACTAACACCTCTTTTTTTACAATTAAAGTTTATTTATTTCTTCTATTTTAAATGTTTTAATTTTCTACATTATATCACAAAGTATTAATATGAAAAAGATCAATTATAAAACTATTTATCTTTTAATAATACTTTTTTCAACTTAAAATTTCATCATCATAAATAACATTATTGCTTCTTGTATTGTTTTAACAATTTTGATTTTAATCTTATTCTATCATAAACAAAAATTACAAGTATAAATTTACTCCCAACTCATTCTCGATGAAAGTCAAATAAATTAATAAATTTTAAATTATACATTTAAAATTTAACTTACAACTTTTAAGGTATAAAAGTCAACTGAATACTTACGTTTGAAATTGTAAATTTCATAAGAAATCTGCTATAATTTTTAATATAATACTAAAGATTTTATTCTAAAAAATGCACCAACAATTATTAAAAAATTTGCTACTATTTTTTATTTTTTTTAATTTGTTATGAATAAAGAAAACATTGGATTAATTTTGATAAAATTATTGAATTTATTAAGCGAATTTTTCTAAACGAAATAAAATATATGTAAAAAATCAATTAGGTAAACTTCACAAAAATTTTATGTATTATATTTGTTATTGAAATGAGAAGTATTATAGATTTAAATTTTGTTATGTTTTTCAGCTAGTTATTGCTTTAATATATAGTAAAAGGCGAGTTAATTCTCGCCTTTTGTTTCTTATAATTAAACTTCTAATGTTCCTATATAATAGTCATAACTGTTTGATTTATATTTGTCCTTTAAAAACGAAACTGAGTAATCTTTATTAGAAACATATATATGTACATTTTTAGATTCACATTCAAATGTTATGTCTCCTGCTGAATTCTGAGTTATTGTATTATAATTACTATAATAGTTCAAGCTATTTGATGGAGCTTCCCCTATTATTATTATTTTTGGATTTATCTTGTCTAATATTTCTTTTGGAATTTTACCAGATTCTCTACCATGATGTGGAGCAAAAATAATATCCGCTTCTTCTATCTCCAAATCATCTTTTATATTCTCCATAAAGTCCTTTTCTAAATCCCCAAACCATAATACTTTAACTCCATCTTCTAAACTATACTTGATAATTGGTGATATATTATTAGGACTCTCTCCCTCTTTTGCATTTTCTAATGCATTTTTAAAATATTGATTATTTGTATTTGGCCATAATATATTTATACCAGAAGATCCTCTTTCAAATCCAGAATCATCTTTTCCTTCTCTATTCATCCATTTTCTACTGCAACCCTCGTATAAATAAAAATGTTTATTTCCATCTCTTAAAGAACAATATTCCTCAAAATCTTCTGTTTTATCTTTTTTTGTTGCTTTGTTTTCCACACAATAAAAATTATTTATACCAACTTTTTCTCTATATCTTTTTAATCCCATGATGTGATCTTCATCTGGATGAGTAGAAATGAACCTAGTAATTCCTTTATTTTTAGATTTATCAATTATTTCATCTATAATTTTATCCTCATTATCTTCATGCATATAACAGTCAATTACTGTAAAATTATCTGAACCATGTTTAATATAAAACATATCTCCATTTCCAACTGAAAACGATTTTATGATACTCATTTTTTTTCCTCCTTTTTATTTATTTTTTCTACTACTATTTGACTAACAAAATCTTTAGACTTTAGCCTGCATGATATAACCCCAATTATATATGCAATTGTTATAGCTATTAGCTCTTTCCAGAAATAACTTGTCCATATTATAGTTAATACTATAAATACAATAACAAAAATAAATATTAAGAAAACAATATCTCTTATAATACAATATTCAGCATTCTTACTTTCAACTATATTATTTTTTTCAACTGGTTTATAATAATCTCTGTAAAATATAAAATTAGGAATATTATTCAATTCTTTTATCTTATAATTGTTCTTATCAATTCTTTTGTCATTTTTTATATATTCTTTTGCTTTCTCAAAAGGTGTTTTTTTATAAAAAATACCTAGTGCTATCCTTTGTTTTTTATTTCTATCAAACATTGATAGAAACAATAATGTAAAAACTAATAGTATTGCATCTATCGGCCATATTTCACTTATTAAATTTGGGTAAATCACATTCAAGTTTAAAATAATATGATGACTGATTGCTATAATTAAAGTATATAACAAAATATACCTTTTCTCAAAACTTATTTCCATTATATTTTCTCCTTTCTCATTATCTTAATTTAAAAAAGCAAAATAATCCTGTAACTATTAATTACTCTCTTACTTTGCTTTTCCTATGTAAACTTATTCTAAATATTCTTTTAATCCATCAATTATTTTATACACTTTGGTCATTGGATTTTTTCGTGATGCTTGTCCATCTTTATTTAATTCTTCCATATATTCGCAATTCTTTATTGCTGTATGTAGCCTTTCTTCACTTGTAGCTTTTTCAAAAATGTTTGTATCGTTTTTAGTATATTCCCCTAAACCTTTTTTCTGAAATTCTTTACTTAATTCTTGTAATACATTGTCCTTTGAAATATACCTATTTACTTTCTTAAAATGTGATAATAACCACAATTCAAAATTAGGATTAGACCAAGCCACATTATAATCACAGGTTTTAATTGCTTTATCAAATTGTTCATCTGAGTAATCATCTTTATCAAACACAACCCAAACTTGTCCATATCTTTTATTTGAATAATTTACAAATTTATCTGTATATTTTACTAAAGCTGTGGTATTTTCACCTGTTCCTTTTATTTCAATATTAGGAATTAATACATCAACTTTGCTTCCATACTTTTCATTTATCTTTTTCTTTAATCCATTAAAATAATTGGGTTCAGTTTGCTTCCCTTCACATACAATTAAGTAATTAGCTGGTGCAAGCCTCTTACTTTTTAATCTGTCTTTTCTTGATATATTTCTATTATTCTTCATGTATTATATCAAATTCTTCCAATACTGGAATAGCACCATACCTTCCAGTTAAATAGTCTTTATTGTATGTTGCATCATTTCTTACTTTTTTACCTGCATTTTTATCATCTTCTAATATATAATCAGATAATGCATATATTTCTGAAATTCCATCTTTGTCTTTTTCTGCAAACCATATTTCATCTCTTCTAAATGTTTCTTTATTTAAGTTTACCGTATCATGTGTTGAATATATTAACTGTCCATTTCCTATATTGGTCAGACTATTATGAAACAAGTTAATAATATATCTAGTTAATAGTGGATGTAATTTTGCATCTAATTCATCAACAAATAATACCATTCCATTTTTTAATGCATCCATAAAGAAATCAAATAAGTGAAACATTTTTCTCGTACCATTAGATTCTAAATAAAATGGCAATGCTTTTAACTTTCCATTTTCTCCCCTGTGAAGAACTTCAATATCTATAATACCATTATTATTTTTAACAGCTTCTATTGAATCTGGTGTAGTTTTTATTCCTTCAATTCCAGAATCAAATGTCTTTATAAATTTTAATAATTCTTTTTTATAAATTTCATCGCTTAGTATTTTTAATGAAACTCTGTTATTAATAAATCTTTCAAAATTTGGATTACCTAAGTCTAAATACATGCTATTCACAAACCAGTCATATACATTGCTAAAATCCTCATTATTTCTATCTATTTTGCTATATATATTTAAGAATAATGTTCTTTCATCTATATTCACTAAATCTGAAATTTTATTAGGTTTCATTGATACATTGTTATTTTCTCTTTCGAAAATAACATAGAATTTATTTACCCTTTTCTCAAATAACCATTCTGAAATAATTGTATCCTTTAAAACTTCAAAACCATATTTATATATTTTATTATTTTTAGCTAATATTTCTACTTCTAAAGCTATTGGATCATTATTTATCATAAAACTATAAATATTTTCTTCATCTATTGGAGAATTCTTTTTAGAGTCATCACTTACCAATATTCTTTTTTTCATATAGTCAAAAGCTTGTAACACATTAGTTTTTCCACTAGCATTGGCACCATAAATTGCAGATACTTTCAAATATTCACCATTTTCTGTTTTAGCCACATTATATTCATGTTCTTTTAATGATGTTGCTTCCATATCTAAACAATTTTCATTTTTAAAAGATTTGAAATTTTTAAAACTAAATCTTATTAACATATTAAAATCCTCCTTTGCTTTATATATTATATGCTATAATTTAAAAAATATCAATATTTTTGAGGTGTTTTCTCAAAAATTATTGATATTTATTTAAAAATACTATTAAATTCTAATGGTACTATATTTTCATATAGTAATGTAAACTGTGAATTAATTTGCCTATAATCATGATAATGTCCAAAATACCATTTCTTAAACTCACATTTTTCTGAAATTTTTTGCAAATAATCTGTTAAAATATCTTTTTTATAAGATGGATTTAACAATGTTTGTATGCTTGTAGGACAGCAATGAGAAATAATATAATCAACTTTATAATTTACATTTTCTAAATTTTTTATTCCATTTTTCATTTCCTCATTAGTAGGAAGTTCTAAATCCCACCACGAATAATCTCTTATTCTAAAATATGCTCCTCTTTTTCGATATTCATATATTTTTTCATATTCATCTATGTTTAATATTCCATCCATTATGTCATGTGATCTAGCACCACCAAATGTGAAAAACTTTTTATTATCTATATTAAATATTTCTCCACGCATTAAATGAATAACTGATTCTCTTATTTTATGAACTTTACCACCATGCCATTCTTCTACTGGATAATTATATAATCTTTCAAAATTCTCATGATTACCATCAACAAATAAAGTGGTAAAATTTTTATTATTTAACCAATCTAGCCAATACTTTTCATATATACTCTCTACTATATAGTTCCATACTCCACCAAAATCACCACAAATAATTATATAATCATTTTTAGTCATTTCAGATTGTATAGAAAATTTATTTTCTTCAAATCTTAAAAAATCAGCATGTGTATCACCTGTAATATAAATCATTTTTCTTTACCCCAATTTCTTTTTTTAAAATCTGTTTATGTTTTTTCCATATTTCTCCCAATTTATTTCATATGTTTCCTGTTCTGTATTATTATCTATTAACATTAGTATTTTTTTACCTACTATCCTTGATGCAAAATAACATATTATTGCATCATCTAAATGGAATGTTCTATCTATTTCATCATTTGATAGAATTTCGTGTTTGGATATGTTATACAAATCAACAAACAATTTTAACTCTTCACTTAAATTTTTTTCGAAAATATTTTTATCTGATATGTAATTTAATAGTTTTCCTAAAGGATACTTCCTAACTTTCAAAAATTCTAATTTTTTATAAAAACGTAAATATATTTTTATTGATTCTTCGAAATGATGTCCACAATTTTCTATTATGTCTCTCGCTGTATAGTTTAAATCTAAAATATCTATATCTGTTCTAACATATTGAAAACATCTATATGCATTTCTATATATTGAACCTTGAAATGCATTAAAATTGGCTGGATCACAACCTTGACAATAACCACCTATTCCACCTAATGATTGATCAAATTTCCATAGTTCTATAGTTTTATAATTATCTCCTGCTTTTTTTATATTTTCAATGATACTATCAATAGTATCATTTTGAGTTTTTGTAAATATTACTTTTAATTTTTGTGTTTGTTCTAACATATTCTTTCCTCTATTAATTATATTTTTGAATATTAAATAATAATAAGCAAAATAATCATGCAATATACACAATTTATCTTGCTTATCCTTTGTATTAATTTGGTAAATAATTATATTTATTAGTAATTTCTTGATTTCAGTTCTCATTCTAGAATCTTTCTTTTATGTCACAATCAATAATCATATTCTTATTAGCTGTTTCAACAAATTCTTAATCTATTTTTTGAGGTCATAATTTCTTGTATTATTATTCTATGTCTTCTACACTCATTCTTTAATTGTATTAAATCACTATTTTTAAATTTAGTAGAAATTCTTCATTTAAATAAATATTTTTTAGTCTTCAAAAATAAACAATATAATTAGTTTTTTATTATATTTGTTAATATAATTTATACTATCTATTTATTAATCTTTATCGTCAAATTATTATATCCATATTTATTTAATAATCCTAATAAAGCTTGTCCATCTATAAGAGTTAGAGGTTTATCTTGTGCAAAATCATATGCTTCTTTTCCATAAAAACTTGTAGTAACAAGAATTCCTTTTGTAGCGCCTTCATGTATCATTGTACCATATAAATCTCTTACAGCGGATACTGGAACAACATTATTATATCTTTTAGCTTGTATAACAAACTTTCCACCTCTTATTGGATCATCATCAAAAGCAATTGCATCAACGCCTCCATCATGACTTGCTTGTGTTACTTTAACTTCTCCACCATTAACATTAAACATTTTATCAAATAATTCACGTATAAAATATTCAAAATCCTCCCATGGCATGTTTGCTAGATTAAAACCATCTAAATCAATATTAGCAACATCTTTACTCTCTATAAATCTAGAATCTTCTCTATTAATTTTCATATATGGAATAACCGGTGTTAGGGATAAAATATTCGGTGCAAAAATTCCTTTTAATCCTTTTATACATTCTTTATAATCAACATTTTCAATATTTAAATCCAAGAATTTTTCTTTAGTAGACTCTACTGTAATTATACAACTTTCAGCTTCTTTCCCTGTACTTTTGTCAATATACTTAATCCATCCATTATATACAATTTTATCAATATTGTTATTATCATCTGAACGTAATATATCATTCATAGTTTTCAAACAACACATAAAAATGATATCATTATAAAACTTCTCAAACTTTTTGTCTGTAAGCTTTATTTCATCAATTTCATTCCTTGTACTAACATATTTATGTTGGATGATTCTTGGGACAGTATCAGCATTTGGCAAGTAATATGCAATAATTAGTGTTTTACTTTCTTTTAAATATTGTATTTCGAAATCTTTAACAACTTCGCTTGGCATATAAATATTTTCAATAACATATTCAAAATAATCCTCTATCTGTTGGATATTACCTTCGTTATATTCTTTTCTATTATTTTCAACTTGTTTGTTCTTTTCTTCTTGTTCTTTTAAAAATTTTTCTTTTTGCCTATCATATTCTTCTCTTTCTTCTTTTAGTTTCTTATTATATTCATCATTTCTTTTTAGTAATTCTGCATTTGCTTCTTCTTCTTTTTTTATTCTAAAATTTTTCCTATTAGTAGAAAAAATTTCTATCCAGCTTTTTTTGGGGACATTTAATTCTTCTTTTATTTCTTCTATTGTGTCTCTTTTTAACTTTGATTCAAATTTTCTAAATTCGGATTTATCTATTAAACTGTCATAATATTTTTTTGATTTCTGAATATTTCTTTTATTTATAATATTTTTATAACTTTCTATCTTCTTTTCATCGTTTTTTGTTAATTGTTCGGCTTTTCTTTTCATTTCTTCTTTATTTTGTTTAGCAATCTCTCTTTTTACTCTTTCGTCCCAAATTCTTTTTTGATTTTCAACCTTGGCATCAAGTTCGTACCTTGTTGGTGCACTAATTTCCTTGCTTACTCCTAAAAAGTCATTACTTAACACTACTCTATAATAGTTTCTATATGCCATTTTTCCATCTCCTACTCATATTTGTACTCTTCACTATCTTCAGCAACTTTTAGTTCAGTATATTGATTTTCCTCATCTACTGTGTAAATTATTTCTTTGGCTGTAGTCAATCTGTTTTTTAAATATTCAGATAAAGCTTTGTCTTCGCAGTATATATAACACCCATTTTGTCCTCTTGTTAATAATGTCCTATATGTATTTTTTATAATTTCATCTGCCAATTTTAAAGCTCCTTCTGGATTTTCTTTATACATCTTCTTTATTCCAGATAAAGATTTATCTGTTGATGCTCTTTCTTTAAAATCTGTTATAATTTTTCCGTTTTCATATCGTAAATCTTTTCCTATAATTACTCCAACATAGTCAAATTCTAATCCTTGTGATGTATGTATGCAACCAGCTTGTTCAACAGAATCTTTATCTATTGCCCAAATTGTTTTATTAAAATTCCATTTCATTTTAAAATCATATTCTGGTATCTCTATGTCATATTTATCACCTTTAGGATCTTCTTTTGAAATCCAATCCCAGCAGTATCCTGCCAATATTCTTGATTTATTCTTAATATTATTACATCTAATAATTTGTTCTTTTAGCTCATTTGGATTATCAAAAACTTTAACTCTATAATCTTTAAGAAATGTCATATCTATTTCTTCATCAGTCACGTCACCATACTGTAGAGAGCTTTCTACCCAATCTATAAATTTTTCAGCTCCTCCGCATCTAAATTGAGCATTTAATTTTCCATATGATATTTCAGCATTTAATTCTTTAGCAAAAAATTCTATTCTTTCTTTTGTTCCATAATCATCTATATGTATATGTTGCTTTGAATCAATAAAAAATATTGCAAATCTAGTAGCATTAATAATCTCTTTTATTTGATTCTCTCCTCTTTTTAGGAATCCTGTCTTTTCGGTAAGTCTATGTGCTTCATCAACGATCAATGCATCAAACTCATTGCTTTTTTCATTTATATATGATCCTGACCCACAAAATAAATTATCAATTTCAGTCTTTTTATATGTTCCTTTTAATTGAACAGAATAAACATCTCTTGGTGTTTGATTTTTTGTTATATACTGACAGTTCATTCCATACTTTCCCAAAAATTGTCCTAGTAAATTTATTGCAATTACAGACTTTCCTGTACCAGGTCCACCTTCTACTATATAAACTCTTTTCTTACCATCTTTTTTTGATAATTTTGCTAATCTTTTTGCTTCTTCAAATACATCCTTTTGTAAATCAACCATAGAAAATTCTTCTTTACCATTTAGCATATTTAATATATTATCCTGTAATTGTTTTGAAGGTTTGATTCCACCTTCTTCTAGTATATATAATGTTTCCTTATTATCTCCATATTTTATATGTTTTCTAATAAATTCTTTTAGCTTATCATTCTCTCCATTCAAAAAAATTGGTGACTCTTTTAAAAGGCTTCTATATTGATTGTTTGTTATAGCATCATTTTCTGTTTTTTCATATCTATGTAAACACGAACATGGAATTATATCCATTTTTTCTTCTTCTGCAGCCGCATAGAAATTTTTCATAATTTTTGCATATGAAAGTGCTTGATATGAAGGATGTTGTACTATACCATATGCTTTTACTTCAACCATATCATCTCTATCTGTAACTACTTTAGCACTATTCCACCTTTTGAATTCTATTACTATAATTGTGTGTTCCTTCTCTTCGTTTAATCCACATATTATAAAATCCACTCTTAATTTTGAATTATATAATTTAAATTCCATTGCTACAGAAATATCATTTGGAAATATATTATCTCTTAATATTTTTTCCATATGATTTGCTGTATCTATCCAAGATTCATTTTCACTACTACCTACATTAAATCCTAATCTTGCTTTTATTTTTTTGGCTACTTGATCATTATATACATCTTCTAAAAAAGATTGTTTCGTTGCCTCATATACTATCATAATAATTGCCCCCATAATTATATCTTTATAGCTTATTATATTTTGTACTTACACCCTTTGCTTTTTCTACTGGATATTTTTTCTTTGTTTTTTCTAATTTCTTTAATATTATATCTTTTGGATTAACATTTAATTTCATAGCCATTTGAATACAATATGTAAATACATCTGCTAATTCTTCGCATACTTCTTCTTTATTGTAATTTTCACTATCCCATTGAAAGCACTCTAATAATTCTCCAGCTTCTATCGAAATTGATTTTGCTAAATTTTCTGGCGAATGAAATTTATCCCAATCTCTTTCTTCATTAAATTTACTTATTTCTTTCATCAATTCTTTCATATTATCATTTCCTTTAATATACATTTAATCTATTATACTTTATATCATAAAACGACTTTTTTCTCAATAGTTTTATTATATTTGTGTTTGATTGTTGTAACTAATTTTTATGAAAAAAATGATCATATGGATAACCTGCTTTAATATATAACTCCGTTAACTCCATTTTATATTTCTCCAATAACTCTAAATACTTTTGCTTAAAAACATTTTTACAAATCCATTCAACTCCTTTTCTTGAAATAATAACTTTATTATTATCTAAATATTTATAATTACTAAATCCATTATCACACATTTTTTTAATTGCTTTTCTTATACTAGATTCTGCTCTATTAAAGTATTTTTCTAGTTGTTTTATGTCCATATCTTCATTCCACCAATTTTCATTATGCTCTACTTTTAAAAAATCTTCATACAATTTAATTCTGGTTTCAAAAAATTCTACATCAGCATCTATTAAAGATTTTTCTTTTTCAAAATACACAAATTTTATCCAGTCATACCCTTCTACTAAAATAAAATATTTTCTACTTCTTACTTTTTCACTTCTCCATCTACAAGTTGGATGTTTTTTCAACATAACATCTACTGCTTTTCTTAAATCTACATGCTTTACTTCTTTACCATGTTTTGTTGTTATTCCTAATAGTTGTAATCTTTTTAAAATTTTATTATATGATAAAAAAATACTATCCAAAATTTGTTCTGAATCTCTCCACATTTTCACCACTTCCTTGCTATAAAAATTTATTAATGCTAGTTTACGAAGCATTAATAATTAGCAAAATTTATTTTGCTCCGAATAGTGTGGCATTTTTGGTGTCCAATATTCGCCAGCATGGTGTTTTGACACCCTTTTCGCTGTTTAGGGCAAAATGCCCTAATACCCTTTTTGCTCTCCGAGGGATATTTTTTTATAAAAACTCTCTTATTTTTATTTTAAATAATTTCAAAAAAGTTCAAATTTTGAGTTTAGAAATTTGAACTTTTTTCTTTACTTTTGTCTTTAAATATACTATAATAAATTTAGTTTTTGAATTAAGTTAGCATTTAGTTTAGTCGCTTATGCTAGCTTTTTCTTTTTGATTTTTATCATCTTCTTTTAGTTCAATTCCATAACACATTCTATATAATTTTTGAATAATAGCATTGGATAATTCTTTATCATTACTCTGATAAAATCTATGTAATAAACTTTCCTTATTAAATCTAGTTGTTATTATAATTGGTAGTTTATTTTCATTTCTATTTTCTATAATTGTATATAATTTATCTAGAGCCCACTGGCTTATTTTTTCTGTTCCTAAATCATCTATTACAACCATATCTGTATTTGAAAATAATTCTATTAATTCATTTTCTGACTTTGAATTATCTTTAAAAGTTTCTTTGATCATATCTAACAATGATGATAACCTCCCCATCAACACTATTTTATCTTCTTTAATTAATTCATTTGAAATTGATGCTGCTAAATGTGTTTTTCCTACGCCTGTATTTCCAGTAATAATAAGTCCATTTTCTTGTTTGTTTTCGGTACATTTTTTAGTATAATCTTTTGCTATTTCAACTTCATTTTTATTAGAATCTGTTACTTTAAAATTGTTAAAATTATAATCCTTTAGTCTTTTACTAATGTAATTTTGCGAATAAAACTGATTGATAATTTCCCTATAATGTTCATTCTTTTTCTGCTCTTGAACTTCTAAATCAATTCCTTTCCAAAATTCAACAGATTCCTTACAAGTACATCTTTCATATTCAATGGAATCTGGAGATATATTAGTATATAAATAATCTAAGCCTATTGGTTTTAATTCTTTTCCACAAAATTTGCATTTATTGTGAAAATTCTTTTGATAATTATTACATTTTGTATTCTCTAAATCCATTTATATTCTCATTCTCCTTTCTGTTATTTTCTATAATTTCTTCTAATGTATTATCTTCTTGTGCGTTATTTTCCGTTATTGTAACGTTACTTTTTTCTTTTTCACTTTTCAATCTTTCACGATATTTTTGTTGTCTTATTCTATTTTGTTCTTTATATTTTTCGGATGATTCAATACTTTGGTATTCATCCCAATTCTTAATTTTGTATGCTCCTTCTTCTACAATTATCATATTTAATTCTTGAAATCTTTTAATAATTTTCTCAATCTTTTTCTTAGACTTTCCCATAATCTTAAAAAAATCTTCTATTGTCATTGGTTTATTATCTCCTATTACTAATTTACCGTTGCAATTACATTCTATAGCAATAGTCAATAATTGAATCCATACTCTAAAATATGTATCTCCATCTTGTTCTTTTAGTAATATTTGAATTTTTCTGTTTGAAAATATTTTAATTTCAATTTTTAACCATTGTAAATTATACATATCCTCCTTTCCTCACTTTCCCTATAATCTAGCTAATAGATTGTTGTTCCATATTTTCTAAATATTCATCTAGTGCTTGTACTCTAAATAAATATTTTCCACCAACTTTTGAGCATGGTATTTGCTTTCTTCTTACTAATTGATTGACTAACCAATAAGATATTCCTAAATACTCTGCTGCTTCTTTCATTGTTAGTGTAGTTCTTTGAACTTTTTGTAATTCCATAGTATCACCTCCTTATATTTTTCTAGAAGAGATTTTTATCTTTCCTTCCCTTCTATTTAATAGCCCACAAACTACCTTCAAAATAAGCCCCTTTTCAAAAATTTTTTTATATTTTTTTGTTAATTTTATTTTGTTAGTGTTTTCAATAGTTTCAAGGATTATTTTTTATTAAACTTATTGCATTTCGCGTTAGTTTTTTGTATAATTTAATTAATTTGTTAGCAATTTTATTTTGGTTATTTTATTGCAATTTGTATTTATAGGAGGAAATTTTAGTGTTAAGAGAAAATAACATTCCAGTTAAAAATAGTTTTAATATATGGTTTAATAGAGAAAAAAGAAAAGAGTTTTATACAACTTCTATAATTTTGTATAAAACTGCCTTTAATCATAATCCTAATAATAAATTTTCTAACATTATTCTTAAACCAAATGAAGCTACTAACAAAATCTACTTTACTTCGGCTAATTTTAATGCCCCTTTTGAAGAAAGCTATGGTACATTATTAATTAGATTTCTAAATAGCAATTTTTCAACTTTTAAAACTGCTTATGATACTTTCTTTTGTTTTTATGGATTTTCAATATTAGAGGAATTTTATAAAAACATTCCTAAAGCACAATTATTTAAATCAAAAAAGGACTTTTTTAACACTTATGAACCAATTTTTATAAATATTAAACGTAAATTAAAAGAATTACAATATTTAATGAAAAGGTGTATTGATTATATGTATAATCTAAATAACAATTTGGAGGATAAAAATTATTCTTCATTTGAAAAATATTTAACATATGTAATAAAGAATAATCTTTTTAGATATTCAACAAATATTGATGTATTTTATTTTCAACAATTTGCACATGATACATTAAATATAGCTGTTGAATCTATCACACCAAAAATAGTGAGAGAGCATTTAGAAAATGGAATAATAGATGTAAATGATAGTCCAGTTTTTCATGCATGTAATTTATCTAATATTCTATATGTATCATTGTCAGAAATTGCATCAAATAAGGATATAAAAATTAAGACTTGTAAAAATTGTGGCAAATACTTTATTCCAATTAAAAATACAGAAAAATATTGTGATATTACTTATTATGAAAATGAAAAAACTTGTAAAACAATTGGTGCTACTAATTCTTATACTAAAAAACGAAAAACTGTAGAAGGAATAAGATTTTATAGAAATAACTATCAAAGAAGGTTGATGCAAGCTAAAAGATCTAATAATCAGCAAATTGAATTTGCTTTTGAAAATTGGAAGAAACTCTCTAAGGTTAAGATTAAGGAATTTAATAATAATGAGATTTCTGAAGAAAAGTTAATTGAGTGGATGAAGAGAAATAAAAATATTTAGATTACAATTTTTGATTATGTATATAATTAAAAGAATGACAATTTTTAAGAGAGTATAGAAAAAGTTGTGTAAATAAATCCTTCCGTGATAAAATATAAAATATCAAGGAGGGATTTTTCTATGGGTAAAAAAATAGAAAAAGAAAAAAATGAAATAGTAGAGGAGTTTTTTAGAAGGAATGATCCAAAAAATATTAAATCCATGAATGATATGTACACAGCCTGGAAAGATTTCTTTGCCCCTGCTTTTCAACAATTGTTGGATGCTGAAATGGAAGCAAAAATTGGTTATTCCAAAAACGAAAGAACAGATAATAATAATTATCGAAATGGATATTATCCAGAAAGAACTGTAGCAACAGAAATGGGAGATATTCCAGTAAAAGTTCCTAGAGATAGAAACGGAGAAATTGATTCCGATTTAGTGCCTAAATAATCAAGAACAGCAAATGGTTTTGATGAAAAAGTAATATCTATGTATGCATTAGGAATGTCTGATAGGGACATTCAGGAACAAATAAAGGAGATATTTGGCTGTAATCTTTCACCAGATATGATAAGTGATATAACAGATAAAATTATACCTGAAATACAAGAATGGCAAAAAAGGAAATTAGAAAGTGTATACCCTATAGTATTTATTGATTCTACTCATTTTCATGTTAGAGATAATGGACAGATAGTAAAAAAAGCAACCTATGTTGTGTTAGGAATTGATAAAGATGGAATGAAAAAAGTTTTAACAATAACAATTGGAGAAAATGAAAGTGCAAAATATTGGATGACTGTATTAAACGAACTTAAAAATCGCGGAGTACAAGATATTTTAGTATTATGTGCAGATGGATTGACAGGGCTTAAAGATGCAATATCAGCAATATACCCTAAGACGGAATATCAAAGATGTATAGTGCATCAAATAAGGAACTCTTTAAAGTATGTACCATATACAGATAGAAAAGAACTTGCTAATGATTTAAAAACAGTTTACAAAGCAAGTACAGAGGAATTAGGGTATACTAACTTATTAGAGTTGGAAGAAAAATGGAAACATAAATATCCTGGTGCGATTCAAAGTTGGATAGATAACTGGGATGTACTTTCAGTATTCTTTAAATTTTCTACTGAAATAAGAAAAATAATGTATACAACAAGTGCGATAGAGAGCTTAAATAGTACCTATAAACGAATAAATCGAAACAGAAATGTATTTATGTATGAAGGCAGAATATAAAATAAAGCCTAAAAATAATAGGCTTAAGAAGGATTTTTCTTAAGCCCTATTAAACTTACACAACTTTTTCTAAAATATTGATTTTTTAGAAAAATATTATTAAAATAATGTTAATAATAAAAATATTAAATTTTTTTAAGTTATCAATCGGAAGGAAATCCGATTTACACAACATTTACGATACTCTCCTTTTGTCTTATATATTTTTATCCATCCAGTCTACTTCATTAGGATATATAATATCTGCAAAATATGCATTTTCATTATAATCATATTTAAACCATCCTTTTATTTCTTGCTCATCTTTATTTTTCATGTCTTCAATCATAACATTAATAAAATTGTCATAAGTCATTTTTGAATATGCAATAATATTTTTCCCATTTCTACCTGCCACATTAGCTAAATTACATGCTTTTACTACTGCATTTCCAATCCAAATTTTATCATTTATTCCAGACCCTTTTTTTCCTGCTTTTACAATTAAATCTTGTCCAACAGATACTCCAATTCCCACTCTAATTTGTCTTAATTCTTCTCTTTGAAATAATTTATTTAGCATTTTAATACATGTGTTGATATATGCAGATATATCAACTAATTCATATATATCTTTTTGATACGGCGTATTGTAAATTCCATACACACAATCACCCCTTATACCTATTTCTCTTACATTATTACTACTATTCATAATAGTAATTAACTCAGATGAAAAACTTCTCAAAATTTTTGACACCTTAATATCTTCTTCTTTACCTATAATATCTGATGATTTGACAATATCTACGAAAATAGATCCAATCCATGATTTAATACCATTACTATATGTAAATTCACTATCGTCTTTAGGAACATTTTTTTCTTCAATTTCCTCATTGTTTTTTAGAATTTCTTCAACTCTTTTTTTTCCTTCCTCAAAATTGTAAAATGCCATAATTTTTCTCCCTCTATATTATCTTAAAAATTTTTACTATAAATAATAGTATTATAGTTATCATAGCCATATTTAGTCCAATATTATAATTTTTAAATTTTTTATTGCATATTTTACTATTTATATATACTTGTGAAAGTATATCATTTATATTGCTCTGTTTTGTTTGATTTTTTATTTTTTTGTTAAATTCTTCATAATTATATTTAGAAATACTTCCATAAAACACTAATGAATTTAGTGTTACCCCTGATTCTTTAAATTCTTTAATATTGATTTTTCCTTTTAGAGCATATATTAATTTTATTATTGAAAAAATTGTATTAAAATAAAGTAATAACACCAATAGTCCTTTTGCTATTTTGGAAAAACTTAGACTGTTATTGTTTATAGTTGTTACTATTCTTTCGATAAAGTCAATATTTGAATCTATTAATATATATCCTAAAACAACTCCCATAAATGCAATAAGTATTGATATCTTTATATCCACATTATTAATCCATTCTTTTATATTATCCAAGATATATTTCGCATTTTCAATTTTTTCTCCATATTCTTTTTCTTTATTTTCTGTTGACATCCTTATATTCTCCATTCTGTATATTAGATATTAAAATTTTGTTAAAACTTTGCATTTCATCATAATCCAATACATTACCATATTGTTTTCCACATTTTGGGCAAACATATTGTTCCGTTCCAAAATGTCTATTTCCTATTTGCCATTTTTCATCTAGCTGGCATCCACATTCGCATATAGGTATAAAGTTACATAGTGTGTACTTGCCATTATAATCTTTTTCATATTGCCATCTAAATTTTACTCTACCTTTATATTTGTCTTCATTATATTTTAGAAAATCTGGTTCTTCTATTTTTTCTTGTTCATTTATAATTTTCACATATATAGTTAATATAAGTATTAATGCTATATCTATTATAATATAACCCCCTATAGCTACTTTTATATTTAAAAAATTCCAAATAATTTTTATTAATTCCCAAATTTTCTGTCCCAAAAATTTTAATATATTAAACTGCGTAATTTGTTCTACTATAAAATTTGCAATAATTGTACTTATCACTCCTAGTATGCTTTGTCCAATTAATGACTTAAAAAATTGTTTTATCTTTTTCATTTCTATCTCCATTTAATCTAATTACTTTGACTCATTATATCATCTTTCTAGTGTTTTTTCCATATAAATTACAAATTATTACATTTCTTCTAGTATTTTTATGTTTCTTATATATCTTTTTATGAATTTTAGTGTACTCTTTGAAACAGGCATAAAATAGCTAAAAAAGGCTGGTAATTTTTCTAAAAATAATATATAATACCATAAAATACATACTCCTCCCACCCATAGGCATACTTGAAAGGAGGTGAAATAAGTAATGGCTGGGAGTATAGAAAAAAGAGGAAAAAATAGTTACAGGCTAACAGTATCTGAAGGATTTGACTTAAATGGAAACCCAATGATACATAGAAAGACAGTACATGGAACTAAAAAAGATGCAGAAGTTGAACTAGCTAAATTTGTTACTGAAGTACAAAATGGCTTAGTAGTTGATGGTAAATCTCTTAAATTTTCTGAATTTACTGAAATATGGAAACGAGATTATGGCTCAAAAGAGCTTGCGCCTTCTACATATAAACGTTATTGTAGAATGTTAGAAACAAGACTTTTACCATACTTTGGTCATTTCTACATTAATAAAATTAGACCAACTGACATTATGAAGTTTTATGATTTACTTGAAAAAGATACTCAGTTAGTTAGAAAAAAAGGTAACAATGGTACAAAAACTAAAAAGCCTTTGTCTGGTAAAACAATTTTAGAACATCATAGGTTACTTCGTGCAATGCTACACAGAGCAGTTTATTGGCAACTTATTGTTAGTAATCCTGCTGAACGTGTTCAAGCTCCTAGAGCAAAAAAGCCAAAAAGAAGATCTTATGATGATGAGCAAACTAAAATATTACTAGAAAATTTAGAGCAACTTTCTATAGAAGATACTAAATATAAAGTTGCAATCATTCTAACGGTTTTCACAGGCGTTCGTTTAGGTGAACTAATGGGATTAGAATGGCAAGATATTGATTTTAAAAATGGAATTATTAGTATTAATCGTTCTAGTCAGTATCTATCAGATATGGGAGTCTTTACAAAAGTTCCAAAAACAGAAAGTTCCATTAGAGAGATTGCAATACCCGAATTTATCATTTCTTTACTTGAGGAATATAAGTTATGGTATGAAGAACAAAAATCGATTTATAACGAATTGTGGAACGATTCTAATAGGTTATTTGTACAAGCAGATGGCAAACCAATGCATCCTTCTACCATTAGCAAATGGTTTGTAAAATATGTTGGTCAAATAGGTTTACCTGTAATTAATTTTCACGGATTAAGACATACAAATGCAAGTTTACTAGTTGCACAGAATATTGATATAGCAATAATTTCTGCGAGACTTGGTCATGCACAAATAAGTACTACACTTAATTTTTATGTGCATCCACTACTTTCTCATAACAGAAAAGCTGGATATGCACTAGAAAACTTATTATTACCAACAAGGTCTTAATTTAAACTTTTTTCTAATTTTCACAAATTACAAATTTTCACGATAAAAAATAAAAGGCAACTAAATATTTTTAGATTTCCCATTGCCTTTTATTATATATAAAAAGTATAAATTTTTGATGAATTTTTATTGATATTTATGGCTTTTTAGGAGATTATTTTACCCAATTTTTACCCAAATCAACATAATAATGCTTAAAAATAGCATTATCGCAACCAATTTTTAGGCATAAAAAAATCACTAAAACCGTTACAGTTCTAATGATATATGGTTTGGTTGCGGGGGTAAGACTCGAACTTACGACCTTCGGGTTATGAGATCACATGCGGGAGAATCTTTATATTTTCAGTATATATTTTTTATTTATATTCAATATTTTCATTAAATCTATACCAATTATCACATAAAAAAAAGTAACTACCTAATTTCTCCCCTAAATATAATTTTTTTATCAATATTTCTATTAATAATACAGTAACATTTTATTCTATTCTATAATTTTTTAGCTATCACATTGAATATATGCCAATGCTTCATTTTACCTAAACCAGTAAAATCATCTTTTTCAACTTCTATAAATTTTATAATTTTAAAATTCTCAAACAATTCTATTACCTGCTCTCTTGTTAAGAAAGTCATCTGTTCTTTTATACTCTTCCATTCATCATTATTTCCGAAGAAATTACCAACAAAATATCCATCTTTTAAAATGCTATCATTTATCTTATTCCATAATTCTTTAAAATTATTTTTATTGCAGAATGGAAGACTAAAATTAGCAATCACTAAATTATTCTTTTCCAATTCAATTTTCTCAAATTTTTGTCTTAAAAATTTAAACTGCTTCGATTCTTCTTTAGATAGTTTCGTTTTAATTCTAGGTTCAATATCTTCTCTATCTATTGCTAATACATTCCAACCATTTTTTATTAAATATATTGTATCCCTTCCTGCTCCACATCCAAGTTCAACCGCATTGCCTGGTTCAATCTTTAATTCAATAAATTTTTTAACAATATAATTAGGATTTGCATCTGCTGTACTTTCATAATATTTCTCTATTTTTTTCATATGTTATACTCCCACAAACTCAATTTTCCTTTTGCTTCTATTGGTTCATCAAATACTTCTACATTTTCCAGTTGCCAACCATAATTTTCTTTAAAAGAACTATCTGTGTATATATCTGCATTTTCTTTTAATAACATCGCTTTAAATTCTGGTGACATTTTCACACAATCTACTAATGTTACTTTTCCTAATATTTTTCCTGCTGGCAAATCTTCTGGAATATATTTTGCTAATCTTTTCATTGCCTCTTTATCTATTCCTTTTCCTGCATGTATTAATAAATCTCCTCTATATTTAGTTTGCCAACTTCTAAATTCAAATCTTTTATCTCCTTGCATTATTAGTGTTGCCCAAGGTTGTTTTATTGTTAATACTTTCATATTCCCTCCTATATTTTTCTCTCCTTAAGTATTTTCTTAAACAATTCCCTAGTATTATCATATGTAATTGTTTGCATTGCCTCATCAAAATCCAACCATTTTATATCATTCACTTCACATTCCTGTGCTTTTATCTCTCCACCTGTACATTTTGCAATAAATAGGACCACTTGTTTCAATGTTCCTTTATCTGTTACATATTCCATTGTATATCTTTTATTAGCATCAATTTCTACGTCTAAATTTGTTTCTTCTTTTACTTCTCTAATTGCAGTTTCAATTTCTGTTTCATCTTTTTCGACATGTCCTTTCGGAAATCCCCAATGCCCTTTGGTTTGTTTAATTAATAACACTTTATTTTTATTTATTATGATACATCCACAAGATTTCTCTCTTTCTTTATTAGTCTCACTTAATATCTTATTCAATTCTATTTCCTCCTTTTTAACAAAACAATTATATATATATATCGGTATGTCCAATTATTTATTTTTTTGATATCCTATTACTTTTAATGAATCTTTCGCATCCTCTATAAAATATCACAATTAATTGACTCTTGTCCTAATATATCCCCTTTATTATTAAATTTCTTAATTTTAGATGTTATTTTTTAATTATTTTATTTGTTCCAAACTTACTAATTTATTTTTTCTAAAAATCATTTTTAACAAACAAGGAGATGTTATATTCAAAATAGTATTATTGTATACTAATTTAACCTCTTCATTTACTTCACACCAATTTAATAAAAAGAATTTTATCGCTCCCCCGATGACTTACAACAGCAATTTTATTTTCTTCATACTCTTTGAGTATTCTATTTAAAAAAATATTCATTCTTTTTCTTGTATCTTCTGCACTTTCACCATCAGAAGTCTTATAATTTCTGTCTAATAATTGTTCTTGAGATGGATCTCTTGTACTTTTGTCTTTCATAAATTTTCCTAATTCTTTTAAATTTCCTAATTTTCTTTCATTTAAGTTACTATCTAAATTAATAGGTAAATTATTAGTATTAGCAATATATTTTGCAGTCGCTTTTGCCCTTGTATAACTACTTGACCAAATAACGTCAATATTCTTTAACTCAGTATTTTCGCTTAATTTCTTTGATTGCTCTTCACCATATACAGACAATATTTCTTTTTCGTTAATTATTTGTGTTTCTTCATTTGTATTTCTAATTCCATTTTCAACAACAGTTTCAGCATGTCTAATTAAATAGATTATAGTATTTTCCATCTTCAATAACTCCATTTCTCATATTAAAAGTTAATATGTTTAACTAATTTTTTCTTAATAATTCTGTATAATATATGACTTCCTTTTCTAATTTTTTCGCATATTCAATTTCTAAACTTGTGCTATCTCCAATATAATTATTTACATTCACAACTAAAATAGCATCAGATAATTCTATTCTTTTAAAATGTTCCTCTTTTAGTTTCGCTAATTGTTCTTTTGTTCTTTCAACATTCTCTATAATTGGATAAATAGGTGTCAAAATACAATTACCTAATAAAGCCATTTTTTCTGCAATTTCCATCATCTCTTTTTTGAATTTTAAACTTCCACATAACGTTATTATTTTCATTTTTTAAATTCTCCCTATCATTTTCCACAATTATACCACTCCCTGTGTACAAATCCAATACATTTATATTCATTTTTTAGTCAAATTAACCCAAAAGATCAAGAAAAAAGCAAATGCTAAAATCTAGCAAATGCTTATAATCTTTCATACCTACATAAAAAGCTTCTTTTCTATCTTTTCTAGCAGTAACTCCTGCTATTGCACCATATTTTTTATTTGATACACCATTACTATAAAATTTTCTCATATTCTTTTCTAAGTGATCCTACAGTTTGAAAATATCTGGAATTATATACTTCATTTTTGCATATGGATTTTGCATAGAATTTCCTAATTCCTTATGAATATTTATATAATTTTTAATGCATTGTCCTTTTCCTGTTTATGAAATTATTGGATTTTCATTTTTATCAGGATACTTATCAATATTAAATAAGTTTAATATTGATACTATATCTGTTACATCAATATCTCCATGCACTTCATCATCCTGAAATCCAATTGTGACTAAATCGTTTTTATTGTCATATTTTACTGATTTAGCAGAAATCGTTAATCCCCTATTTAACAAATAAAAATTGTTACTCTTTCCATTAAGTAATGATGCCCTTATTTTTTTGGCAACTGCTGTAGTAAGTTTTTGTTCCCTTGGATTAGTTTCCATTGGAATATCTTTAAGAATGTCTTTTATATCACAAATCATTATATACATTTCTGAATTATCCATATAGTTGTTTAAATTGTAAAATGGATTTGGAATTTTCCTAAAAGATTTTGTTTTAAAATTTAAAAGTTTCATTTTTTCCTCCTTTTCACATATAAGTGATTTTTTATTAGAATACACAATATCCATTGTCATTCTTTTTGCATTTTATAATTAATTTCTATTGAAGTAAACGCTATGTTAAAAAGGAGAAATTTATGAATATAAATGAAAAAATAGGTCTAAATATTAGAAAATATAGGGAAGAACAAGGGTACACACAGAATGATTTCGCAGAAGAATGTCAAATAAGTAGAGCTTATTATGGAAGGATAGAAAGAGGAGAACATAGTATAACAGTAGAAACTTCCTCTTGATTTAATCATTTATTATAATAAAATATTGACAATAAATTTTTTTCTAATATAATAAATATTAAATTATTACTTTACTAAAAACTTATTTTAATAATTATATGGAGGTCTTATATGTATAATCGAATTTCTATTGTTGGAGGATCTGGTAGTGGGAAAAGTACTTTATGTAATATTTTATCTAAAGAACTTAATTTACCTGCCATTCATTTAGACAGTCTAAACTATAAACCAAATTGGGTTGAACTTGATAAAAATGAAAGAGACAAAATTATATCTGCTAAATCTTCTGAAGAGAAATGGATAATTGATGGAAACTATAACAATACTATCAAAGAAAGATTTAATAAAGCTGACTTAATTATTTGGCTAGATTACTCTACTTTTTCTCAATTAAAAGGTGTTTTTAAAAGAATAATAACAACATTCAATAAGGAACGTCCTGAAATCCCTGGTTGCAAAGAACGATTAAATTTTACTTTTATAAAATATGTTGCTACATATAATAGAAAAAAACGTCCTTTGCTTTTAGAAAATTTAAAAGATATTTCTCCTGATAAAATATTAATATTTAAAAATCAAAAAGCTTTAAATAAATGGTTAATTGATTTTACACATAACAAAAATATTTTAAATAACATTAAAAACTAAAATTTTGTAATAAATCTTTTTTATTAGAATATAATATATTATATGACCCTACAACACTAAATTCTTTAATAATTTAATAAAATGTATTGACAAAGTACAGGTTTAGCCTTATAATAATAATTGTTATATCGCGGGGTGGAGCAGTTGGCAGCTCGTTGGGCTCATAACCCAAAGGTCGGTAGTTCGAGTCTACCCTCCGCAACCAATTCGAGAGTTTTTACTTAAAGGGATATCCCTTTAAATGTAATTTTAATACAGAGATTTTACTATAAAAAGTAAGGTCTCTTTTTTGTATTCTATAAACACTTTCATACTCTATAGATTTGCCCTTCAGCAAAATTTAAAGATTTGGAGGTGCATAATATGAGTAAAAAAGAACAACCAAATTATTATGCAATAATACCTGCAACAGTTAGGTATGACACTAATCTAAAATATACAGAAAAATTATTATATGGAGAAATTACAGCATTATCCAATAAAAATGGTTATTGTTATGCTCAAAATAAATACTTTGCAGATTTATATAATGTAACAGCCGTCTCAGTTAGCAGATGGATTTCACATTTGCAACAGCTTGGATATATAAAAACAGAAGTTATAAGAAATGAAAATAAAGAAATAGTATCAAGAAATATTTACATTGTAGATATCCCCTATTATCAAAAAAATCAATACCCCTATATACAAAAAAGTATAGAGGGTATTAACAAAAATGTTAAAGATAATAATATAAAATATAATATAGATGATTTATTTCATTTAATTATAAATAATAGCAACGAAATTCCAGAAGAATTTTTAGCAATAATTGATAGGTTAGAATTTAATTATAAACCTTATATGCTTCAATATATGAAAGAAGATAAAATTAATATGGTAAAAAATGTTATATATGTTTTATATGATTTGTATAATAGTAATTTTCAATTTTTATTGCAAAATGTAAGTAGAGAATATTTAATAAATTTATATTTTTTAGCAGTGGATAATAAACCAGATACCTTATTAAATTATTACAAAAAATCTATCATAAATAGTAGTACAAACTATAAAAAAATATAAGTTTTACAGTAACAAAAAGTATGGCAAAATTAGCTTTTTTTCAAGAAGAAATTTGGCATATTTTAGAGTACAATGAAATGCATATATTTCAAGTGTTTTATAATTTTTATTACATGTTTTTTGAAGTGGAGGTAGGTTGCAATATCGGAAGATATGGCATACCTACCAAAAGGACAATTTATTGATAAACTTTTAGTTCGTATTGGAGGTGATGATAATTTTGAATTATTTTTTGAAAGATAAAGAGGAGATTTCTTTAATAAAATTTATTGCAAAATATCAATGTTTAAATGTAAATAGTGCAAAATATTTTTTTAGTAGTAGTAGATATTATAGAAATAGAATTAAAAATCTAATAGATAAAAATTTTTTAAGAAAAATTAAGTGGATACTGGTATTAGGAAAATCAGGAATTCAATATGTAAAACTATTAAATTTTGAGTACAACAAATTGAATAAAAACCAAAAATATAGAGAAAGACTATTAAAATTAAGTAACATAGCTACTTTTTATTATAATTGTAATACAGTTGATTTTATACCATCATTTGCAATAAAAGATAAAACAATACTTACGACAACAGGTAGAAGATTTATAGGAATATTTAATATAAATGGATTTGAATACTTGGCTTATCAAATTTTTAAAGAACATGACAATAGATATATTGAATCTGTAGCCTTTGATATACAAAAAGAAATGAAATATAGCAATATTATTATTTTAGTAAATGATATAAACAGAATAGATTTCAGTTATTTTGCCTTTGGGAAGAATCAAATATTAGTAATTGAAGATAATGATATTAATAGAGAAAAATTAAAATATTTACATAGTATGAGATGGAAAGAATTAATAGATAAGTATTATAGTAATGTTCATTTATCTGAATATAGCTTTTGTGAATATTCAAATAATAAAGATAAATTTATTAATACTTTTTACTTTATAGATACTGAAAAGATTAACAGATTTAGATATTTTATAAATGAGAATTCCACTAAAAGAACATATATTATTTGTGATGCAGAACTGGAAACAAAATTACGAAAAGAACTACCTGATGCTAACTATTGTATGGTGGATTTTGAAAAATATATTGATAAAGAGTGAAGATATTATTGTTGTTAGTTGGAGAGTAATAACTTAGATTACATTATAAGCAGAGTGTTTCGAGATTTAGTGCCACTCGGCTATAATTTGGAAAACATATATCAAATTATAAAGATTTTTAAATTGTGATTTTAATGTTGATTATACATAAAAAAAGTTAAAAATAGAGATGGTAAAATTGAAGAATGCTGGTAATGAAAATTTAAATATTACAATCTTTTTGCTATTATATGGAACTATTTTAAAAAATATTATAAACTTTGAAAGGATATATAAAGTTAATGGACTCATATAAATAGAAAAATAAATGTTAGTTACAGATTTTATTATTACAAGACATAGGAAGGGGAAAATAAATGGAAGAATTAGTGGTAAAGGCTAAGAAAGGAGATAAAGAAGCTTTTACACAAATAGTGTTAATATTAAAAGAAGATTTATACAAGATAGCAAAAACTAGAATTACAAATGAAGCAGATATAGAAGATGCCATTCAAGAAACAATGATTGAAGCATATAAATCTATAAAAAAGATAAAGGATGTAAGTAAAATAAAGCAATGGATAATTAAAATATTGATTAATAAATGCAATAGAATATATAGAAGAAAATACAAAAAGGACATTTCCATAGACGAATATAATTTAGAAAAATATATTATTCTAAATGGATATAAAGATGTAGAAAACGATTTAAGTTTTTACTCTTTATTAAAGAATCTAAATTATAAAGAAAGAATAATATTAACATTATATTACATGGAAGAATATTCAGTAAAGGAAATTAAAGAAATAACTAAAATGAACGAAAACACAATAAATACTTGTTTGCATAGGGCAAGAAAGAAAATAAAAGAAGATATAGGAGGAGAATTTGTTGATGAAAGAGTCAAGTGAGGAAAAAATCAAACAAATTTTAAAAAGCAAAATAAATATTCCAAGTGGGTATGTTGATGCAATTAATACAGCGTTCATTAAAAAGGGAAAAAGTAATCATTTTATAAAAATATTAACAACTACTTGTGCAGGAATTATATTAACCAGCGGAATTGTTTTGGCAGGATATAATATCTATCAAAAAATATGGAAAGAACCAGAGATGGTTAAAAATAGCGATATAGAAAAGTCATTAGAAAATAAAGAAATCTCAAAAGAGGATCAGGAGAAGTTAATTACAACTGAAGAGGCAAAGAAAAAATCATTAGAAATATTAAATGCACTTGGATATGAAGAATTAAAAATTGAAGAAGCAGAACTTAAAAATTCAAATAATACAATTTATTTTGATATAAAAATAGTAGGCAATAACAAGTTTAATGTTTTAATTGATGGTAAAAACGGAAAATTAATTGGAATTAATAACTTAAATAATATTTATAATGATATAAGTCAAATATCTGAAATGGAAGCAAAAGAAGATGCTGTATATATAAGTGAAAATTTAAAACTAGATAACGAAAAATATGAATTAAATTATTGTAAAGAAGAAAGCAGTTGTTATGGAGAAAAGCAATATAAAATATGGGTAGCGAGTTTTAATAAAAAGTATGATGAAAGATATAATCCCTATGACAGTATGAAAATTTACTTTTATGAAAGCAATAAAATCATAAAATTAGATTCTGTAATAATCAATAAAGATGAGAATTTTCAAAATAATGAAATAAAAATTAGTGAAGATGATGCAAAAAGCATTTCAATAGAAAAAGAAAAACAATTAAGTCAATTAGAAATTATTGATATAGCCTCTGAATTAGAAATAAGAAAAATGAATACATATATTTTCAAATTAGAAAATAATATTGATGATGCTAATATAGATGAAAGTAACGAAGAAACTACTATATATAAAACAGAAAATATTACGCGAAATGTATGGATAGTGAGAATAAAGCACAATAAGCCGGAAAATATAAATTTTAGCACAAGCCTAGAATATAATAAACAAATGGATAAAAAATATTATATTGATGCAACCACAGGTGAAATAATTGGAGGAGAAGACTTTTTTGAAAAAATGAACAATCCATTGTATAACTAATAAGCCAAGAAGGAGCTGAAATACAACTCCTTCTTTTGGTAGAAAGCTAGAATATGGTTAATTAACTAATATAGTACCAGTATTCAATAAAAGCTCGTCTGTAATATCCAGGCGGATTTGAGATGCTACTTGCATCAAAGAAGATTTGGACTTGTTGACCGTAACTTACTGGGCAAGTAACCTCAAAGTCAACAAGACCACTTCTATTATCATCCTTTGTAATACTAGCATTTCCAATTGCCCCACCATATGCATACCTTATTTGTGCAGTTAATCTAATGGGGCTTACAGCAGCATGAGCATCTTCTCCATAAAAATGCCCTACTATGTGTAAAGTACCTGTTCTTTTGATTGTTTTTACCTGCGTTAAGTTGTTATCTGTCATGTGCATAGAACCAACATAGGTTTTAGTTGAACTTGACCAATCTTCGGCACCAGCTGCAAATGCAGGAACTGCAGATGTTATTATCATTGCACACATAAGTACAAAACTAATAATAAACCGTGTTGCTTTATTTTTTACCTTCATAATAAAATATCCTCCTTAAAATGCATCAGTAGTATTTTTCTAGCTCTCTACCTGTATCTATTCAAAAAGGATAGATATTAATTATATATATAACTAGAACAGAAAAAAGTAAAAAAAGTAAAAAAAAGTAAAAATGTGAAAGATAAAAGTATATAAAAGGACTCTTATATTATAGGGGAAGTGAGAGTATGACAAATGTTCTAGTAGTAGAAGATAATTTTTATCAATCAAAGCAAATTATTAATTATTTATCTCAAAGAAATAAAGAATTAAAATTATATAGTATGGTTTATTCTGGAGAAGAAGCATTAGAAATAATAGAAGAACAAAAAGTTGATATTATTATACTAGATTTAAAATTAAAAGGGATGAACGGAGTAGATGTTATTAAAGAAATTGAATACAAAAAGATAGAAAAATATAGAAGTTCCATAATTGTTGTTTCTGGAGATTATTCTATGATAAGACAAGTTTATAATAGTGATTACATATATAGATGCTTTTTAAAACCTTTTAATTTTAATGAGATTGAAGAAAGTATAGAGAAAATTATCTGTGAAAATAATTATGAAATGGAAACAGATGTAAAATCAAAAATAAACAAAGAATTGAAAAAATTAAAATTTAATTTTACATATAAGGGAACAAAATACTTATCTGAATGTATATATCAAATATATAAATCAAACGAATCGGATGTAGATAATTTATCTAAAGAGTTTTATCCTATTGTGGCAGAAAAATATAATAAATCGGTTAATACTATTTATGGAAATATAAAGCAGGCAATTAATGCAATGTTTTTTGATTGCGAAGAGAGAATATTAAAAGAATATTTTAAATATAGTTTTGTCGTTAAGCCAAAGCCAAAAGAAATTGTTTATATAATATTAAATAAATTATATGGATAAATTTACTTTTTTTTACTTTTTCCGTGCCGTTATGGCAAAATATTTTATAATGTATAATGTATACTGCATATGAATTACATAGTGCAACATATGATATTAAAATGGCAAGTGTCATTTTAATATAACAAGTATGTGAGAGATATTTTTTTCATAATGGAGGTATAGAAGATGACAAGATTTAAAGCAACATTTCTATCACTTTTTCTAGCATTAGGTATGATACTAGGAACAACTACAGCTTATGCTGCTGAAACACGGTCAGGAACAGAAGTTTGGCATTTAGGAGAGGCAACAGTTGGCTCTTTTGTAGTTGAAAATGATAATCTTACACCTGTGAAGACAATAGGAGATGATGGAAAGTTATTTATTTGGACGCAATTTTCACGTGCAGATAGTTCATCGTATCCACCTATTGTTGTAACAGTAGAATTAAGAGATTATGATACAGGAGCAGTTCTTGACAGAGTTCAATACAAAGAAGGCGAAACAATAGATCGCGTTTTATATTATCCTAATGCTAAAAAAGGACAAAGAATCCAAGTGTATTGGGATATTAGCAGTCAGTATAATCCACCTGGACCATACAGAAAAGCAAATATAACATATGGTTATATACTTTATCAAGATGAAGTTCCACCTGAAGGACCAGGAACTGACTAAAAATACTCTTTGAAAAAATCAAAAATTAAGTAACTATAAATTTTCAATGCTCTCACATACTGGGGACTAACTTGTTTAGTCCCCATCATTAAATAAAGTAGAAAAATGCTTTACTTTTCTTGATGTTTAATATATATTGGTTAATATAATAAAGAATACTGAACAAATGTTAATTTTTTTGGAGGAGGAAAACTGATGATAAAATTAAGAATAAAAATTATAGGAATTATATTAATAATGATTTGTACTTTACATAGCATAGTTTTAGCTTCATCATCTACTACTAGTTTAAAAAATGAGCAAGCTGAAAATAACAAAAAAATAAATGAAGCACAATCAGAATTAAAAGACATTCAAGTAGAAAAATCAGATACAATAAAACAAGTAGATGAGTTAACCTCACAAATAACAGAATATCAAAAACAAATTAGCGAAATAGATAGTAAAATCGAAGAATTAGATAATAAAATACAAACTTCACAAAAAGAAATAGAAGAGGCACAAAAGAATTATGAAAAAAAAGAAGAATTATTAAAAGCAAGATTAGTTGCTGTTTATGAATCGGGTGAAACTTCTTATTTGGATGTTTTATTAGGCTCAGAAAGTTTAATTGATTTAATTTCAAACTATTATTTAGTATCTGAAATTGTGATAAGTGATGAAGAATTATTGGAAGAAATACAAAAACAAAAAGAAAATATAGAAAATTCTAAACATGATTTGGAAGTAAGCCAAGAAGAAATGAACACATCAAAAGAACAAAAACAAAATGTATCTGAAGAATTACAAAAGTCAAAAACAGAAAAAAATACATATGTTGCAAAATTATCAAATGATGAGAAAGAAATACAAGAACAAATAGAAGATTTAAACCAAGCTAATAAGTCAATAGATGATAAAATAACCGCAATTATAGCATCTAGCAATAATACTAGCAGTAACAATAACTCTAACAATGGAAATATTAATGTAAATGTAAATGGATCATCCTCAGCAGGATTTATAAAACCAGTTAATAGTTATGTCACAACTGGAATGTATTATTCAAGTGGGCAATATCATGGTGCGGTAGATTATGGAGCAGCAGGAATAAATGGATTACCTGTATATGCTGTTGGAGATGGAGAAGTAATCCTAGCAGAAGCATTAACTACAAGTTATGGAAATTATATTATTATAAAACATGATAATGGACTATTTACTTTATATGCACATGGACAAGCAGGCTCAATTGCAGTTTCAAAAGGGCAAAGAGTTTCAAAGGGACAACAAATTATGAGAGTAGGAAATACAGGAAACTCGACGGGACCACATTTGCATTTTGAAGTAAGACAATATCCAGGATTATATAATAACAGAGTAGCCCCTTTAGATTATATACCTAGATAGAGAATAATAGTATTGATATTTCAAGACGAAATAACTTAGAAATCAGAACAAATGCTTATATGATAATCCTAATAATTTAATTATAATAGAATACATCTCTATGACCAGACAGAGATGTGTTTTTTTTGTTGTCTAATCTTCTTATTGTAACAACTAGAGCTACAAATAAGGCAATAGCGACAACAGTTACCATTGCAAGTTTACCAATTAGTATGTAAATAAAAAGTACATAAACTTGTTCAAATAACATATACATCTCCCCGTTCATAAAGAAAGCGACACTCCACACACTGTTTTACTCATTTTCTTTTATTATTAGACTTATTTGTTCGTTGTAAATCAAGCAAACAAGTCTATTTTTTTAAATAAAAATGAATACAAAAAATTAATAATAAAAATTTTTTGCCATACTAAAATTGCTTAAAAATGCCTAAATATCAATAAAAATTTTTTTTTAGGCGTGCTTATTGAAATTTACAAAAAAAGGTTATAAAATTATATACGAGAAAGGAAGTGATTGGAAAAAAGATTAATAAAAATATAATATAGTGTTTCAAAAAAATTTGCCCTTCCATAAGGCAGTTTATAGTAAATGTGCCTAATCTATATATGGAAGTGATATAAATGAATGAAAATTTTAATGAAAAAATTGGTTTAAATGTTAGTGAAGCAGCTAACATGCTCGGCATTAGTAAAAACTTAATGAGTGAATTAATAAAGTACCCTGATTTTCCTTGCATTAAGTTCAAAAGAAGAATTGTCATTAACAAAAAGAAATTACAGGAATGGTTTGATAAAAATTCTGGAAGATTTTTTGTATAACATTGCTTTCCTCTATATTTTGCCCTATAATAGAGAATATTAAATATTGTGCTTTTACTTTTAATGTTCTCTATCTTGAATGGAGGCAAAGTTATGGTAAAAACATCGCAAAACCAATCCGTAAAGAAAAAAAGAAACACCAGAGGAATGGGCTCTATTAGACCCAAAAATGGTGGATATGAAGGAAGAATAACAATAAAAGCAAATGGCAAATCAAAACAAATATCTTTATTTAACAAAGATAAGAGAATTCTAGTGCAAGAAATGATAAAAGCAAAACAAGAAGCAAATGACAATGAATATGTAGAAAAAGACAAAATAACTTTAGAAGAGTGGCTAAAGAAATGGATTCGTATTCATAAAAAACCATTTGTTAAGCCTAGAACTCTACAAGGGTACATTGAAAAAATCAAAACAAACATTATTCCCTATTTAGGTAACTATCCTATGCAATCGCTAGATAGATTAATTCTTCAAGAATATTTTTCAGATTTAACAACGGGAAATGAAAAAAATGGCATCAAAAAATACTCTCCTAAAACAATTAAGGAAATAAAAAGTATTCTAAATATGGCTTTTACAGATGCTGAAATTGATAAAATAATAAAATTTAATCCTATTCCAACAATTCGTACACCGAAAGTGCAAAGACAGAAGAAGAAACCTATTATATCACCAGCAGAGCAACAACAACTAATAGAAATATTATTGTCTGAAACAAATGGACTATGCTATATTTTTATAATGAATACAGGTGTTAGACCAGGAGAAAATGGTGGGATGAAATGGAAACATTACAGCTATGAAAATGCTAATGTAAAAGTAAGAGATAATTATGGAAAAGTAACCTATTATGATGATAATTTTGAAAAAATCGAATCTACTTATGAAGAAAAAGACTTGAAAACACCATCTAGTTATAGAAACATACCATTGCAAAATTGGTTAAATAATTTAATGCATACATATATGCTATATGTTATGAAACAAAAAGGATATACCAATAAAAAACAGCTAGATGATGAGTATATTTTTATGAATAGTTTAGGACATGCTTTAAGTAGTGATTATTTATGGGATACACTTGATAAGATTTTAAAAAGACATAATTTTAAACATTTAAGTGTTTATCAATTAAGGCATTTATTTGCGACAAGATGCATTGATGTAAACATACCTGTAAATCAAATCAAACAATATTTAGGTCATGCTTTAGCGAGTACAACAATGGACTATTATGTTGAATATGATGAAGATACGAATAAAGCTGAAATTGAAAAATTAGAACCCATCAATAATATGCAAATAGTACCTAAAATTTTAAAGGGAATGTAATATAGTGTCTGTCCTTAAAAATACAGTTTAAGGGACATGAAAGGGACATTGATAAATTTATATAAAAAATCGAAATATTAAATACTTTCGAAATGGTTGCAAGAGTAAGAATATATAAAAATTTTAAAAGATAAAAATTGGAAGAAATGGTCGGGCTCATAACCCAAAGGTCGGTAGTTCGAGTCTACCCCCCGCAACCAATTATATCAAGCATTTGCTAGCAATAGCAAATGTTTTTTTTTTATAATCCTATTGTTAATTAACATAAAACATGATATAATATATGCCATGGAAAATATATGGAGGAAAATATATGAAAAAACTAAATAAAATAACTTTAAAAGAACTTTTAGACTCTACGGACTTATTAATGCATTTATCTGATATATTATATTTTTGTGATGATGTTGAAACAATTAATGAATTCGTTAATTCTACTAGAAAAAATTCTGACTTAAACTATAAAGAAATTAAAGATTTTTTAATTAAACACGAAAACAAAATAAATAAACAAAAATTATTATTATTAATTGTAAAAAATTATTCTGATAATATACAATTAATAGATTCTATATTAAAAGATAATACCTATAAATCAAAAAGTAATAATTCTGAAACTCTGGAATTAATAATACAGAAACAAAAGCAAGAACAAAATCTAAATATAGCCAAAAAAATAGGTAAAGGTATGGATGAATCTTTTGCATTCTATTTCTATAATACAGATACCAATAGATATGACATAAATATAATTGATTCAAAAGAATTAATTGATGGTATTAAAATAAACAGTTCCGCTAATCTAAAAAGATTCAAAGAAATAAACCAAGATTTCATGGAATCTGATAAAACCGAAACTGTAGGAATTGAATATCTATTACAATCAATCGTACTAACAGATTTTAATAATATATTTCCTAATGAACAAATTGGAGATAATATGAGAACTTTACTTTTGGAAAACCAAATCCTAAAAAACAATGTTAAAACCAGAAAAGAAATAGAAAATTTAAAAAACCAAAATTATGATGAATATGAAAATTTAATAGAAAACAATAAATTTCATGATATATTATCAGATATGAAAAATTTACTAGAAAAATATATAAAATATGTAGATATTGACAAGCTTCTTGCAATTAGTGCATATAGATTTGAGGAAAGTCTAGAAAATGAATTCATATCTATAGAAAATGCACCTGCTATAAAAGAAATTTTAAATACAATTATAAAACATACCAAAAATAATAAAACATTAACTTTATCTCTACAAGATAGAAAAAATTCTTATGATCTTAAAGACATAGAATATTCATTAACTGATATAATTAACTGTATAAATAGATTTACAGACGACTCATATATAAAGAAATCACAAATAGAAGAATATAAAAATAAAATAAATTCAGAAGAACTTACTTTATTTGATTTAGATCCTCAATATGTAAAGATTTGTTTTTCACCTTCTGAATTAGAAAATATAGCTAAATTAAATAGTCAAAACTTACAATATGTATCTACAATATTACAATGGAATAAAGATAAAATATTAAATAATATTAAATTTCAAAAAAATTGCCCTGTTGAGTTATTGAAAGATTTTATGACTAAAAAAATTATTTATCCAAATGATATAATATCATTATATAAAGATAATATAATAGATATAGAATATATAAAAAATTTAAAAGAATATTCAAATTTTTCTAATGAAATTTCCGCTTCAGAACTAATTTCTTTATATGATAATTATAATAAAAATAAATCTGAAGAAAATAATTTAATAAACTATACTAGATATTTAGATCTTTATAAAGAAATATTACTAAATGATAATCCTAAAGAAACCGAAAAATATTCACTAAACTTTATGGAGCAAATGATTGAAAATTATGACAAAAGACATATAGATACACATATAACTCAATTAGAAGAATTTTATAAACAAGGATTATTAACATTAAATACTATTATAGAATGGAATGATCCTTCTGTAATAGAAACTTTTTTAACAGACTTATATAAAGAAAATATTATTCAATTAAATGATGTAAAAAAATTCGTAAAAAACGGTAACTTACCTTTCGAATATATAAAACAATTAGTATGGGAAGAAAATATTAATTATGAAGAAAGACTAAAACTCTTAGAAGAAGGTTGGATCCCTGAAGAAGAAATCTTTGAATTATACTCAAAGGCTCTTATTAGAGAGGATGATTTATTAAAATTATCACAAAAATCAATTATAAGTAAACAAAAAACACTTGATATTATAAATAATACTCAATTACAAGATTTAGAAAAATATTCTAATATTGTATTAGTAATAGGTGATAAACTCCAAAAAATAAAAAGAGATGATAGCTTGTATTTTAATGAAGAAAAAAACACTTCAAGCAAAAGCTCTAAACCTAAATTAATGATTGACCCAAATGAAAGAGAGTCCCTTTTTAGTTTGTTAAAAGCTGGTAAACCAAATAAAGTAGAAATATCAGAGACTAGTCCTTTCTATAATTATGAATTTTATATTATCCCTGATGAAAGTGGAAAAGTAAATTTAAATAGTGTTATAATTGCAGAAAGAATTTATGAAGAAAAAGAAGAGCATATAAAAAATCCTAATACAACCATTAAATATGCTACTGATAACGCTACATACTTCTTCAAATATAAAGATTTAATGGTTCTAAGTAATTACTTAAAAAAAGATGATGCAATAAAAGAAACAAAGAATATAATCTTTAAAGCAAATCACACACTTGCAAACGATAAAAGGAATGGACATTGGGCTGCTAGCGTAATTTATGGAGTTGCTAAAACTATGTTATCATCTGACTTAAAGGAATATAGCAAAGATAATCAAAGAAAAATAATAGTTGAAAAACTTAGTAAAGTATATACTTACGATGAATTAGAAAAAATTTTAGATAAAGGATCTTCAATAGATTCCGGAGATTCTATTTGTGAAATTATAGATTATGATGACTCTGACTCTAGATAATTTTTTGTATATTATAACAACTAAAAGATACTTTTAAAAGTATTTTTATTGAATTTTTTGTCGAAATACGATATATTATTTATATTGTTTTAATAGAAAGGAGTCCATGATTTATTTAGTTTATTAAATAATCATATAAAAAAATGAAAATAAAAAAAATATTTATTATATTATTATGTACATTTTTAATTTTAATTCCATTTGGAAATGTTCTATCAGCTGATATTGTAAATCAACCTTCAATTAGTGCAGATGCTTCTATTGTAATTGACAATAAAACTAATAAAATCCTATATAGTAAAAACGAAAATAAAAAAATGTACCCTGCTAGTACTACTAAGATTTTAACAGCAATTCTTGTTATTGAAAATTCAAATTTAGATGATTTAGTAACAGCAAGCTATGATGCTATTATGTCTATTCCAGATGGTTATTCAATAGCTAATATTCAAATTGGTGAACAACTTACAGTTGAACAATTATTAGAACTTTTATTAGTTCACTCTGCTAATGACGCGGCTAACGTATTAGCAGAATTTATTGGAGGTTCAACAGACAGTTTCGTTTCTATGATGAATACTAGAATTAATGAATTAGGATTATCTAATTCTCATTTTACTAATGTTTATGGTATGCATAATGAAAATCATTATACAACTGCTCATGACTTAGCAATAATTATGAAATATTGCCTCAAGAACGATACATTTAGAAAAATCTCTGGTCAAGCTTCTTGTTCTATCCCATCAACTAACAAATATGGCACTAGAACATATAATTCTACAAATGAACTTTTAATTCCAAATAGTTCATCTTATTATAAATATTTAACTACTGGAAAAACAGGATTTACTTCTCAAGCAAAAGAGTGCTTAGTTTCTTCTGCTTATAAAGATGATTTAGAATTAATTGGAGTTGTACTTGGAAGTAATAATCGATTTTCTGATACTCGTGCTATATATGACTTTGCATATTCTAATTATTCTATTAAGATTATTGCAAATGAAGGAGACATTGCAAGTAATATAACCATCTCTAATGCAACAAAAGAAACCGAAAGTCTGAATCTATTATTAGATGAAAGTATTCCTGTACTGATATCTAATTCTCAAGATATTTCTGAAATTTCACCTGAAATAATATTGAATGATAATATTTCAGCTCCAATTGAAGAAGGCTCTATTTTAGGTAAAATAAAATATACAGTAGCAGGAGTTACTTATTCGACTAATATTATCGCTGAACATAATGTTGAAAAATCTAAATTGCCAGTTTATATTTTGTATTTAAGTATTGCTTTTATATTTATTATAATTTGTTTTATTTTAATTTATAAAAAAAATAGTAAAAAAAAGATTTAAGTTAAAATTATAACTTAAATCTCTTTTTTAATTTTTTGCTTATTTTATATAATGTTTTTTTCTCACTATATAACTTACTCCTGCAATTGTAGCTCCTACTCCAACAGATGCTATTATAATCCAAAATGCTACTGAACCTGTATATGGTAATTTAAATGGTAATTTTTCTAAAACTCCTTCATTTTTATTACTATTGCTATTGCTTTCATTTTCTTTCACAATTTCATTTATTTGTCCAGTTACAACATTTGAAATATTAATCTTACTTAAATCTGTTTTATTTCCAGCTGCATCTTCTATATTTTCTGTTATATTATTGATGGTCATTTTGCCAATATCTTTTTCTGATATTGTATATGTATATATTATAGAATTTACATATTCTCCTACAGTATAGTCGCTTTCTAAATTTCCTTCTGCTTTGTTTCTTCCAAATTTAATATTTAATACAGGTACTTCTTCAGCTGCTATATACTCATTTCTGTTTTTCATATTTTCATCTTCAAAAACGACTTTAATTTTAACTTTATCTCCTGCCTTATAATTTTTTCCTTCTTCTGCCATTACATAAATTGCCTTTATAGTTGATTTTGAATAATCAATCACTATTGGCTCATCCATATTTTCTTCATTCATTACTGTCAAATTTGCTTCATTCCCTGATAAATCTCTACATCCACTTACTTGGATTTCAAGATATCCCTCTTTTATTTTGTCATTTATTTCTAAACTAGCTGTATACTCTTTGCCACTACCTTCTACTGTAGCCACTTGTCCTCCCATTGTAACTGTTGGCAATTCTGCTAAATCTTCATTTGAAGTAATATTAACTTTTACAATATCTCCTTTATTTAAATAATAACTATCTTTTTCTATTTCTGGGACTACTGTTATCTCTGGTGCTGTAGTATCTGCTACAACTTCACCAACTAATAAATTTATTCCGTTTGGAACTGTTTCTAAATTGCCTGTTAATTCATCAGACATTTCGTCTTGCTCTGTTACATCATCTCCTACAAATGCTTTAGTATTGCTAGAAATATATTCTTCACTTAGTTCTTTGCTTTCATCTTCTGATTCATCATTAGATAAAACTTCCATTTTTTCATTTTCTATATCTATATTTTCTTCTGTTTCTTCAATAGTAAAATCTTCTTCTTCTTCATTATTAACTGTTAATATAGTATCCATTTTACCAGTATCATCTGTTAAATTTCCATCATTTAGTCCTACTATTTTTAATATTCCATTATCTCCTTCTTGCACTTCATATTCGTATCTAATAGCTGTATTATTGTCTTCAAATCTAATAAATTCTGGATTTTTAACACTTGAATTGTTACCAAATTCTAACTGTAGTTCTGGTACATTTCCTTTTACTTCTTCTGAAAATGCAATCTTTATACTTATTTTTTCCCCTTGTTTATATTCTTGTTGTCCTTCATCTTGATCAATTGTAACTTTTTGAATAGTAGGTATATTTAATGGCTTTACATTTACTTTTATTGTCTCTTTAACATCTTCATTTGTTGGGCTACTTATTTCTATAGTTGCTTTTCCCTCTGAAATAGCAAGTATTTTATATGCTCCTGTCTCTTCATCCTTATACATTCTTGCAATATCTTCATCTGATGATGTAATAATTGGTTCTTCTGTTGCATCTATTTCTCCTTCTATATCTTGACTATTTGCACTTGATTTTAGAAGTTTAGATACTGAATTTGCAATTATATATTCCTCATCTTCTAATGATTCTTTTAGCGTAATATCTTGCTTACTTGTATAAATTTTAGTAATAGACTTCTCTACCTTTACATCACATCCATCACTTATACCATCGATTGTAACAGTTACCTTTGCAGTTCCTTCTTTTACAGGTATAACTTCTACATTTCCATAACTATCCTCTTTTAATTTTACAATATTTTCATCTGAACTTTTCCACTCAGCGTCTTTATTATCTAAATTTGTGTTTACTTTTAAATATGTATATTTATCCGGTAAGTTAGACAAATCATAGTTTATTGTATTTTCACTTAATTCAACATATGCTTTATCTATAATTTCAATATTAAATCTAGCTGTTTTATATTTATTATCTTCACTATTCTCATCTAGCATGCTACAACATATAACTATTTTGCTACCTGTTACAGCATTTTCATTAACTTTAATATTAGCACTTCCATCATTATTTTGAGTAATAGTTACCATATCTGCTTGCCCTTCAGCATACCATCTAATTTTATTTTGAATACTTTCATCTTTAAAATCTTCATAATCGTCATCTTTTAAACTTTTAAACTTTAATGTAAAAACATCATTTTTATACATTCTATTATAATTATTAAAGCTCATTTTCTGAATGCCTGTAGCATCAACTACATTTAATGAACCATCTCTGTTAATATCTCCTCTTTCTTTTTCTTCTTCTGTAAATTGAACCAAGTTTACTATTGCTCTTTGTACCTCAAACGAATCCACCTCTGTAATAAATCCATCTTTGTTAACATCTCCTAAAATATTTTTGTTTACTTTCTTTGCAGTAATTACTTCAAATCCAGTAGTAATATTATTTTTATCTATTATTTTTAATTTTATTTCTCCCACTTTTTCTTCTTCATTATTTTCATTTAGGTATGTTACTTTTATTACCACACTACCGTTTAAAGCTGATAGTTCATTTTTTGATTTAATTGAAATTCCATCTTGACTTTTAGTAACATTTACTAATTCTTCTCCTTCAGTAACAGATAATTTTAAATTGTCAATTGAAACTAATTTATTTTTATCGTCATATACCTTAAATGTTTCTGAACTTCCTATTTGTAATGAATTTACTCTTTTATTTATAATAACTTTTAAAGCTGTTAAATCATTAGCGTCAATAGTATCATTTCCATCAACATTAGCATATTTTTTTTGATCATCTGTAAGTTCTTGTAATTTAGATAAATATCTTTGTAATAACAAATAGTCGTATTCATTAATATATCCATCTTGATTTATATCTCCTGCTATAGCCTCATTCTTTACATTCGTCGCACTATCTGTTTTGGCAGATTTTACTAATATATATCCATTTCCTTCCATATACTTTTCTACTAAAGTATTTATATTGTCTGTTTCTGTTCCGCTTTCACTATCCCTACCAGCATTTGAAATTGTTACAGTATCTCCACTTATACTTAAAAGAACTAACCAATGACCTATTGTAGTATATTTAGAATCAGGCCCTGGACTAACTCCAACAAGCACAGGCATACCTTTTTCTAAATTATTCCTTATATTTTTAATAGTAGTTTCTGTTGAAGTATTATATTTTAGTTCAACTGTTACTCCAAAATTTTCAAAAGCTGTTTTTAATGATGAAGGGGACGTTCCCTCTTTTATACTATTAGCTACATCTCCTGGATTTTTATCTATTCCTAATCCACTAAGTACAATTGCAACAGATGTTGGTCCACACCCATACTGATGTATTGTACCTCCCCAATATGATTTTTCAGCATATGAACCTCTAAACTGCTTATAATTTTTATAATTCTTATCTCCAACTTTTGTTAACCAAGTATATCCATCTCCTGTTTCTGAATAAGTTGAAATATCTACAGCACTTGCGAAATATAACTTATTTGCTTCACTATTTCCGTAATATAAATAAATTCCATTTGAAGATTTATTACTTTCATCTATAATAATGTCATCTCCCAAGTTTCCTGACAAATTTTTATAATTCTTTATCTCTATTGGTATACATTTATCTACATAACCAAATGCATTAGCTGTTTGTAGTATATAATTTGAATCTAAATATGCATAATAATGATATATTTCACTTTTATCTTTTTTATTTTTATTTTTTAATCTAGCAAAAGTCGTTTTGTGTCCACATACATATATTTCTGGATTATTTCCAAGTTTCTCTTCTGTTGTTAAATCTATTACTATTTTTTGATTTTGGTATATTGTCATTTTTTGTTTATCAGATGACAATTTTCCTCCTGTTATATTTATTTCACTTATTTCAGGATAACTACTATCGAAATAAACTTTATTTTTTATAGTATAACTTGTAGCATTTCCCCATTTATCTGATAGTCCATATATTTCTATTACATAATCTCCATATAAAGTCCCTGTTCCAAATTTATCTGTTATTGGAATTTCTATAGAGAAATTGGTTTTATTTCCTACATTTATTGTACCAGTTTTTAAATCTGTTCCATTAATTTTTATTCCACTATATTTTGAAACTTCTTCATGTGCTTTAAGATTTAATATCAATTTGTCTCCTACTTTTACTGCACATTTATCTTTATCATAAATCTTGCCATCTTTCTTTATTTGTAAACTTTGTATTTTAGGTGGCGTTGTATCTGTTTTAATTTTTTTCTTTGATATTCTAATATTGCCTGCTAAATCCTCAACTTCGATATTATATGTTCCAGATTTTGTAACTTCATATGTTACAGGATATGCACAATAGTAATTTTTATTATTACATTTATAAATATCACTTCCATTTACTGATATCCTTTTTATAGCCACATTATCTTTAGCACATATCATTAAGTACTTTATGTTTTTTCCTAATTCACTTTTGCAACTAGCAGTAATCGTTGGACGATTTGTATCAATTCCTTTAACCTCTTGAGAAAAAGCAATAGTATTTAGTCCTGGATATATTACTTTTATATTATAAGTTCCATTTTTTGTTACTAAATATTTTACTGTATTATACCCTACATATTTTCCATTTACATAAATTTTAGCATTGTTGCAATCAACATTTAAACCATTACTTGGCCAAATATTTATATATTTCTTTTTTGCCCAACCATTAGTAACACTCGAATTATATCTTAAAGACATTTGATAATAATTGTTGCTATTATTATTGTTGTTGTTATTATTGTTGTTATTATTATTTGGATTAGTACTTGCTTTGGTTCCTGACCAATTAAACATTACATATGATCCTTTAAATGGTGAACTTGACGTACCTGGTATTCGAACCATTGCTTTTTCTTTTTCTTTTCCTTTACTTTTAACTGTAACTTTTTTTCCAGATATCTTGACAATATTCTCCTTATAATAAGTAGGTGCTACTATATTACCATATGATTTCACAAAGATATCTGGCAATGTACTATTTCCTGTATTTCCACTTTTTATTGTTCCTAAATATTTAGTTATTATTTGGTGTTGTAAATTATATCTAGCATCATGTACAATACCATCATTTATGCTTTCAATATTATTTTTACTTAAATCTATATATGTAATATTTTTTAAAGCTTTCCTTCCAGAAGAGGTCATAAACCCACTTGTTCCAGATATTTTACAATTAGAAAAATTTAATCTTCTTAAATTCGGCCATTTTGAAAAATCAGGTAATGTAGTTATTCCTCCTATATTTAATCCTGAAAAATTAAACTCTGTTTCTTTTTTACATGTAGCTGAACTAAAATATCTACTTGGTACTTCAATATAATATCCTCCTGATATTTTATGTAATGCCTTTCTATTATTTCTTTCTAATGATGCCTCTACTGGATTCATATTTTTTTGTTCATCCCACGTTAACCATATTTCATCGGATATCTTATTAATAATATATTTTAATATTACATCACTAGAGCTAGTTATTCTAACAGAACTATATTTAGCCAATTTTTTCTCAATTGGATTAATTGCTATTTGAGTAATACTAGTTTTATCTTCTTCATACTTAGCATCTTTTATCTTATTTGTTATACATACTAGTCCAATTATTACTTCTGCCACCAAAATAATAAATAAAAAATTTAATACTTTTAAAAATTTCATAATTTTCATAATAATATCCCCTTTAATGTTATTAATCACTAATTTAAATTTACTACATTATTATTTTAGTTTCAATAGTAGCTATTTCTTAGTTCAAGAATGTTACAATGCATTACTAGAAAACTACTTGCGGATATTTAAAATATAAACACCACATTCTTTAATATTTTATTTTTATTACAATTTGATTACATGCCATTTTATTTACTATTTTATACTGTAATTAGTTCCTTTATCTTATTAAATTTATTTTCTCCAATGCCATTTACCTGTTTTATATCTTCTATTAATTTAAACTTTCCTTTCTTCTTTCTGTATTCTATTATTTTTAAAGCTGTTGATTCTCCAATTCCAGGTAAAGTTTCTAAATCCGTTTTAGTAGCTGTATTTATATTTATCTTTAACTTTTTATTATTATTACTTTTTATCTCATTACTTTGTTCTACTGTTCCAGAATCTATATTACTTTCTACAATTATAGTTGACTCTTTTTCTTCTTTACTTGGTATATGAATTTTCATCCCATCTTCTATTATATATGCTAAATTTATATTTGTAATATCTGCTTCATCTTTTAATCCCCCAGCTTTATCTATAGCATCTATAATTCTGGAATTATTTTTCAATTCTACAATTCCCTCTTTATTTACGGCTCCGCTAACATGAACAATTGTATTTTCGTTTTTTTCTAGTTGTTGTTCATTAGAATTATTTTCAATTTGATCATTTGTTTTAATCTCTTCTTTTATTTCTAAATTTTGTTCTTGATTGTTTAACCACTCTTCTTTTCTATCAAAAATAAAATAGTAACTAATTATTGCAACAATTGCTACAATTACTATTAATAGAATTTTATTTTTTTTATTGAAATCATTTATTCTTATATGTATCTCTCCTTCCTCAGAATAATTTAGCAAACCATATAATTTATATTAATCTTATATTTTTTCTTTGGTTTTTTTATATAATCACCACATTATGTGCTTTATAACTAATATTTATTAATTTGAATTTTAGTAAGAATTTTACTTGAAATAAATTTGATTGAATTAAATTTATTATAGAAAAGATAAGTATTTCAAATTGTTATCTTATCTTTTCTATAATAGTATATTGATTGTTAATAATCTTTTCCTATAATAATCGTTACATCTACTTTGCTTGAACTTGATTGACTATTTTGTATAACCCCTGTACCTAATACTTCTTTCATGTTTTGTAATAAAGTATTGCTTACATCTTTTTTATCTATAATAGTTGTTTTAGAAGTTGAATTAGTAGTTCCAGTTCTAGTAACTTTATAACCTGCTCCTTCTAGTTCACTTACTGCCTTTTGTAGTTTTTTACTATTTCCGCTTCCATTTAATATTTCTATTTTAATATCACTTTTTTTATTTGATGTTACTGTATTATTAATAGTACTATTCGTTGAAGTATTTGAAGTCACATTATTTGTTGTAGTTTCTGCATTTTCAGTTAACTCTTCTGTATTATCTCTATCATAAAATAATTCCTGTATTAATGCTTGTGTTGCTTTTTTATCATGTATAAATACCCATTTTCCAGATGTATTTTTATTAGTATTGATTCCTGGTAAACTAGCTGTTAATAAATCATCTGTATTAAACTCTACTGCATATGGGACATAATCTTTTGCAACTTCAAAGTCTATATTAGTTATTACATATTCTTTTGCAACTTCTAAAATTTCTCCAATTTTAAATATATTTTCTGGTTTTGCTGTTTGTTTTATAACTTGCATAATAAATTCTCTTTGTGTTCTCATTCTTCCTGTGTCATTGTCACCATATTCCTCTGGATATGAAGTACCATCATTATTATGTCTAAACCTTACTAACTGTTCTGCTTTGTCTCCATCTAATTTTTGTTCTCCTGCTTTTAAATGAATGTGTAAATTCTGTGATGTATCATCATAATTCATATCAATTGGAACATCAAATGTAATACCTCCAATTACATCTACTAATTTAATTAAAGCTTCTGTTTTTACTACTACATAATATTTAATATCTAAACCTGTTATTTCATTTACTGCTTCTAAAGTTTCATCTGGTCTATGTTTTCTACTATACAATGCATTTATTTTTTCATAAGCTGTTGCTTTAGCTGGGGTTTTTCCAGTATATGTATCCCTTGGAATAGATAATAATGTAGCTTTTTGAGTATTTGGATTATAAGAAGCAACCATAATAGTATCAGTTAAATCTACATTTTCTTGATCTGTACTAATACCTAATATTAAGCATTTAAATTCCCCTAAATTTTTCTTGGTATTTTCATCATGTCCTACCACTGTTGCTAACATTCCAGACATTCCGCCTCCATTTTTATAAACTTTATATGCAAATACACTTCCTGCTATTAATATAATAAATAACATTATAAGCAAAACTTTTTTCCATACTTTTTTCTTATTTGTTGTTCCTTTTTTTCCTCTTTTGTTAGAATTACTTTTTTTCAAAATTGCTCACTCCTAAAATTTTATGTTATAAGTATAACAAACTTATATATAAAACGCAATAATTTTACAAAAAATTCACAATAAATAAACACAGTATAATTTACATTCTTATAATCTTTACTGAATTTACTTTTTAATAGTAACATAAACTCCAACATTAACAAAAAAAGATTGAGTCGTAACTAATACCCCAATCTCTTATTTTATAGTATTTTTTAGAAAATATTATGTTTTAAAAAACACATTTAATATATTATAAGTACTCATTGTCTTTGCTAAATACGATTCTTGCATAGCATTATCAAGTGCTCCATTTGGATTAAGTATTACTACTAATTGTATTACCATTAAAATCACATAAGTAATAATAATTCCTCTTAATAATCCGTACAAAACTCCTCCTATTTCATTAAACTGTTTTATAATTGGAAATTTTGCTACTTGATTAGCTAACGAATTAACTAGTAATAAACAAATTTTAATTATTATAAATAACACTATTAATGTTATTCCATATATAATATTTATCGATAAACTTTTAGATGTATCTGGTAAAAGTCCATTTTTTGCACTTTCTATAAGTTTACTTGAACTATCTTTACTATCATCATTTTTCATAAACTCTTCTATTTTGGTTTGTATCATTTGTTGTAACTTTTCATCTACTGTAGTATTATTAATTATTATATTACCAATTGGTTTATATAATAATAATGTTACAACCATTGCAATTATAAATGCTAATATATTTATTGCCAATGAAATTAATCCCTTTTTATAGCCAAAAAACGCTGAAGCTAATATAAATAATATAATTATTATATCAATTACAATTCCCATAATTTATCCCCTTTTATAAGTTTATAATTTCAATTTTATCTCTATAGATAATTCCGGCTATACTATCTGAAACAACAATATTAGTAATTTCTTGATTTGCCACATATCTCTTTACAAGCCATCCATCTGTACTAATGAACTCTACTTCTGTTCCTAAATTAATTGCTATAATATTTCCATATGTATATAATTCTTTAGTAACAGAACTTGCTGTATATTGCTTTATTTCATGATTTTCAATATTCACTATATTTACTAAAGAATCTGCTGTAAATAATCCCGAAGATTTTTCTTCAATTGAACATGCTCTATTTACTAAATTTACTGATTGAAATATTACTTTTTTATTTTGATTATCTATTAGTGTTATATCTTCTCCGTTCTCTATTTGATGTATAGAGTCTGTATACATACAAACTAGCTTATTTTTATTTTGATATTTTATATTAGTTATTAGCTTATTTTCTTCTCCCTTATATGTATTTTCTAATGAATTAGTAGGATCAGTACTTGCCTTATCTATTGATATAACTTTTATACTAGATTGTATCATAGTACCTGATGTGTCAACTTCTGCAATTGCTAAATACTTATTATCATTTGAGATGCTAACATCTACTGCTCTTGTTGATGATAGATATGTATTAAACAATTCTTTTCCTTGAGGATTATATGTTTTTATAACTGTTTTATAACTTGTATCTACTATTACTACTGCTACATATCCATTTTTATTAACATGTACTTGTGAAATGTTTCCTTCCACTTCCGCTTCCCAAGCTATGTCTTTATCTGAAATTAAATAGACTTTTTTCCCTTTGTTTTCTGCTATTGCTAAAAATCTATTTGCTGAACCCCAAATAGGATTTGAAATTTGTAAATCAAGTGTCTTTTCCTGACTTCCTGTACTATTATAAATTGAAAATTTAGTTTTATTTAAAATACCTATATATTTATTAAAAGCATAAATATTAGAATCTTGATTCTCTTTTAAATCTATTGTTGCTACTTTATCTTGTAATACTTCTTTTCTAAATATATTTTTATCAATCCATTCTCTTGCCTTGTCATTAGTACTATATAGCCCAATTGTTATAATTGCTATTACAATAAATACTATAATTATCGTTAAAATAACTATTTTTTTCTTATTAACTTTCTTTTCCTTATTAGTTGCGTCTATCCAAATATCTTTCATTTTATATTTTCTCCTTGGTTTTTATTAGTTAAGTTATATCAGTTTTTCATGTTTTTTTCAAGGTTTTTACGAATTTTTTAAGTTTCAAAAGTTACAGTTCAGTAAGAGATGATTATGATGTCCAATCTTTGCCTCCAACTATAACACTTAAATTTTATTTAATGTCTTTTCATTTCATTCAAAAAGAAAATCTAATACAA
>ERZ779932.6-NODE-6-length-137692-cov-9.377181_pt1 | contig 137692 bp, 133 predicted proteins | sample MGYA00511064_ERZ779932 | MGnify/ENA primary metagenome ERZ779932 (study PRJEB29588, sample SAMEA1966821) | human gut metagenome | biome: human gut; feature: human-associated habitat; material: faeces | place: Denmark | collected 2008/2010 ...
TCATTAGCACTGCTAATAAAATATATTAGCACAATTTCGCTGTCAATTAGGAATACCAAGCCTTGTGGAGAATTGAAAGAGTAAAAAGATTGTAAAATCCATTTTACAAATATCATTAACTATATATTGTTGTTAAATACAATTAACAAAACTGTTGACTTTTACTTCTTTGTTAATTATATTTAACAATATAAGGAGAACTAATATGCAAAATGGATCGGAAATAATAATAGGAAGACCACAATATTTAGAACAATTAAAAAAGTGGAAAAATCAACCTGATTTGATTAAAATCATAACAGGAGTTAGGCGTTGTGGTAAGTCTAAACTTTTTTACTTATATCAATTAGATTTGCTCACCCATAAAGAAGCGGATTATAGTCAAATTATCAATATAAACCTAGAAGACCGTTTGATAACAAGAGAAATAGGGTTAACACTTGATACTAATAATCGTTTGAGCGGAACAGATGCGTTGTTGGATTATATTGTTAAAAAGCTTAATCCTAAAAAAATGAATTATGTTTTTCTAGATGAAATACAATTGCTAGATGATTGGCAAGTTGTAGCAAACACATTGAGACTGAGAGATAATATAGATGTTTATTTGACAGGTTCAAATGCGTATATGTTTTCTAGTGATTTAGCCAATCAATTGGGGGGAAGATATATAGAAATCAAAATGCAACCTCTATCTTTTAGAGAATATTTTGATGCATATCCAATGTTCGCTCAACATTATGTGAGAACTAGAAAAGATATTGAAAGTTTGCATCACCCTGTATATTTGTATTCCCATTATATAAAAGAAGGTGGTTTTCCTCAAACATTAAGCCTTGTGTATGATAAGCAGCTAATAAATGATTATTTAATGGATACGGTATATTTAAATACTATTCAAAAAGATGTTGTTCGTCGTTTTGGTATTGCAGATGGAAATAAGTTAGAAGGTGTTGTTCGCTATCTATTTGACAATATTGGTAACGAGACATCTATTCGAGGAATAGAACGCGGTCTAAAATCTACGGGTTTTAGTGTTTCCGTTCCAACTATTAGTCAGTATATTCAAGGTTTAGAAGATAGTTATTTGCTTTATAAATGTGAACCGTTTGACATTAAAGGTAAGCAACTTTTAGAAACAAATGCCAAATATTATGTCGCCGATATTGGCTTGAGGACAGCATTATTGGGAAAAGAGGGGGCTGATTCAGGTCATATACTTGAAAATGTCGTTTATCTTGAATTAATAAGAAGAGGGTATAAAGTCTCTTTGGGTAAAATTTATTCCAAAGGGCGGTTGGTTGAAGTAGATTTTGTTGCGACAAAAAGTGGCGGTATTGTTGAATATTATCAAGTATCTTTGAGTGTTCAAGATACTCAAACATTAGAGAGAGAATTAGAACCATTGCAAGCAATTGATGATAATTTCCCAAAATTTTTATTAACGATGGACTATGATGAAAGTGATAATAAAGGAATTAAACACATAAATGCGCTTAAGTGGTTATTAGATTTTGATTAAGTTAATTTTAGTTTATTCAAAATTTAGGCCTTTTTTATAGGCAAAAAATCTCTGAAAAACAATGTTTTATCTGAAATTTGACAAGGGAGGATTGATGTGTCAAGCCAATTCATAAAACCATGTTTTGTATAAAATCAATAGCTTATCTAAATATCGTCTGGGGTGTGAACCTCAAATTTCTCAGTTTTTAGATTTTAAAAAAGTTTGCAAAAACAATTTCTTAATTAAAAATTGTCTGAGGAGGCTGGATACGTCAATACAATCCATAAAACCTTGTTTTTTGCAAAATCAATAACTTATCTAAATATCGTCTGGGGTGTAAACCTCAAAGTTATTAGCAGTTTTCATTAGCACTGCTAATAAAATATATTAGCACAATTTCGCTGTCAATTAGGAATATCAAGCCTTGTGGGCGAATTTATTCTGCTAATTACTTTTATATTGGTGTAAAATGTATTTTACAGAAGGCTTGAGTTAACAGTTTATATAGTTGCGAAAATTAACTAGTAATTAGCCAACAAGCTCTTAAGAATTAAAATGTTGTGTCATTATGTTAAAAAGAGACAAGGACTTTGACATTCTTGTCTCATTATGTGTCTGCTTTATGTTGTCTTCGAACTCCAAAGTTATATTCTCTGTAGTTTATTAAATTAAAAATTAGAAAAATATCAATATATAAAAGATTTTATTATTAAAAAATAATATGAATTAAAAAAAATAGTGATTTTATAATAAAAATAGCATCAAGTTTAATAAAAAATAAAAATAATAATTGACAATATTGCAAAATATGTTATGTAGAAAGAATAATAATGGAATTTTTAAGGAGCTTAAAATGAAAAAATTTACTTTTTATGAAGCAGAAAAGTTTTTGAATGAAATTGCAGAAAAGAATGAGTTAGATATAGACGGTTTTGATTTAAGTGAATTTAGTAATGCAAAAGAAGCCTCTCAGACACTGGGTGTTTCGGAATCAACAGCTAATAACTGGCTATCTAGACGAACAGATATTTCTAAGCTCGGAGACCAGGCTATAGCGTATCAATTAATGCTCAATATGGTTAAAGCATATAAACAAACCCCAAAGTCAAACATTCTTGTGAGTGATAATGATGAATACACAATTTATAGAAAAAAAGATGACGGAGACTATGAATTTCTTGCTAAAACCAGTGATATTAAGCTAGCAAGGACTATAAAAGAGATAAATAAGGTTTATAAATCTTTGGCTTTTTGCGAAGAGTTTATTTCTGAAGAACTTAAAACAAGAGAAGATTATTTTTCAGAAGGAGAATTGCAACCATATAATATAGAATTAACAAACTTAAGAGATCTCATTCGTTACATTAGCAAAGGCGTAAATTTATCCCAGTTTATAGATGAACAACGTCAAGAAATAAAAGATGAATTCAATAAAATCTTTTCTCCAATTACAATTTCAACAAATAATGTGAAGTTGAATAAAGATGAGGTAGTTATTGCTCTAAAAAATAAAGCATTAGATGATTTGGTAAATGATAAAAAAGTCTACTATAATATTTTTCCTGTAGGTACATTATTTAGATATAAAACGAATAAATATACTCGCTATGTAAAGAAAATTGCAAATAATAAATACAGACCAGAAAGAGAAGAAGTTAACGGAATTATTACAGCCCAATTTGATACAAGTAATTGGCAAATCTACTCAGGTGCTAGTTCTGCTTTTCAAAATACATGGACATCAATATCAGTTCCGCGAGATACTCAATATTCTATTGATAATGGAAAAAATTGGATTGATACCAGAAAAGCTGAAATGACCGATGAAGAATATGACAAATTCATATTAGAAAGAAAAACAAATATATAAATAAAATAATTGTATGAGAAAGGCTAGATTTTCAAAAAGATGAGTTCTTCTTATCGTAGTGAAAGATTGGCTACATAAAGTTGTGTAATAAAAAATAATATTTTGAAGAATGAGAGCATAATGTCAAAAGATATTCTGAATTATGATAAAATTTTTGAAGATGATAAATTAAATATCAAGCAATTGGTTATTGATTTTGCTCATTTAATTGAACAAGATACTTATGTAGAGAATGAAATATCAAAAGTTTATTCTATATCTGCGGAATTTGGTATCGGAAAGACATTTTTTTGTGAAAAATTACAATCTGTTTTGAAGAAAGATAATATTCAAACGATAAAAATGAATATTTGGGAAATGGATTTTTATGAAAATCCCTTAAAGCCTATATTAGCCAAATTAAATGAGATATATAGTAAGAATGGAAGAAATTTACCTGATAAAATTATTGATTTTACGGTAGATATTTCAAAAAAAATGTTATTAACAGTAGGAGAAGTTGGTGCTAGAGCAGTCTCGCAGACGGTCTTGAATACCGATGTTGTTGATATATGTAAGCAACGATTTTCGTCACATAATTTATATGATGATTTTAAAAATTATGAACTAGCATTGAATGAGCTTAAGCAATCATTGATTTCATGGGCAAAAGATAATGATACCCCCATTGTTGTAATTATTGATGAATTGGATAGATGCAGACCTGATTATGCTGTGAAAACTTTAGAAGTATTAAAGCACTTTTTTGATGTTTCTGGTTTTGTATTTGTTCTTGCCATAGATGAAAAACAATTAGAAAATTCTGTTAAAAATTTATATGGTGCCATTAATTTTGATGGATATAAAAGAAAATTTATAAATAATACTTTTTCCTTACCAATTCCCGATAGAAAAGCTTTTGCTGATTTCTTGTATAATAAATCGGATATTGATAAATTTATAATAAAAATACAAGAAGAAAAAAGAGAGCTAGTCTTTAGGATAAATATATATAATGTATTTTACTGTACTCATTCTTATAGTCAATGGGGAAATGAGGTTGAAAAATCTAAAGCAATGATTTTTAACAAGACACAAACTTCTTCTGAAATTATAAAATATTATTTTGCTGCATATAGCCAGTGTTTCAGATTTTCTTTAAGGCAAATGGAACAAATATTTGATAGACTAATTTTGTTTGTAAAGCAAATAGCTTCAAGTCATGAATTGTTTTCTCCTGATTTAGCTGTCCTGTTAATCTGTTTACATGAACATGATCCAGATGTATATCGATTGTTGCAGAAAGATAAGGATTATAAGTCAAACTCAATAATTCGTAAAATATTTGAAACAGTTATAGACGGTTATGCATATTCTTTATATAAAGAAAAAATTTCAGAACATTTTTCTGTGTTTGATAGAACAATTGCCCCCCAAATACCAAGCTACTCGACATATTCTGCTCAAATAAAATATTATGAAGATTCTTTACCTTCTCAACAAGAAATTTTAGATAATGTAGATAGATTTTTTCAACCTGATTCTGAAGATTGGATTTCTGAACAAAATGCTATTGATAATGGAGGTGTTATAATGCCAGAAATGAAATTTGATGTCGTAAAATTTAGAGAAAGCTATTTTAATAGAATGGATTTTATTTCTCATTTTGACTAATAATAAAATAATATAAATGACAGAAAATTAAAAATATTACATCAAACAAAAGAAGAAGGAGTTAAGCATTTTTTGATTTTTTTTATAAAACATGAAAAAGTTTGATATATTTCCTTTCGTTTTCCTGCGTTTTGAGTGTAGGAATTGTTTTTCGACGATAAATTTATCATAAAATAACCATACACGCATTGGCTGACAAGGAAAACGCACAAATCGCAATTTATATACAACACAGCTTTAAAAATTTTAATAAAAATATTTTTTAGTATTTTAAAGTTAATATTAAATAATTGGGATGATAATTAATCTAAACCGAAGAAGGGAAAGGAATGCTTAAGAATTATTTTCTTTAATTTATTAAATGATTTCATGAATAAAGGTGGTGATGACCAATGCACATTACAGATATAGAAATAAAAAATTTTAGAATATTCGATGAATTAAAAATAACGTTAAATAAAGGAATGAATCTTTTAATTGGAGAGAATAATTCAGGTAAAACTGCATTAATTGACGCGATTAGATACACTTTAGATACAAATTCTGCAGAATGGACTAAAATAAAAACTGAGGATTTCCATAATAATTGTGACAATTTTTCCATATCTATAAAATTTGAAGATGTGGATGATTTTGCTTATAAATTTATAGAACACTTAACTTTTGAAAATGATAAAAGTTGTTTATATATAAATTTATTATGCCAGAAAACAAATATTGAAAGGAATGGTCAAGTATATATTAGGACAGATATAAAATCTGGAAAAAATGCAAAAGGAACTCTTATCGAACGAGAAATAAGAGATTTCCTATCGACAACTTATTTAAAACCTTTGAGAGATGCAGACGCTGAATTAAGTAGTGGTAGAGGTTCTCGTTTGTCTCAAGTATTACTTGGTTGCAAAGAGTTCAAAAATACAGATGATAATAAAAAAAATATAAAACAATTAATCGATAAAATAGTTGAAGCTAATCAATTTGTTACACAAAACGAAAGTATTTCTAATATTAAAGATAATATTACGAATAAGTATATAAAAAATCTGATATTCAAAGATGTAGAGCGTGATACAGTAATAAATATTCTTGATGATAAAAACTTTGATGATATGACTCCATCAGAGCAGCGTAAGTTTTTAAAAGATGTACTGGAAAAGTTAAGTATACACTATGAAGATTCTAAAGGGAAACAAGGACTAGGATTTAATAATATATTATTTATGGCAACGGAATTATTGTTGTTAGAACAAGACAAGATGCAAAATCTTCCAACTTTATTAATAGAAGAACCAGAAGCACACCTCCATCCTCAGTTACAAATGAAGTTGTTAAATTTTCTTAGAGAAATAGGAGAACAATCTACAGGTTCAGTTCAATCAATAATATCAACGCATAGTCCCAATTTAGCGTCTAAAGCCAACTTAGAAAGTATTTTTATAATGAACGGAGGACGAGCTTATTCGTTAAGAAAAAGAGAAACGTGCTTAGAGGATGATGATTATGTTTTTTTAGAAAAATTTTTAGATGTTACCAAAGCAAATTTATTTTTTGCAAAAGGCTTAATCTTTGTAGAAGGTGATGCAGAAGAGATTTTACTACCGACAATAGCTTCAATCTTAGGTAAAAACTTGGAAGACTATGGTGTGTCAATTATAAATGTAAAAAATACAGCTTTTCAAAGATATGCAAAAATTTTTCAAAGGAAAAAAGCAGATAATAAGCAAGATTGGATGAATATTAAAGTTGCATGTCTTAGAGATTTAGATTTATGGCCCCAAGAAGCTGAAAAATACAAAATTAAAACAAGAAAAGAAAACAATAAGAATTATTGGCTTGCAGAAGATGAAGAAGAGAGAAAAAAACAAATAGATGATAAAATAAAGAATTTGAAAAAATATAAAGATATAGATATAGAAGCTCAAAATGTTCGGGTCTTTGTTTCTGATGAGTGGACATTTGAGTACAGCTTAATAAAAGCAGGTCTAAAAAAAGAAGTATTTACGGCGTCCAATCCTGAAATAAAAAAAGAAAATATTGATGAGGCATTGGCAAATATAACAGGCTCAGAAGATGAAATTGCAGCTCAGATTTTTGCTCAAATAAATAAGACAGATTGTGCATATCAATTGGCTGAAATTCTAAAAAATGATTATACTGAAAAATCTGAAGAATTAAAAGGTAAATTACCACAATATATTCTGGATGCATTTAAATATATTATTCCTTCTACTCCATTAAGTTCAGAAAAGATTGATTAATAAAGGATATATTTATGCTAGATATTGAAATTACTGATGATGATATAAATACAATTGAAGAAGAATTATCATTAGAGTTTGATGAAAAACGAAGAGCTGTCTTAAAAGATAACACGAGTATTGATGTGCAAGCTTGTCCTGGAAGTGGAAAAACTACATTACTCGGATGCAAATTATTATTATTGGCTAAAAAATGGAAAGATATAGATCGTGGTGTTTGTGTTCTATCTCATACAAATGTTGCCAAAGATGAGATTTTGAAAGTTTTACAAAAACATCCAGCAGGATATAAATTTACCAAATATCCTCATTTTGTAGGTACAATTCAAGATTTTGTAGATTGTTTTTTAGCTATACCAGAAATTCGCTCTACTCTTGGTGAAATAAGAGTGATTGATAGTGAATTTGCTTTTAACTATATATTTCAGAAACTAAATCGTAATACGAAATCGTATCTAGAGCGTAAAAAAATAACGTTTAATGAAGAAAATTTTAAAATTAAGTCTATAAATGGGATAGATGTAGAATTTTACATACCATCCTTTAAAAAAGAATCTATTTCTAAATCGTACCTTGATATGAAAGAGAAAAGATTAAAAGCATTCAAAAAAGGAATTTTTACATATCGAGATATGTATTTTTTGGGAAAAAATCTTATAGATAAATTTCCTATAGTCCAAAGCTTCTTAACTCAAAGATTTCCTTTTGTGTTTATTGATGAGATGCAAGATACACAACAATTTCAAGATGAGTTGCTATGTTCAATATTTAAAGCGAAATCAATTATGCAGCGGTTTGGAGATCCCGACCAAGCGATATTTTCCAATAGTAACAATATGGAACAACCCAATATAACATATAATTCCAAACAAACCGGAGAGTTTTCTTATGAAATAAATAACTCAAATAGATTTAATAATAGTTGTAAATTTATTGAATTTTTTAAAGTTCGAAAAGATGAAGGAAATCCACTAGCAGCTACTAAATTTCGAATTTCCCAAGAAGAAAAATTTTTATCATATTTAGGAAAAAGCACAGAATTTAAGCATCATATAATTTTATACAATACTCCTTCTTGTCAGGTGCTAGAAAAGTATGGTGAAATAATTTTAGAAGAATACAAACATTTAGATGAAAATTTAATTCACAAAGCCGTGGGTATTGTTGGCAGAGAAAAAGAAGGAGAAGGTAATTTAACAATTAAACATTACTGGAATGATTTTGATAAAAATAAAACAAATCTGAAATTCAAACCAACATATTTTATAGATGTAATTAAATTATGCAAAACTAGCAAAGAAAATTGTTATAATTATTTTATAGATGCATGTATTACACTCTTAAGAAATAATGGGCAAACTATTTCCAAAAATTCTTTTATTGAAAGACTTAAGGAAACAAACAAAAAAGATTCTTTATATCAGTTATTTTATGGTTGTATGGTAAATAATTACCCTAATACCTCAGAATGGGAAGAAATAAAACAAAATTTACTTTCTATATTAGATACCGAAGATAATGATTTTCTTTCTTATGATGAATTCTCACAAACAGATGTAAATAGATATAATGCAGAATTAAACACATACAAATGTTCCAATGGAGCAAAAATAAAGATAGGAACTATCCATAGTGTTAAAGGAGAAACTCACGATTCTACATTAGTTCTTGAAACCAAATATTATAAATATGATTTGAGTTATTTTTTTACTAATCCCAGTAAGTCATCTTACAGTAAACTAAAAAAAGAACTTGATTATGTGGCAGTATCTCGTCCGCGTCATTTATTGTGTCTAGCTATTCAAAAATTGAGATTACAAGAAAAGGTGAAGAGTGAATTACAAGAAACTGGTTGGGTTATAGATGAAATAGACTAGTAATTTTAAATTATCAACTTATCATAAAACAACCATACATGCATTGGCTGATAAGGAAATCACACAAATCGTAATTTATATATAACGCGTCGCAAAAACTTTATGACATCAAAATAGATATAAAACAATTTCCACATGGTAATGTAATTTTAATTGCAATTTAGTAGCTCTACTTATAACATATTTATAGGCTAGGGGATTTTCTCCGAGCTTAGTACCTTTAGTGGTGCGGAGCTGTCGAAAGCTCTATCGTGTACGGTGTTAGGATATAACATCGATAAATTGTCTGCTCGTAATCAGGCAAACAATAAATATATCCCCGAACATAAAATATGGTCGGGGAGCTTTTAGCGTATGTTCAAGGCCTCGGCTGAAAGGCTAAAAGAGTCATTTTACACGATATGATTTTCGAACTCTCCGGCCACCTAATCAAGGTGGTTTTTTTAGTTGTCAATAAATGCAAATGTGGTTTAGGAGAGAGCACATGGAACAAAAAACAAATAACACAAATGATGAAAATTCAGAACAGAATTTTAAACATAAACTTAAAAATTATATCGCAAGAGAAAAGAAACAATTGATTTTTTCAGCCACTGTTCTTCTGTTTATTATAATTTCGATTCCGACAGGAATATTCAAAATTTTATTTTCAGAGTCAGATACATCATCATGTCGAGCTTTGTTAAAAACTATGGATGATATAGAGCAAATAGAATATGTTGATACGAAAGAATGCGGTCGAGGACGGTCTATTTTGCGGTATAATGTAACAGATTCTGAAAATGAAAAAATGGGAGTATATTGTTTAAGCTCTACTTTTCAGACGGTTTCATTACCCAAATTTTATGGGAAAGTAACTTGTAATAACTATGAGCGTTCCTTTAACGAAGCGTCCAATATGGCAGAAGGTAATATAAGTAGTGATAACTATATGAGATTTCTGGCAAACGCAATGGTTGAAGATGACGGATATTTTAAAAGTGATGAACAAATAGCAACAGAAAAAGAAATTATGAAAGAGTTTGAAAAAAATCCGTTACTTTATGTAACTCCAATGATTTTACCATGTCATAACGAATACGTCATTTATTATAAAGATGGATTTTTGGGGAATGATTACATTGGATTTTGGCAACCTCAAACAAAAGAGATAGACAGTTATCCGCTTCAGATTTTATCTTTTTTCTATGGAGTTAGTGCAACAGAAGGAAAATGTCCATCACCGGAACAAATAGCGAAAATTAAAGATTCTAAAAATCATAAGTTAATTCCAGACAATGACACCAAAGAAAAATTATCTGATGCAGAATTATGCATGAAAGCTATATTGAAAGAAGGAGAAGAATTGAAAATGAAACAAGTAAAAAATGATCCAATAAGTTTTGAAACTTGTCCTGACGGAGCAAAATTAGCATACAGCCAAAATGTAAAAGATGAATTTTCCGATGGTTTTTATTGTGCAATTCTTAATGAAAATGGGAAAAGAGTTGCATATGTAGAAGATAGCGGAACGGCAAGAGCTTCGTGCTGTGTCTGGGAATTGACATGCGAATATTATCGTTATGGAATTAAAGACGCATATGGAAGACAAATTCGAAAAGGTTACACAGAACAAGATTTACTATAAAAAATTAGCCCCGATTCTCGTTCGGGGCTTTGTTTAATGTTCCGCAGCGATATAGTGATGATGTCCTGATTTTGATTGGGCGCATTTTCCACCATATGGCTGCAAGCTTTTATGTCCGCAAAATTGACATATATAGCCTTTAGGTTTCATGATGTACTTAGTTAATCTATCTAAAATTTTACGAATTTCTGTGATTTCACTCATGGCAATATCCTTTGTAAAGTAATTGTTGATTTACAAAACAAAATTATTATTTTTAGTCGATTTCCTTACCAGCCAATAAGTGGATTTATATTGCGTGCATCATTTGTTATTATTTTACTGAACATGCGTTGGCTGATAAGGAAATCGCACAAATCGCAATTTATATACCAAACATCTCATTTTTATTGTCATCTTTTCTCTCAAAAACAAAATTGAAAAAATGTTTTCGAGCTTGGCGAAGAAATGGAAGGTAAGTAAGAATATTTAAATAGACATCTAAAATAAAAGTAGAACCTTTATTTTTAGATTGATTTTTAGAAACCATGACCGTATTATTCCTAATAAATTGGCTTGTGTATAGATAGTAGCATATGAATAGTTGTAAAAAATATAATATGTCTTTTACATCGGGAGGACTTTTAGAAAAAGAGTCCTTAACGTTTATTAATGCTTATTTTCAAACGAATAGTTGGGATTTAGCATCTAAAAATATTAAAGAGAAAAATTTATTCCAATATAGAACTCTTGTAGCAACTAATAGAATTTTACAAGAACTTAAATCCAGATTTTCATACCTTAATAAAGATGCGTTAAATTTAATTGCCTCAGGTTTCTCTAATGAAACACAACAAATCTTATGGTTTGCTATCTGTCAAAAACATTCATTTATCTTGGATTTTATGAAAGAAGTTGTTAGAGAAAAATATTTTATGGGGCAATTTGAACTTACAAATTATGATTTTGATGCTTTTTATAACAAAAAAATGCTTCAATATGAATCTTTGGAAAAGATAACGGATAATAGTCGTGCTAAATTAAAGCAAGTCCTTTTCAAAATGTTACGAGAAGTTGGAATCTTAAATAACCAAAATCGTATTCAAGCAGTTATTCCAACAGCTAATGTGGTGAGAGTCATTAATAGCCAATCTCCAGAATATCTATGTATTTTTGTTAGTTAGAGAGGGAATATGGCAAGTATAGTTAATAAATTTAATCATTTGGTGAACATTATATCAAATAAAGATTTTTTAGATTGCAAAATATTATGTAATGATATTCCGATTTTTATTGCAGATTATGATATTACTGAAGAAAAAGAATTTCTTTCTATGCAAGATAATCTTATAAAGACCTTACAAAATAAGAATATAAATGTACTTTCTATCAATTTATATGATTTAGTTATTGAAATATTGCAAAATAATCAAGGAGATTGGGAGTGGTTGACATCTACTGAGAGAAACAAAGAAGAGCTTTTAGATGAATTAAAAGGAATACTAAATGTTGAAAAGTATGTAATTCCAGCAATTGCTAATAAAATGACTGAAAAATCTGATGAATACGATGTTTTATTTTTGAACGGATGTGGAAATATATTTCCATTTTTAAGAACTCATACAATTTTGAATAACTTACATATACATATTGTAAAGCCAATAATTGTATTTTTTCCAGGAGAGAGTGTCTCAAAAGGTTCGCCTTACGCTTCCTTTAAGTTATTTAACCAAATTGATGAAGGAAATGATTATAGAGCAGCAAACATTTTTCAAATAAGAGGGCTATAATAATGAATATTTTAACATCACTTTTTAGAAAAAATATAGAAAGACGTATTGAAGGTGTTGTAAAAGCTGATGATATTGAGTTGGCAAATTTGAGACATGAAGTAGATGAATATGTCTTGACTAATAACATTGAAAGCAAGTTGGAGTATTTACTTGATGCATATGCAAAAAAATATTCAGGTGGTAATGGTGTATGGATTTCCGGCTTCTTTGGCTCAGGTAAATCACACCTTTTGAAAATGATAGCCCTTTTACTAGAGAATAAAGACCTTGGAGAATACAGCGTTGTTGATGCTTTTATTGAAAAATGTTCTCCGGATAATGCCTTACTTAAATCAAGGCTTAAAACTCTTAAAATGCCGGCAAAAAGTATTTTGTTTGACATGGCCAAGAAAGCAAATGTTGATAATAAGAAGGATACAGTCTTAGAAATTTTTATGAATGTGTTTAATGAAGCTTGTGGCTATTATGGCAAATCAAGAGATATTGCTCGATTTGAAAGAGAGTTGGATGAAGATGGTTTGTTTGAAGCATTTAAAAACGAATTTAAAAACATTTCAGGAGAAGACTGGGAGACAGGCCGAGAAAGACAAAGATTTAGACCTGATATTGATAAAGCATATAATAAGATTTATGGGACAGATGGTGAACATAAAGATGTGATTGAAAGTACAAAGAAATCACACATAACATCTATAGAAACCTTTGCAGAAACTGTAAAGAGATATATTGATAAGCAAGGGCCTAATTTTAGAATTAACTTTTTTGCTGATGAAGTCGGACAATATATCGGAAACAATGTTCAATATATGCTAGAATTGCAGGCTATTACAGAAAAGTTGGGAACGTTATGTAACGGAAGAGCTTGTGTAATAGTGACTTCACAGGCAAATATTGCAAACTTTCTTGAAGACATGGGAACAAATTTGTCTCGTGATGATTTTTCTAAGATTCAAGGCCGTTTTGAAACTAGAGTTCACTTAGATAGCCAAGATGTTGAAGAAGTAATTAGAAAAAGATTGCTGGATAAACAAGATGATGCCAAGCAGGTTTTAAGTAATCTCTATAAAAGTGAAGTTAATAACTTTAAAACTTTATTTGATTTTACAGAAGGACAAGTTCTTAAAAATTTCAAAGATGAAGAACATTTCATCGACTGTTATCCTTTTATTCCATATCAATTTACATTATTTCAGAGTGCAATGCAGGAATTATCTCGTCATGGGGCATTCCAAGGCGGTTACACATCGGTTGGAGCTCGCTCTATTTTGACAGTATTTCAGCAAGTGGCAATAAAAGTAAGTAAAGGTAATCAAATTGGTGAAATCGCTACATTTGATATGATGTATGAAGGGATCAGAAGTTCTCTTGCTACAATTCAATCATCTATTGCAATTGCAGAGCGAAGCTTAGATAATCCTTTAGCTGTAAAGATATTAAAGGCTTTGTTTTTAGTCAAATATATCAAGTCATTTAAGGCAACACAAAGGAATATTGCTGTTTTGATGCATAGCAATTTTACGGAAAATCAAGTTGAGTATATGAAAGCAATTGAAGAGGCTTTAAATCTTTTGGAAGAACAAACATATATTCAAAGAACAAATGATGTTTATGAATATTTAACAGATAAAGAAAAAGATATTGAAGAAGAGATTAAAAATACAGATATAGCCATAACAGATATTCCAGAAGAATTACAGTCATTAGTTTACGATGGCTTATTAAGACAAAATAAAATTCATCACACAAATGGAATAGATTACAGTTTTACTCGGAAACTTGATAGTAAAGTTTATTCTCGTGAGTTTGAATTATCAATCAATATCATTTCTCCGTTATGTGATGAAATAAAATCCAGTAATATTGCAATGAAATCTATGGAAAACAATAGAGAATTATTTATTTTATTGCCGGAAGACAAAAGGTTGATTGATGATTTGGGGTTATACAAGAAAACGAATAAGTATATCAATCAAAAAACAAGTTCCGGCTTGGGAGATGATACTCGTCGTATTATTCAAGAAAAGCAAAGCCAGAATGCTGAAAGAAAGAATAGACTGCAAGAAAGAATAGCTTCTGTAATTTCCAAATCACGCTTTTTTGTTCAAGGTTCAGAAATAGAAATTAGTGGAAATGATGCTGCTGGATGTATAATTAAAGCATTTATAGAGCTTGTCAATAAAACCTACACAAATCTCAAAATGCTTGCAGGTGTAAATTATAAAGAGCAAGAAGTTGAAAGAATTATTCAGGATGGTGATATTTTGATGCCTCCTAATTTATCAGAAGCAGAACAAGAAGTATTAAATAATATTACAAGAAGCGGAACATATAAAGCGACGGTTAAAAGTATTTTGGATACTTTTCAAAAGATACCTTATGGTTGGTCTTATGCTGCTGTCTTATGTCATATAGCTAAACTATACACTAGAAGAAAAATTGAAATTAAAGAAAATTCAAACATTTTAGAAGATAATGAAGTTATTAAGGTTATCAGAAACACAGCAAAACAAGATAATCTCATTTTGCAACCAACTACAAGCTTTTCTCCTAGTCAGATACGACAATTAAAAGATTTCTATCAGGTTTTCTGTAATGAACCTATAGCAGATAATGATGCAAAAACTATTGCAAATAAGGTAAATGAAAAGCTCAAAGCCAAATTAGCAGAAGTAGCAGGCCTCTTGTATCAAAAGGAAAACTATCCTTTTATTGCATCATTAACTAACGTAAAAGAGGACTTAGCTAAATGTGTAGATAAACCTTATATCTGGTATTTCAACGAGTTTGTAGGTGTATCTGATGGCTTGTTAGACAACAATGAAAATCTTATTGCCCCAATATGCCGTTTTATGCAAGGTACCGGAAAAGGTTATTATGATGAAGCAAAATCTTTTATATTAAGTCAAAAAGATAATCTTGAATATATAAAAGCCGATTATAAATCGATTTTAAATATTTTATCTGATTTGAATTGCTATAAAGGTAATAAAATTCAGCAACTCAGAGACAATGTATCTGAACTTAAACAGAAAATTTCTACAGCTCTAGAACTAGAAAGAAATAATGTCTTATCTGAAATTGCACAACTAAAAGATGAAATGTTAAAACTTGAAGAATGGAATAAATTAAGCGAAATAAACAAACAAGGCTTCTTACGTTGTTTTAATGAGTTTGAAGCAGAAAGCAGAGGTCAGCAAAATATTCCGGTCTTAAAATACAATTTGACGCATTTTAAAAATGTTAAATATGTAGAAATTTTGAATCAAATTAATGAAGCAAGTAAGCCTATTGTACCACAACAGACAGATTCATTATCGGAAATACCAACAGTTCTAAAAGAACCTGTAAGAGAAACCATTATTTTAGCAAGTAATGTGTCTGTAAAAAATAGTAAGACTTTGCTTACAACGGAAGCAGATGTTGAAGAATACTTATCAAATTTACGTCAAGCTATGCTTGGTGAAATATCAGATGGTAAAAAGATTAAGCTTTAAGGGGATTGTTGATGGATACTTCAAAATTAAAGAAATTTGCCGTTGAAGCTCGTAAATCTTTAATGGGAATAGTTGGGGCTAAACTAAAATTAGTTTTAGCAGAAAATAGCTTTGAAAGCAGGGATAATCCCAAAGCGATAAAAGCTTTGAAAGGGCTTATTTCAGAGATTGGTGAAGAACAAACTATAGAGAAAGTAGCTTATACTTGGTTTAACCGCTTTATTGCTTTACGTTTTATGGATGTAAATCATTACACTAAAATTGGCGTTGTTTCACCAGTAGAAGGACAAACTCAGCCAGAAATATTATCTGAAGCTAAAGCGGGGTATATTGATACTAACATTGTATCAGATGAAGTTAAACAACGTGTTTTAGGGCTTTTAAATGGAACAATAAGTAGCCCCCAACCACAAGAAGAAGTTTATAGATTGTTGCTTGTTTCTTATTGTAATGCGTGGAATAAGAAGCTTCATTTTATGTTCGGAAGGATTAAAGATTATACAGAACTTCTTATGCCAGATGATTTATTGTCTGAAAGTTCTGTTTTAACTCAAACGGTTAAAACTCTGGATATTGAAACGTGTAAAAATGTAGAAGTTATCGGTTGGTTGTATCAATATTACATTTCTGAAAAAAAAGACCAAGTATTTGCAGGACTTAAAAAAGGTAAAAAAATTGCGAAAGAAGATGTTCCTGCGGCAACACAAATCTTTACACCAGAATGGATTGTAAAATATATGGTCGAAAACTCCGTTGGAAAGATGTGGTTAGAAAGCCATCCTAATAAGGATTTACAATCACATTTCAAATATTATTTAGAATCTGCCGAGCAAGAAGATAGTGTTCAATCTAAATTACAAGCAATAACCAATCGTAATCTAAAACCACAAGATATTAAAGTACTAGATCCAGCTTGTGGTTCAGGTCATATTTTAGTTAAGGCGTTTGAGGTTTTATTTGAAATTTATAAATCACAAGGTTGGCAAGATAATGAAATTCCAGAGATGATTTTAAAACATAATCTCTTTGGTTTGGATATTTGTGACCGAGCAGCTCAATTGGCTCAATTTGCAGTGATGATGAAAGCAAGAGAATATGACCGTAATATATTTAACAAAATAACAGAACTTCACATTTGTTCCATAAAAGATACGAATTGGCTAGACTTTAGTATTGCGGATGAACTTTTAGTTGGGGTAACAAATAAAGATAAAGCAACAAAACAGATAAGATTACTTCAAGATACTTTCAAAGATGCTAAAGAATATGGTTCAATTTTAAAGGTAGACAGATTAGATTTTGATTTTTGGGATGAACGCATTAATTATTTTAATAAAAAAGGACAAACTTCACTCTATGGGGATATTATAAAAGGGCGTTTAAAATTCACTATTAAACAAGCAAAATTAATGCAACAACAATATGAATGTGTTATTGCAAATCCTCCTTATATGGGAAGTAAAGGAATGGATGCAAAGCTTTCTGAATATGTGAAGAAAAAGTATGCTCGTTCTAAAGGAGATATGTTTGCTGTATTTAAAGAAGTTATATTTAACTTCACAAAAAAAGATTGTTTCAGTGCAACCATTAATCAACATGCTTGGATGTTTATTTCAAGTTATGAGGAATTGCGAACATATATGTTAAGTAACGCAGTAATAGACACAATGCTTCATCTTGGAACAAGAGCTTTTGAAGAGCTTGCAGGAGAGGTTGTACAAACAACCACGTATGTAACCAGAAAGTTTAAAGAATTTGATTATATTGGACGTTTTGTAAGATTAACAGATTATCCAGATGCAAAACTAAAAGAGATGAAATATTTAGAACATAATAAAAAAGATATTTATAATTGTAAGACAGAAGGATTTTCATCAATTCCGGGTTCTCCAATAGCATATTGGGCAAGTGATAAAGTTAGAGAAATTTTTAAAAATAATGATAAATTTCGCAAAATAACGGAAATAAAACAAGGTTGTAGTACATCAGATAATGATAGATTTATACGTTATTGGAGTGAAATTTTATATACCAAAATAGGATTTAATTGTGAAACAAGAGAAAATGCAATTGAAAGCCAAAAAAAGTGGTTTCCTTATAATAAAGGAGGGGTATTTCGCAAGTGGTATGGAAATAACTTTTATGTAATAAATTTTTATAATGATGGCGAAGAAATGAAAGAATTTCAATCGCACCTTAATCAAGGATGGACCGCAAGAATAAAAAGTAGAGAATTTTATTTTAAAGAAAGTGGAACATGGTCATTTATAAGCTCTTCTTGTTTTGGGGTTAGATACTCTAAAGCAGGTTTTATTTTTGATGTTGCAGGTTCATCGCTGTTTTCTGATAATTTACTATTTTATTTAATTGGTTTCTTATGCTCTAAGCTATCCTACGAATTATTAAAAATGCTTAATCCGACAATGAATTTTCAAGTGGAAAATGTGAATGCTCTACCATTTATACTCGATGTAAATAAAAAACAAAAGATTGATACGCTCGTTGAGCAAAACATAGCTATATCCAAAGATGATTGGGATAGTTTTGAAACATCTTGGGATTTTGAAGAACATCCTTTACTTCGTTTCAAAACCAACAAAAAAGTTGAAGATTCTTTCAATACTTGGGCTGATTATAAAGAAAATCAATTTAATCAGCTTAAAGCAAATGAAGAAGAATTAAATCGGATTTTTATTGAAATCTATGGTTTGCAAGATGAAATGACACCAGAAGTGGATGATGAAGACATCACAGTTGCCAAAGCAGATGAGTTAAGAGATATAAAATCCCTTATATCTTATGCTGTTGGTTGTATGTTTGGTCGCTATAGTTTAGATAGAAAAGGTCTTGTTTATGCCGGTGGTGATTTTGATGACTGTAAATACAAAACATTTAAGGCCGATGCTGACAATGCAATTCCGGTATTGTCAGACAATTATTTCGTTGATGATGTTGTAGAACGTTTTTACACTTTTATAAAAGTGGCTTTTGGAGAAGAACACTTTGATGAAAATGTTTCATACATTGTAAATGTATTGGGAAAAAAGAATTCTCAAACAACAGACCAAGTCTTAAGAGACTATTTTGTTAAAGATTTCTATAAAGACCACGTTCAAATGTATCAAAAACGTCCGATATATTGGATGTTTTCATCGGAGAAAAATGGTTTTAATGCACTTATTTATTTACATCGCTACAATAAAGATACTGTCAACATTGTATTAAATGAGTATTTACGCGAATATCAGAATAAATTATCAGCTAAAATAGCTTCATGTTCATTTATGGAAAACAGAGCAGATATTTCGCAATCTGATAGAATTAAAGCAGGCAAAGAGCGTCAAGTTTTGCAGAATACCTTAAATGAGGCGGAAGAGTATGAGAGAAGTATTTTATATCCGCTGGCAACAGAACGTAAAGAAATAGATTTAGATGATGGTGTCAAGGTTAATTATCTCAAATTTGGAAAAGCCTTGCGTAACATTGGTTTGAAGGAGAAAGCGTAAGATGTGTGTTCAAATCAAAAAAATGTTATCTAAAAAGTTTGAAAACAATCGTGTTGTATTTTGGTATGATAAAGATGGTCAGTTTAGTGAAGACTTCCAAAAGATTGAACTTGATAATGTAAAAAAACTTATTATTGGTGAAAATGAGTTTGTTATTAAATACCAAATTTTACGCCAAGAACCAAATCAAAAGTTTTTGCTATATAAGAATGGTGAAAAGCCAGATAATAAAGAAAACTGGCTTTTAGATATATTATTAGCTAATGATGAATTTCAAACCGAATCTTGGGCAATTACTTTATCAGAACTTGGACTTGGTTCAGAATATAGTGAAATTACTAAAGAACACACTTTTTTCTTCAATAGTAAAGAAAGAACAGAAAAACTCAAAGAGTTGCTTGATGAAACTTGTTCTATTAACCAAGTAAGAATGAAAATGCTTTTTGTTATTACTAAAACAGAAGGCGATATAAATGCTGTTGTTTCAAGTCTGTTGCAAGAATATGCAAATGGTGAGACTAAAATGATGAACGTTATTCAAAAAAGTAATTTGGATACGTTTGTGTTTAATAAACTGGATGAAACATTTGGCTATCATTCAACGATGCCAAGTATTAAAGATTTTATTATAAATGTTTTTAAGTGGAGTTTTTCTGTAAGTTTGAATAAACCAGTAAAAGATGAAGAAAAACTTTCAAACGGAGCAAGAATATTCCTTAATCAATGGAAGAATGATAGTCGTTACAATAAAGATTTTGAAAAAATATCCAATGAAGTCGCTGAAATTATAAATGCAGAAAACTATGTATATAATGAAAATTATAAAGATTTGGTAGATGCAGACTATTTTGAGGTGATAGATAAAAGAATTTTAACCTCACTTATTGATGATTTGTGCAAACGTACCATAAATCCCAAAGAAGTTTTTGATATTATAAATCAAAGAAAATCTATGAGATGGTACAAGAAATTTGAAAACTTGTACCTTGCTGTATGGTATGCAACAAAATTTATTCAAATGTTTGATGTGAATAACCATTTTGAGGTTTATTCTGTCAGTACCGGAATTGAGAATTATGTTCAAAATTGGTATAAAATAGATTTATATTACCGAAAGTTTATATTTAATATAAAAGCATCAGGGCATATTGGAACATTTGGAAAATTTGTTGAAGATATTGAAAACCTTTATTCTAACAAGTATTTGCTTAATCTTAATGATAACTGGCAACAACAAATTGATAAAAAAACGGTATGGGAGTTTGATTGTATTGACCGACAAAGAGATTTTTATCAAAAGTATGTGGCCAATAGTAAGAGTAAGCTTTGCATTATAGTCTCTGATGCTTTGCGTTACGAGATTGGTGAAGAGTTGGCAAGCCGTATCAGACAAGAAGACCGTTTTGATGCTAAGCTAAATCATGCTATAACTGGGCTTCCAAGCTATACTCAACTTGGTATGGCATCTGTATTGCCTCATGAGGCTTTGGAGATTATTGAAAAAGATGTAACGGTTTTGGCCGATAATGTACCAACTTCTGGTATTGATAATCGAAATAAGCTCTTAAACCAAAAAACAACCAAAGCAATTGCTTTAAAAGATACAGATATTGTAAACAGTAATAGTGAAACACTGCGAGAGATTGTTAAAAATCACGATATAATTTATGTTTTTCATAACAAAATAGATGAAGTCGGCCATGCATTAAGTTCTGAAGAGCAAGCCTTTGATGCTGCTGAAACTACTATTGAAGAATTGATTAAACTTGTGAAGAAGTTCACCAGTGCCAATATAAATAATGTTTTGATTACGGCAGACCACGGATTTATATATCAGAATAAAAACTTGGATGAAGATGAATTTTTAGGCGTAGAACCGGATGGAGAACAAATATTTAAGAAAGATAGACGCTTTGTAATTGGAAGAAATTTAAAAGAAGATAATTCTTTCATGAAGTTTGATGCAAAAAGTTTAGGTTTGCTTGGTGATTTGGAGTTTCTATTTCCCAAATCTATTAATCGATTGAGATTACAAGGATCTGCCAGAAAGTTTGTTCATGGAGGAGTCAGTTTGCAAGAAGTAATCATTCCTATAATATCAATCAATAAGAAACGCCAAAGTGATACAAGCAAGGTAGAAGTAGAAGCAATGCGTTCTAATGATATTATTTCCTCCAATCAGCTTGTTGTAACTTTGTATCAAAAAGATGTTGTAAGTGATAAAGTGCAGAAAAGAGTATTAATGATAGGGCTCTATAATCAAAATGGAGAGTTAATTTCTGAAAGCAAAGAACTTATTTTTGATAGTAAAAGCCCAGAGACAAGAGATAGAGAACAACAAGTAACTCTACTTTTGAATAAAAATGTAGATAACGAAAACAATAAAACAGTTTACTTAAAGTTGCAAGAACCCGAGGAAAATACAACATATTTGAAAGATTATAAACAATTGATGTATACTGTTAGAAAAACTTTTACGATGGATTTTTAAGAAAGGTATTAGGATATGAATAGCTTGGATACTAAAATAAACGATATATTTCCAGGATGTGTTGTTAGAAAGGACTTAGTTAAAGAGGTTAGGGGAAATGCTATTGTTCCATCTTATGTGTTAGAATATCTTTTAGGGCAATATTGTGCTACTAATGATGAGGCAACAATTAATGCCGGAATTGAGGCTGTTAAAGAGATTTTAGCTAAACATTATGTTCATAGAAATGAAGCTGAGCTTGTAAAATCTAATATTAAAGAAAAAGGAAGATATAAGGTAATTGATAAGATATTTGCAGAATTAGATGAGAAAAATGATTGTTATCGCCTTACTTTCTCTAATCTGGGAATCAGCAAAGTTTTGGTTGATGCCACCACTGTTAATAAAAAACATCCTCGTTTATTAGTTTCGGGAATTTGGTGTTTAGCAGAGCTGGAATATCAATATAATGAAAGCAAAGGTGAATGCCCTTGGATATTATCATCAATTAAACCAATTCAGTTATCTCAATTTGATTTTAATGAGTTTCTTGAAAAAAGAGGGAGATTTACGACTGACGAATGGATAGATTTGATTTTGCAAAGTATTGGTTTTAATCCGGATATGCTCAGCAAAAGAAATAAACTTTTGCAACTAGTAAGACTTATTCCTTTTTGTGAAAGAAATTACAATTTAATTGAATTAGGCCCTAAAGGAACAGGTAAATCCCATATTTATACAGAGTTTTCACCTCATGGAACATTGATTTCTGGAGGAGAAGTAACAGTTTCAAAACTTTTTGTAAACAATGCCAAAAAACATGACATTGGTTTGGTTGGATACTGGGATAATATAGCTTTTGACGAATTTGCTGGACAACAAAAGAAAGTTGATAAAGCTCTTGTTGATATTATGAAAGGGTATATGGCAAATAAATCATTTTCGCGTGGTGTTGAAACTCTTGGTGCCGAAGCCTCAATGACCTTTATTGGTAATACTAAACACAATGTTCCATTTATGCTGAAACATTCTAACTTATTTGAGGAATTGCCTGAAAAATATTTAGATTCTGCATTTCTAGACCGTATACATTTCTATATACCTGGTTGGGAAATTGATGTAATTCGGAATGAATTATTCACAACAGGGTATGGTTTTGTAGTCGATTACTATGCTGAAGCCTTAAAATATTTAAGAAACTATGATTATTCAAACGAATATAAAGATGTATTGGAACTGTCTTCTGATATTTCTACTCGTGATAGAGATGGTATAAATAAAACATTTTCTGGACTAATGAAGATTATCTACCCCAACAAAGTAGCAACAAGTGAAGAAAAAGAAGAATTGTTGAAATTTGCAATGGAAGGTAGAAAGCGTGTTAAAGACCAAATAGTTCGTTTAGATTCTACTTTTCCTGCAACAGATTTTTCATACACGAGAAAAAGTGGTGAGAAAGTAGATGTTATGACATTGGAAGAAATCCAATACAATGAAATATATTATGGGACAGATATAGTGGCAAAAATCACGAGTACAAGTGACACTGAAACTCTTGTTTATGAAGATGCAAAAAATATTGAAAAGAGAACTAATACAGAAAACGAAATGAATAAAGAAAAACTAAAAGAACAACACTTAACTTTTAATGAAGGACAAATGGGTGTGTCTTATGAGCGTTTGTTTGCTAATTATATAAAAGGAGCAAAGCGAATTACTGTTGTAGACCCATATATAAGAAATGTATTTCAAATATTGAATTTTATGGAATTTTTGGAATTAGTGGAGCAAAATAAAGCAGATTCAGATGAGGTTGTTGTTGAATTAGTTACATCTATTGATGAAAATTACCAAACAACACAAGAAGATAACTTTGCGACTATTAAAACCTCTTGTTTTGTTATGGGGATTAAATTTTCATATAGATTTGATAGTTCTATACACGCTCGTAGTATTACAACAGATACAGGTTGGAAAATTTTACTGGATAGAGGCTTAGATATATATCAGCCTTGTGAAAGGAAAGATTTCTTTGCTTTTACAACAAGACTACAAAAATATCGCCCCAGCAAGCAATTTGAAATAACTTATATCAAACAGGATTAAATCGTATGGCAATTGCAGATATAAATTTTGGTGAATGGTATTCTATAGCAAAATTAAAAGCGGCAATAGATGAACACCTTTGTATTGAAGATATACATAGCGAATGTTGCGACAGAGAAGCCAATGACGATACTAAAAAATTTTATGATGAGATATTGCCAATTTTTTGTTATGCAGAAGATTATGGTGCATCGGAAGTACTATATGTTGATGATAGTACAACAGAAAATAGTTACGATGGGAAAATAAAAGTGGATGGAAATGTTATTTTCATAGAATGTACAAAAGCTATTTCACAAGAAGATGCTATTCTTCAACGAACTATAGATGATGAGTGTTATAAATTTGGGTATAGTGAATTACCAATAAAATCTTGCTCATTAATTGAATTTAGAGAAAATATAACAGATTGTATTCAAAGGGCAATTGAAAACAAAATAGAAAAATCTCAAAAAAAGCCAGGAAAATATAATGGTTTTCATTTGATTTTAACTTTAGATAATACTGATTTTATGTTTTGCAGTGAAGAAGATATAGTAAAAGGAATAGATACTTATTTTACTCTCAAAGATATAACACCTTTCGTGAAAGTAATCTTATATTGGAAAATAAATACAGGATTTCCTAAAAAAATAACAGAAATTACAAAATCTTAATAGTATATCTACAATTTTTTATTTCCATCTTTCTAATATTCAGCAGCGATGTTGTGGTGGTGGCCGGATTTAGATTGAGCACATTTCCCACTATAAGGCTGAAAAGCTTTATGTCTGCAATATTAGCAGATGTATCTCTTCTTTTTTGTGATATGTTTTATAAGGCGTTCTTAAATTTTACGAATTGTCGTTAATTAACTTATTTTTTACTCCTAAAACAAAACTCATTTATATATCAAAATATGGTGTAATTTATTGATTTTCCTTAATTTTTATCAATGTTTAACTTGCAATTTATATTAGAATATGTTATAATTACATATAATAAAAATTGAACCGATTCGTTTTATCGTCGTTCGTTTTTATTATATTTCACTAACAATTCGATAGAGGTATAGTCTGCACCGTAGCTAATGCAGAAAGGACTTTTATTGTATGAAAGTGAGGACGATATGTTCATAACCTACAAATGCGGAAATAAGTTTGTTATAGGACATATCGTCCACCTAAATTGTAACGTTTACAGAGCTTCAACCCAGTGTTGAGGCTCTTTTTTTATTTTAAAGGAGTAAAAACAATGACAAATATAAAACACCCAGAGATAACAATTCAGCTTTCAGGGCAAGACGGAAATGCATTTATGATTTTAGGCTTATGCAAAAGAGCTATGGAAAGAGCTCACCTCCCGCAAGAAGAAATCGACCAATTCATGAAAGAAGCTATGTCCGGTGACTACAATCATTTATTAGCCACAGCTATGACTTGGTTTGATATTGAATAAGGAGCTTTGACATGGAAAATAAAATTGATGTGAAAAAAATTGCAGAACAAAACGACAAGTTTCGTAAAACTTTCTGCGGTGGTAAAGTATTGTTAACTTGTGGTGTATCGGCTTTGCCACTGTTACAACAAAACGAGATTATTCAAAAAGTTAGGAATTTTGCGGATTTTAATGAAGATAACGATCCGTATGGAGAACACGACTTTGGCTGTTTTGAATATCGTGGACAACAAATCTTCTGGAAAATTGATATGTATGACTTGAATTATGAGTTTTATTCTCCGCAGCCTGACGATGAGACACAAACCAACCGTGTCTTAACCATTATGTTTGCGGATGAATACTGATGAAAGCTTTTCGCCAAGGATATTTTTCGAGGTACTGTTCCGTTTATTCAACATTGAACGCGTTACAAGCTCTGGGCTTAAAACTTAAATACAATGAGTGGCAGGAGCTTTATGACCATTTGATATATGGGATTAGTTGCTTAGATGTGTTATTCGATTTGAATACGAATGGAGCAGACTCCCGACTTTTAGAAGTTGTTTTCAAATATGCAAATGAGTGGCTGACAACTAACCGTAACCAAAAGTTTGTGTATCATCGACCATTTTGGAATAAACGTCTAACTTTAACCGAATTTATCGATTATGCAAAACAACAGTCCGTAGCGGGGAAGGTGACTCACATCCGTATTAAAAGCGAGAAGATAGACCACTACACTGTTATAAAAAGAATAACCAAAGACAAAATAAAATTTTACGACAGCTCCGACTTAGAGGAAATTCCGCTCAAGAAAATAGATACAGTGAGTTTTAAGAAGTATCAAATATGTTTGCGACAAGTATATTTCCTCTCTCTGGAGGCTGTGTAAACAAAGTATACCCCCATTGCACATGTCAAAACCTGTGCAAACAACATCAAAAATTAGGTTCATTTCACATTTGTGCAAAGGGGTTATAAATGTCAATTTCACATAAAGGAGTAAACAATATGATTTTTAACTACAAGAGAGTGTCGACGACCGACCAAAACACCGAACGACAGCTCTTAGATATTTCTTGCGACCGAGAGTATGTTGAAAAAATCAGTGGTAAAGATACCAACCGCCCCGAACTTCAAGCCATGTTGCTGAATCTTCGTGCTGGAGATGTGGTTAACTGTCATTCAATGGACAGACTTGCCCGCAATACAAAAGACTTGTTAAATCTGGTTGAAGAAATAACCCACAAAGGAGCTAGGATTATTTTTCATAAAGAAAACTTAACTTTTGCTCCTGACAAACAAGACCCATACCAAAAAATGATGATGACGATGTTAGGAGCTGTTGCAGAGCTTGAACGCAACCTTATATTAGAACGCCAGAGAGAAGGTATAGCTCTTGCCAAACTTCACGGTAAATATAAAGGAGGCCAACCGAAGCTTAGTGCAGAGCAAGTTGCAGAGATAAAGGAGCTTATTAATCAACGCATTCCAATTAAAGCAATCGCTCAAAAATATGGCGTATCCAGACGAACCATATATAATTACCTATAAAAGAAGCGGCTAGTCCGAAAACTAACCGCCTTGTTTTTTTTATTTCGATAATAATTTTTTGAGCTTTTCTTTGTCTAAGACAATTGCTCTTTTACGCACATTGTGTCCTAAACTGCATAAACCATAACCATCATCGTTTTTTTCAATGAGGTCTTCAAGGAACTCTTCTACTAATTCCTTTTGCTTGGTGGAAGTAAAGCAGGATACGAAAGTTTTTGATGGGATAATCCAATCAAAGTAGGTACCATTTTTTTTGCCAAAGAAATTAGGTTTTCCCCAAGCTCTAAGAATATCTTCTTGAGAAGAAAAGGTTGCTAGATCATGATAATGTTCGTTGTTGACGTTTAACATTTTTTCAAGTCGATTTAACCCATCTTGCAGAATTTCTTGGTCATCTTTAATGCAATTTAAAGAGGTATAGTACATCTCCTTTACGGCCTTAAAAATGCACTTTTTACTCCAAGGAATGAGCTGCCATTCCATAGCTTGCATTAAACTGGCATAAATGATGGCAAAGCGAGATAAAAAACGTTCCGTATATCCAACGTGTTTACCATCAGAGCACTCGCTTTCAAAGAATTTAATGTGTTGCTTAAAGTTTTCTCTGAATTGCATTTGTAGGTCTGAATTTAGTTCGCTAGCCATTTTCTTTAGGAAATCATAGCCTAACCACCCATAATTTTTTTTAACCAAATTCAAAATATCAAAGACTAACTCTTTTGATGAAGTGTAGCCTTCTGGTAACTTTCGAAATACTCCATATTCTTCTGATACTACAGCAGGGACATCGATGAAACGAAGCTTCTCGCCATCGTCTTTTTCGTGGTTAACGCTAAGAGCGTTCTCTATAATGCCAAATTCCCCCGTACTTATGAAGACTAATTTCCAAGCTCCTACACTTGTTCCTGTACCAACACTGTATGCTAAGCTCCTTTTTTTAGTTTGGCCACTACAAATAAAATAGCTCAAATCACTAATGATTGAAGCAATTTTAGTCTTGTCTTTAGAGATTAACTTTGCTTCATCAAAAACAACGCAACGACCATTGTGATTGTAACAAGCCTCTTCAACACCAGCTTCTGTGGTTTTCCAAGTAATAAATTTCCCAGGGTTATATAGTACTGCAGCAGCAACTTTAGATAAAGTCGATTTTCCAGTACTGGATTTTCCGTAAAAATGCAAACCAAAAGTCTCAAAGTCAAAAGGAGCAATGCAAAAAGCAGCTAAGGCAGCCCCAACAGCTAATATGGTTGCAGGACTGTATTGGCATAATTCAAGTGCTTTTTGGTAATTTTCAAGGTTACCTACTTGGTTTATATATTTTGTGTCGATATTGTTACCGACAAATTTGACGCGAAAATATTTAAAGCCAAAACTCTTTTGAGGTATAATGTAGCAGTATTTTCCTTCATCAGATTGATACCAACCAGTTTGAGGTGATAACAGAATAACCGATGAAGGAGTATAATTGCTCAAAAATTCGCAAATCTCATCAGTCATTTCTTTGTTTTTCCAATCAAAAGGAAAGCCTTTATCTAGCAAGATTTGACTTAAGAGTTTTTTATTACGTACTTTTGACAAAGGAACAGCCACATTGACAGTACTTCCTCGGATATTTTCATATTCGTAAATCATTAATATATCATTGTTTTCGATATTTTCCCCGCAGGAAATGCAGAGTTTTTTACAAATTGGTTGACCTAAGTAAGTCAACGATTTCTTTTTAAATTTTACATTTGTCATGTGTTTTATCCTTATGGTATGAGTACGGTGAACGGTTGATAATTGAGTAAAGTCGAGCATAATGAGTAAACTCTTTTTTACTCACTTTATTACTTTCGTTCACCGTACAGGCTAATCAAACAGCAACTAGGTGCTGTGTTACACGCAATTTTCAAACAACTAATGAAAGTTTGAATGAAAGAGGGGATTTAACCCTGTTTTTGCGTGATTCTAAATTCAAAGTCATTGACAGGCTTTTCCTTAGATGATGCACGATATTTTCGACCACCATATAAGAACAACATATCTTGGACTTTGTTATGCATAAGCTTTTTAGCCAATTTACATATTTCTTTACCGTTCAGCTTATACTCCTTTCCATCATAGAACGGATTCCTTCCTTTCCGTTTCGTGTTAAGAAATCGAACACGCTTTGAAAAATAAGGAGAAAACATATAAGAAACCGCTCTGTTATAGCTATTAACTTTAACCACGCGAACTGGCCGTTTTATAATATCTGTCTTATTATAGTACTGTTTTAACTGCTCACGCACATATTTGGCGTCTAACTTTGTTATAAAAATAAGATGCCAATGTGGGTGAAAGAACGGTTTCCAACTGTTTTCAGCGTCAGTATTTAAGGATATATCAAAACCACCGATAACGATGACTTCGTTTCCAAACAGACGCTTAAGCCTCTGGTAAAGGGTGTTTTTTAGTTTAGCAATATCAATAACCTTGGTAGAGCTTGCATCGAGAGGCTCCAATAAAGTTACGGCATAAATACAGCTTTCACTTTTTTGTCGTGCAAGAAATTCGCAAATTTTTGGCACGTATTGAAGCCTGAATTCTCGTTTGCAATGACTACATAGGATATGTTGACACCTACTGAACGGTTCACACCTTTTTACGCATTGACCAACAACCTTTGATAACTTGGGCTCTTTTTCAAGGGCTCGAATTATTTTTTGGTTGCGTTTAGAGCATTCTGCATCGGTCTCAAATCTTTTGAGTTTTGAGATGTCGTATCGCATTTCATACTTGACGCAAAAGAGCAAAAATTATCAAAAAACTGAAGGTTTTGTTCAGCTGTAGATTGACAATCTTGAAAATGAAAAATCATTTCTTGATTTTCATCAATCTCTTCACTCAAAATAAAATAGATAATCTTTCTTAGAGCGAAATTCTCTTTGGTAACCAAATCAAACAACTCCGTTCCAGACAAGAGTTTATGAAAGTCTTGCTTGAAGTTGTTAAGTTCGGTAGGGATAGACTCCTTATACTCTAAAGATAAATTATCTAAAGTAGTTAACTCATTATTTATTTGAGAAAGGCCTTTAAATATATTGGCCAAACTAATGCCGATAAATCCATCATAATTATCTGTATTACTCATGTTAAACCTCATTTGTTTATTTGTAAACATATAAAGACATTTGTATCTTTATATTACAAGTATAACATATTTTTTTCTTGAAGCAAGAAAAAAAATACGATAAATTACAAAAAATTACATTTTTTACAAAAAAAAGGAGCGAAACTATGGCAAAAAAAGAAAAAGCTGTTGATACTACTGAAGTCATGTCAATCCGTATATCAAAAAAAGCTAAATATCTGTTGGATTTAGCAAGTAAAGCTAGCGGTATGACGATAGGAAAGTTCGTAGAACACGCTATAATGGTTGCTATAAAGGACATAACACTTCGGAATGATAGCAGAAGAAATTTAAGAACTGCTGCGGCTGATTATTGGGATGGAAATGAAGTTCAGAGAAAAATTTTTTTATTAACGCATCCTGTATATGAATTAGATGATGATGATAAAAAAGTTTTATTAGTAATAGAAAATATCGCGTATAGAGGGAATTTAATGTTTTATAATCCAAGCAAGCCTAAAGATGAGCGTTATAATATGGCTTTAATAGAAGATTGTTGGAAAAAAATTAATGAATTAGCAGAATGTATTGAGTTGGATTACGATATAAATATAAAAGATAATGTTGATGAAAGAGACTATTCTAATAAATTCTATAAAATGAGGGAAAATTTAATAAATCAGTATATTGCAAGTAAAAATAAATAAAAGCATAAATTATTTATAATGGCTATTTTTTATGACAATTAGCCATGAGACTCTTGCCATAAATAAAAACGGTTTCAATGAGTTATATATAGAGATGACTCAAATTTAACCCTTCAAAAACTAATTTCTCGTTTAACGCGTCCGCTAAGACTTTGATACTGATTGTTCCATAGTGTTCGGAGAGGGAATTAGAACCCTCCCAGCCACAAAGTCTTTGTACGCGGTCAATCGGACAGTTGTTATTGCGTAGAATCGTTCGAACAGTATGGCGGAATGAGTGAAAAACAAGTCCTTTGTCCTTCAAACCGAGAGAATCAAGGAGCTTCCCAAACCATTTAGACGGTTGAGCAGACAACTCTCCGCGTGTGTTTGGCACTAAATCCATAAAAATGCGTTTGTTTTTGGCAGGACTTTGTTTTTGCATTAAATTTACAAATTCCAAAAATCCTAATTTGATAAGTTCCTGATGAATAGGAATTTTGCGGATACCGGCTTTGGTCTTGACGTGTTTACCATCATTTTCGTTGATACTTATAAATTTAATACCGTCTTCTTCTTGAATATCATCAAATTGGAGCTGACAAATTTCATTAAGTCTGGCTCCTGTATATAAGCCCAATAGCCCAATCCAAAAGAAAGAACGTCGTTGTCGGTTATTATCCCAATGTTTGGAGTAAAACTCACTGTGAAAGATTTTTTGTAGTTGCTGCACGGTGAACGATTGATATTTCGCGGTGGTCTTAGTCGTTTCAAATACAGGAATGTCAATTTCATCAATCGGGTTTTCTTTTATGTATTTGCGTTTGCAAGCCCATGCAAATAGCGTCTTGAGGTTTTGAATATAGTCGGATGCAGTTTTATCGGAGATGCAATTTTCGGGATGCTTTTTTCCATATTCAATAATTTTTTGGATGTTGCTATAAGCCTCGGTTTTGTTGAGGCGAGGAGGGAGAAATTTAACTAAATAAACCAATTCTTGCAGGTCATCAGCCGTAATGTCGCGGATTTTTTTGTTATTCAACAGCAAATTAATGGTCTCAATACGTTTATTGATTTTGTCTTTTTGAGCGTTTGAAACATTGTGTCTGGATGCTTCACCGTTATATACTTTAACAAGCTCAAATAAATTTAAATTGGGCTTTTTGTAAACTTCGGTTTGCGTTGGTGTGTTGACAGAATAAGGAGCTTGAACAGGAAAAACAGAATTTGGTTGTTCATTGCTAAACATGTGAGGACATAAATGCGTCGGGCGCTTTAATTCGGCTCCTTGCAAATAGTTGATAGCCATTTCAAGATATTGAATATAAGCCAACATAAATGACTTAAGAAAAACAGGAAGACATTCTTTGGTAGGAGTTTGCATTTTGTGGATTGCAATATAAATGTCAACTGCATCTTGTACTAAGTGAAAATCATTGTTTTTGTAGGCTAAAACATATTCGTCATGAAGATGTTTATAGTATTGCAGAGTCGAAAAATCTTTGGAAAGAGTAGGGAGTTCATCTTCGGTTTTGGTAATACAAAAATCTAACGCGAAACTTTCAATATCAGCTTCACCATATGTAAATGAGCCTTTAGGACACGGTACACCGCTATAATCAATAACGAACCGAAAAGGAGTATTTTTGAAAACTGACATATTTTGCCTTTCAACCAAAAACTGATGTTCCAACTTAGATAATATCATTAACGATCTGATATTTGCAATATTTTTGTCTTTAGTCCGTAAAGAAACCCAAATTTGTTTTTTGCGGTATATGGGGACTAAGTCGCGTGGGACATTAACAACCACATAAAAAGAACTTCCGCGATTATATAGATGCATGAATAAACCTCCAGTAATTTAAGGCTAATTCCAATGAGATTTATTAGCAGAAGTTATTAGCAGTTATTGACTTATAAAAAGAAAAAGCCTTGTAAAAACAAGGCTTTATTTCAAAATTGGCTGGGGTGGCTGGATTCGAACCAACGAATGTCGGCACCAAAAGCCGATGCCTTACCACTTGGCGACACCCCAACATTATAGTAAAAAATGCCCGTATAAACGAACAAAAGTACTTTTATACTAAAAAAATATAAAAGCAAGCATTTTTTTCTATTGTTAAAAATTTTTGAATAAATGGTATGCGTAGAATAAAGTTATATAAATCATTTGACTTATGACACATGTTATGCAACTATCAAATTTAAGTAATATGAATAGGTAAAAAGGTGGGGGCGATGAAACGAATTTTAATATTTATCTTTTTTATTCATCTGTTTCTGGTGGAAACGGCAAAAGCGTTGGATTGCCGTGATACTGAATTGTTGATATGTTCCGAAAGACCTGAAAATACCGCAGGAACAAGGGGGAAATCAGTTTTATCTGTTGAATAAAACAAGGAAAGAAATGACGGAAATTTGGGAAAAACCTTACATCGGCGGTCTTGAACTGGTGTATCCGTAAAAATCTTTAGCATAACTTTTTCCCTCTCTTTACAGCATCAAAACCTCTCCGTATACTGCAGGCGAATAATAACAAAAGCAAAAGAGGGAATGATATGGCACTTAACCTGATAAAACGCGGCGGCGCCGTGCAGGAATTTTCAATTTTTAAACTTCAAAAGCTGCTGACGGATGTCTGTCGGGGCTTTCCGCTGGATTCGCAAAAGCCGCTGTTGAATCTGGATGAATATATAAAAGACGGTATGACGACAGCAGACTTGTTTAATGCTCTGACGATGAACGTTTTAAGCCTGACGTCGGTTGAAGAGCCGGAATGGAAGAACGTTGCCGGCCGGCTGAAGATGCTTGCATTGTACAAACAGGTTTCCCTTGCCCGGAATATGCCGAAGAACGAACCGCCGTATGATTATGTGTCGTTTCTAAAGTACGCTGTCAATAACGGAATATACAGCACTGTAATTGCGGAAAAATATACGACGGAGGAAATTGCCGAAGCTGCGTCCTTTATTAATCCCGATTTTGACTTCGTTTATGACTATGCCGGTGCCAATCTGCTGCTGAAACGCTATCTCTGTGAATACGGCGATAAAATTGTTGAATTGCCGCAGGATATGTTCTTGTCCATTGCGCTGCTGATAGAACAGGACGAAGACAAAGCCGCGCGTATGGCCAAAGTTAAGGATACTTACGAAAAACTGGCTGACCGCAAAATCTCGCTTGGCACGCCGCTTTTGATGAACCTGCGCCGTCCGAACGGTAATCTCAGTTCTTGCTTCATCACCGCAATGGAAGACACGCGCGAGTCGATTTTTTATGTCATAGACCAGGTGTCGTCGATTTCCAAATTCGGCGGCGGGGTAGGGGTGAACATTTCCCGCGTCCGTGCCAAAGGCGCCCGCATCAAGGGGATAAAGAATTCCTCCGGCGGTGTTATCCCGTGGATTCGTATTTTGAATGATACCGCAGTGGCCGTCAACCAGCAGGGCAAACGCAAGGGCGCCGTAACCGTGTCGCTGGATATGTGGCATCTGGATATTGAGGATTTTCTGGAACTGCGGACCGAAAACGGCGACCAGCGCATGAAGGCCTATGACATTTTCCCGCAGGTGGTTGTGCCGGATTTGTTTATGCAAAAGGTGGAAAACAACGAAGACTGGCTGATGGTTGACCCGCACGAGGTGCGTACCAAATACGGTATCGAGCTGGCAGACCTCTGGGGAAAGGAGTTTGAAAAAGCCTACAATCAGCTGTACCTGGAAGCCTCGTTTGGCAAATTGGAACTGTTTAAGTTTTATCCGGCCAAAGAGTTGCTGAAAAAAATTATGCGTTCGCAGATAGAAACCGGTATGCCGTATATCGCGTTTAAGGATACGCTGAACCGCTACAATCCCAACAAGCATGACGGTGTTATTGTCGGCACCAACCTTTGTACCGAGTCGCACAGTAACGTCCGCCCCAGCCATATTGGCGAAGACGTTTTGGAGAACGGCCGGGTCGTCCGCACCGCGGAGGGCGGTCTGGTTCACGTCTGCAATCTGGTGTCAATCAATCTGGCGAATATCGAGTCGGATGCGGAGCTGGAGAGCGTCTGCGAAACTTCCGTACGCCTGTTGGACAATGCGATAGACTTTACCCGCGTTCCGGTGCTGGAAGGTCAGGAGCACAACAAGCGCTACCGCACTATCGGCGTCGGTGCGATGGGGCTGGCCGATATGCTGGCCAAAAACAATATCCCGTATATTCTGTCGGCGGATTACGTTGATGAGTTGTTTGAAAAAATTGCGCTGTATAATATCCGCGCTTCCGTTAAACTGGCCAAAGAAAAGGGAACGTTCGGCGCTTATGAGGGGTCGGACTGGAGCAGGGGCATCATCTTGGGGCACGATCAGATATGGTTCAATAAAAATGCCAAATATCCCGACGCTTGGAACGAAGTCTTTGCCGATTTGCAGAAATACGGCATTCGCAACAGCCAGATAGCGGCGATTGCGCCCAATACCAGTTCTTCGCTGATACAGGGATGCTCGGCTTCGGTACTGCCGGTTTACAGCAAGTTCTTTGTGGAAACCCACGGCAAAGGCTCCATTCCGAACTGCCCGCCGTATATTCGCGACAAGTTCTGGTTTTATCAGGAAAACCGCAACATCAGCCAGGAAACTGTCGTTGACATTATGGCACGCATTAACAAGTGGATTGATACCGGTATTTCCATTGAGCTGATGTATAACTTAAACCGAAACATTCGCGCCAAAGACATTTACAATACGATAATGAGCGCCTGGAAAAAGGACATCAAAACCCTTTATTACACCCGCACCATTCAAAAGGACGGTTCCAGTCTGGAAAAGACGGAATGCGTCAGCTGCGCCGGATAGGAGAGAAAAATGCAGAGAAAAAAACTTTTTAACGTTAACGGAAATGACGAAATCATCAACCGCCGCATGATTGGCGGCAACGTTACCAACCTGTTTAATCTGAACAACGTCAAATACCAGTGGGCGAACAAAGTCTACCGCCTGATGATGGAAAACTTCTGGATTCCTGAAAAAGTTTCGCTGTTTGATGACAAGCGCGCCTATGAGGAGCTGACCGCCTCGGAAAAGGCTGCTTATGACGGCATCCTGTCGTTTCTGGTTTTTCTGGACAGTATCCAGACCAACAATCTGCCGAATATCAGCGAATACATCACCGCCCCGGAAGTCAACCTGATTCTGGCGATTCAGACTTATCAGGAGGCTGTACATTCGCAAAGTTACGCCTATATTATAGAGAGTATCATTCCCGCCGCCAAACGCGCCGAGATATATGACAAATGGCGTGAAGACAAGGTCTTGCTGGAACGCAACAAATACATCGCTGAAATCTATCAGGACTTTGTTGACAATAAAAGCGACATCAACTTTGCCCGCGTGCTGATTGCCAATTACCTGCTGGAGGGCGTGTATTTTTATAACGGCTTTAACTTCTTTTACAATCTCGCCGCCCGCAGCCTGATGATTGGAACAGCCGACGAGATAAAGTACATTAACCGCGACGAGCTGACCCACTGCGTCATTTTCGCCAATATTATTAAGGAAATAATGAAAGAGAACAGCGGTTTCTTCAATCTGGACGAGGTGTATGCAATGTTTGACAAGGCGGTTGAACAGGAAATCGCCTGGAGTAACCACATCATCGGCCGTAACATTATCGGCATTACCGAAAAGACGATTGAGGAGTACACCAAGTTCATTGCCAACAAGCGTCTGAAGGATCTGGGGCTGAAACCGCGTTATGAAGGCTTTGACCAAAACCCGTACAAGCAGCTGGAAAAAGTTGCCGATACCAACGGCGAGGGAAATGTAAAAGGCAACTTCTTTGAAGCCAACGTGTCGTCGTATAACCAAAGCACGGCTGTTGAGGGATGGGATGAAATCTGAGCCCGTGGCAGCCAAACTCGGCTCCCGTCTGGCGGTTACGGCACCGACTGCCCGTCCTGTCATCCGCACAACGTGAACCCGGCCGCCCGCAGTCAGCCCATTCTGTCCGACAGCTCTTTCGGTTCCCCGCCTTCCGGCTGCTCTCCCGGCTTCCGCTCGGTGGTCGCAGAACCCGGCTGCCTGCCCGGTTCTCGTCCGGGCATAACCCAAATGAAAATACAAAGGATGGAAAATGCATTTTTTATCGGAATTTAATTTACGCGAATTGCTAAGCTCGTTTGTTGTCCTGTTGGCTATTACGGATATCCCGGGCAATCTGCCTATAGTGATAAACCTGCAGAACAAGGGGATAAAAATCAGCGCCCGCCGCGCATTTATCTATTCTCTGGTGCTGCTGGTGTTCTTCTTTTATGCCGGCGAAGCGTTTCTGAAACTGTTCGGGCTGGACATTTCCTCGTTTGCGATTGCCGGTGCGCTGATAGTCTTTCTGTTCAGTCTGGAAATGATACTGGATATTAATCTGGTCTGCGAAGGGACGGACATTTCCGGCGATGCCACGTTTGTCCCGGTCGTGTTTCCTCTGTTTGTCGGCGCCGGAACCCTGACGGCGCTGTTGGCCATCCGTTCCCAGTATGCCGATATAAATGTTTTGCTTGCCGTTTTGCTGGATTGCGTTGCCATATACGGAACAATCCGTCTGTCGCGTTTTTTCAAAAAACATCTGAGCAGCGCCGCCATTTATGTTATGAAAAAGTTTTTCGGTATGGTGCTTTTGGCAATTTCCGTAAAATTGTTTATTACCAACGTTGCCGAATTGGTCCGCCAGATAAACGCCTGAGAATGAATTTGTTTATCGGATGGCGTCTTCACCGCGTTATTTGGTCTTAGAAGGAGAATATTTTTTTGCAGCCTCTTTTTATCTGTATTTAAATGCCTATATCCAACTCGGCAGAGGAGGTGAAAATGGTGCAGGTATCAATAATAGTTCCCTTAAGCCGCAATGCCGGAACTGTCTGGCCCGAATTGCGGCAAATCCTAAATGAATACGGTTCGGAAATTGAAGTGGTGTGCGTCGCATCGTCCCGAAAAGCATTTCCTTTGGGCAGTTCTTTTTTTAGCCAATCTGCTTTGTCCTCGGTTTCTCCAAAGGTGTCTTGCTTCAATGCATCTTTTTCCCGGGAGAATAGTTTGCAATCTCTGCCTGAAGATATGATGCAAGACGGACGGCTGCGTTTTGTCAGGGCTCCCGGAACCGAAAAATATGCGGCAATGAACATCGGGTTGGAAGAAAGCCGGGGCGAATATGTTGCCTTTTTTGAACCCGGAGCAAAAGTTTCCCCCGGGTTCTATAGGGAATTGTACCGTTTTGCTAGCAAAAAACGTGCGGAAATTGCCGGCTGCGGCATTAAAACGTCAAATCCCGCTGGGGAGGATATCCTGGTCAATATAGCCGCAACCGGGTTCACGTCTTCATTGAAAGAAAAAGCCCGTTTATGGAGAATACCGCAGTATTCTTATGTCGGGAATAAAATCTATCTGCGCCGGGCGTTGTTGGAAAACGGGTTGTTTTTTAAAGAAGATACAAAATTTGCCGATATGTTCTGGACGCCGCTTGTCCTAAAAAAGTTAAAAAGGGCAGCAGCAGTTTCCGGAATTTGGTATATGCCTCCGCAGGAGCCATCAGCCGGTATGGCACGAGAGAAGCCGTCAACGGCGGAATACCAGCTGGCACGCCTGTATACGCGGGCGTTCGCTTCGGTAAATGACCTGATACCCGCAAAATATGCCGTTACCCGGAAAAACATCTGTTTTTTGGGAATTCCAATTATGAAAGTTCTTAAATCTTCCCGTTGCGAAAAATGTTACCTCTTTCACTTGAAAGTCAAAGAAAACAAACGCCGTATTGCGGCTTGAATATATTCGGAGCGCTGCGCAATGTAAAAATCCCTGCCGTCCGGTAAAGGTTTGGCAGGAATTTGGAGAAATACGCGGAGTGCCCACAGATAGGTTCCGGCAATAAATTGCAATAATTTTGCCGCAAATTCCGGTTACGGGCGGCAAAATGCTAAATGGCGCAGTATGCGGCCAGCGTCCTTTCGATGAGCATAGACTCGTCTGTACTGCATGGAATGTTGAAAATTCGGTCAGCCATCTTTCTTGCCTCGTCGGGATGTTCGCAGTCCAAATCAAACGGCGACCATATTTTGACATAATTGTCCAAAAATTTTTCCCAGTCCGAAGCGCAGAGCGTATAGCTGTTGCCGAAAGCGGGGCTTTGGTGCAGTAGGCGGTTGAATGCGCTGTGCGAGCAAATCAGGACAATATGCCGGGCTTGGATTTTTCCGGCTTCTGCTTCGGCAATATCAATAAAAGCCCGGGTATCTTGTATCGGTGCCTTATTGTTCAGAGCCGAACTTTCATGGATGCCGTGTGCCGTACAGGCAAGGTTGGCTATTCGAGCAGACTGCAGTCCCCCGTCGTCTCCCGCGGCATAAAGCATTTGCGGCTTGCCAAATTTTTCAACGATGTTTTTTGCCAGAAGAAACAGCATCTTGGCATCTTTAACGGAAATACAGCCGTCGGCTTTTACCTCGGCGTAGCGAATAAATGTAAGATAAACCATAAATGTAAATTAATGATATGAATAAAAATTATTAAACCGGTAAAACTTAGCCTGCCGCTGCCAAAAATGCAAGCGGAAAAATTGTTTTTTTTTGTTAATTATGCAAGGGAATAATCGGATAAATAATTTGACAAAAATTAAAAAAAGGTTATTTAAAAGGCATAAGACAAAAACAATAAGAAAGGACAGACAATGAGCAGACAAGCCGACTTGCTTGAAGCATACCACAATATTTTGTATGTAATAAATAATGCCCCGTTGAACAGTTATCCGAAATTCGGTAAAAATGATGTCAAAAAAATTCCGTCCGATAAGGCTGAAAAGATTATCGGCAACGTTGTCGGACACCGGCTGGCATCCATTCCGGCCGACAAACACCCGCATGTCGAACTGGTTTTGGGGTATCCCGGGTCGGGCAAAACGCTGGTGGAAGAAGACATTCTCGCGCGCTATCCCGGAACGATATTAAAAATTGACTATGACGATTTTCGCCGTTTTGACAGCCGTATGGTAGAAAAGAGCAAAGAGAATCCGCTGGTTGCCGACTATTTCGGGCAGATACCCGGTGCTATTAAAGACCGGTTGATGATGGGCGCAGCGGCCAACGGGCAGAGCGTTTTAATCAGCGCGCCTGCGTTGGATATCCAGTCTTCGCCGGAAAATTCCCTGAAAGCGCTTTTTCTGAACAAAGGCTACAGGCTGAATGTCGTCTATATTAATGCCGGCGAAGAATTGTGCTTTTTAAGCAACTTCACCCGCCATTTCAAAGCCCGTGCCAACAACCTGAATAATCCGGATGGAAATTTTGACATTCCCCGGATGGTTCGTCCGGAGGTTCATCGTGCCATTTCCGCCGGCACCCGCCAGAATATTAACGAAATCGTGGGGATGATTGGTCGTGGGGAAAATGTCAGCCTGAAGATGGTCGACCGCGATAACCGCGAAATTCCGTTTACAAACATAGAGGCTGTGCCCCACATAGCGCGCCGCAGAGAACGCAGCCCTCTGAATCCGGCGGAAATCGACCGTTTGGTTAATGAATTAAGTATAATCAGCGATGCAATTCAAAAAGTCGGCATTAACGGTCGGGAAAAGAAAATTCTGGCAGACTTTATGCAGGGTGCGCTTTACAGCCGTTTAATCGAACGGAACATTCCGTCGACAATGCCGATGTTTTTGGATAACCATCAAGGGAGATAACATAAATGCACTTTAAACCGCTTGACGACTTAAGCCGTTGCCGGATTCTGCTGTCTAACGATGACGGCATAGATGCGCGCGGTATCAAACTTTTGGAACAGGAATTGCTAAAACTGAGCAATGACGTTTGGGTTGTCGCACCGAAAAACGAAAAGAGCGGTGCCAGCCACGCCATCACGTCAGATAAGCTGCGCAGCATGCAGGGGCACAGTTCGGTAGATGCGTTTCCCAATGACATTGTTAAAGTTTCCGAACGGCATTATGCCGTCGACGGTACGCCGAGCGACTGTGTCCGTATCGCCTTGAATATGATATTGGCAGATAAAAAACCGGATTTGATTATTTCAGGCATAAACAACGGCCGCAACATTGCCGATGACATAACCTATTCCGGCACAATCGGCGTTGCGGTAGAAGGGATTTTGCACGGCATACCGTCAATAGCCGTGTCGCAGCTGGTAGACGGCGCGGAAGTTGTCAACTGGCAGATGGCGGAAAAATATCTTCCCGGCCTGCTGCAAAAAATTTGCCGCGGGACTTTCGGCGCTGATACGCTGATTAACATCAATTTTCCCAATGTGCCGTTTGAACAGCTGAAAGGGATAACCGTTTGCCGCCACGGCAGCCGCCGGTTTACGCCCGGCACGATAGAGAATGGCCGCCTGAAAGCCGATTCGCTCGAGGGCGTTCCCGCTGCGGGGCGTTACCCTGACGATTGTGCCGCCATTAAAGACAGCATAACCGTGTCAGCCCTGAAAATTGACCTGACCGACGAGCCTGGGCTTGGCGAATTGCAGCGTCTTCTGGCTTAAAAAAAGGAAACCCTGGTTCCTGCAAATATGCAGTTTTGCTTAAAGTTCGGGCTCACCGAATGCACTGCGCAGCAAAATACACAAACCGACAAAATTGCGCAATGTTAGGAATAGGGGCTTGACAAGGCCGCTAAAACAGGTCAAACTAAAATACCAACAGCGAACCGTTTTCTCGGCTTCTGCTTGTCAGAGCCGCTGAAATCGTTCAAATTCGCCTGAAAGGAATAAAGAGGAAAATGTTGACCGTAACTGTAATCAGCTTCTGTTGTTGCTGCAACTCCTAAGCCCTGCTGCCGGAGCTGGTTTCAGCTGGAAAAAACAAACGAGGCAGCTGCGCAAGACTGCCTCTTTTTTTAACTTAAAACATAAGGATGATGATAATGAGCGTATATTTATACAATACCCGGACCCGCAGCAAGGATGAGTTTAAACCCTTAAATCCGCCGTTGGTAACGATGTATTGCTGTGGCCCGACCGTATATAATTATGCGCATATCGGCAATCTCCGCACTTATATTTTTGAAGATTTGCTGGTGAATACGCTGAAACTGGCCGGCTACAAAGTCAAACATGTGATGAATGTAACCGACGTCGGGCATCTGACGAGCGACGGCGACGAGGGCGAAGACAAAATGCAGGTTGCGGCCGAACGCGAAAAAAAGAGCGTTCTTGAAATAGCCAGAATGTATGAGGATGCTTTCTTCCGCCATACCGCTGAACTGGGGCTTGCCCGTCCGACGGTCGTCTGCCGGGCAACCGAACATATACAGGAGATGATTAACTTTGTCAAAGATTTGGAAGACAAGGGTTTTGCTTACATTTCCAATGGCAACGTTTATTTTGACACGGCAAAGTTTCCCAAATACGGCTGCCTTTCCGGTCAGAACCGCGAAGATTTGAAACACGGCGCCCGTACCGAGCAGGATTTGAACAAGCGTAATCCGTCGGATTTCGTGTTATGGTTCACATCCTCCAAATTTGAAAACCAGATTTTGCAGTGGGACAGCCCGTGGGGCAGGGGGTATCCGGGGTGGCACATTGAATGTTCCGCCATGTCGACCAAATATCTCGGCGAACGCATAGATATCCATTGCGGCGGCATAGACCATATTCCGGTTCACCACGAAAACGAGATTGCCCAGAGTGAAGCACACCTCGGTCATGAATGGGTGAATTTCTGGGTGCACATGGAATTTCTGAACAACAAGTCCGGCAAGATGAGCAAGTCCAAAGGCGGTTTCCTGACATTGGATACGCTGAAGGAAAAGGGGTGGCTTCCGGTACATTATAAATATTTCTGCCTGACGTCGCATTATCGCAGTTCGGCAATTTTCTCCGACGAGGCGATGGATGCCGCCAAAAAAGCGTATGAAAACCTGGCCGACTATGTCGCCTCTTTCAAAGCCGAAGCCGGTGCCAAGAATTTGTCATCGGAAGAAGAAAAGGCGCTGGCGCAGCTGGTCGGAGAGTTTGACGGCTATTTGTTTGACGATTTGAAAACCCCGGTGGCGCTTTCCTATATGTGGAGCGTTGTGAAGGACAACAGCAAATCGGCAGCGCTCCGCCTGGCGTTTTTAATGCACGTTGACGGCGTATTGCACTTATTTCTGAAAGATGTTGCCCCCAAACAGGCACAGACTGTGGAAGTAACGCCGGAAATAACCGCTTTGTTGGAACAAAGGGCTGCGGCGCGCGCGGCGAAAGACTGGGCGAAGTCGGATGAAATCCGCGACCGGCTGGCGGCTTTGGGCGTCGGTGTCAAGGATTTGCCGAATAAGCAGATTGAACTGATAAAACTCTGAAAGGAGACGGTATGCGGGCATTTATAACCGGAGCCGGCGGCGGTATCGGCGGCGCAATAAAAGAACTTTATCTGCACAGCGGCTACGAAGTCGTCGCTCCCCGCAGTACGGAACTGGACTTGTCGGATATGTCGGCGATACACGACTGGTTTTCGTCGCACCGGTCCGAATTTGACGTCATCATTCACTGCGCCGGCTATAACCGTCCGCTGCCCGCTGCCGAAATTCCGTTGGAAGAGTTTATGAAAACCCAGTATGTCAATTATATATCGCTGCTGGAAATCGTCAAAGCCAATGATGCGTATTTTAAGGAACACGGCGGTTATATCGTCGGCATCGGTTCGCTGTACGCATCAATTTCCCGCGAAGGGCGTGCGGCGTATGCCAGTTCCAAGCACGCACTGGTCGGACTGGTAAAGACTCTGGCATTGGAATACGGGCCGTATAACGTGTTATGCAACACCGTGTCGCCCGGTTTTGTCAATACGCAGATGTTTCAAAATAACAATAACGAGGCCAAGCGTGCCGAACTTGCCGCCAAAACGGCAATTAACCGTTTGGCCGAACCGGAAGATATCGCCCGTACCGTATTTTTCCTGGGCAACCCGGGAAATACGTTTATCAGCGGGCAGGACATTATCGTTGACGGCGGTTTTATGGCCGGAAGCTATCAATCAATAAGGAGATGAAATATGACGGAAGAAATGAAAAATACGGAAACTGCCGGTGCGGAAAATACCGTGTCCGATCCTGCCGCCGAACTGCAAAATATGAGTTTTGAGGATGCTCTGGCAAAGCTTGAAGCCATTGTCCGCGAACTGGAAAGCGGACGCATAAAGCTGGACGACGCCGTCGCTGCCTATGAAAAGGCCGTTGCGCTGAAAAAGCTTTGTTCCGACCGGCTTGCCGCCGCCGCCCTGAAAGTGGAAAAAATCGAAATCGGCAAAGACGGCACTTTGTCCACGGTACCGTTGGATAATGCAGAGGGGTGATAGATTCGCCGCTTCTCTCGTCAGGAAAACATTCTCTTCTCATAATAAAAAGGGAAAATGCTTGAAATCGTAACTGTTATCGGAACTGCCATGACTGAAATTGAAACCGTTTTATCCGCTTATACCCGAAAGTTTAATCAAAAACTCGAAACTTATTTTCCTGTATCCGAAACTCCGGAACAGAAGGCCGTTGCTGCGATGCGTTATAGTATTCTGAATGGCGGCAAGCGTCTGCGCCCGTTTTTGCTGCATGAAACGGCCGGGCTGTTCGGCGTGGATTATGAAACGGCGTTTCCTGTTGCCGCGTCGTTGGAAATGCTTCACACCTATTCCCTGATACATGACGATTTGCCGGCGATGGATAACGACGACCTGCGCCGCGGTAAGCCGACCTGTCATCGGGCTTTTGACGAAGCGACGGCGATACTTGCCGGCGACGGGCTGCTGACTTACGCGTTTGAAATTCTGAACACGGCGCCGGTTTCCGATGCGAAAAAAGTTGAACTGACGCTTCTGTTGTCGCGTGCCGCCGGTGCGTTTAACGGGATGATTTCCGGACAGGTTTTGGATTTGTACACCGATTCTCATCAGGATTTTGCCAATCCCGAAGCCATTATCCGCCATACGGAAGAGTTAAAAACCGGCTGCCTGCTGCGGTATCCGTGCGAAGCCGGCGCCGTTCTTGGCGGAGCGTCTGCCGCCGAACGCGAAACGCTGGTACGCTTTTCCCGCAATCTGGGAATCGCATTCCAGATAACCGACGACATACTTGATGTTGAAGGCGATGAAAAGCTGGTCGGCAAAACGCTGAAAAAAGACAAGGCGCAGCACAAGCTGAATTTTGTCAGCATTTACGGCGTGGAAAAAGCCCGCAGGATTGCCGGAAATCTTATAGATGAAGCAGAAACGCTGCTGATTCCGTTCGGTTCTGCCGCCGCAAACCTGAAAATGCTGTCAAGATATTTTTTGACCCGCAACCACTGAAAAGCCTCCTCTCACCTTTGAAAATGCTGTCAAGATATTTTTTAACCCTCAGCCGTTAAAAATATGACATTTTGGTAACAAAATCCCTTGCCAAGCGGACAAAATTCTGCTATACTCCAAATATAAACAGAAGAAAATTATTATAGGAGGAGCTGGCCATGAGCAAGGAAGTTAAGAAAGAACTGAACGGAAAAGAGTTTGTCGCCTCGCTGGAAGGGTGCCGTTCGTCACAAGATATCTTTGAATTGTTGGACAAAACAATGGATAAAGATACCCTGAAAAACCGCCTGCAAAATGTGCGGGACAATGATTTGGTCGTTGCTCTAAATGCACAGGTTGCGAAATTTAACGCGGGGCAGGGGCTGCGAACCTCGCATCAGGATTGCGTTAACATGGCGGCTGACAAATATCAGCAGATTAACAAAAACAAAGGCGTTAAATTTTTTAAGGCTGAGATGAATAAATTCATTACGGCTAAGGAAAAGGAGCATAACGCAAAAGAATTGGCAGCGCCGCTTCTCGCAGCACGAAAAAGTTTCGTCAGTTCTTATTAAAACCACTCATTTCATTATACACAACACATCCCCGGAGCTTGGTTTTCGGGGATGTTTGTTATGAACAGCAATAATTTTCCGTCGTCTTACTCAATGCAGCAGTCGACAGCCTTGCGGACAAAAGCTTTCATCTTGGCAAACGCAGTCTGCGGCTCGCCCTTTCCCGTTTCTCCGGTTTCTATGGCTTCCGCTGTTTCGCGGACAGTTTCCGTTCCGGTTTCCGCCGGTACTGCCGCTGCAACTTTCTCACTGATTCTTTTGACGTCTTCCGCGCTGTCTTTCACCCATTTGACGTCATCCACGCTCAGCATGTTCATATTCAGTCCCCAGAACAGGCAATACAGGTCATACGCCTTGTTAAACAGGTCGTACGCCTGTTCTTTGTTGCCGAGGCTCTGCTGCTTGGTGCCGACTTCCATCAGCCGCATGGATGAGGCCAGCAGGTGTTTGGAGATACACCAGACTTCTCCCTCGTACGACGGAATAATCTTCATCATCAGTTTTTTGCGGGTTTCGCGCACGTCTTCGATTAAGTCGTAAAAAGACGTTTTGCCGGTTTTTGCGCCGGAAAAGACCAGATGTTCCTCAATTGAAATCAGGTTCATAATCGCAATTGTCAAATCCTGGTCCGATGACAGGTCTTTCGGATTAACTTTCTTCGTCGCGTCAATCCGTTCCACGAATTCTTTGACGTTTTCTGCTTTTTTCATCATTTGTCTCCTTGATAAATTATAATGGATAATATGTTAAAATAACGCTGGCCGCGAACAGCAAAACAACCGGAAATACCGCTTTTTCAAACGGAAAATGTGCATGTCCGCCGTTTTTGTTTTTCATATATTGATACAGTTTTTGCGATGCAATATACAGAAATGCTCCGATTAATGCTGATAAAAGAAATGTATCAATATATAAAAAGCCGATAATTTTCGGGGTGTATGGCAGCAGCCCTAAATAAACAAAGCCGGAAGATGCAATACAGGCAAGCATAAGAATTGCATTGCGCCCTGCAAAGTACCACCCTTTTTTTTCAAACCAGAGGATAGTCCAATATCCGAGCAGAGAAAACAGCGCGCCAGTCCATAAACCGACAATGTCGTCGCTGATACCGAGCTTGCGGGAAATTTCCAGCGAAGCGCCGATTGCAACGGTACAAACGATGCAGGCCGGATTAGCCAAAGCTTCTGCCGCTGTTCCCGTTAAAAACAATAATAAGGTAAAAAATGCTTTCATATAAATAGACTCCAAAATATGTATCATATACAATATATATAATAATTAATACATATTAAAAAGTCAATAAATAATTTCAATAAAATGCGTTTTCCTCTGGCAGAAATTAATATATGCCGAGAATTTTGTTGATAACCGGATTTGTTTGTCATATATAGTAGTCGTGTCATGATTTTATTAAGGAGAGAAATATGAAAAAAATACTGCTGGCGCTGGCTGCCGTGTTTATGCTGAATGCCTGTTCGGAGGCTGACCCCGCATCATTGAAAGGGAAAAACTTCACACTGGCAACGGATAAAAATATCACATTGTCTTTTGATGCTAAGGAAGATCGTTTTTACGGAAAAGCCTTGAATAATTATTTCGGTACTTACAAGGCAGAAAAGGATAACATTAAATTTGGTCCTGTCGCATCTACAATGATGGCCGGCCCTGAAGACGAGATGAAAAAGGAACATGCTTATTTTCAAAATCTGGACAAGGTCAGAACCTATAGTTTGAAAGGGAAAGAACTTGAGCTGAAAGGCGACGGCGTAACGCTGAAGTATCTGCAGCAGTAACTTTTCCGGGCACAAAAATGTAATCCCCTGCGAAAGCGGGGATTATGTTTGTTTTCAAAAATACTGTGTTTTCTGAAGAACAACTGCCCGATAATATCTATTTGCCAAAAAGCAAAATAAAAAGTCGCAAGGGACAATATAAGAAATTTCATTCAAAGACAAAATCTCCCAAAAACAGCCCGGCGACCCAGACAGTAGTTTTTCAGATTACAACAACAGCCGTCGGAATAATCCGGCGGCTGTCTTTATACCGATTATTAAAAAACGGTCTATCGCAAAACTGCACCGGTCTTTTTGCCGACTTCCAGAATGACCTTGTTCATCAATGCTTCCAGTTCGGCATCGGTATAGGTCTTGTCTTTCGGCTGGAACGTAACGCTGATAGCAACAGATTTCTTGTCTTCGGGCAGATTCTCGCCTTCGTAAACATCAAAAATCCGTACATCGGCAATATTGCTGCGGTCTGCATTTTTAGCAGCCGCCGCTATGCTGACGGCCGAAACGTTACGGGCAACGACGAATGCCAAATCCTTGTCAACTGCTTGCAAAGGAGAAAGTTCCAGCTTCTTTTTAGCTTTGGATTTTGCATCCCTCGGCAGCGGAATATTGTCAAGGAAAACCTCAAAAGCCATAACATTGGTTTTGATGTCAAGCGCTTTGAGAATCGCCGGATGCAGTTCACCAAAATACGCGAGGACGTTTTTGCCGAGTCGAATAACGCCGCTGCGCCCCGGGTGGTAGTAAGACGGTGCGTCGGTCGTAATCTGTGGTGCCTCAATCGGGCCTTTCGCCGCGGCAATAACTGCCAGCGCGTCAGCCTTGACGTCAAATACGTCATAAGCGCGCATGGAGTTTGTCCAGTCCTTTTTCGCGGTCTTTCCGACCCGGATGCCGGAAGCCATAGCCCGCTGTTCGCCGGGATTACGGCCGAAAAATTCGGGTGCTGCCTCAAACAATGCCAAATTGCCGTATCCGCGCGCAATATTGTTTTTGGCGCCGATAAGCAGATTCGGCAACAGTGACGGCCGCATTTCGTCAAGCTCATTGATAATCGGATTTTGAATAAATACCGCTTCCGGCCCTCTGCGGAAATATTTTGCAATGTTGCTGTCGGTAAAGCTGAATGTAACCGTTTCGTACATACCACGTGAAGCAAGCTCATGCTTGACCATGACAATATTATTCTGCAACGGCGTTAAAACCGGTTTCGGAAATTCGGCCGTTTTCATTGAAGTTGCCGGAATGTTGTCAAGCCCAATCATCCGTACGACCTCTTCAATCAAATCCTGCTCGCATTCAATATCGCCGCGCCATGACGGAGAAATCGCCTTGATATTGCCGTTTTCTTCGCTGATTTCAAATCCGAGATTGTGGAGAATTTCTTCACAAGTTTCTTTGGCAACCTCCATACCGATAAAAGTTTTCATTCGTTCCGGCCGCAGATATACCGGTTTGGCGACAGATTTTTCTTCTCCTGCAATTTCCATTTCCGAAGCTTCGCCGCCGCAGATATCCAAAATCATTTTCGTGGCATAATTGTTACCGCTGATATTTGACATCGGGTCAACCCAGCGTTCGTACCGGGCACGTGAATCGGAGTCAAGCTGAAGCTTGCGTCCGGTTCTGGCAATGCAGGCCGGCGTAAACAATGCACACTCCAGCAGAACGTTCTTTGTGTCTTCATAGCTGCCTTTGTTTAATCCGCCCATGATGCCGCCAAGACACTGTACGCCTTCGTCGTCGCAAATGCCGAGTGCTTTGTTGTCCAGCATATAGCTTTTTTCGTTCAGCGCCAGAAATTCTTCACCGTCATGAGCCATCCTGACCTGGATGTCGCCTTTAAGCTTGTCTGCATCAAAAACGTGCAGCGGACGTGCTAAATCATAGTTGATATAATTGGTAATATCCACCAGGGCGGAAATAGGACGCAGCCCGATAGCCGTCAGACGGTCTTTCATCCACTTTGGCGTCTCCGCTTTGTTGTTGACGTTTCTGATGTAGCGTGCCGTATATGTCGGGCAGGCTTCAGGGCATGAAACAGTTACTTTAACCGGGCTTTTGAACGTCCCTCTGATTGCAGGAATATCCAACGGTTTCAGCCTGCCGAGCCCCGCAGCGGCCAAATCCCGGGCAATTCCCCGTACGCCTAAACATTCGGCGCGGTTTGGGGTTATCGAAACTTCAAAAACCGGATCAATATTCAAAACTTCCGCCGCCGGAATGCCGGCCTTGATTTCTGCCGGCAGCTCGATAATGCCGTTATGGTCGTCGCCAACAAGTAATTCTTTTTCCGAGCACATCATGCCCATGCTTTCCACGCCGCGGATTTTTGCAACTTTTAAGCGTTCTCCGTATGCAGGAATCAGTGCTCCGGTCGGAGCATAAATGCCAACCAGCCCTTCATGGACGTTTGGCGCGCCGCAGACGACTTGCAGTGTTTCCTTGCCTGTATTGACGGCTAATATGTGCAGATGGTCGGAATCCGGATGCTTGTCAACTTTGTCAATGCGTGCCGTGATAAAGCCATCCAGTGCAGCAGCCGGATTAACGACCTCCTCGACTTCAAGGCCGATGCGAGTCAGTGTTTCGCTGATTTCGTCAACGCCTGCTGTTGTATCCAGATGTTCTTTTAACCAGGATAATGTAAATTTCATCGTGCCAGTCCTCCGTTGTTGCTCAGTCCGCTTGTCATTGATGAAAAGTCGAGCGGGGTAAATCCGTAATTTTTAATCCAGCGTACGTCAGATTCAAAGAAAGTCCTCAAATCCGGAATGCCGTATTTTAACATCGCAAGCCTGTCAATGCCGACCCCGAAGGCAAATCCCTGATATTCATCTGGGTCGATGCCTCCAGCGCGTAGGACATTCGGATGTACCATGCCGCACCCCAAAACTTCCAGCCAGTCTGTTCCTGCTCCGATAATTAAATCGGTTTTAGTCTTGAGGCAGCCGATATCAACTTCGGCAGACGGTTCCGTAAACGGGAAGAACGACGGGCGAAATCGGATAGGCAGTTCGTCAACTTCAAAAAATTCTTTCATAAAATCATACAGGCAGCCCTTTAAATCGGCCATAGTCGTTTTCTTGTCAATAACCAAACCTTCTACCTGATGGAACATCGGCGTGTGCGTCGCATCGTAGTCGGAACGGTATGTTCTGCCCGGCGCTATAATGCGGATTGGCGGCTGCTTCTTTTCCATGGTACGGATTTGTACGCCGGACGTATGCGTCCTGACCACATAAGCAGAGTCCATATCAAATTCCTTATTAGCGTCATTATTGATGTAGAACGTGTCCTGCATTTGGCGGGCAGGGTGGTTCGGCGGCATATTGAGCGCGTTAAAGTTATGGAACTGGTCTTCAATGTCCGGGCCTTCAGCCACTTCAAATCCCATCTGGGCAAAAATAGCGACAATTTCTTCATAAACTTTGGAAACCGGATGGATTCGTCCTTGCGTTTCCGGCCGGCAGGGAAGGGTAACGTCAATAACTTCCTTTTTCAGTTTTTCATTCAGCTGTTTGGTTTCCAATTCCTGTTTTTTTTCGGTAATTTTTGCTTCAATTTCCGCTTTGACAACATTAATCTTCTTTCCGAAAGAAACTCTTTCTTCCATCGGCATGCTGCCCAGTGTTTTTAACAGTTCGGTAATCTGTCCTTTTTTGCCTAATGCCGCAACTCTTGCCTCGTCAAGGGCTTTTGCGTCTTCTGCATTGGCAATCTGTTCCAACAGGCTTGTTTTTATAACTTCAATATCACTCATTTGTTCACCTTATAAGAAGGATATTTCCCAGAAACAACAGGAGCGTTTCCTGAAATCACCCTTTTGCCGCTCCCAAAGGCCGGCTGTTGTTTGTCTTTTTTCCGCTGCCGTAAAAAATGCCGCGGAAGTTCATAACAATTTTAAATATAAAAGAGTCCTCTTGGTTGCCCAAGACGACTCTTTCTTATCTGATATAAATTATACTAAATCTAAAAATTATTTAGCCAGAGCCGCTTTGGCAGTTTCTACTAACTTAGCAAAAGCTTGGGGCTCTCTGTAAGCGATATCAGCCAGCACTTTACGGTCAAGCTCAATACCTGCCTTGTTGAGCCCGCTGATAAATCGAGAATAAGTCATATCATTCAAGCGCGTAGCAGCATTGATACGCTGAATCCACAAAGAACGGAAATTTCTTTTCTTCGCTCTTCTGTCACGGTAAGCATACTGCAAACCTTTTTCAACTTTTTCAACAGCTACTCTGAAAACGTTTTTATTGCGGCCTCTGTAGCCTTTCGCCATATCCAGAATTTTTTTATGACGGGCATGAGCCGTAACACCTCTTTTTACACGAGACATTTACATATCCTCCTACAACTACAAATAAGGTAAAAATTTCTTAACAATCTGGACATCAACTTCTGAAAGCAAAGTCGTGCCGCGGGCTTGTCTTTTCATTTTCTGGGTTTTGCAGAAGAGGCAGTGTCTCTTTTTCGCAAAATTTCTTTTCAGCTTGCCGGTTCCGGTAACGCTGAAGCGCTTTTTCGCCGAACTTTTCGTTTTTAATTTAGGCATTTCAATCCCTTTCAAAAATTTAAGTTGGATTCACACATAACAGGAAGGCATGCCGTTAGCCCTCTCTGTTATTCGTACCAATGTATACCGCAATATTTTTATTTGTAAAGAGTTTTTTTAATTTAAAATTAATAATTATTTACCAGTCTGTTGTCCTGATTAATTCTATCTTTGTCCGGTTTCTTCTTTTCCATATCCGGCTTGACTTTGGAGCCTGTGCCTGTTTTGCGGATAAAAAGGCGCACTCCCTGCTCATAAAAAAGATATCCCTTGTAAACGGCGGCTGCCGGGATTTTGTAGCCGTTAAATTCGGCCTGATTTTCATAATAGCTGAAATCGGCTCCCGCAGCATCGTCTTCGTCTATAACGGCAATATCATGATGGCGGTCAATAAGCTCCTGCATATTGTCGCCTTTAACGGCCATGTCTTCTTCGGTCCAGAGCCAGTACATCGGAGCTTTGTCTGCAATATATAATTTATCTCTGCCGAGAATTAATTGCAGAGGCAGAGTGTGAAAGCCGACAGCCTGAACTTTTGCTTCGGGATTTTCGAAAACGTTATGTTTGGCCAGCATTCCCAAAACCTGATTCTGCGAAGAGTAGGGGTGTTTTATCTCATAATCGGCAGAAACGGCACTCCAGTATATCTGCATAACGGCACATGCCAGAAACAAATAATGCTTTCTGCTTTGGGCATAGTTCGGAAAAAACATATAAACCGAACAGAGAAAAAGTCCCCATATAAGCCCTTGGTGATAGTACATCGGGCGGACAGCAAAATAAGCGGCAATGAAAACGCTCCAAACTGTTGTAAAACGCAATACGGCCGGCAAATTATTCCGCATATTAACATAAAAAGATGTGCTCATTGCCGTTTTTACCGCATAAAAAGCGGTGATAAACAAAAAAGTCAGATTCAGCATCGTATTTTCACCGGCAAAAAATGCTTCGGGAAAATGAGCCAGCACATTGTATGGATAATTTTCAATATGCTCGATTCGCATATTGTACTGCACCATATTGACCGGCAGGATCTGCCATAGCATAAGCAAGCCGCATCCGCCCAACAGACACACAGGGGCAATATATTGAAACGGCTTTCCCGAAGTCCGCCGATAGGCTTCCGAAAACCAAAACAGCCCGAGAACAGCGGCAACTGGTGCCAAAAAAGCGGCAGATTCTGCAAACAGCAGCAATGATAGTGCATATCTCCAAATATACCGATGCCTCTTTTCATAAAGCACGGCAAGCAAAACCATTGCCAGATATGCCAGACAGTAGTTGCGTGAAATGATATTGTACTGGTAAAGGAAATAATGCCCGAACGGCAACAGTATTTTATAAATCAACGGAACCCAACAGCAGAATAAAAATATACCGACCGTTATGGACATAACCGCAATTGAAACATAGGTAATGTTTAATTCTTCGCCAAATATGGCAATAAGCAATTTCAGCAGTAAATGCCATAATACCGGCTGCCCCTCCTGATGCGGGATAATTGTCAAAATTTCGCTGAAACTGGCATCGCGTGCAATCAAAAAAGCCTGTACTTCGTCCGCCCATACTTCATGAAACGGAGCAATATATAAAGATAAGGCCGTAAAACAAAACCAGATAACCGCCGCGGAGACTTTTGCTATATATGTTTCCGGAGAGATGCCGTAGCGCATTTTAAACACCTGAGAAAAGAAAAGGCGGCAGCCGTCTGGTTGCCGCCGTCTGCTATATTAGGCCAATGCGTCGGACTTGATATCCAGATGCAAGTCTTTCAACTGCTGCTCGGAAACCGTATTCGGCGCCTGCATCAGCAAATCCTGCGCTTTGCCGTTTAACGGGAACAGGATGACATCACGGATAATCGGTTCGTCCAAAAGCAGCATGACCGTGCGGTCAATCCCCGGAGCGCATCCTGCGTGCGGCGGCGCGCCGTACTTGAATGCGTTAATCATACCGCCGAATTTGTTGTCCACGACGCTGTGGTCATATCCCGCCAGTTCAAATGCCTTGTACATGATTTCCGGTTTGTGGTTTCGGACTGCGCCGGAAGCCAATTCCACGCCGTTGCAGACCATGTCGTACTGATAAGCCAGTATCTCAAACGGATTCTTGTTCAGCAGCGCGTCCATTCCGCCCTGTGGCATAGAAAACGGATTGTGCGAAAATTCAACTGCGCCTGTTTCTTCGTTTTCCTCGTAAAACGGAAAATCGACAATCCAGCAGATGCGAAACGCGTCTTTCTCAATCAAATCCAGCTCTTCGCCGAGTTTTGTGCGGACTTTTCCTGCAAATTTGCTGATAAGTTTTTTATTGCCGCCCATAAAGACAACCGCATCACCGTCCTTAACCCCAAACATATTTTTAAGTTCAGCCATTTTTTCTTCAGAGAAAAATTTGGCAATGCCCTTGGCGCCGTTTGCTGACAGCGCGACATATGCCATGCCGCCGAACCCTTCTTCTTTGGCAAAACCGTCCAGCTTGTCAAAGAACGAACGCGGTTTCTCTCCTGCGCCGGGGATAACGATGGCACGCAATCCCTCGCCGTTGGCTGCCTTGCCATCATAAACGCCGAACCCGGAATTGTTGAAGAAAGCGGTTGCATCCTGAATAATCAACGGATTGCGTAAATCCGGCTTGTCGGAGCCGTATTTCAGCATGGCGTCTTTAAAAGCAATACGCTGAAACGGCGCCTGGTCAACTTTTTTTCCTTCGCCGAATTCGTTGAAAATAGAACCCATCGTCTTTTCCATTACCGCAAACACATCATCCTGCGTGGCAAAAGACATTTCCATATCCAGCTGGTAAAATTCGCCCGGGCTGCGGTCGGCACGCGGATCTTCATCGCGGAAACACGGTGCAATCTGAAAATATTTGTCAAAGCCCGAAACCATCAACAGCTGTTTAAATTGCTGCGGCGATTGCGGCAAAGCATAAAACTTTCCCGGATTTAAGCGGGATGGAACCAGAAAGTCGCGTGCGCCCTCCGGAGATGAAGCCGTCAAAATCGGCGTCTGATATTCCAGAAAACCCTGCTCGTTCATCAACTCGCGCATGCGTTTGATAACTTTGCAGCGCAGAATGATATTGTTGTGGATTTTCTCGCGCCGCAAATCCAGAAAACGATACTTCAGGCGCAGCTCTTCCGGCGAGTTGTCTTCCCCGAAAACCTGTATCGGCAGAACGTCGGCCATGGAATGCAGAACGACATCGCTGACTTTTACCTCAATGTCGCCGGTCGGCATGTTTTTATTGACGCTCTCGCGCATCACAACCTCGCCGTCAACGGTAATGACGCTTTCCACCCGGATATCTTCCAGCTTCTTAAACAAATCGCTGGAGCTGTCAACTACGCACTGGGTAATGCCGTAGTGGTCGCGCAAATCGACAAAGCACAGATTGCCTAAATTGCGTTTGCGGTGGATCCAGCCCGAAAGCTTGACCTTTTGGCCTGCGTTGGCGGTTCTCAGTTCGCCGCAGGTATGAGTTCTGTATTCAATCATAAGTACCCCTGAAAAATTGTTTCAACGTCAATGCCGCCATTTTTATCCCAAATTGGCATAAATGCAAGCTAAAATTAAAAAAATCTTAAACAATCCCCCGTAAACTGCAACCAAAAGACAAGGGAACGCCCAAATGAATTTAATAGATAAGACACAAGAACTGCAGGACGCCTGTAAGATATTAAAAAAACAAAAAGTTATAGCCATAGATTGCGAATTTATCCGTGAAAAGACATTTTTCCCCATTCCCTGCCTGATTCAGGTCGGTTATGAAGACGGCGCTTTTTTGATAGACCCGTTGGCAGAAAATATGGACTTCGGCGATTTCTTTGCCCTGTTGCAAAATAAAAAAGTGCTGAAAGTTTTCCATTCCGGCCGTCAGGATATTGAGATTCTGTACAACCTTTCCGGTGCGGTGCCGACGCCGGTTTTTGACACCCAGATAGCGGCGCAGGCCTGCGGTTTGGGCGAATGTGTCAGTTATGAAAATCTGGTTAGAGCCTACTGCGGGGTGGATCTGGATAAATCCTGCCGTTTGACCAACTGGCAGCTGCGCCCGCTGAGTGCCGAGCAGTTGGAATATGCCGCGGGCGATGTAACGCATCTGATTAAATGTTATAACGAAATTGCCTCGTATCTGAAAGAAAATAAACGGGAAAGCTGGATTGCGGAAGAAATGGAAGATTTTGCCGATACGGCGCATTATGAACAAAATCCGGAAAACGCTTGGCTGCGGATTCGTCACAATGGGCACTCTTTGTCATTCTTGAATGCGTTGAAAGCTTTGGCGGAATGGCGTGAAAAAATGGCGATAGAACGCAACGTTTCCCGACAGAATATTATCAAGGATGAAACGCTGGTAAACATTGCGACAGCCTTCCCGAAAGATATGGAAGAGATGAAAAGGGTTCGCGGGGTGCGTCCGGATGTTGCCAAAAGCCGCCTTGCTAAAGAAATGACGGAAATTCTGGCATCGCTGACCGAAGACAAATTTGACCGCACACTGGGACGTGTAGACCGTGAACGCGATGTTACTCTGCCGCCAAGTCAGCATTCCCTTTGTGAAGTCCTGAAACTTTTGCTGAAGATAAAAAGTAACGACTGCGGTGTCGTATCGCGATTGATAACGTCGGAAAAGAATCTGCGCGAATACATCAAAAATCCAAAAGCTAAAAATCAGATTCTCAAAGGCTGGCGTTATGAAGTCTTTGGCAAAACGGCCGAAGAATTTCGCAAGGGAAAACTGGGAATCGTTTACGATGCGGCTTCCCGGGACATTGTAATAAAAGAGTTGTCTTAATTGCCGCTCTTCTAAGAAAAAATATAATATATATTAACTGTTAAAAGGAACTTGTAATGAAAAAAATATATTTGACGCTTGTCGCTATGCTGATTTCGTTTAATGCCCATGCTTTTATTATTTCGCCGCATGTTGGATTGGATTATGTTTCCGCCACGCCGAACGGATTTGGCGATATTGACAGCCTGAACGGCGGCGCAGTCAGTGCCGGCGTAAAAGTTTTAGGCTTTTTATCCGTAGAAGGATATTATCAGCAGTATGCGTCAACCGATGCTTTCGGCGGCAGCAAAACAAAACCTGCGGCATACGGCATAGATTTGGTTTCAGATACGTTGAATCTCGGCGTAGTAGAGCTGTTAACGACCGTGGGATATGGTAAATATACATTGGACGGCGGTAACCTGAACAAAAAAATGGAAGATTTTGAAGGCACCGCCTATCGTGCCGGTTTCGGTGCACAGTTTAACCCGACCGATAACATTGGTATCCGCGCTATGTACCGTTATGTATTCCCGGAAGACGATACGTTTAAGAAGAATATCCAGGAATTCACCGTCGGCATCCGATATTATTTCTTTTAGTATGCTGATGTCAATTGGAGCAGAAAAAATAGAGCGGGGAATGCCCCCGCTTTTTCTGTATTTTCAGACGTCAAAGGAAAGCCTCCGGAATTTATGCTGCGATTTATTTTTGCGGCGGCAAAATTTCAATCCAATAACCGTCCGGATCCTCAATGAAATAAATTCCCATCGCCTCGTTGACAAAACAAACCCAGCCGTTTTTCTGATGAAATTTCAATGCTTCCTGATAATTGTCTGCCGTTATTGCCAAGTGAAATTCGCACTCGCCCAAATCGTATTTCTGCGGATGGTCTTTCAGCCAGGTCAGTTCCAGCCGGAATCCGGTTTTGCCGTCGCCGAGATAAACGATGACATAAGAGCCGTCTTCGGCCTCAATCCGTCCGTTTTCTTTTAACCCCAGTGCTTTCTCATAAAAGGCAAGGCTGGTTTCCAGATTCGTAACGTTAAAATTGAAGTGATTAAAACAAAATGCCATTTTCTTATCCTTTCTTAATCATATAGGCTTTGGCAGCTTATATCTTTTGGTTGCAATAACCGGATATTTCCGCATTTTTACGGGATTTTTTTCAAAATGCCGGAAATTATCCTGTTTTGCAATAATTTTCTTGCTTAATTCAAAAAAATAAACTAATCTCAAAATAGGATTTGTTCTCTAGAAAAGGATAAATCCGAGGGCCTAGAAAACCCTTTATAAATACAACTTAGTCGTGCGCACACGACTTTAAAAATAGTGCCGACGTCATACCTCCGTATGGGGTGGATGTCGGTGAATAAGGCTCTGCCCCAATAAGCCGAGCCGTTTTAAGTTGTATACGGTTTTCTAGCATCCGCCCGCCTTTAGCTTTCTAAAGCGGGTTTTTTGTTTGAACTGAATAATGAAATAGCGCTATTATATACTAAATATGAACGATAAAGGAGAAAACCATGATAACAGCCGAAGAAAGAAAAGCCATCTGTGAGGCTCGCGAATTCAATGATAAATTACTGCAGGGGATAGCCGATTATACGGTTGTCCAGATGAAAAATAATCCCTATTGCCGCCGGATTCTGGAAGGCGCGAATTATCAGGAATTTGCAAGTTCGCCGCGACGTCCGGATTATTTTGATGAAAATCATTTTTATTTGGAAAGAGTTTATGTTGGTCATCATAGCGGCGGTGCCGGCGGGCATTGCACCAAAGAAATAATGGAGGAAGATCCGACTGCGCCGACCCGTGATGCAGTCTATTTAAATCGGTATGCTCAGATAGATTTTCTTTTTGATGCCTTGGAAATTATGGCGAACCGGGGAGATGAAACTGCCAGAGAGTTTTTAACCTGTGAAATTCCGCCGCGCCCCCATTCTTCCGAGCATAAATTTATGGAAATGCAGAAATTCATTGAACTTTGCGCAATAAATGATTCTTCGGGAGAAAAAAGTCTGAATAATATATGGCGGTATGAGCAAATAAAAAATGATATCCAGAATAAGATGCTTGAAGACAGCCAATTTAAAGATGATTTAATGAGATTATCGTCAGATATAATTTTAAATGAGGTTGCACACGAATGTTCGCATGCCAACCAAATGAATTTCGGTACCAAATGGCAGGCGCAGGAAAGTCGGTCGCTCTATGGCAAAAAGGCGGATGAAAAGGAAGAGGAGAACATAAAAATAGTGAAAAAAGAAATCGAAAGGGAACATAAAAAATGGTCCAAAGAAAAACAAATTGATGGCTATTGCCTGGATGCTATAGCCGAAGCAGGAGTCATGGCGCATAGCTATATAGCCATGCTGTCGGTAAATCCCGATAAGGCGGCTATAGAAAAGATAAACAATTTCCTATACGCCCAGCGTCTTTCCGAGGCCGATAAAATGAAGGAAATCAGTGAGGAAGAACGTGCCGCGATGTTTGCCATGGAAAACGGCGCCTACACGCCGGACGCTGTAAAACGGCAACAAAAACTGGCGCGGCAGATTTTTACGAATATTTGTAAAGAATTCGTACCGAAGCAAGTTAAAAAAGCAGATAAAAACGCACAACCGGATTATAATATGGACGGAAGTTTTCAGGAAATAAAAGGTTCATATCAGGAATATATTTTCGGTTCAATTGACGAATACATTGCTGCGATTCCGGAACCGGGTCTGAATAAAGAACGCATCAAAGAGCTGAAAGAATTTGTCGCTGCTCGCGATGGGAAAAACAAAGAAACCATCAAAAAACTGCAAGAATTTATCGCCGTCCGCGATGGGAAGAACAAAGAAAGCAGCAAAGAGGCGAAAGAATTTGTCGCCGGCCACGACGGGAAAGACAATTCCCCCATAAATCAAATGTTATTAAAGAAATTTAACAGCAATGACCGTTAAGAAGAAAGAAAATAATCTAATAAGAAAAAGCGCCCCGTTAGGAGCGCTTCTCTTCTACTCTGCTATATCGCCTTTTTGACTTCTTCAAAAGCCTGTTGCAATTTGCTGGCATCAGGGCCTCCCGCCTGAGCCATGTCCGGTCTGCCGCCGCCGCCTTGTCCGCCGACTGCTGCCGAGGCAATTCGCACCAGGTCAACCGCAGAATATTTGTTTGTCAGGTCTTTGGTAACCCCAACGACAATAGATGCCTTGCCATCTTTATCGGTTGCCAGAACCATAACGCCCGAACCGATGTTTTGGCTCATCTCGTCAATAAAGGCTTTCAATTCCTTCGGATGAACGTCCGGGATAACCTTGCCGATAAATTTCACGCCGTTGACAACTTCCGTTTCGCTGCTCTTTGCCGCACCGCCGCTGGCCAGCGTTTTCTTGAGGTTAAACACTTCCGCTTCCAGCTTTTTCTTTTCTTCCAGCAGGTTGCCGATACGTGCTTCCAAATCGTTGATGTTGGTTTTCAGCGTGTTGCAGGCACAATGCAGTTTATCTTCCATCGCATCGACATATTCTTCCGCGCCTTTGCCGGTAACGCATTCAATACGCCGTACGCCGGCCGATACCGCAGATTCGGAAATGATGTTGAAATAGCCGATTTCTCCGGTGTCGCAAACGTGCGTTCCGCCGCACAGCTCGCGCGAATAAACTTCTCCGTCTTTTTCCATCGTAACCACGCGAACCTCTTCGCCGTATTTTTCACCGAACAATGCCATTGCGCCGGTTTTAACGGCTTCATCCTGATTCATCAATACCGTGTTGACATGATAATTGGCACGGATGGCCGCATTAACCATATCTTCGGCCAGCTTTAGTTCGTCTGCGGTGATTTGCTTCGGGTGTGAAATGTCAAACCGCATTCTGTCCGCCGCAACCAGCGATCCTTTTTGCGTAACATGTTCGCCTAAAATCGTCCGCAACGCTTTGTGTACCAAATGCGTAACCGAATGGTTAGCGCAAATCTGTTTCCGATTCGTTTCGTCGACTTCAAAAGAAGCAAAGTCTTCAACTTTAACTTCGCCTTCAATCATGCGGCAACAATGAACGAAAACCGTATCCAGCTTACGCTTGGTGTCATAAACTTCCGCTTTGAAACTTTTGCCGCAGATAATGCCGGTATCGCCGACCTGTCCGCCGCATTCGCCGTAAAAAGGCGTCTGGTTGGCAACCAGATAAAATTCGCCGCTTTTCACACTGTCAACTTCTTTGCCGTCCTGAAGCAAAGCCTTGACAATGCCGTCGCTCTTGGTCGTCTTATAGCCTAAAAATTCTGTTCCGCCGATTTTTTCTTTAACTTCGAACCAAATTTTTTCGGTGCCGGCATCGCCCGACCCGGCCCAGTTCTTGCGTGCTTCTTCTTTCTGCTTGGCCATTGCTGCATCAAACCCGGCAACGTCAACTTCAATTCCTTTGCCTTTTAACGCATCTTGCGTCAAATCAAGCGGGAAGCCATAGGTATCATACAGTTTAAATGCCGTTTCGCCGTTGAGCGTGTCGCCTTTGGTTAGCTGCGAGGTTTCGTCGTCCAGCAGGCGCATGCCTTTGTCCAGCGTCTTGCCGAAACGGGTTTCTTCTGCCTTGATGGTTTCCGTAATCAGTTTATCAAAGCGGTAAAGTTCCGGATAGGCCTCGCCCATTTCTTTCTGCAAAACCGGCAGCAGCTTGTAAATCATCGGCTCTTTTACTCCGAGCATATAAACATGGCGCATCGCCCGCCGCATAATCCGCCGCAGAACATAACCGCGTCCTTCGTTGGAAGGCAGTACGCCGTCGGCAATCAAAAAGCTCATTGCCCGCAGGTGGTCGGCAATCACGTTGTGCGATGCCTGTAGCGGTCCTTTCGGGTCGGTGTTGGCCATATCCGCAATCGCCTTAATCAGATGCTGGAACGTGTCAATATCAAAATTGGAATGCACACCCTGCAGAATGGCGGCGATTCGCTCCAGCCCCATACCAGTATCAATAGACGGCTTTTTCAGATTAATTCTGGAACCGTCCGGCAAATCTTCAAATTGGTCAAACACCAGATTCCAAATCTCAATAAAACGGTCGCCGTCTTCTTCCGGTGTTCCCGGCAGCCCGCCCCAGACTTCCGGTCCGTGGTCGTAAAAAATCTCCGAGCAGGGACCACAGGGGCCGGTGTCGCCCATCTGCCAGAAGTTGTCTTTGGTGGCAATGCGGATAATCCGCTCGTCGGGCAGCGCCGATACTTTCTTCCAGATGTTATAAGCCTCGTCGTCGGTATGGAAAATCGTAACCGCCAGCTTTTCTTTCGGAATCATAAATTCTTTCGTCAGCAGTTCCCAGGCATAATAAATTGCCTCTTCCTTAAAATAATCGCCGAACGAGAAGTTGCCGAGCATTTCAAAAAACGTATGGTGGCGCACATCATAGCCGACGCTGTCCAAATCATTGTGCTTGCCGCCTGCGCGTACGCTTTTTTGGGAAGTTGCGGCTCGCGTATAATCTCTGGTTTCGTTGCCTGCCAAAATGTTTTTGAACTGTACCATGCCTGAATTTGTAAACATCAGAGTCGGATCATTGTCAGGAACAAGCGAAGATGCAGGCACGATTTTGTGTCCGTTCTTCGCAAAATAATCCAAGAAAGTTTTTCTTATTTGATTAACGCTGGTCGTCATTGTTTTTTTCTTCCCAAAAATTAAATTAAACTTTTAACCGCATAAAACTACAGCGGTTTTTTGCTGATGTCCAGTTTAAATTTAACAGGGAAACCGATTCTTTTGTTTTTTGCAAAAACTGACCTAGTTCAGCATAACGACGAAGATATTCAGGTATGTAGCGAAAAGCAGCCATAAAAGATACGGAACCGTCAACGCAAACGCCCATTTGTTGATAAAGAAAAACGTATGCATCATCAACGCTGTAACGATATCCAGCAGGACGATGACAATCGCCGACGCGGTAAGCTGTTCCATATAAAAAAAGCTGAATGTCCATAAAATCTGCAAAAACAGTTGACTGACAAACAGGGCATTCGCATCTTCAAACTGTTCCAAAGTCTTGCGTGACCTGAGCACAATGTAAAAGCTCAAAAACAACAAAACGTAAATTCCGCTCCACGCATAAGAAAAGTAATGGTTTTCGGGCGTTCCGGGCGGAATGTCGAGCGTATCGTAAAAAGAAATCATGCCCTGTTCGGTAAAATACCGGGCCAGCAGCGCCGTAATCAAAACCAATACAAAACTGTAGAGTCCCTGCATAAGTTTAAGTGCCATCTTATCCTCCATATTTGCGGCTTTATAACCATATATGCTCCATTTGGGAAAAAACATCACTGCCGTAAAAATATAAAAAAATAAATTGCAATTTTAAATAAAAAGCATATAAACAAAAGTAGAACAAAATTCAATGGGAGTAAAAAATTGGCTAAAATAGATGAAAAAGATATAAAAACGGATGAAAACGGCATAAAATTATACCGTCCGGAAGATTTTGAAGGAATGCGTCGGGCCGGGAAACTTGCTGCCGAATGTCTGGATTATATTACGGATTTTGTTGATGTCGGCGTAACGACGGAACATCTGGACAATCTGTGCCGGGAATTTATCGTTTCGCATAATGCGATTCCCTCCTGTCTGGGATATCACGGCTATCCGAAAACAATCTGCACCTCGATTAACCATGTCATCTGCCATGGCATTCCCGATGACCGAAAGCTTGCCGACGGCGACATTGTCAATATTGACGTAACCGTAACTCTGGACGGCTGGTTCGGCGATACGTCGCGTATGTATTACATCGGCAAACCTAAACTAAAAGCAACGCGTTTGTGTGAGGTAACTTATGAATGTTTGATGCGCGGTATTGATGTTGTAAAACCCGGTGCGCATTTCGGCGATATCGGTGCGGTAATAGAAGAATATGCGCACAAATACGGTTATTCGGTGGTGGAAATGTTCTGCGGCCACGGTCTGGGGCGGGTTTTCCACGATGAGCCGAATGTTCTGCACTTCGGGCGTAAGGGCACCGGCCCGGTAATTAAGGAAGGGATGTTCTTTACGATTGAACCGATGATTAATATCGGCAAGCCGGATGGTACGATTCTCTCCAACGGTTGGACTGCCGTAACCCGCGACCGAACCTTGTCTGCGCAGTTTGAACATTCGCTGGGCGTTACCAAGGACGGCTGCGAAGTGTTTACCTATTCGCCCAAAGGGTTAGATAAGCCGCCGTACAAAAAATGACCTTGTGAAAGCGGCAAAATAAGCCGGTTGAACAGCTGCCAACTGCCGTAAAAAGGCTGTAAGGCCGAATTGGACTTGACTTTGGAAAAAAATATGACTGTGACTAAAAAGAAAGCATCCGAATCTCCGAAAACAAAGGAAACAAAAGAAGTGCCGGATTACTTCGGGCATCGTCAACGCTTAAAAGCCCGTTTTGTTGCCGATATGGGCAAAACCATGGCCGATTATGAATTGCTGGAATTAATTTTGATTTATGCGATTCCCCGAAAGGATGTCAAACCTCTGGCCAAGGCATTGTTGCGCCGCTATTCCAATTTGGCAAGCGTATTGGCTGCTCCGTTGGATAACCTTCTCAAAAATGAAGGTGTAGGCGAGAGTGTTGCCATACTGTGTGGCATTATTCATGCCTGCGCGAATAAAATCAGTTGGGAAAATCTGGAAAACAAAGATGCCCCGATTTTATCCAATAAAAAACTGATTGTCGATTACTGCCGCAGCTGCATCGGCTATTCGGGACAGGAACATTTGCTGATTATTTATCTAAACAAGCACGGAAAATACATAGCCCAGAATATTGAACAGGTGGGAACAATTGATGCTGTTATGATTAGTCCGCGTGAAATTGTGTCCAAAGCTTTGAATCACAACGCTGCGGCAATTATTTTGGCGCACAACCATCCGTCCGGAAATGCCACGCCGTCAAATGCAGATATTGAAATGACCAAACAGGTTGTCCGTGCGCTAAAAGCCATCGGTGTCAGAGTAGATGACCATTTAATAGTCACGCCGGGAAGTTATTACAGTATGCAGGAGAAAGTTCCTTTTATTTTTTGAAAAAAGTAAAAAGCTTGTTTGCTTGCAGCCAATCTGTTCTGCTTCTTCCGGCAAAAGTGTCATAAATGTTTTAAACAAGTAGAAAAAACGTTTATATCACCATTTCAACCATTTAAAATAATACATAAAAATAGTTTGTCATAAGTCGTTTTTTTGCTTGTGCAGTGCAGTTTTTTGTGGTGTCTTAATTAACGAAAAAGTAAGAATTATTTACATACAATTATTTCGTATTAAATGGCGTTTTAGCCGTCCTCAGGCTAAAATATTGTTCTTATACCGGAGTAACTCCAAAGGTTAACGTCAGGGTATAAAGAGGCGCTTAGCAGCGTTAAGGATTAAAGATTGTGAGATTACGAAAAGCACGCAGGGAAGCTTTGTCGTAAACTCAAAACAGGCTGGAAAAAACAAACCGTTTTCCGGCCTGCTTTTTTATTATAAAACCCGTTTTTTGATAAAACCCGGCAATTTCACGGCATTTATATAAATTTGCCGTATTTTATGCAAAAAGTACTTGACAAATGATTTTGCTTCTGTCAATTTATGACAAGCAATGATAACTTTATGTTAAATTTTTAATTTTTACAATTATGGAATTAAAAAATTTAGTTGCACATTATGCAACCAAAGGTGAAAAAGGTGTAGAAATCAATTTGGAAGCATTGTCTCAGGACAAACACTTCCGTAGTCAGGCAGTACAGGCAGTTGTAAAGAAAGTAAAAGAAAATCCGCATGCTTGCGTTTTCTTCCCTTCGTACAAGCCAGCCTGCGACCATAACCCGTTGGGAAAACTCATCAACGAGGTCGCGTTAAGCCTTCAGGTCGAAACATTAGTTACGGGAAATTATGAAAAATTGAAAGATTTGCAAAATCCCGTAAAAGATGTAATCATCGTAAAGCAGTCTTTCCGTTCCGGCAAGGAATTGAGAGCGCAGATTGAGGAACTGAAAGCAATGGGATACGATGTGAGTGTCCTTTGTCTGATTGCCCATTCCGGCGCCAAAGTTGAGGCTTTTGCCCATGAAAACGGAGTTCCCGTTTCGGCAATCGTCTACACAGACGAAATCTCTTATATTTGACGCCAACCTTAATTGTAGCCTTAAAGCCAAAAACACGTAAAGACCGGCATTGCCGGTCTTTTTTTGTTGGATTGTTTGCATTATGTTTCAAATCCTGTATTGTACAGGTTTTCATGTCCATCGGAGAAAAGGATTCTCTGCCTAAGCTGTCGGTTCGCGTCCTCCGCGTCCGTTATGGCGCTGGTTGTAAAGCATCATTGCCTTGCGTCTGGCTTCGGCCTTGTCTTCATTGTCTTTTTCACGTTTTTTCATCTGCTCCAAAGCTTTCGGGTCAGCAAGGCGCTCCAGCTTCATTTTTTCGTCGGAAATAGCCAGAGCTGTCTCGGCAACGGCCTTAACGTCTTCCGGTTTGAAAACCTGATTGCCGTCTATATCTTTAACCATCGGCAGAGCATCGCCAATCATCGTTGCTTTGCCGCTGATTTCATTGATTTGCAGCCCGTCATTTTTCATAAGGTCTTTCTGGCTTGCATCAACAGCCCTGTCAGCGCTGTTTTGCACATTATTCTGCATACGGTTTTCTTCATTGGCGGCATCAACATTTCTGTTGAATTTGTCAATGGTATTCATAACATCTGTTACGTCGGTACGCTGCTTGCCGTCTTTGCTGACCAAAACCCAGCTCGGTCCTTCCTGATGAATTTCCATGCCGCTGGGAAGTCTGACTTTGGAAAACATTTCTTTCATTTTTTGTTCCTGTTTTTCCGGTGTCAGTTCTTTTTCCTTATCTTTCTCTTTTTCTTTTTTCTTCTCTTTGTTTTTCTCTTCTATGTCTTTGGCTAATCCCGGCCCCTTAAGGTCAATCCCTGCTTTTTCGGCCTTTTTTTCCAATTCCGTGCCTTTTTTTGCCATTTCCGCTAAAGAAAGAGGCTTTAAGGCTTTTTTTCTGTCGCTGGTTTTAGTCTGTTCGTCAATGGGACGGTTGGCAAATTGCTCCAGCCGTTTTCCGACAGGCTCGTTATGTCCGAGAACAACCGGGCGCACCCGCCTTAAGGCTTCTTCCAGAGCCGCTTTGCGTTCTTCCGGCGTTTTATTGTGTCTGATGGCGTTTTCCATAACCGTTCTCCGTGCAATTCATATTAAATAAATTTTAGCATAAATTTTGAGAACCTGCAATACTTTTTAGCCGAAGATATCGTAAATTTTCGCCAGCAGGCTTGGTCGGTGCGGTTTGAATGCAAAATGTTTAAATAACAGATAATTGACGATAAGCAGGAAGGATATCGCCGCTGCTTGTGCCAGGTACGGATCCCAGTGTTCCCGCTCAATCAGGAAGGTTAAAATAAGAATGTTGATGAAATAGCTGCAAATCCATATCAGCAGAGATTTTGCATATTGGTGCAAATGGTTTCCCTCTGCCGGAAAAACCAGAAATTTATAAGAAGCAAAAGCGATAAAGGACGAAACAAACCATGTCGCCGCCAGAAGCAGCTGGTATCTTTCCGGAGAAAAAAGCAGTGCCAGCCCGCTGAAAATCATAAAACGCAGAGCCATATTAACCGAAGCCATAATGGCAAAACGCACTTTTTCATCTATGCCAAACCAGTATTTTCGCATATTTTGCTCCTTATGACAGACAGAAAAATTGTCTGTATGCCGGGTCAATATAATCTGTCTGTCTTATTTTTCAATCAGCGGATTTCACCGTCAGGCAGCTTTGTTCACAGCCTGTATATCAGGTCAGTCTTTGCTCCAAGACCGCTTGGCGGCAGCTGCTGCCGTTACTGTCGGAGGCATAATGGGAAAATGTCGTTTTTTTCTTCATAAGCCGATGTCTTGATTGCAAGCAGGCGCAAGACTGAATGAAAGTAGTTGTCGTGCGAAAAGGATACCGTCTCGGCTCGCTTTTTCAGGCATGAGCCGTCAATTTTCATAGCGTGCATCGTCTGTTCAGGCAGCCATAAAATCATCGGTACTTTTTTCTGCTCTTCCGGTGCGACGGTGTAGGGCAGGCCGTGCAGGTAAAGATTGTTTTCTCCCAGCGATTCGCCGTGGTCGGAAACATAAAGCATACCGCTTTGCAGATTATTGTGGCGTTTGAGGATGTCTATAACGGAAGCGATAATATAGTCGGTATAGACAATGGTGTTGTCATAGGAATTGATAATCTGCTGTCGCGAACAGTCCTGTAGGCTGGCTGTGTCGCAGGCGGGTGTAAAACGTTTGAATTTGTCGGGATAGCGTTTATAGTATGTTGGTCCGTGGCTGCCCATCATATGCAAAACGATAACCGTGTTTCGGGTTATGGTTTGGAGCTGTTTTTCCAATCCGTCTAACAGGATTTCGTCATGGCAATAATTCCCGAAACAATAAGGCTGTTTATTGCCTTGTTTGGCATCGGTTTTGCCGATTCTGTCGCAGACTTTTTTGCAGCCGTCGTCATTGTCTTTCCAAAAAACGTCATATCCGGCAGCTTTGGCAATATCCAGCAGGTTTTGCATATACTGGGCATCCGTAACGTCAAATTCTTTTCTGCCCAGTTTGGAAAACATGCAGGGAAGTGATACCGCTGTCGCCGTCCCGCAGGAGCTGACATCTTTAAAGGCAATAATTTCGCCGTTTTGTGCCAGCAATGGATTCGTCTGCCTGTTATAGCCGTATAGGGAAAAGTTTTGCGCTCTGGCCGTTTCTCCGACAATTAAGACTATCACCCGCGGTTTTCCGTCCTGAGTGGGAATAGTTTGCGGAGACTTGTCCAGAATGACAAATTCCCTTTTGGCGTCAGCAGTACGTTTATAATACCGTCCGACCGCGTAAATATAATTGAATGTATTGATATAATAACGAACCTGTTTGTTATTGCGTCCGAAAGAGGCATATTCTTTGTATGAAACGGCGGCAATGGCACCGACGACGGAAAGTCCGAGCATGAACAGCAGCAGCCGGCGGCGGATTTCTTTGCCGAACGAGGCAAATTCTATATGTGTACGGTATACCAAAACCGCAGGCAGAATGCCGACAATCAGGATATAAAAAGCGGCGTGGAGCGTAATCAAATCGGCAGCTTCCCTCGGCGTTGTTTCGGCAATGTTGCGTATCATGTCAGAGTTAATGACGACGCCGAGGTTTTGCAAGGCGTAATCAGATGCCGCGGATAAAACCATCAGCAGCATAATCAGAGGCTTGCCGATACGGGGAACGACAAGCAGGCTGAAAAACCAAAACAACGGAACGTAAATAAAAAACGGCAGGCTGAGAGCAAAAAACAGGACGGAAAAACTGTTGATGTCAATTTTTTCGCAGGCAAACTGCCAAAACTTGATGTTCAAAGCAATGGCAAAATAGGCGCTGGTCAGGGCAATAAAAGCCGTAGAGCCGAGATTAAGATTATTTTTGGTCATTTGGGATAGTCCTTAAGATAGGGAGATGTTCATTATGCCGTTGGTTTCAGTATGAAATTAAATTGAGCAGAAAGCCGGTAACCAGCGGAATTGTAAAGTTGTCATCGATTCGGAGCTCTTTTTCAAAAAATTCGGCAGCGGTGGCAGTTAATGCAATAAAAAAGGCTGTTACGGGCGGCAATGCCGGAAAAAAGCAGGATATGATGCCCAGGGCGCTGATAAAAAAGGCAAGTGTTCCCTCCGGAGATTTACCGTTGTAAAAACGGAAACTGCCCCAAAATCTGCCGCACAGGGCAGCGTTGGAATCGGCAATCAGCATAACGCACATGGCCGCAGCTGCCGCTTTTGGTGCAAAGCAGACTGAAACGGCAAGCGCTGCAGCCAGAATATAAACCGATCCGCTCGGCGTAAAGGTAGAATGGCTGATTTCCCGGTTTCTCAGCGTTTTGATAAACATCTTTTTAAACAGCATACCGATAACGGCCGTTCGTTGATAAGCCGCATACTCAACAAACAAATTGGCGGCAAGCAGGGTGAAAAAAAGCAGGATGCTCCAGTTGCGCGGAGCGGTAAAGATAAACAGAGGCATCCAGAGTGAACTTAAGTGTACGGCTTTACGGTAAAGTTCCGTTTTTATTGCTTTTGACTTAAAAGCAGGCATATCAATGTCCTTTCTGATGGTTTTTGTTTTTTTTTATAATTTATTTTCATACAGTCTTGTTGTTGTATGTGATACTGGGGTTCCGGTTTCAGGCGGGTTTGCGCAGTTTTCGGCAATAAACATTGTCTTGTATGTCGCCCAGATGCCGCAGCCTGTAAGCAGTATGGCAAAATAGACGTCAGTAAGGAAATGGTAGCCGCCTAAAATCCTGCTTGCTGCAATGGTTAAGACGATTCCAGCCGCCGCCGTAATGGAGGGTGTGCGGATTCTCTGCGGCATAACCAGCGCCAGGGCAAACAGCCACATAGCAAAGGAAGTATGTCCGGAAATGAAGGAGTCTCCGGTCGGACAGAAAGATTTTACAAAAGCATTGGTAAAGGTGCAGTCACCGGCGAAAATATCCGTCTGATAAGGCCTTGCCCGCCGGAAAAATATTTTGAAACCGTAGGGTAAAGCTGTACACCAGCCGAAAAATGAAATGCATAAAAACAACATTGTTTTGGCATTAATAAAGTTTAACTTGTTGCTGATGAGTGTGCGGAACTTTTGCTTCAGGGCGAAAATGCCGCAAACGGCGGCAAATAAGGCGCAAATGGCATATTCTCCATATGTGTCCGCTGCATCCACAAATAAGTTTTCGTGTAGATAAAAACCGTTTTGGTAAACCAAGCCGGTCAGAAACAGGTCGCATTGTTCAGAGCAGCAGATAAGCAAAATGCTGACAGCCGTTGCCGCCGTAATAAAAAAGGTTGTAGGTTTCATCGTGTTCTCCCGTAAAGATAGAGTTGCATCCGATAAGAATAGGTTTTCTTCCGAATTTAAAAGCCAAACTGAAATCAATCTGAAAATTTTTAAAATAAATACCAATAAACCGGTTTACTTTTTTTGCGTATTAGTAATAAGATAGGCTTGCAGACAGGCAAACGCCGGAGCCGAAAAGTGTCTCAGTTCTGACGGATGTCTGCCCGTGCCGGCAAAAATTGTCCGCAACCAACTACGCTGTCCTGAAGGAATAAAGCGGCAGTAATAAAAATCGCTGTAACAGCAGATGAAAGCTGCAGCAACATAAAAAACGTATTATAATGAAAGAGGATTGTCATGAAAATCTTGCTTGTGGAGGATGACGTAAAACTGGGCAAAGCAACGAGCGAACTGCTGGCATATGAAGGGTGCACCGTGGACTGGGCGCAGGATGGGGCAGAAGCTGCAGCTATGGTAAAGGAAAGCCTGTCCGCAAGCTATGATATTGTGCTGCTGGACTGGATGCTGCCGGAAATCAGCGGGGTGGAAATCTGCCGCTTGCTGCGAAATAAATATAATTTTCAGGGCGGCATTATTTTTGTGACGGCAAAAGGCGAGGTAGAAGACTGTGTGCGCGCTTTGGATACGGGCGCAGACGATTTTATAGTTAAGCCGTTTAAGATAAAAGAGCTGGTTGCCCGGATAAACGCTGTTGACCGCCGCAAGAGCAAACCTTTTGTCGACAGGGTGTATGCCCGGGGCGCTGTCGAAATCAACCGGGATTTGCACACGGTATATTGCCGGGGCAGGGAGGTGCATCTGCGCAAAAAAGAGTTTGATTTGTTTGAAATGCTGTTTGTCAATCTGAATAATGTTCTGCCCCGTACGGCTATTTTTGAAAAAATCTGGAGTGATAAACTGGACACGAATATGGAAAGTCTGGATTCGCATATTTATATGTTGCGCAAAAGCCTGAAACTATTGCCTGAAATCCGGATAAAAGTAGCAAAAAACATCGGTTATAAAATGGAAATAGAACCATGATAGAAAAAATACGCCGGGCTTTGATTGTCAAATATACCGCAGTGATTGCCTGTATATTGTTTTTAGGCTTTGCAGCAAGTTATGCCGCATATCGCCATAACGGGATAAAGCTTCTGCAGGACAGCCTGTATGATTATCTGGCAGAAGAAATTTGGGAAGCGCAGGAATACTTCCGCCATGGCGGAGAAAGTCCGGAGATGCATACAATCAATTCAGATATCCGGTCTCTGCATAATTTTACCTACTGGTTGCTGGACGGCAAAATCATCCGCGCCGAACAACCGGGAAACGATGTTATCGCCCGCCAGTTGGAACAAAGGCTGCTGACGAAAACATATCAGCCAGGAAAAATCTATCACGAAAATATGAAAGCCGGTAAACAGAAATGGTATTTTATTGTCATAAAGCAAGATATCCGGTTGTCCGCATCGCAGCAGGGGACTGTTTTTGTCCTTGCCAATTATACGCCGGTGCGGAAAAATGCCAAGGCCTATATCAAGATAGCTCTGACTGCGGCCGGAATTATAATTGTATTAGCTTATTTGGTCGGCAGTTTTTTTGTTTCTCGTTCGATGAAATATATAGAACAAAGCTACCAAAAGCAAAAACAGTTTGTATCCGACGCGGCACATGAATTGCGCACGCCGCTGACAATTCTGTATTCGTATGCCGAACTTCTCGAATATAATCCCAAACAGACCGATGTGATAGCAGAACTTAAAGACGAAATTCAGCACATAAACGAAATGGTAGACAGGCTTTTGGCCATTGCCCGTTACGATAATTCAAAAGTAATAATGCATAATGAACGGTTTTCCGTCAACCGGCTGGCAGCATCAGTCATAAAATCAATGTCTGGACTGTGCCAGCCCGGAACATTTGAACTAAAAAGCCAAACCGGCAATATTGAACTGACGGCTGATAAGGTTATGATTCGCCAGTTGTTGGGTATCTTGCTGGACAACGCGGTAAAATATACCGGAGACAATAAAAAAATAGCCATAACGCTGGAAAAAATTGCATCTTCCGTCAAAATAACTGTAAAAGATAACGGAATAGGCATAAGCGAAGAAGATTTGCCGCATATTTTTGACCGTTTCTGGCGGGCGGAAAAATCAAGACATCAAAAAGGTCTGGGCTTGGGGTTGTCACTGGCTGAAACAATTGTCAGCCTGCACGGAGGGACAATCCTAGCCGGGAGCAAACTTGGGTGCGGAACTGAATTTGAGATAAATTTGCCGCTTCGGCAATAGTACCGTAAAGTGGACAGGCACAGACTTTTACATCGTTACGAAAGTCGTTACAAAACCACGGCATCGCCACAAAAGCCGTTATATCGCCACAAAATAAGCCGGATGCAGACATGTCAGTCCGGAAAATATTTCAATCCGAAACAGGCTGTTCAGTTGCAGGGGTAGAAAACATATTATACAAATTAGGATGCTGTAAATTTTTTATTGACATTCCGAAAACCTTCGTTTATATAAAATTTCACGATAAGCGCCGACATAGCTCAGTTGGTAGAGCAACTGATTTGTAATCAGTGGGTCGGGAGTTCAAGTCTCTCTGTCGGCACCAGCATTTTTACAGTATTTCTCAGTGCTCTTTAGCTTTTCTCCCCTCTTCGGATTCTGTATCCTTTCATTTACAGGGCTCAAATAGTCTTTTTGGGTTTAGGAGTGATTTTTTACAGATAAGGTTATATCAAAGAACTTTTGTACTTTGTTGTTTCCTCTGTAATAATCGTCTATCCAGGAAAAAATAAATTCTTCAAGTTTTCCTTTTGTATCATCGCCCATTTTTCTAAATTTTTCATAACTTTGAGCAAATAATCGATGTTTTCCCTCAGTATTTTCCTTTAATTCAACCCACAGATAGGTATTATTTTCAAAAGGAATATTAACTCCGTATACACCGTTTTTATGGCTTCTTTTAAATGGAACTTTCTCATCTTCATTAAAAACTAAATTTTCTTCAAGAATTTCTATATTTTCAAAACTCATAAGGTCAACATACGCAAGATTTGTGATTACAGTAGCTTCAAGCATAAAGCTTAAAGAATTTCCAACTTTTTTTCCTAATGTTTCCATTCCTTTTTCAAGCTCTTTTGAAAAATCCACCGAGCTTTCTGATATTACAATCTCATCATCAGAAACCTCTTTTATAGTTATTTCGTCAGAACTTGCAGTATCATTTATTATTATTTTTTCTTCATTGTATGGTGTACCATCGTGATTAAATCTTAGCTCTTCTACAGTCTGTCCATTTTTTATTTTGGCTTTCAGCTGTGGATTTCCGTTTTCATAATAAACTTCATAAACTCCGTCTAAGTCATTATTTTTAAATTCTTGTCTTGTCCATACATTTCCATTTTTATAATAATCTTCTTTTAGGCCATTAAGCTCTCCATCTTTATAGTTTATTATTGTTTCTAAAGTGCCATCTTCTAAATAAGATTTCCATTCGCCGTCCTGTAGGCTGTTTTTATAACTTCCTGAAAGTATTATATTTTTATTTTCGTGATATTCTTTAAAATCTCCGTTCATCTCGCCGTTTTTATAAATTACTTCTCCTTGAAGATTTCCGTTTGGATAGTATGCTTTAAATTCTCCCTCAAGAACTCCGTTTTTATAATTTGCTGATACTCTTAATTTTCCTGTATCGTTATAAAATTGTTCTGTAAGTCCGTCTCTTTCTCCATCTTTAAAAGTACCACTGTCAATAAGAATACCATCTTCTGTGTACATTTGGAACAGGCCGTGTTGTTCACCATTTTTCCAATGTCCGACTTCTTTAATGTTATTTTTATAATAAATGACATTAAGACCGTCCAGTTCACCATTTTTGTAAGAGTATATATCAAGATAGTCCCCGCCGGTCCTTTGGGTTCTTCCGTTAAAAGGCATGCCGCTGTCGTCGCAAAGTTTTCCATTTATGTTTCTTAATTGTTTATTTTCCTCAACAGCAGGAAGATATTTAAAAAATGAATATCTGTTGCTATAAAAATAGCTTCCCAAACAGGATGCCGTTAACAAAATCAAGGCCAATGTTATTTTCTTTTTCATTCCCGTCTTCTTTCTAATAAAACTTTTAATTCATTTTTACTGTTCTTTTTTCAATAAATCTATCGTTTAAAATATAATTTCACAATAATATAGAGATAAGATAAAATTAAAAGTCGATTAAGAAAAACAGCCTTGCTGCCGGAGGTATGGCAGGAACTGTATGCCGTCTTGTGGAAAAAGCTGGCGGCAACATTGTCTGCTTTATGTTCTGACTGGAGTTGGCAGGCCAGTCGATGCAGGCGCGGATATCGGTTCCTGTTGTCAGTCTGATAAAATGTTGATATTTTTTTTATAACAGATGTTTTTTTTCACAACGGGTAAAATAAAGTGTTGACATTTCAGATATATGAAAATAAACTTACCCCTAGTTTGTTAAAAATGGAAGAATAAAGGTTCTGTTTGTATGACAGCCGTAATGGGCATATATTTGTTTAAGTTCGCTTTCAGAAGATATGGTCTGAAAGCTGCTTGTGCATCGCTCGTTCTTCCCCTCATTATGATTGCTATTCTCCTTATTAGCCTCTGGCTCTAAGTGCTTTTTGCTTAAGCTTAAAGCCCGGACACTTAGAGGTATGATTTCAGGGCTTTAAGGTATCAACAGGAAAATAGCCAATCTTTTTTAATTAATGAGGAAACAATGTCAAAATCAAGCAATGGGTATGGTGCCGGGGAAGAAAACGGCACAAAAGTAAAAGAACCGGAAACGGTAATAGCGGCAAAAAATGCATTTAACCAATATTTTGAAATGGCTGGCCGCAAAAGCTTTAAGCAGTTTTACTATGACTGGCATATCGATGCCATGATAGAGCCGTTTGCCGAGCTCGCAGACTATTTCAGCCGTCGGTATCCCATTGATACGGCAGCGCACTTCGACCGCTTTGTCAGGGATTTTTGCGACAGCGTCAATACGTATAATATTGACTGCGAAAAGTTTTGTTCGGTCAAATCCGGTATTCGCCATAAAGACAAAGAACTTTCGGATATAATTGATAAGATTGAAACGTTCAGCTTTGAATTTCGGCAGTTTTCATATAGCTTTATGACCGAAAAGGATTATGTCGCCGAATTCGGTCAGTGGACGTTCAAGCCGAATTATCCGTATTCTCATATGCATGGCCTGGCCGTTTCCGTTGATATCTTAAACAAAATTTCCGAACATTATAATTCTTTTGAAAATAGAAGCGTTGCCGAAAAAACGCGTTATGTTGTCGACAATTATCTGCGTACTAATATTGCATCGGATTATCGTTATAAAGCCCGGTATTCCTATAGCGCACGCAAGGCGGCAGTAAGAGGTTTTGTCAGCTTGCGCAACCGGATGTGCACGGAATATAAAACCGGGCTGTATCGTGATTATACGGATTTGTTTCAGATTGAAACCCGTACGCCGACACCGTTTGGAAAATATCGCCCCAACGGATTTGAACTGGAATTTTATGTTCCTGAAGAATATGGCGATTATTCCAAATTAATCAGTTACCTGAAAGAAAAACACGGTTGGAATACGGTTTATACGACCAACAAAAATCCTGATGTTTATAATGACGGCCAGTCAGCCGGAGTAATTGAGCGCGATGAAAGCCTGGCCGCGATGAACGGGCTTGCACCGGTAGAATACGCGTCCCGTATTATGAAATCAAAAGCCGATGAGGCCGAATGCCTGAAAATTATGGATTCGTTTGACCAGGGGCATGCCAATGTCCATTGTTCCCTGCACCAGCATGTTTCGGCGGAAGGGTTTGATTTAAATACCTATAAGCGTTTGGTTAAGCGTATGATGAACCATGAAGACGCCATCGTCAGCAACTTTGCCGCGCCGGAACGCCGCAACAACAAACTGCTGTACGCCACTTATATCAGCCGCAATCTTAGTTCCAATGGCAAACGAGACTACCCGTTTTTATGCGTAATGACGGATTTGTGCGACAATCTGAATGAGTTGCGTGAGATGGTGGGCTTTGGCCATAAATACAAGACCTTGAATATTATGCCGTCCAAGACTGTGGAGTTTCGCTATATGAATGCCAACTTTAACCGTCGTTATGTAGAGGCTTTTCTGCAGTTTAACCGCGATTTTGTCAACAGTGCGGTTAATAATGACGGAACGCATATTAATCGCCCGCTGGCCAACAAGTTTAACTGGATGCAGAATGCAGCCGTTGACGACAAGACGGTCTTGAAACCTTTAAGCTACTATTACCAGAAGGCGTATGATCAGTTCCGTCCGGAGAAAAAGGTTGATCCGCATACGATTTATGAAGAAAACGTTTACGCGCGTCATGTGGCTGATGCCATCAATGCAACCGGAAAATTCGGATATTACAACAGTTGGTTTTTAAAGAGGGTAAGAGATGCAAGAGCAAAATAAAGTATTTGATGTCATTAATCCGGACAGCGCCCGCCCGTTGATTTTAACCTGCGAACACGCTTCGGCGGCAATTCCGTCCGGATATGATAATCTGGGGCTTTCTCCGATGTGGCTGGATACGCATATTGCCAGAGACAAAGGCTGTCGGGAATTGACGGAAACATTGGCGCAAAAACTCGGTTGTACGGCATTTCTGGCCGGATATTCCCGTTTGTTTGTAGATTATAACCGCCGTGAAACTGAAGCAAGCCTGATTGTTGACGAAAGCGACAAAGTCATTATTCCGGGTAATCAGAATTTAAGCGATGCCGAGCGGAAATACCGGATTGAAAATTATCATCGTCCGTATTACCATGCAATTATGGCTAAGATTGAAAGCCTGAGGCAGCAGGGGGTAACGCCGCGGATTTTTTCCGTCCATGGCTTTACGCCTCAGCTGCGGGGAGGGAGCTTTCGTCCTTGGAATGCCGGGATTTTGTATGTAACCCCCAACGCCTTTGCGGAGAAGCTTCTGCGTGGACTTCGGAATTTGCCGGAGTTAAAGGTTGATGCCAACGTGCCTTATGATATGCGCCGGTACAACACGGGCGCCGCAGCCATTTGCGGCGAGGATATCGGGCTCGAAAATGCCGTTATAGAAATTCGCGATTCCGAGTTTGATGATATGGCTGCCGGAGTGGCAAAATGGGGAAATATTTTATACGATATCCTAAATTGACAAAAAAAGCTGGACTTTCATGATAAATTATGTTACCTTAATAGCAGAAAACTATTAAAAACATATAGATATGAAGGAAAAAATTTTTATCATGACCTTGTTGGTTATGATACTCTCGGCAGTTCAAGGTTACGCGCAGAGAGAAAACAGAGGCAACACGCGCAGTCGTGCAAGAGTGGAACATCCGCAGCGCAGTACGGTTCGCCCGTCCCGCACTCCGGCACCTCGTCGGTCTCCGGCAATTACCGGTCGCTCGTCAGCACGGCCGTCAGTATCAAGCCGCAGGGCACCGTCATCCCGGTTCGTGCGCAATACGGCACCGCAACGGGAAACGCCCCGGCGTTCTGCCGTAACGTCACGGAGGGAACGGACAGGGATAATATCCCGCCGTTCGGGTACGCCGCAGGAGAGGCACGGAATAGCACCGCGCCGTCCGGCATCGTCTTCACGAAATCCCGGTATTTCATCCAGACGCCCACCGGCTCCGCCGCATGCAGCTCCGCGCCATCGTCCGCCTGCACCGCGCCGCGGTCATATGCCTCCGCCGCCGCATCGTCCGTGGCGACCGGTTTTCGGGCATCATCACGGTTATTTGCACCATCACCATCATTGCTATTTCAATAGTTGGTATTGGTACACATGGGGCGGGTATCATAACCGTTTTATCTGTCACCGGTTGTATCATAACAGGTTTTTTGACAGCCTGCTCGGGTACTATATCTGGGGTGCGATAAACGCGCCGACAAAGCTTGAGATAGGAAATATGATATTGACAAGATATAACAATACGTTGAAAGTCCAGGTTGGAAACAGTGTGTCGTATCTTGATTTATATCGTTACCAGACAGTCAGCTATCTGGCCGGCTATACAAGCATTGAAGTGACGACCGGAAACGGCAGTGCATTGGTTCGTTTTTATGACGATTACGGCAATGAGGCGACATATCGTCTGTAAGGCATACTTGCTTTACGAGGCCGTATTTTGCTGATAATTGTCGGTAATGCAAAAGAAAAAGGGGGCTTCGGCTCCCTTTTTTACGTGAAAAAGTAAAATGAGACATGGTAAGATATTGAAATAAAATAAGTTTTAGTAAGGCGGAAGAAAAATCTGACGATTCGGAAAGCGAAATTTGAAAAATAATGCAATTTTTGCAAATTTTGCTTAACCGTCCATCCGAAAAATATGCAGATATATAACCGGTTATGCCTGGCAGAGGAAAATTTTACAATAATTTTATAAGGCCATATATTCGTTTTCAGAAAGCATCTAAGGAAAACGGATTATGATAAGTGTCAAAATTTATTGCATGAAAACACATCGCGAATATGAAAACGTGTATATGGTTATAGATGACGTATTGAAACGCAGCCGGCTTGAATACCGTATTGAACGGGTTACGGAACCGGAGGAACTGTACCGGCACCGCATATTGTTTCAGCCGCATATCGTTATCAACAACCGCGTTGTTTTTGCCCGCCGTTGTCCGCTGCGGGAGGAAGCAGAGGAAATCTTGAGAAAAATGAAGTTGATAAAATGAAATCGGAAATCTATACTGCAATATGCAAAAAATAAGGAGAGCAATATGAAACGTCTGCTGGTTTATTCTGAAATAATAAAGCATCTGCCGCGTACCGGCTGGAAAAGGAAAGGCGTACCGGAACCCGAAACAGTGGCGTCGCACAGCTGGCAGATGGCGCTAATGGCTTTGTATCTCTCGCAGGGCAATGCGTTGGAATATGATTTTGACAAGGTTATAAAACTCTGCCTGTGCCATGACCTGGCAGAGAGCAAGCTTGGCGACATCACTCCTATTGATGCCGCCTACTCCTCAAAAGCCGTCAGGGAAACTGCCGCAATGGCCGAAATTGCTGTTGAAGCTGATTTCCCTGCGGCAGCGGAACTTTTTGCCGAATATGAGGCCGGAGAAACGCCGGAAGCGCAATTGGCCAGCGATTTGGACAAGTTGGATATGTATGTACAATCGCTTGATTATGAACTAAAATTCCCGGATAAGGACTTGGAAGAATTTCGCCGTTCTGCTGCCGCCGGAATCAAAACGGCATTAGGCCGAAATTTGCTGCGAGATTTGCAAAACCGGGAAGAACCGTTGCCTTTTCGGAATATGCCGGAATAGTATATCCCGTATTATCGGGTATGTTGCGCTTTAGCCAAGGCAGCTTGTTCCGCCAGCTTAACGGCTTTTCTGTTCTTCAGATGCTGTTGCTGGAGTTTTTTATCGGCATGGTCAAATGCACTGTACGTACCGCTTGCCTGAATGCCGCGGCCGTCGCGTCCCGACTGGATAACCAGCGAATGGATATAGGCCTTGTCTTCATTCCCGCCTGACAAAAGGTTCTTAACAGCTTTATTTTCTTTAGAGTTCGGAGCCAATTGATTATACATTGTAAAAGCATGGGCATACCACTCACGCGTTGTCCCGTCTTTGTATTCAATTTTTCCGGCTTTTTCCAAACTATCAACCTGTTGGTAGAGTTTATCGCGGGCTGTTTCTCCCAAAATAATCTTCAGAGCCGTGTCAAAACGGTTTTTATAGGCTTTTTCCAATGCGCTCATTTCTTTTGTGAAATCAGCAGTTTTAGATTCTTTATTTTTCTGAGATTTAGAAACTTTTTGCTGAACCGGCTGTTGTTGTTTTACCGTAACCTCAGTCTTGTTTTGCTTGGCGTTGTCATCGGCTTTGCTGAACTGGTTTTGTACAAATTTTCCTCCGAAATATCCGACAAAAGCCAATCCGGTAACAACCGCAGCTTTCTTTGTCCATTTTTTTGCCGCTGCCGCAGATGCAGGAATAATGGCTATGGCTGCCATAGTAGCTTTTTTTGCCCAGCCCCGCATTTTTGCAAAGAACCCTTTGCGTTCTTTTTTCTTCGCGGCGGCAGCTGGTTTGTGTTCACTGTTCTGGCGTTTTCCTCCTTCCGGGGTTCTATTCGCTGGTGTTGCCTTTGTGTTCTTGTTTTCAGCCGAAACAATGCGGTTGTCTTTAGATGTATCTGCTGCTTTTTTCTGCGAAACAGCGATGCCTTTTTCAATTCTGTCTTTCACCAGCCGTTTTTGCTGGTATGTTCCGAAAGTGTCTGCAAGTTTGGCAAAATCTTCATCAACCGGCATTTCTCCCCGCAAGGTCCGGTTGATTTTTTCCATGGCGAAACTTCTTAATTTATCCTGCATCCTGACAGTGGAATATTCTTTTTCATCTTTAAGCAGAGAGGCAATGAGCAGCATATCTTTGGAACTGAGAAGAGCCGCTTCTTTTTTGCTGTTCAGGATTTTAAAACGTGTGGCCTGAAAAGCCTTTTTCTTTTCGTCTTCTTTATGACGGCTGATTGCTTCAAGTTTATATTTAGTTTCAGCCTTTTTCAGCGACTTGACGATTCTGTGGTATTTAGACTGTCTCAAAATGGCAAAATAGTCCGGCAGCAAATCGGATGCTTCGGCTGTAGGCACTGCGGCACCGGCAATATAATCTTCCAAAAAATCGGCGCTTTGCCTTTCAATAACTCTGGAATATGCGCCAAAGGTATCTTTGGGGTCATAATCGGGAGTAATGCCGGCCTGCGCCTCAACAATTGTTTTTAACCAGCTTTCATCGTAAATTTTGACATTTTTATTTTGCGGCATAATCTAAACCTTTTCAAAAAAACATAAAGTATAACTTTTATACCACTTGAAATATATTTTGTCAACATTTTGTTTATATAAAATAAAAATCCCGTTTTGTTTGGCAAAACGGGATTTTTGAACGCTGTGGCAAGAACGGCAGCGGTAAAATGCAAAACTCTGCAACAACGCCGAAATAGCCGGAGATTGCAACAAAACGCATACTGCAGTAAACGCATCTGCTGAATGCTATTGCAGGGAGATACAGTGCATAATATGAAGATATGCGGCCATAGCTCCGATGCCGGCAATGATAATGCCCCAAATCAGCATACATGGGAGCAGCGTTTTTAAGCTGACCTTTACTTCCTCATAATCAAAGTTAGGCATTCTCGCAAAAAAGAATCCGAGAACAGCCCCGATTGCAAAACCTATTCCCGAAAATAAGAAATAAGTGCCCGGATTTTGATAAAAACTTCCGTCGTTTCCGTTTGATACGGCAAACGCTGCCAACGATAAAAATAATAGAGATTTCATAATGTAAAATTTATTTATAATGATAAAATAACTGCTTAAATAATAAAAAATATATAAATTTTGTCAATATTTATTTTCCGCCGATATTTGTAATCGCAAAAGATGTCCGGATAAATCTGAATTGCAAAATTTATTCCTGTCCCAGTCCTGTCCGGATGAGATTTTTCGCCAGATATAAAACCAGACATAAAAACGGGAGTTGTATTAAACAACTCCCCTGATTAAAAGAGGCCAAATCAGCCGAGCATTTCCCGGATGAAGAGGCATAAAACGCCAAGGCAGAACCCTGAACAGCCGAAAGATGTCCAAAGAGTCCTGCTTTTAACCAAATGGCGGCAGCTGCCGTCCAATGCATCGTATTTGCAAGCGTGCATAATGCAAAGGTTCCATATCGGAACAATAAACAGCAGCGGCATCAAGGCCGTTCGGAAATCATTCCAGCACAAGAGCAGAATTCCCAATCCGGCACCTAAAAGAATGCTGCCGGCTGCGCCGCATTTATAAGCGGGGCAGAAGAAAATGTCTGTATCTTTGCCGTAAATGTACCAGCAGACGGCAGCAAACAACAGGCCGCCCAAGGCTCCCAGAAAGGCACACTGCCAAACGGTTAATTCAGTCGGCGGAACCGCCGCTAAAATAAAGTTTTCCATAAGGCCGGTTATTATCTATTGTCATATTGTCAGCTAAAATAGCATAAACCCGCCAAAAAGGCGACACATGCCGTAATAACAGCCCCGCCAATAACGCAACTGGTTTTTTTCTCACAAGATGTAATCTTAGTTCCCGTAATAATGTCAATACGCGGCATTATTGCATAGATAAACCCGAGACACGCACCGACAAGAAGTCCGACACCGATAAAACTTGCCAATCCCAGAGAGTTGTTGACTCTGAGGAATGAACCGCCTTCGCCGCATGACGTCAATAACATCATTAACGGCATAAATAATAATTTTTTCATACACAAAATTTAAATAAAAATAAAGTAATCAGTTTATAAATAATCAAAAAAATGTTTTTTGTCAATTAATCTTTTACAGAAACAGACTTGCCATTTAAAAAATATTACATACAATCATTTCGCCATGAGAGATGAAATTTTAATATATAATGACAGCGGAACCGGTGATATCCGGCCTTTGCGGGACAGCCTGAGAGAGTATTTTTCTCCGCAGGGGATAAAAATAGATACCGTTACGGCTGATGATATAATTAAAAATGACCGGCTGAATGGCCGGGTACTGGCTTTTTTTATGCCCGGCGGTCGTGCTACGCCGTATTTGGAAAAACTGAAAGTCCGAGGTAATCAAAAGATTGCCGAATATGTGCAGAGTGGAGGCGTTTATTTCGGGATATGCGCCGGAGCCTATTATGCCAGCCGTAATGTTTTTTTTGAAACGGATATTAAAGATGCCGCTGTCGTGCAGCAATGCGGGCTGAACTTAATTGACGCCGATGCCGTCGGAACGCTGCACCGGGAGTTGGGAATAGCCCCGTATTCGCAGGATTTCAGGTCAATGGCAGCTGCAAAAGTTTTATGGCGCGCCGATAATGAGCGGCATATTGCCAGTTATCATGGCGGGCCGTATTTTAAACCGCTGCCGCACAGCAGGATACAAGTATTGGCAGAATACGAGTTTGAGGGGAAAACGCTGCCTGCTGTCGTTATGCAGAAACACGGGGCAGGGACTGCCATTGTTTCCGGGTTGCATATAGAGGACACGGGGCAAAATCTTAAGCGTATTTTAAACAGCCTGCTTATAAAGGAACCCGATGCGTACGGCATAGCTTCGGCATTGGAAGAAGGGGAAGCTGCCCGTCGGGCTTTATTTTGCAAAATGATGGCAAAAATCCGCCAATAACTTTGGAAAACGTCTTCAAACAGCGCTTTGGGTACTTTTTCTGAAAGTATTGCGTTACCGGCAACTTTTCGGGTTCGGAAATTGAAAATGAAAAGGCGCCGGCATTTGGTCTGCAAAGTTGTATTTCAGCAGAGGTATACGGGGTTTCTCCTTAATGATAGAATCGATTTGCCGCCGTTTTTCTCTCTCAAACAACAGGGAGTCTTGCTGAACTTTTTTAAGATAATTATTTTCCAGCGAATCCGTAAGCGAGGTCATAAATTTTGCCGTCTGTTTGTATAAAGACAGGTTTTTCAGGAAAACGATTCTGTAAAAATCGACAGAGAGGTCATGCCTGTTGAAATACATTTTATGCTTTGTTTTCATCTCAAACATAAGGTATCGGGCTTTAAGCTCCCGTTCGTTTTCTGCGTCGGAATTTTTAATGGCTCTGGCGAGGCTTCCGCCCATGGCATGGTTATGTTTGCTCATCATGTCAAGCGTCGCTTGCATAAAGCGGCTGCCGTTTTCCAGAATATCCGGAACGCTGTCGCTGTTCTGAAAGGCTTCCAGTGCCTGTCTGCGTCTAAATTCAAGGTCGGAGTCGTGCAGATTTTTTGCCATGGCGGCGTAATTGTTTTCAATCACTTCGGCAGAAAGTGCTTTGGGACGGTATTGGGCGTAAATGTTGTTCTGCGGCCGTACAAAAGTTCTCTGTTCAATCGCTTTAATCGTTTTATAATCAGCCCCGTTGGCAAAATGTTCATAAAAACGGAAAGACGTATCCCGGTTTTCCAATTGGTTAATCTTATTCAGCAGGATTTCTTTTTGTATGTCAAAATCCGCCCGCTCTTTTAAGAGACGGTTTTCCCACTTCTTTTCATTGAAAAATAAAGCCGATGCCGCTGCAGCACAAAGTCCTGCTTTGAATAGTGTCCGTTTCATTGTATTGTCCGTATCTGGTGATGTCTGTAAATATTAAAAAATAATAGACAAATTAAAAGACAAAATCAAGCGTTTTTTTGACGCTTTTTACTTGACATAATACAAATTATAAATACCATATTTCGCAGTTATTTATAATTTTTACCATTAAAAACATATTTTTATGGAACATGAACATGTTACACTGCAGTCGTCTGAAGATTATCAGGAACTGTTTGAAAGATTTTTGTCGGCAGCCGGCATCAGCCCTGCGGAGTTTAAGGCGTATTTGGCTGCATCGGTTCCTCACTGCGGCGCGCTTCGTACGGTCAAAAACGGTTTGGCGGCAGAAACGGCGTATGAGGGGATTTTTCTGTCGGAGAACTCTTATATCATCATGGATACTTTGAGAACCCCGGAAACGCGTGTGTCTCGGCAGGAAATGGAAGAATATCTGGCAGTACACAACGCCCGCCTGCCTGCAAAGGCAGAGTTGAAACGCTTTGACGCATGGAAAAACAGTTTCCGCTGCGTTTTGGCAAAAGTATATTCTGCAGAAAATGTCCCTGCCGTATATTGCCCGGATATTCCCATAACGCCTGAAAACTATTGGACGGCAGAAACTTCGGCAAAGTCTCCTGCCTCGGCAGCATATGCCCTTATTGCCGTGTGCGATGAGGCATCGGCATCTCAGGCGTTGCAGTTTTGCCGGGAAATTTACCGGAAAATATTTGCGGCATATTTTAGCTATTAAACCAAAGCGGTGCATCGTGCGCCGCTTTTTTTGTTGCCAAATCCTAAAACCGCTTTTATACTCAGCCCGTCAAAGAAAGTAAAAACTTTGAATTTTTATATTTCTTTGGTGAGTTGTAAATTACATCAAAGAGGAACTGAAATGAAAATACTTGTCGGAATGAGCGGAGGCGTTGATTCCTCCACCGTTGCCTGTATCTTGAAAGAGCAGGGGCACGAAGTCATCGGTGCAACGATGTCCATCTGGGACAAAGCCAAACATTATAATATAACGGCGCATAAAGATGCCTGTTTTTCGCCGCATGAAGAAGAAGATATCAAAGAAGCGCGCGCCTTGTGCCAAAAGCTGGATATTCCCTATTGCGTCATTGACTGTACCAAACAATATCAAAAGCTCGTTTTGGACAATTTTAAGTCGGAATATCTCGCCGGTCGCACGCCGAACCCGTGCGTTATCTGCAACGCAGCCATTAAGTTTGCGGCCTTGCCGCTGAGCGCCGCCGAGCAGGGCCTTGTTTTTGACAAATTCGCCACCGGACACTATGCCCGTCTTTCGTATAATAAAAAGCTGCAGCGTTATCAACTGCGTCGCGCCGTTGATGAAAAAAAGGACCAGAGCTATTTTCTTTATCGCCTGCAGCAGGAGCAGCTGGCGAAAATAATGCTGCCGCTCGGAGATTTTACCAAAAGCGAGGTGCGGGAAATTGCCCGTAAATATGGTCTGAATGTCAGCGACAAGCCTGACAGCCAGGACTTTTATACCGGAGATATTAACGACATTTTGCAAACGGAGCCCAAACCCGGAAACTTTGTCAATACCGCCGGAAAAGTATTGGGAACGCACCGCGGAATTTGGAACTACACGGTGGGCCAGCGCCGCGGGCTGGGCATCAGTGCCGACCGTCCCCTGTATGTTATCAAACTGGATAAGGAAAAAAACGAAGTCGTCCTGGGATATGAAGAGGAGTGTTATAAAGAAGCATTGGTTGCCGATGGTCTGACTTGGCTGTCAGTTCCGCCGCTGGCTGAAAAAACGGAAATTCAGGTACGGCTGAGGTCGTCGCAGGCGCCGGTTGCCGCCGAGTTTCTGCCGCAGTCTGCAGATACGGCCGCAATCCGCTTTTTTAGCCGACAAAAGGCTGTGGCAGCCGGACAATCCGCTGTTTTTTATGATAATGACGGATATGTGTTGGGCGGCGGTTTTATAAAAGGAACGCAGAATGCCGCAGTCTGAAGTTCCGCTTCCGCCCCAAGCCCCTGTACCGGATAAAAGGGAAATCGTCCGCCTGCTAAGCAACGAAGCAAACCAACAGGAGCTGTTCCGTCGTGCCGATGCCGTCCGTAAGGAAAATGTCGGAGATGAAGTACATTTGCGCGGGTTGATAGAATTTTCCAATATTTGCCGCAATAACTGCCTGTATTGCGGTATCCGCCGCGGCAATACGCACGTCTGCCGTTACCGTATGGACGAGGCGGAACTGGTGGAAACCGCCCGCAAGGCTGCCGATATGGGCTTTAAGACCATTGTTATGCAGTCGGGTGAAGATATGTATTACACTAAAGACCGCTTGTGCCGGATAATTGCCGCAATAAAAAAATTTGACGTGGCGATAACGTTAAGTATCGGTGAGCGGACGTATACGGAATACAAAGCTTTTCGCGAAGCCGGCGCCGACCGCTATCTGATGCGTATAGAAACCACAAACAAGGAACTGTACCACCGGCTTGATCCCCAAATGAGCTGGCAGCGGAGGTATGAATGTCTGCTGATGATAAAAGAACTGGGGTATGAACTCGGCTCCGGCATTATGGTAGGGCTCCCGGGACAGAGTATTGAAAGCATAGCCGAAGATTTGCTGTTTCTGCGGGATTTGCCGGTAGATATGGCAGGTATCGGTCCGTTTATTCCGCATCCGCAGACGCCGTTGGCACATGAAAAGGGCGGTACGCTTGATTTGGCATTGCGTACAATGGCTGTTATGCGCCTGCTGCTGCCGGACATTAACATTCCTGCCACGACCGCGATGGAGAGCCTGCATCCAAACGGGCGAATTATGGCGTTACAGGCCGGAGCCAATGTTGTTATGCCAAACGTAACCGAAGGCGAATACCGCCGTTTGTATGAATTGTATCCCGGAAAAATCTGCGTGAACGATACGCCGGTGCATTGCCGCAGCTGTATCGGATTGAAAATAATGAGTATTGGCCGCACCGTCGGAACCGGCTATGGCGGGCATAAAAAATTGAAACCATAAAAGAACCGCCAGAATAAAGCTTCCGTAAAAAACGGTAAAATTTTTCTCCGTTACTGTCAGTAAAATGAAGAAAAATTTAACAAATTTCCGCTATACTCCTCTTAAGCTATACTTTTCTTAAAATATATAAGGAGAGATTGATGAAAAAGTTTTTGTTTTTCGCGCTGCTTGCCGCTGTATTTTTAATTAATCCGCATGTTTCTTCCGCCGAAACGCTTTCTTATATTCCGGACAATCCGGAAAAGGCGCTGATAATTATTCACGGCTACGGGCAAAACGGCGCCAGGATGCAGGGAATGACCAATTCTCTGAAAAAGGATTTGCCCGATACCGCGTTTTACTATCCGACCGCTCCGGACAGGGCGCCGCATCGCGGGTACCAGTGGTTTGCCATTCCTGCGTTTGGTGCGGAAATGTCGGAGATGAAACTGTACCGGCGTATGCTTGCGGATGCGGTGGACAACGTGGTTGTTTTGCATGATTTGGTTGACGAGATTCATGATGAATTGGATATCCCGTATGAAAATATAGACGTTACCGGATTTTCCCAGGGCGGGCTGATGGCAGTGCTGACGGCGTTGACCAATCCCAACCACATCGGGCGCGCCGTATCGCTTTCCGGCGTTCCGTTAGTGCTGACCGACGATTTTGATGCGGATATGGTTGTGTCCGAGCCGGATATTTTGCTCATACAGGGAACAAATGACAACGTTATTCCCGCCAACAGCATTGTTCTGACGCAGAAAACGCTTGAATCGCTGGGGCTGAAACCGGAAACGGCGGAAATCCGCGGTATGGGACATCAGGTAACGCCGCGTGTGCTGCAGTACTTGATTGAATTTCTGCAATGAGCAGCAAATAAAAACCTTGCCTTTTTTATATCAAAAGCTATACTGCCGCTAAATTAAAATTATTATTCACTTTCTAAATATTATATCATTATGAAAACATTTTGTAAAAACAGATGGCGTATTTCCGCAATCACCAAAGACAACAGCGGCTATTGCTTTTTTTCAAACGGAGTTAAGGTATATCATCTTAGCTATGGTAACGTCACAGGTTGGATTCCGCCCGTATCTGCGGATACGCTGCCGTGGCAATACCCGGTTTTGTCGGTAGAAGTATATGAAAACGGCGAATATTATCAGACAACGCTGGATGGCCGTCCGATTAAAACCGACAAATACTTGGCGCCGTTGGAAAAGTTTGTCGCGCATTATCCCGAAAAGCCGGATTTGGAAGATGAAATCAACAGGCTTCCATTGTTGTACCGCCCGGGGTTGAAAGCTTTATTGTATTTGAAGCTCAGGAAACCGGCGGACAAAAGCTATTTATCCCTGTTACTATGGCTGAATCAGGCTGCGGCAAAGGTATATAAGCGTTATAATGCGATAAAGCTGTCGTATTCTGCTGTCTGGTATAATCAGCATGAAGACTGGGAAGAAATCAAAGCTGCCGGCCTTAAAGCCGTAATGGAAGCTCAGGCTCATATAGAACCGAGGTTTCTTACGATTGAGGATTATCTAGAGCAGCTCGGTGTCTATGATATAGACGAACTGTCTGAGGATGAGCTTGAAATTGTGACGGAACTGGTCTGCTATATGATAAAGGTCAATACAGCCGTTGCCCAGGAGCAAAACCGGGTATGGAAAAGCTTTGGCGCTCCGCGTGAACTGTCCGAACAGGCTGAAAAAAAGGCCTATCTGGAAAGCTTAAAAGGTACCGGTGCAGAAAATTGGAAGGATTACCATACTAAGCTTCTTCCTGTCTACGAAGATTGGAAGAAGCCGGATTTGGCGAAAACTGAAACCTGGAAATATCAGGATCTGCTTTCTCGGGGAAATTTGACGGAAAAGGATATGGAGAACTTTTTCCGGCTATACCAGATTTGAAATGCGGAAAATTAAAAAAAGAGCGGGTTATTATCCGCTCTTTTTTATTGCAGTATACTCTCGAAACCTTTATTTATACATATCTTCCTCATTAAGGTATTGCTGGACATACTGTCGCACGCCGTCTTCAAGGCTGGTCATCGGAGCCGTATATCCGGCCTTTCTCAATTTCGTTAAATCGGCTTTGGTGTAGTACTGGTATTTTCCCCGCAGTTCTTCCGGCATTTCTTTGAAGCCTATTTTCGGGGTCTTGCCCATTGCTGCCCAGACAGCCTTGGCCAAATCGTAAAAGGAACGGGCTTCGCCGGTGCCGACATTGAACAGCCCGTTTACCTGCGGATTTTCCAACAGCCACAGGATAACGCTGGCTGTATCGCCGACCCAGACAAAATCCCTTAATTGTTCGCCGTCCCTGTATGCCGGATTATAGGATTTGAACAGCTTAACTTCCCGGTCGTTCTTAACATCCGGGAAAATATGGGCGACAACGCTTTTCTGGCCGCCTTTGTGATATTCGTTTGGACCGTACACATTAAAAAACTTCAATCCGGCATATTGTTTGGGAACCGGGCGTTTTTCCATGATTTCCCGGGCGGCAAAGCGGTCAAACAAAGCTTTGCTCCAGCCATAGGGATTAAGCGGCCGCAGGCTGTTCAGAAAATCCAGAGATTCGTCATCGGTGAACCCCATGTTTCCGTCGCCGTAGGTTGCTGCGGAGGATGCGTAAATGTACTGCACATTGTTTTCGCAACAGAAATACCAAAGTTTCTGGCTTAATTGAAAATTGGAACGTATAATCAAATCTGCATCTTTTTCCGTTGTCGTTGAGATAGCTCCCATGTGAATGACAGCCGTTATTTCCGTTTTATGTTCTTCCAGAAACGAAAATGTTTCTTCCGGTGCCACAATGGCTCGCAGTTCTCTTTTAGCAATGTTTTTCCATTTGTCGTCGGAACCGAGCCGGTCAACGATAACGATGTCCTTGTATCCTTTCGCCTGAAGTTCAGCTGCGACATATGAGCCTATAAAGCCGGCTCCGCCTGTTACAATAATCATAAAGCCTCCATAACTTCGTTAAAATTCGTTTCAAATAAAAAGTTCTTGCCGACGCCTGCCGCTTTTCCAGCTTCTATGTCGCGCGGCTTGTCGCCGACGGAAATGGAATTTTGCATATCTATGTCGTACTTGTCACGGGCTTCCAGAAACATTCCGGCATTTGGTTTGCGCCGGTTTCCGTCCAAATCCGGACAATAGAAAACGTCGGTAATATGCACGCCGCTGTCGGCAAATTTCATCGTCATATAACGGGTAATTTCCTGAAAATCAGCATCGGAATAATAACCGCGGGCAATGCCGGATTGGTTTGTTATGACGATAATAAGATACCCTTTTTCTTCGGCGCGGCGGCACAATTCAATGACGCCGTCGATAAATTTGAATTTTTCCCTTTGGAAAACATAGCCGTAGTCGACGTTAATCGTACCGTCCCTGTCCAGAAACAAAGCCTTAACCATAGATGTTTCTTTCAATCAAATCGCAAATCAAGTGCCCGACGGCAATGTGCATTTCCTGAATATGAGCAGAAGTGTCTGCCGGAACCGCAATGGCATAATCGGCCATGTCTTTCATCTTTCCGCCCTTTCTTCCTACCAGAGCAACCGTCTTTATTCCGGTTTTACGTGCCTGCTCAAAAGCTTGAACGACATTTGAAGAGTTGCCGCTGGTAGACAGGCCTATAAGAATATCGCCGCCTTGGCCGACACCTTCCAACTGGCGGGAAAAAACGACGTCGTAGCCGTAATCGTTGCCGATGGCGGTCAAATTCGAGGTATCGACCGTCAAGGAAATGGAATTCATTGCCGGACGGTTCATTTTATAACGCCCCACAAGTTCCGCCGCCAGATGTTGGGATTGCGCCGCACTTCCGCCGTTGCCGCAAAATATGATTTTATGTCCCCGTCTGAGGGCATCGGTACATACATTTGCGATTTTTTCAATCTCCGGCGTCTGCTGTTTCAATTCCGCCACGCCGCAAGTCAATTCGTCAAATTGTGCGTTGATATATTCCTGCATGATTTCATCCTTTCATTTTTTCTACCAGGCTGGAAGTGGAATATCCGTCCAGCCTCTTTAAAATAACCGCCTTGCCGCCATAACTTTGTGCCAGTTTCCCCTCGGGCCAGTTTTCCAACGCATACCCCTCTTTGGCTACGATGTCCGGCCGTAGTGCGTCTACAATATGTAAAGGGGAATCCTCTTCAAAAACGATAACATAATCTATCATTTCCAATGAAGCTAATAAAAGCGCCCGTGTTTTTTCGTCCTGAATTGGCCGCGACGGCCCTTTGTAACGTTTGACCGAAGCATCTGAGTTTACGGCGGCAATTAAAACGTCGCAAAGTTTTTTTGCCTGCATAAATGAGTTTAAATGTCCCAAATGGCAGCAGTCAAAACAACCGTTGGTAAAACCGACACGTTTTCCTTGGTCACGCAGATGTTTGACGATGCTTTTAGCTTGCTCCAATGTGATAATTTTCTTTTTCTGACTCCACCCGTCATCCGGCATCGCCCTTTGTGAAAGTGCCATTTTTAACTCATCTGCCGTAACGGTTGCTGTACCCAGCTTTCCAATGGCTATGCCGGATGCAGTGTTAGCGAGTTTCATCGCATCTTTAATCGGAACTCCGGCTCCCAGACAGGCGCCTAATGTAGCCAAAGCCGTATCACCGGCACCGGAAACATCAAAAACTTCTTTGGCTTCGGTTGGAATTTGCATCAGTTCGTCCGGATTGTCTGCAGGAATATAAACCATACCGTATTCAGAAAGCGTAACCAATAAATTTTTAATATAAAATTTATCAAATAATATCTTAGCTCCGGCCGTGATTTGTTCGTGAAAATCTGCTGCCAATGGATTGTATAAGCATCCGGTAGCTTCCGAAAACTCTTTTAAATTCGGTTTAACTAATGTCGCGCCGATGTATTTTGAATAATCGGTTCCTTTGGGGTCTATAATGGTCTGTTTTCCAAACTGTCGGCAGATGTCAATAATCATTTGTGTTGTAACCGGGGTCAACAGCCCTTTGTTATAGTCTGAAATTAAGACAATGTCGGCCTTTTTGACGGCATGTGTCAAAATCCGTTTATAACGCGGAAGCAAATCTGTAATGACCGGAAGAATTTCTTCCTGATCGACCCGGGTCAGATGATTGGCGCCGGCAATCAGGCGGGTTTTTACAATTGTCGGATAATCGGCAAGGCGCAGAAGATGGCTGTGAACGTTGACAGCCGAAAGTAAACCTGAAAGGCTCCGCCCAGCCTCATCTTTGCCAATAATCCCGATGAAATCGCAGTGTACGCCCAACGATGTAAGATTTGCCGCTACGTTTCCCGCTCCGCCGAGCATTTTTTTCTCATGATGAAACTTAAATACCGGTACCGGGGCTTCCGGAGAAATCCGCTCCACTTTTCCGTACATAAAACGGTCCAGCATAATGTCGCCGATAACCAGCACGCGAATTTTGGCAAAATCTTCAATATGTGAGATAAGCAATTTCATAACATTATTCCTTGTATAAATATTTTAAGGATAGAGGATTATTAAAAAAATAACCAAACTATATGCTAAAATTCATAATGAAGCCTGATCCCATTTAAATTTGATTTCTGACAATTTTTATTAATGGAAGAAAATTAAATAGATAAACTTTTATATACCTTGACTTTTTTATAATTTTGATTAAAGGAATAGATAAGATAAAATATTTCCATATTTTTTTATCATTTTTTTTGTCAGACATCTCTCTTTCTAAAATGTTTAATTTATTTTTTTGCTGATTTATAATGTTATCTTTATAAATAAATTTTGCACAACTGTTTATAACGTCAAAGTTTAACATAGAACAAGAGGTTCCCCCTAAGCTAATCCATTTTTTATAAGTTCTGAACCATTCGGGAAAAGAGCTAGCCAACATAGAATTATTCCATACTTTTTGAGGGGTACCAAAATGTACTATTTTGGCAATATGAGCCATAGGATATTGGGAAAAACAATTATAAACACGTTCATCTAAAAAAGTGTAAGCAATTTTATATTCCTGCAGCAATAAATTAAAAATACCTTGATCGATATTTTTTAAAAATGGTGCTAATTCGGCCGTTTTTGAATAGCACCAATCTTTAATATGACTGAAATTTCCAATACTTTTTGATACAAGAAATACTGAAGTACATACTCCTTTCTTATCCATATCATAAGGATAGATGGCTGATAAAAAATTATTTTGAACTGTATAATCAGCATCTTGAGAAATGGCAAAGCAATCGTAATGGAAAATATCTGATAAACTGTCTTGTACAGCAATATCTGCATCAAGCCATACAACTTTATCATATTCGTTCAACAAAGAGAAAATTTCAAATTTTGCAAATTTTAAAAAACTAAAATGTTTTTGTTTATTGATATCTAAAAATTCACTTCGTTGGGATACAATTTTCTTTTTAAATGCAGAATTAATTTCATATTTTTTCAAAATACAATGGTATTCTTCTAAAATTGATTTATCATAATCATCTATTTCATCATAATATATTATAATATCATAATTATTTTCAGGCATATACTTTTTTAACGACAAAACAACATTTCCTGCTGCAAATACATAGTCTTTCGTTACCGCCAACATAAAAGCTTTTTTCATTATCTAAGTCTCCTTAATAAAAGAATTTTTTATTCATAAAATATGAATTATTTGATAGAACACCGGCAACAGTCTTTTTTACATAGCGAAAAGGTAAAGTCATAAGAATATCATGCTTTCTGTAGATGAAAGTAACTCCCGATAATTTTTGATAATTACCAGTATAAGGCTGTACAAAGTCGAAGTTCTTATATTTTCCGAAAAGTAAAATTCCATAGACTCCTAACGCATTGGCAATATGAGCAAAAGCAGAATCTACGCCGATAAATAAATGAGCATTTTGAATGATTTTAGCTATAACCTGAATGCTATGAATATTGGTGCAATTCTTAAATTTATCATGTTTCACAGTAATTCGACTTTCAAGTCCAACCTCAACAACATAAAAATCTTTTTTAATCAAAAATTTAACTAATTTATTCCAAGCCTTATCTGTCCAGTCTTTTCGTTTTTCACTCGATGTTGTATGGATTACAATATATTTTTGAGGAAGATTCTCAGGTATACAAATACCATTTTGTAAATAAAAAATTGGAGCGTCAGCAATTTTATCTAAACCTGCAATTAAAGAAAAGACTTCTAACAATGAACCATAATTAAAATAATTCTCTTCATTGATACCAGAAAGAACAGAATTATGGTGAATATGGCCTGTTTTTCTGCATCGTCTTCCATCATAATGGCAGTCAATAATGATATTAAGGGAAGACATTTTTAAATTATTACAAATAATATCAGCGTCAGATAAACAGTCTACTTCAATTATATTGTTTATATTAGGATTGAACGCAATTGCTTCTCGGTATTTTTTCTCAACAATCCAATTGACTTTAGCATCTTTGTCCAGTTTCTTTATGTATCTTACAATTGGTTCACAAGCAATAATATCTCCCAACGATTCAATGCATAAAATATAATATTCTTTACCTTTGCGGGTTTCCTCTATAGCATCTTTTACCATTTGCAAATACGCATAACCATAGCGTAAATCAGGTTCAAGGTGACAACTCTCAGCCCATTCATTCCAAGAGTTAATAAAAATAAAACGTTTATCTGCATTGTATTTTCTTTTGGCTTCATAAATAATGTCTTTCATCCAACGTTTAAATACTTCAGGGGTTCCTTGAAATATACCGCACCCTTTTCCAAAAGCTTTGCGAGGACTGTTGTCCCAATGGGGCATAGCGCAACGAAAGACAGTTTGACTGCGATATTGCTTTAAATGCTTATTAGCATTGAGAAAATCACTAATATAATGCAGCCTCCCTCGGTAATAAGGATTAACATATCCTTGTGGCTGATAAGATTTAACAGCAACTCCGGTTGGAGCAAATTCCGATAGAGCATCGGCATTCCAATCATAAACATTTTCATCAAATTCGCCATGATTTGTTAATATAATATACAAATCAGGAAAACCGGCTTTTTTTATTTGATATCTAAAACTGGCTATTAATTTCTTAAATTGTTCTTGTCCAAAAATTCTTGGATTATAAATCATAAGTAATGGTTTTTCATCAATCTTTATATACCTCTCATCTTTAAAATAAGGCAAAATATCTTCAATGAACTTTTGGTCATCTCCCTTATGCAAAGTTTGGTCAAAAATTAGTTCGTTGTTTCCCCCATCCCACAAGGCAGTCCAGTTTTCTGTTGCCCAATTAAAACAAAAAGGAAAATCTAACTCAGAATTGTCGAGATATAGTTGAATTGGTTTTTCCATGGTTCTTTTTCCGGAGAACCAATAATAATGAAAACAAAAGCCAAAAATACCGTACATCTTTGCCAATTCAATCTGTCGACGAAAACTGGATACATTGAGGAGGCTGTAAAAACCGACATCATAAGGTAGGTGAGGTTGCTCGTGACCCGTAAATGAAGGCATGCAGCGTGTTGCATTTGTCCATTCCGTAAAACCCTTGCCGTGGAATTTATTATTACATTCCTCTTCATAATATTGAGGCAGATAAAAAGATATTATTTTGGGATCATCTTCAGAAAAAACATATTTTTTTTCGGTTATATTGACAAATTTACTTTTTCTGTCATGATTACTGGATGTAATATAATCAACATATGCTTTGAGTGTTTTATAGTCATCACTATCCTTTTTATATGCATTATATGAAAATTTTTCTAATTTTTTCAGATATTTGGCTTTATCATAAATTCCAAGCTTGTATTTTAATTCAATAAGCTGTTTTTTTAACATATCATTTCACCTTTATATAATCAAGATAAGCAACAATACTATTAAAAACGAATTCAGGATTTAACTCTTTCATACATAAAGGATTTTTAAATCCTGCAAAACATTCGTTTTGCCAATTCGGGGATAGCCATTCACACCAAAATTTACAGTGGTTACTTTTTAGGTTTATATTTTCACTATAACCAAATACGTCAGAAGAAGTCGGACCGAAAAGTACACAAGAGGGGCTACCAGATAAAAAATGCCTTAAATGTACCAGTCCGCCCTCACAATCAATATGAAATGAAGATTTAGCAACTAATGCTTTTAATTCTTCAAAATTTGTTTTTCCCACTAAATTAATATCAATATTTTCCAGTGCAGGACATCTGTCGTCAGAAATACCTAATTGAACTATTTTAATTGTAGTGTAATGTTTTTTTATAAAAGCTAAAAGACGATTGTAGTGATCAACGGGCCATAATTTAGTAGAATCTTTTCCCATATTCATATCTAATCCACGATGAACGGTGATAAAATTTATGTGATTTAAGCCATACAGCTGAAGTATTTCTTTAGCATTTTTTTTAACTGAAATTTGTAATTTCGTCTTTTCGGAAATTCCTAGTATTCCATTAATATCAGGCACCTGAAGCCTTTTTTTTCCTTGAAGATAACACATTAAAGAAATTTGCGTATTACAAAAAGGTGCGTTATCAAAAACAGTAGAATAGTGATGTCGGAAAGATGTAATACTCTTAATTATGTTCCATAAGTTAGGGGATAATTGTTTAATCTTTTCTTCATTAACATAATCAATATGAGGAAATCTATTAATTTGACAAAACATATCATAACAAGTCGCACGCTTTTCCGAATCATGTCTTAAAAATAAGCGGTCAACATATTCATTATCAGAGAAAATAGCTGTATTTATTGTCTCATTAGTGTATCCATAAACATCAATTTGAGTTGGGTAATTAATTATTTTTCCAAGCTCTTGAATATAAAGAGAAGCAATCAGCATATCTCCCACGCCACCATGACAGACAAAGCCCAAATATATTTTATTATTACTTATTTCAGATTGGCTTCGCCTTTTCCATAAATGAAATATTTTCATAATAGTCTCCGTACTAAAGTTTCACAAATTCCATGATAAATTCGGGCGTCAGTCTCTGCATGCAATCGGCACAACATCCGGTTTTGATGCATTTTCTCATCCAGTCGTCTTCAATCCATTCGCAGGCAAACGGGCAGATTCTCCTGCTTAAATTTATATTTTCCGGATAGCCGTAAAATCTCTCGTCGGTCGGTCCAAACAGGACAACGGATGTGCCGCCGCGTAAAAAATGGCGTGCATGAACCATTCCTCCCTCTTGAGAAATATGCAGTTTGGCATGCTTCAAAAGTGAAAAAGCCTCTTCCATATCTGTTTGGTCACGCAAATCTATGTCAACACCTGAAATTGGGGTTTGTTTTTTGCTGCCGATTTGAATAATTTGAACTTCGGGATATTTATCTTTAAGCAATCTGACGAAACGTCTGTAATATTCTTCCGGCCATTGCCGTGTTTCATTTTTTATATTTTCCCAACAGCGCCCGGATCCGGTCTGAATGGTAATATAATTCGGCGTGTTTATTCCAAATTTCTGTAAAACGCTGTAAATATCCAAATTGCTTTCTAATTTGAAATCTAACTTATCCATACCGAGTAAGTTATTGATGTCTCCCTGGTTTTCTCTTGTACGCCCCCTCATCATAGATATGGCTAGTCCTAAAAAAGCATTTTTGCTGATAAATAAATTTTTCTGGTGAAACTGATTAACAGTTTCAATATAAGCGGAAACCTTTTTATTTAGACGATTTGGTATATAGCTTTCAATAACAGGGAAACGGATAAAGGAAATATACAGGTCATAATTCGGGGCATCTTCTTTTGTATATACTGAATTTTTGGGGAAAATGACATTTTTATAACATAAATCCTTATTGTTGCATAAAATGTCAATAATGACGTCTGTGCCAAAATATTTTTCAAGGGCGCAGACATATTTCGCCGCGATAATCAGGTCTCCCATACCACCGAGAGCTTCAACGCCGATATGTATTTTCTTATCCGTGTATGAAGTTTTTTGTTTAGCTAGATTTTTTAATATATATTTGAAGTTCCATAAAATAATACGCAAAGCAAGCCGCTTGCTCGTTTTGGCTTTTTGAGAATATTTAACTATTTTTGCCTGCAGTTTATTAATGTATTGAGTGAATTCAGCCATTATGCCTCCAAACTTTCGCCGTATAAAAACGATTGAGTACTAATACAGAGAAAGAGGGCTTCTCAAACGAACGGCAAAACAAAAATAAAATTTCAGGCATGGATGTTCCTTTCTTTGCAGCGTTTTAAAAAGGTATAAAGAGTAGTTCTGCCGATGCCAAAACGTTTTGCTATCTCTGCTTTGGTTACGCCGGCGGAAATAAGCTCTGCCACTGCTTGCTCCTGACCCGATAAAGACGTACGAATCATTTTGCCAAACGGGCGGCCTCGTTTTTTCCCCGTTTGCAGAAGATTTTCCTGAATAGCTTTGTTTTTTATGGAAAGCAGGCCTTTATAGATTTTCAAAACGTCATTCAGGCAATCTTCCATTAGGAAGGGAAATCCCAAATCAAGGGTCAGGTTTTCTTTGATTGTACAGATTCGCAATTTGTATGTGGAAAGCTGGGCAATAACCTTGATAACATCTTCAAACCGTTCACCAATAATCGAAATGTCAGCCACAATTAAGACATCGCCTTGTTTCAGGTTGCACGGCAGAGTTTTTGCAAGGTCATCTGTTTTAAGGAATTTGTCAATTGTCAGATTATAGCAGTCAGCGTAAGAGCGGACAGATTGTTCCTGTTCGGACGGAGACGCATATCTTCCTTTAGTATTGATATATCCTAAAATCATTGGCGGCAGGTCTCTTCCATCAGCAATAAAAGTTAAGGCTAAACATAAATCCCACGTCCGAGAAGCACATAAAACAAAATTGTGCGGTTATGCGTTTAACGAACGTTTAATTCTTAATATTGTACAGAACCAAAGTTCGTTGTCCCGCATAAACTTTTTAGCCGAATCTTATGAGATAAGTAGATTTATAGCTTGACTTTCATGGGATTAAAGGGGTATAAGAATTAAACGTTCGTCAGATTAAAAATATTCTGTGCTATATACGATTAGCCGTTTTGATACGGGTTGTTTTTCAAAAATTGGTAAAGAGTAAAAATGCTGACCCGCATCAGCTTGGCTATCTGTTTTTTGGGCAGGCCTTTATTGATAAGTTTAAGGATATCCTTTTCTTTTCCGTCCAAAATGTGTTTTTTGTTTCTGCTGCCGAATTGTCTTCCTAATTTTCGACCGCTGGCTTTGATGCGTGAAAGGGCTTCTTTTGTTCTTTGGCTGATGAGGTTCCGTTCAATTTCCGCAGATAACGAAAAGGCAAAAGCCAGAACCTTGGATTGGATATCTGCTCCCAGCCGATAGTTGTCTTTGATTGTCCATACTTGTATTTCCTTTTGCATACAGAAATTTAAAATGGTCATGACTTGCAGGAGATTTCGTCCCAGGCGGGAAATTTCAGAGCAAATCAGGATATCGTCCTTTTTTAATTTTTTGAGCAAAATTCCCAATTTTCGTTTTTCAAAATCTTTTGTGCCGGAAATCATTTCCGCAATCCATTTGTCAATTTTAATTTGTTGCATTTGACAGAAATTGTTGATTTCAAATTTTTGATTTTGCAAAGATTGCTTATCTGTAGATACTCTGACATATCCGTATATCATTATAGTCTCCTTAAAAAATTACGGGAACGCTTTTAATTTGTAAAAGGCCTGCAGCGCGAAGACGGCTCTCGGCGGATTAATCGGCACAGGAAAGTACCGGTCGTTGTTTATCCAATAAATTTTTTTGCAGGGCATTAAAAATTTGCAACAGGTGAAAAAAAACGATATTTTTCCCAAACAATGCCTAATCCGGCTTTCAGAGCAGGCGTAAACGGCCGGAAACAAACAGTACTGTCCTTGGCGTTGACAAGTTTATTCGGGTTCAGAATATATCCGATATTTTGTCCGGCCATCAAAGCGGCGTTATAAACCAAATTATGAGCCGTTATTATATTCAGTTTTTTGAAATCAGGACCGAACTACCCTTGAAATTCATTGCGAAAAGATGTTTTGACCAAAACCCGTTGCGAACATATCAGCAGCAGCCTGATTAAATAAGCCTTGGAAATGTTTTGTCTTTGTGCCAATTCGTATTTTGAGGGCATTATAACGCCCCAGATGTCTTGAACAGAAAGTTGGACAGAACTGTATTTGGACAAATTTGCCGATTGGATGAGAATGCCAAAATTCGGCAGCTATTTATCCAGCCGAATTTTCTTCCAGCTCTTTCAGCAGCCTTAAGATGGGCGGTTGTGCTATATGCAGAAAGTCAGAAGCTCTTGTTGTTTTTCCTTCTCAGACACATTTAAAAAATAGCGCAATACTCTGAATTCCATAATTTTTTCTCCGATATATTGTGAAGATAATATATATTTAAATTTGTAATACTGTCCAATCAGAAAAATTGATTTATACCGTCAAATGGATAAGCTTCCGTTTGATAAGGTTGAAAGTTTTTTTAAGCTAATGTAAAATAATTGTAAACAGTTAGGTTGATTTTGTTATAATGTTTGTCGTGCGGTTTCTTGCTGGATAAGAGGTCGCGGCTATGGAGAAGGAACGATGCCAGAAGAAATATTCAATATAAATGCAAAAATTGTAAAGCTGAATAATGGCTATAAAATGCCGATTATTGGGATTGGTACATACAGTTTGCACGGGAAAGCCTGTGCAGAGGCAGTAGGGGCGGCTTTAAAGAACGGTTGCCGAATGATAGATACAGCATCATTTTATGGTAACGAGAAAAATGTTGCAGAGGCGATTCGGAAATCAGAGGTTCCGAGAAAAGAAATTTTTATCGCCACGAAGTTATATCCAAACCAGTTTTTTCAAGCAGAGAAAGCCATAGAGCAGGCGCTTGAACGGCTGGGAAGCGGGTACATTGATTTGATGCTACTGCATCACCCCGGCGAAAACGACAAAAAGGCCTATAAGGTGATGGAGCAGGCGGTGAAAGATGGAAAGATAAATTCCCTCGGACTGTCAAATTATTATATTAAAGAATTGGAATTTTTTCTGCCGCAAATAGAAATTAAACCGGTAGTCGTGCAAAACGAAATACATCCGTACTATCAGGAAACAGATGTCGTCGCATACATTCAGCGACAGGGCATAGCTGTCGAGGGGTGGTATCCGCTTGGCGGCCGGGGATATACGGAAGCGCTGCTGAATAATAAGGAATTGGCGGCAATCGGTGCAAAATATGGTAAAACGGCTGCTCAGGTCATTCTGCGCTGGAATTTACAGCGGAACATCATCGTAATCCCCGGTTCCCAAAATCCAAAGCATATAAAAGAAAATATGGATATATTTGATTTCAGTTTAACTCAGGAAGATATGGAAAAAATACGGAGGCTTGATTGTAGCGAAAAACACGACTGGTATTAATAAGTAGTTCTGTTGACTGGATTGCGAATAGTGTAAAATACGGAGAATTTCCTCAAAATAGGATGAGAAGCAATGGCTGAAACAGCCGTAGGTAAAAATAAAAAATATCTTGACTTAGAGCTTACTCTAAAAATTATAATAATCACATAGAGAGAAACTATGAAGCGTCTAGATTCTTGCAAATTGTTCGCCGGAGCAGATACAGCGGAAACACTTGCCGGAATATTGGACATAGAACAGACATCAGTTTTTCTGCAAAATAAAAAGGATTAACCGCAAAATTGTTGTGCTCGTAGAATAGATTCGGGAGGGGTTTCAGTCCGGCGGACACTGTAAATGTTGTTGAATGTGCTTACCGGCAAGGGGCATCAGTCGGATTATACAGAAAAACGGCAGAGGGAACGAAAAATATAAATTGATTGCAATCATTTGAATTGCAGGAAAATTAGGCAGAATTACGTTTGGGGCAGAAAGATAAAATATGGAAACGAAAGGGAAAAACAAAATATGTTAATGTGGTATGTAATTTTGGGAATAGTCATCATATCTGCCGGAGCCGGCTTGATTTATTTAAGCGGCAGGGTAGCCAGATTTGGATTTATGAAGATGTTTGACCGGAACGGAAATAATGCGCAATGCCGGAAAACAGCCGGATTTGTATTAATATTGTTAATTTTTGCCGCACTTAGCCTGACCATAAACCTTGTTAATGCTGTAGTGTGTTTGCTTCACTTTATCTGTATCTGGCTGCTGTGCGATTTAGTCTTTTATTTGGTCGGACATTTTCGGAGGCGGCCGTTCAAATATTATTATGCCGGCATTGCCGCTATTCTGTTAAGCTGTGCTGTTCTTGGTTTAGGTTGGTATTTGAACCACCATGTCTGGACAACGTCTTATACGGTTGTATCAGAAAAGGCTGGACAAAAATTGCGTATTGTTCAGTTTGCGGATTCCCATATCGGAACGACGTTTGGCGGTAAAGGTTTTGAACGGCATGTTAGAAAAATACAAGAATTGAACCCGGATATTGTGTTGATTGTGGGGGATTTTGTGGATGACGGTACGACGCGTGAAGAAATGGTTTCGGCGTGCCGGTCGCTGGGAACGCTTAAAACGAAGCATGGCATTTATTTTGCTTTTGGCAATCATGACAAAGGGTATCATGCTCCGGAAGTCAGAGGTTTTACCGGAAACGAGTTGATTGCGGAATTGGAAAAAAACAATATCCGTGTCCTGCAGGATAAAACAGTGTTGATAGATAATACATATTATGTTGTCGGGCGCCGGGATTTTTCGGAAATTCAAAGGGGAGGTTTTCGGGCAGATATGGAAGAACTTGTTTCCGGACTGGATAAAAATAAATTTATCATTGTAATGGATCATCAGCCTAATGATTATGAAAAAGAGGCAAAAGCAAGAGTAGATTTGGTCCTTTCGGGGCATACTCACGGCGGGCAGCTCTTTCCTTTGAATAAAGTTGGGGAATGGATAGGGGCTAACGATAAAACCTATGGTATTGAACGTCGCGGGCAGACAAATTTCGTCGTCACGTCGGGACTTTCGGATTGGGCAATCAGATTTAAAACCGGTACGAAGTCGGAGTTAGTTGTAATAGACATTATGCACTCAGATAATTAATATGCAGACTTCTATAAAATAAAGAAAAATATGGGATTATTTTCAGATGACTGGGAAGATGATGCTAATTGGCATAGATTTTTGTTCAGCAATGTAAGCCTCAACTATTTGGCGATAAAAATTTGTATGAAGTCGTAAATGGCATATCTCGTTATTAGACGATTGCAAAAACTTTATGGCAGAACACTATAACTGGAAAATTCCAGACAGTTTATGGAATTATTTTTAAGGGGGAAGTAGTGCATATATGATAGCTCAAATTCGTCTTACATTGTAGATAACACTATAGTTAGGTGGTTAACCTTTGATCAGCTTATTGGCTCTGAAACAATTACTGGAACAGTTTATGATGATGTTATTTATACCAAAGGGAGTAATGATATACTATATTTACAGCCAAAGATCTGATGGGGTCTATAAGAATTTTAGGGGAAAGCATTATAATGAAAAAGAGGTTGAACTTGCCAAAAAAGTGTTAAGAGCATTTGCTTACAGTTCCGTATCTATAGAAGTAAAAACAATCTTAACGAGATTGTCGAGGCGTTTGGTTTAGAAAAAGATCCGGCTTATAGCCAAGAATCAGCACGTTAGATGTAAGCATAAAACATCAAAAAGCTCCGGTTGCTCCAGAGCTTTTTATGTAGGGCTTTTTGATGTAAAAGTTCATGAAAACCTATATTTTCAGCCGACTGTCAAGCAGTTTTTACTCACAAACCGATTTTAACCATTTTGCTCTCAACACCAACAAATTTGATGTAGGGACACTGTCTAAGGTGTCCCTACATAACGTAGACTTTTTGCCCATTTAGACCGAAATTTAGCCTTTTAAGCGGGACACCTTAGACTAAAATCCCGTCTTTCACTTTCTCAAATCCCCTGATTTCCTAAGTCTTAGCGCACAAAAAAATCTCTGCATTTCTGCAGAGATTTCCTTAATTGGTGAGCCCGACGGGATTCGAACCCATGACCATTTGATTAAAAGTTTAAAATTATACATACTCTATTAGCTTATAAAATGTTATGGAACTATATGATTTTGATTGCTTTTTCTGGGGGTGATGTTATAGGTTAATATAAAATATTTTAGGAAATTATAGCGAAAGTCACTACTATTTCACTACTAATCCACTACCCAAAAAGGCAGCATAAATGAAATTAAAACTAAATAAATCAAACATTGATAAAATCAAATATTCCAAAGAAAAGCCTGTTTTTTACTATGATACAGATTTAATCGGCTTTGGAATCAAAGCAAGTGCCACAAGAATTGTTTATTTTGTAGAAGACCAGATAAATGGCAGGACTGTCCGCAAAAATATCGCCCAAGTCGGCACATTAACCCCAGATGAAGCCAGAAAACAAGCCAAAGTCTTGTTAGGGGAAATGGCAAAAGGTGTGGATATTGTCGCTGTCGCTAGAAAGGACAAAATAAAAAGCGTAACACTAGGGCAAGCATACGAAGATTTTAAAAAGTATAGGAATCTGCGTGAAAGTACCATCACAGGCTATAACACGGCGATGAATACAGTTTTTAAAGATTGGCTCAATAAACCCTTGTCGGCTATAACAGGGGAGATGGTTGTCAGACGTTTCAAACAAAAAAGCGCAGAAAATCCTTACGGCGCAAATCTTTATTTTAGATGTTTGCGTGCTGTCGTCAATTTTGCTATGGAAAATTACAGCGTAAATGATGTGCCGCTGTTGCCATATAATCCGTGTAATAAAATCAATAAGTTAAAAATATGGAACAGAGCGGAACGGCGCACACGTTATATTAAGCCAGATGAGTTGATGGATTTTATCAATGGATTAAAGATACTTCCTACGGATAGACTTCAAAAGCAATTAACAAAAAAACAATGTATGGTTATACTGTTTACAGGCTGCCGAGACCAAGAAATTGCCAGTTTACAACGGAAAAACATAGATTTTAAAACAGGTTGCATCACAATTGAAACCACGAAAAACCACCATAGACACATTTTGCCGTATGGTAAATGGCTGGGTGAATATTTAGCCGAATTATGCTGCGGATTAGCTCCTGATGACTATTTGTTTCCCGCTAATAATAAAAGCGGACACCTCAAAGACCATCGTAAAGCGTGCAAAGAAGTTGCCGCAGATTGCAAAATAGAGTTTAGTTTGCATGATTTGCGCCGCACGTTTGCAAGCATAGCCAATAATTACATCACGGGAATGACACAATACACATTAAAAAAGCTTCTAAACCACGCCGAAGATGATGTAACCGCAGGCTATATTCAGTTTGATCCCGAACAACTACGCAAACCTATGCAGGCAATAGAAGATTTTATCCTTATTAAAGCAGGCATTAAGGAAGCCGAAACTAATAATGATGTAAAAGAAAACTAGGGAGAACAATAATGGAAAAAACAATGGATAAAGATGTCGTCATATTTAACACGCAAACTGGTGGCATAGAAGTAGCAATAGATATTAGCCACGACACAGTTTGGTTGGATAAAAATGATATAGCCAAACTTTTTAGCGTAGATAGGTCTGGTATTTCACGCCATATCAATAACATATTTAAAACAGGAGAAGTAAATAGAGAAAGCAATGTGCAAAAAATGCACATTCCAAATTCAGATAGACCCGTAGAGCTTTTTAGTTTAGATGTTATTCTTGCTGTTGGATACAGAGTTAATTCAACGAAAGCTATTGCATTTCGTCAATGGGTTAGCCAAATTTTAAAACAATATCTAAAAGACGGCTACGCCCTTAATGAAAAAATCTTGCAAGCTTCACGCCAACAAATCAATAAGCTACAAAATGCAATAGAATTATTAAACCGTAGTATAGAAAATCATGCAAAAAATTTAGATGACGCGCAACGTTTAACCAACATTATGGCAGATTTTGCCGAAGGTTTAACCCTACTTGATGATTTTGATAACAAAACCCTTGATACAAAAGGAAAAACACTCAAAGAAGCAGTTGTTATTGATAAAAAAGAGTTCTTAAATGTGATTGATAAAATGAAACCAGAGTTCGGGTCAGATGTTTTTGCAAATCCGAAAGATGATGGCTTTGAAAGTTCGGTCTGTCAGATATATCAAACCTTTGGCGGTGCGGACTGTTACCCGAGTTTAGAAGAAAAAGCCGCTATGTTGTTATATCTCATCGTCAAAAATCATAGTTTTACAGATGGAAACAAACGCATAGGAGCAAGCTGTTTCTTATATTTTCTTGAAAGAAACAACATACTCTATAAAAACGCCGCTCCGATTCTGGATAATGCAACCTTAGCCGCTTTAACGATTCTCATCGCCGAAAGTAAGCCAGAAGAAATGGAAACAATCAAACAAGTCGTCATGAGCGTCCTGAATAGGGGGAGATAAGGAAACGTAACTACATTCTAACCTTACAATTATTTTAGGTTTAACAAGTAAGCTTGGTGTTTTAGATACATCCGTAATGGTTTTGCAAAACTACCTATCATTATTTACTGTCCTTGTGAGATATTGCAATAGAATTACTTATCCGTACAACTAAACTGGCGGCATTTTCCCTCTTTTAGCATAAAGTCGTTGACGTTGATGTCTTTGGCGTAAACTATGCCGACCAATCTGTCGCCATTGCCTGTTTTGCATACTTTTTCTGGTGTTTCCGTAAAATAAATTTCTTCTTCATACAATTTTAACAGGCTGCTTAGCTTCGTTTTAGATTTTTTACCTTGTTCAACGATTTCATCTGGTGACATTTTCCATTCAGTTGCTTGTTTGGATAATTTTCCATTTGATTTTTTACTAAATTCTGAACAATCAATGTCCGCTAGGCGAATTGTTGCATAATTTTTTCCGTCTATAACACCTTTTATGGTATCGCCGTCTAAAACTTCTGTGACAATCAGTTTAACTTTGGCTTTTGGCGCGGCAGCTTTATCTGTTGCATACACGTTTGTAAACGCGGCGCTTGCGAATAATAAGGTGATGAGTAGTAAAAATACGATTTTTTTCATGGCGATTGCCCTCCGATAGTTCAAAAATAAGAAAACCACCTTTAAGATAAGGCGGTCGGAGAGTTCGTAAATCATATATGTCGAGATGATTCTTTTAGCCTTTGAGGTGTTATTTCAGAGATAAAGACACCTTTGGACATACGCTAAAAGCTCCCCGACCTTTTACAGTCGGGGATATACGTTACCATAAAGATAACTAACGATGTTATCCGACACCGCGACATATAAAGAAGCCTACGACAGCTCCGCACCTTTCTCAAAGTGCAAGGGTAGGATAAGAACAAAAGTGGAATTTATCAATTGATTTTTTTTTACAAAATAATGGAGGCAATTTCTCACCTCCTCATCTTACGACATTTTCAGTCTTATTATATATGTGTTGACTGTCTAATTAATCTCTGAAAAAAATTATGTCTCCACAAATATCATTTATGATATGACAATATTTTTCTTGAATTGTCAATAGTTTTCCTATAACTTTTGTATATATTTGTTTAGGAGAAAATTTATGAAGTATCGTTTAGGATTAGATTTGGGGGTTGGTTCAATTGGTAGTGCTGTTATTCAATTAGATGAACAAAACAATACAGTAGATATTGTTGATGCAGGAGTACGGATTTTTGAGGTTTCCGAAGGGGCAGAAGAGCGGCGTTTAAAAAGAACAGCAAGAAAAAATCTTATTCGCACAAAAAAACGATTAAATTTATTAGCACAAAAGCTTTTTGAAAATGGTTTATGGGTAAACGTTACACCTGAAGGAACAGATAAGTTGCGCGCTAAATCTCCGTATAAAATTCGTCATGATGCCTTATTCGAGCAATTAGCCTCTCCTTATTATATTGGTCGAGCAATTTTACATATTGCTAAACACAGAGGAGCGGGCTTTGTTTCTGCTGCTGAAGAATTAGAAGAGGAGATTTTAGAAGAAGGTGAAAAATCAAAGAAAAAACTTTCCTCATACGATAGGATGGTCAAATATCTTATATAAATATACTGGACACAGGCAGCTGAGGGAGTAAAACTAAAATCCCGAGGGCGTCTAATCTCTAATAAACCGTGATATACATACCCATATCCCCTTTTTGTAAATAGGGGGGAGTGTATGACATTAAAAACCAACAAAGTGGTAAAAGTAACACCATTATACCAATAAACAGACAAAATACAGCTCACCCAATATGCTTTCTAATAAAAAATCGTTATAAAACAATTACAAGACACCGCATGCTTTCCAAACAGGTGTTACGTTTTATTTCCGTTTTGTTAATTAAAACCCGTCAACTATGCGTGAGTTGTTAATTTTTTACAGATATTTAATCGATATCTAATCGGCAATTTGCCACCATCACCCGCTTTTTATTTTTCAAAAATAAAAAAAATACGTCTGCAAATGAGTATTTTTTTTAATCTAATTGAAAGGTAAAACAATGTGTTGCACTGTAAAAGTTGAAATAGATATTAACGACTACATCACCTTATTAAACGACCGTAGAGATCTTGTGGCAAGTCATTATGACTGGAAAATTCCCGACTGTTTATGGGATTATTTTTGCGATACCATAGAAACCTGCGGCATATCAGGTAATACCAATCCGCCGTACGTAGTAGATAACGCCATCATCAACGGCGACTACGGCAATTTTGATAACTACAAACACCCCAACGAATCAGACGACAACTTCATCCTCCGCGTCATAGACGATGCTTTTTATATCAATAAAGATGAACGAGTCGTTTGTTTTAATATTTGACATCTGTATGTTGAATTATTTGCTGTCCATATCCATAATTGTTGTAATTTATTTGATGAACAGGATGAATATCTGTTGTGATATTATTTACTTCATAAGTATGAGAACTATTTGTAGCAGAAGTATTTGTTAACCAAAGCTGGAGAAGAAATTTAAAAATACCGATAAGAAGCGTTGCAAATAAAGTAATTGACCAGTACCAAAATTTGATAAGTCTATTTCTGTTTTGATCTAAATATTTGATTCCAGCTAAAGTAATACAAAGTTTATCATTAGTTGGAATATTGTTATTAGAAATAAATATTTTATAATTTAAAAAAACTTTTTCAAACAAACTGTTAGAAATCTCTAATAAATAAGGGAAAGAAATAATTTCTCCGAGCGTGGTAAGTAGGGGAAATTTTTTTTGTTTAACAATTTTCAAAACATAAATAGAATATTCCATTGCATTTATTTTAAAGGGTGGTTTAGTGTTTGTGGCGATACATAAATTATATAAAGAGGCTACACGTTCATGCCAAATATCAAATAACATAGTATTAGGAGTGGCAGATAGGAAGTATTTATCTGTAAAGAAATCCGTTAAATTATATCTGATAGCATAAGATTTTATATCAGCAAGCCATTTGTCAACTAATGTATCGTCATAATGTGTACAAGATGGAGAAATATATCTTAAATCAAGTTTTTCTAAAGAATTACTCTCATCTATAGGTGTAGGAATAATCTTATTTGGATTCTCTTCGCAAATTGCAGAATCATATATAAAATCAGCTTGCTGTGGGGAGGCAATCATTTTTAGACTTTGACAATCTTTCAAAATTGCCCGCAACTCGTTTGTTTACTTGGGTTTTGTGAAAATATTTAAAATAACCGTTTTTAGACTCAATAATGATAAAATGAGCATTTTTAACGGTTATTTTTAGACTCTTTTGATTAAAATTTGCGCAATTATGGTTTTCTGATAATAAGCTTCAATTTTCCGACAATTTTGAATTTATCGCCTTCTTCTTCAGGGATGAGGCTCCAATTCTCATAATCCGAATTAAGACTTTTTATTTTAATCTCCCGTCCAAGTTTCTGTAATTGCTTAATATAACAGTGGTTCTCGTAGGAAAAGACATAAATATTGTCATCCTCAAATGTTGTAATGCCTGTATCAACGATTGCCGTATCGGACGGGAGAAGCTTAGGTTTCATAGAATCCCCTTTAATAAATACGCCAACGCAGCTACTTGAAAGTTCATAGAGCTTCAAAAATTCATCGGATAAAACAATTTCAGAGTGTACGAACTCATCGTCTACAAAACACCCGGGACCAGCAGATACAGAAATGTCATAAATTTTTATCGCAGTAGTATTGTGCTTTATAATAACATTGTCTTTTTCGTATTTGTTACCGCGGCCATAGACCAACCATTCAAAGCTTATTCCTTTAAAACGTAACAAAGAAATAATTGTATTAAACGGTGGTGTTGATTTGCCCGTAATATAACGGGCAAGCATATCTTTATCCTTGCCAGCAACAATAGCTGCAGCTTCCCGATTTGGGAAATCGTTATCAATTATATCTTTTAATCTTGTTCTAACTTTTTCATCGAAAGATAGAACTTCAGAGTTTACAGCCATACAAAAAAACTTTCATTATATTTCAATGTCTTATAGTGAAACATTGAAAAAATTAAGTTAGAACCTAATTTTTTAAGTTGACAACCTAATAAATTAGGTTATATGTTAGTTTTGTGAATAGAAACTAACATTATTTTTTAATAAAAAACTGGCGCCAACCAGTCTTTTTATAGAGAGCAAAAAAATGACAAGAGATATTGCTGTATATATCAAGAACCGCCTCAAACAAAGAGGAACTTCATTGTCTGAACTTGCCAGAAATGCTGGCTTTTCAGCATCTGAAGTCCAAGGTTCTTTATATCGTCCTATTTTTTTCGGAGAGCAAATCATCGCTGAATTTTTGAATATTCATCCGATGCAACTCTGGCCAAACAGATATGACGAAAACGGCAGACCTCTGCATCCACATGCTTCCGCTAAAAAACTTAAACCGTTTTGTCCTAAAAGTAAAGAAAAATAATGGAGTAGGGAGAATGATAAAATCGTTTTATAGCATTCAGGAATTGTTAGAGCTTGAAATTCCTGGCTTACCGAAGACGCAAAGAGGGCTACTCAAGAAAGCTGAAAGAGAAAACTGGACGAGCCAAGAACGGAATAAATTAGGTGGCGGCCGCGAATATGCAGTCGATTCTATGCCTGAAGATGTTAAAAACCACATATTTGCCATTAGCATGGGAAATGACAACAATATTATTGAATATGAGAAGGACAAACTAGTCCAAAATCAAGCGATTAAAATTGAGGAGCTAAAAACCTATCAAAGGGACGTTATAGATGCCCGAGCCCTAATTCTGACTGAAATTGATAATATGTCAAAGGCTTGCGGCGGTGTGAATAATGCCATAGAGAGATTTAAGAGCCTAATCGCAGCCGATACAATTTCCGATACAATTAGAAATGCTTTGATAAAGGCGAATGCCAAAAGTGGCGGCCGACCGGTTAAAATAAGCCGTGCGACAATTTTTAACTGGCGCAAGGCAGTAAAAGAAAACGGCACAATGCTGGCGTTAGCTCAAAAGGAGGTTCGGGAAGCTGACTGGCCTGTTTGGGGAGATGCCTTATTAAAATTATGGCAACGGCCGCAAAAGCCGTCACTGGCATTTTGCATGCGGGAACTTGCTTGTAATTTTCCGGATAAGAAAAGTTTACCGTCATATTCAGCAGCACAACGTTTTTTAAAGAAGTTACCGCCCCAAGTATTGAATAAAGGACGACTGGGAAGCAGGGAACTAAAAAAATTTAAGGCCTATATTTCACGCGACACGTCAAATTTATGGCCGACAGCGGTTTATACGGCAGATGGACACACCTTTGATGCGGAAGTGCAAAACCCGCTGACGGGAAAGCCTTTCCGCCCTGAAATTACTACCGTTATAGACGTTTATACCCGCAAGGTCGTTGGTTGGTCTGTCGATTTAAGCGAACGTACTAATTCCGTTTATATGGCACTTGTTCGTTCAATTATTACACACGGTATTCCGGCAATTTGGTATGTTGATAACGGCAAGGGGTTTAACAACCGTTGTTTTGATGACAATCTTGTCGGTTTATTCGCCCGCTTAGGCATCGAGAAAAAGAACTCTATCGCGTATAATTCGCAAGCCAGAGGAATAGGCGAACGCATACACCAGACAATCTGGGTACGCGCCAGTAAGGAGCTTGCAACCTATATGGGAGTGGATATGGATGCCCAGGCTAAACAAGCTGTATTTAAGAAAACCCGGAAAGATATTGCGACAGTAGGCGCTTCAAAGCTCTTAATGAGTTGGCCGGAATTTAAGGATTTTTGCAATAAACGCGTGGAATTTTACAATAACCAGCCGCATCGCAGTCTGCCTTGTATAACAGAAATTATAAACGGACATAGCCGTCGGCGCAATATGACCCCGTCCGAATTTTGGAATGGCTGTGTTCGCAACGGTTTTGTCGCTGACAAGTTGACCCCGGCGGAAATCCGCGACCTGTACCGTTATTATGAAATTCGCAGAACCACCCGCGGTTTGATTTCTTTGTTCAGTAACAGCTATTTTTCAAACGACTTGGTGCCATATCACGGCAAGGACGTCGCCGTAGCCTATGATGTTTTGGACGGTTCAAAAGTCTGGGCTTATGAACTAGTTGAATTAAACGGGGAACGAAAGCCGGGAAAATTAATTTGTGAAGCTATTTTTGAAGGCAATTCCCGCGAGTATTTCCCAATTAGCCGGACAGAATGGCAAAACAAAAAACGAGCCGAAGGCCGAATTAAACGCCTGCAAGGCCACATGGACGATGTTGAAGACGAGCTGCGCCAAAAATTTATTGAAGGCCGCACGGTTGATATTGAAGAGCTGACTAATAAGCCGGAATTTTTACCGGAGCCAGCTCCACAAATAGAGAAGAAAACCGTTACCGCTTCACCAAAATATAATGGCGACCGCCCAGTGTTCAACGATGATGTCGCCTGGGCAAAGTGGATGCTGGAAAATCCGGCAAAAATCACCAGTCACGATAAAGAGAATTTGTCTTCTATGCTGAAAAAGCCTGAAGTAGTCATGCTGTTTGAAGCTGAAGACCTGAGTGTTCCGGATTTAAGAACACTCGCCAAAGAAAAAGGCCCGGTTTCTCACACAAACCAAGCCTGATATGTAAACATATTAAAGGAATTATAGGAATGAAAAACGAATTTGTAAAGACAAAAAATGTTAAAAGCTTCCTGAATGCGTTGTCTGCGTTGTCACAGCGCGGAGCAAAAGAAGCCTGTTTGATGGTCGTTGACGGCAAACCGGGGCTGGGCAAAACCCACGCCTTAAACTGGTGGGCTATCAGGAACGAGTGCGTTTATATCCGAGCTAAAAAGGAGTGGACGCCTAACTGGATGATGAAAGATTTAATTATGTCTTTGAACGAAATTCCGGTTTTCTCGTTTGAAAAAATGTTCCGCCAGGCTCTTAATCTGCTGGCGCAGAGGGCAGCAGATGCTGACCGCGACGGGAAAGTTTTTGCCGTGGTAATTGATGAAGTGGATTATATTTCCCGGTCGCAAAAACTGCTGGAAACAATCCGCGATTTGTCTGACTTTCTGGAAATTCCTTTTATTTTGGTAGGGATGGGGGTAATTCGCCACAATTTAACCAAGTTTCAGCAGATAGCCAGCCGGGTGGGGCAGTATGTTGACTTTGTTCCCCTTGACATTGACGACACAAGCGAGCTTATCCGGAAGCTTTGCAATGTTGAAGTGGAAGACAAACTAATAGCTTTTACTCATAATGTTACCGGCGGTTATGTCCGGGAAATAAAAGAAGCCATTGCGTCCATTGACCGCTTTGCCAGCCGAAACCCCGATATAAAAACGGTTACCTTTGAAATGATGGACGGCCAGATTTTAATGAATGACCGTAAAAACTCTAAGCCGATTTATGTGAGGGCATAAAGTATGAGCGGGAGGGTAATTAATAAAGTCTTTTCTTCCTTGGGTGTTCAGGCAAAGACATTCGACGATATTTGCAATGACATGGAAGAGAAAAGAAAAAGCATCAGTCAGGCACTTTGCCGCCTTATTCAGCTGGAAGTTGCCGAGCGGCAGGAAAGCGGAATTTATAAGCTGACGGAAAAAGGTCTCAGTCTAAAAACGAGCGGTCAGGAAATAAAATTTACCTCCGGGCCGAGCAAAGGAAGCTACCGACGCGTAACACCCGGCAAAAATTCTCTGCGTTCCAAAGTCTGGCGGCTGATGCGTCTGCAAAAGAAATTTACGATTGACGAACTGATGGGACTGGCTGTTGACGGCAATGAAAAACTACCGAGAAACAATATCAGCCTTTACGTTAATGCCTTAAAACGCGCCGGTTACCTGTTTGAGCTGAAAGCGAAAGAGAAGGGAACTGCGCCGACGTCAAACGGTTTCAAGCGTTACAGCTTGCTAAAAGACACCGGCAACAAGGCACCGATATTGCGACGGGAGCTGAAGCAGATTTATGACCCGAACACGGGGGAGGTTGTGTCATGGCAAGTCTAGCGTATGAAATCTGCCGCCGGGAAGTCAGCAAGGCCGGTTCCATTGATCCGGTAGCCAAAAAACTTGGGTATGCCCGTTCTTCGCTGAACCTGTATTTACTTGGCCGCTACCCGGCAAAATCAACCGAGAACATCGAGAAAAAGATTTTGGCAACGTATACGTCAAAAATCCTTTGTCCTTTCACTAACAAAATCATTGAACAAAAGGAATGCGACGAAATCGTAAGCCAAAACATAAACACCGGCAATCCGGTTTTGTTCAAGTTGCAGCAATTCTGCAAGACATGCCCGGAACGTCTGAAAAACAACCGAAAAGAAGAATTTAAACGCAAATTTGAAGGAGAAACTTTATGTTAAACGCAAAAACAAAACAAGACAATTTAGAAATTCTGGCGACGAAAATCGACGAGGTCAGAGCTGAAAATGCAGAGATGCTTAAAAAAATTGAGCGCAACAACAATTTTCTGTCTTGTATCAGCTATAATCTGAGAGATGTCATAAAACGGACTAATCCACGCGAAGTATTGAGACCTCAACAAAACAATTTTGCTGAACAGGTTTTATTGCTGGCTCTGGGCGCTATCGCGGACAAAATTAAAGTCGAAAATGTAAGGAGAAACTAAAATGTCAGAAGTTGGTGGAATTGCAGCCGACCGGCTGCGCAGCCTTATTGAACGGGTAGAACGTCTGGAAGAGGAGCAGAAAGCGCTTGCTTCGGACATTCGCGACATCTTTGCCGAAGCCAAAGGGGCGGGTTTTGATGTCAAGATTATGAAAGAGATTATCAAGCTCCGCAAGATGAATGTCGCCGACCGCGACGAAAAGGAATTTTTACTGGAAACATACCGCAAGGCTTTGGATATATAGGGGGATTTTATGACAGAATTTAATAAAGACGATTTTATGGAAAATGCGCAGGGTATGCTGGTACCCAAGTCACAAATCAAACCGATTGACATGCTCCGGAATGACGTTGTCAACAATCTGATTGCAAAAGCAAAAGCCCAGTCCGAGCAAATTAAAAGCTTTAAGGAATTTGCTTTCGACGAGATTGCCCAGTTTATCAGCATTTCGGCCGAACAGTATAATCTGAAGACCAAAGGCAAGAAAGGCAATGTAACGTTAATCTCTTTTGACGGCCGTTACAAAATAGAACGGGCCTACGCTGATAAAATCGCGTTTGACGAGCAATTGCAAATTGCCAAAGAGAAAATTTACGAGTGCATTCAAAACTGGTCGGCCGGCGCCAATTCAAAACTAATCAGTATGGTGAATTTTGCTTTTCAGACCGACAAGAAAGGCCAGGTATCTGCTGACAGGATTTTAGGGCTACGGCGTTTGAAAATTCAGGACGAAAAATGGCTGGAGGCTATGATGGCACTGTCCGAGAGCATTAACGTCGTATCTTCAAAAGGATATATCCGTTTTTATGAGCGGGTCGGTGACAGCGACTGCTGGAAGCCTATCCCCTTAAATATTGCAGCGGATTAGAGCAGATTTTCAATCTCCAAATAAAAAAATCGTATTAACAGAAACCCGGGAGGACGCCATGTAACCGAAATTTAAGCTAGCGAAGACGAAACGGCGGTGTTTTTATCCGCCGTCCGGCAGAGGAATAACCTCCTGCCGCTGATGAGTCAGGTTAAGGAAGGATTTAACAATGCAAGACGAACGCAAAAAACTTTTGGGAAAAGTGCACATCGCCAAAAAAGACCTCGGTCTTGATGACGATACATACCGCCGGTTATTGAAAAATGTCACCGGTCGGGAAAGCGCTTCCAAATGCACCGTTCGCCAGCTGATTGACGTTGTCAAATATATGAGGGAACGCGGTTGGTCAGAAAACGGCAAACGACCCGAAAAAGCAGAGTTAAGTCCTTCGGTTAAGAAGATTTATGCGCTTTGGGGCGTCCTGCAAAAGCTTGGCAAAGTCAAAAACCGCAATCCGGAGATTTTAGACCGGTTTGTGGCCAGATTAACCAAGAAAAGCAGTGTAAAGGCATTGCCTGCACGGGAAGCATACAAGGTTATTGAGGCCTTGAAAAAGATAATAGAAAGGGCAGAAAATGGTGCAAAATGATAAAATAATTTTTATTCAGGAAGTTGCCGACGTAACTTCCAACCGTTTCGCCATCAAGCTGGTCGAGTTGTTTCGCGGGCAGAGGATTTACATTCCGTCAAAAATGCCGCACCCAAAACATAAATTGTGCCAACTGCTCACCAAAGAAGAACTGGAGGTTTTAATTGACAATTTCAAAGGCAATCAGATTGACGTGCCGATGAGCGTTGTCAACGAAGCCCCGCATCGTCGAGCCAAGATTTTGCAGCTGCGGAAAAAACACTATTCCATAAACGACATAGCCGCACAGGCCGTCTGCGGCCGGCGCTGGGTTTTGGAAGTGCTGCGCCGCGCCCGCCAAAGGGAGGAAAGCAACAAAAATCAAGGCGAATTGTTTTAACCAAAGGAGGAATTTATGTCTAAAGACCCGAAACGCGTATCATTGATGTATAAACCCGGCACCAAAGAGTGGGAGGCACAATATAATATGTTGCTGGATGATGGTATTACCTGCGAAGATTGTATTCATTGTACGGACAACGGTTCCTGCTGCGGTATATTCGGCGGTTCTAAAACCAACACAAAATGCCAGTTCTATCCGAGCTGCTTTGTTGCAAAAAAGTCTAAAAACAAGTGAAAATCACAAATAATTTTGTTTTAATTATGCTGTTTTATCATTAAAAAGTTTATCATACAGTTGGTAAAAATTAAAATGAAAGCCAGGCTGAATACCGACAGGTATTTCAATAATTTCTCCGGTTCGCTTATTTACCCAGGATTTTAGCAAAATATCAGGGGTTTTATTTATCTGATATTCTGGTTTTGCTAATTCCCAAGCAGCTATTTGCCGAACCGAGCAGTTACAGTTCCAACCGTTGGGCGGAAAATAACAGTCAAACCAAATGTTATTAGCTGCTAAGACCATATTATGCCATTGTTTATGGTCAGAGCAATAAACGCCGGGGATATTAGTTTTATACTGTAATACCGGAAAAGCCGAAAAAGCATCGCGGATACGTTTTCCCTCCATAATGCTGTAAAAAATATTGATATTAGCATTATAGATAAGCATTAAGCGCCTGCATGAAATGAACTTGCCGTTTTGTACCCATTTTTTACGCTTATATGGAGAGTTGCTTGTAATATTATAGCCGATTTTTAATAATTCAGGCTCCACGGCAGATAAAAAAGAGGAAACCCCCTCATCAAAAACCTTGTAGAATACTTTTTTAAGCGTTTTTTCAAGGCTGTTTTGTGGCCGTGTTTGCATTGCGTAGACAACCATATCGCCGTGCCATACCTTTTCCCAGCCAAAGCCAACCAACGACGGAAACATTTTTTGAAAGTTTTTGCGGACGGTTTGATAAAGCATAATATTCTTCCTTTTCGCCAAGCCTAAAACAAAATTTTCAACAAGTAAATGAGTATTTTTGTATATCTAATTGTAATAAATAACTAATTGAAAATAAACAAAATTATTCAGATTTTTTAAGTTTTTTTTAGGGCTTTGGTGCTAAAAAGTCTAAAAACGGTCGTAAAATTATTGATTTTTTAACCATTGACGGGTAACCTGAAAGCCTAAAAACAAGTTATCAGCGGCTTTCACACCCCGTCAGCGTGTATTTTTTATGCCTATGGCGTGGATGAGAGCTGAAAATATCCAATATCAGCCAAAGCATTCTGATAACTGCTTTTAGTGAGTCCACGCCGCCCTCATATTTGACGGCTATTCTAAGAAAGTTATCAAAATGATTAATAATTTAGTTCAAATTTCCGATAATAACCAACTCACCACCACCAGCTTAAAAATTGCCGAGCGATTCGGCATGGAACACAAAAATGTTTTGCGTAAAATTCAAGCTCTTGAAATGCCGACAGATTTTCAACAGCTCAATTTTAAGCTGTTGCAAGAAGTCACAAAAGTTGGCAATGGTGGGTATAAGAAAAATCCCTATTATGAAATCACTTTTGACGGTTTCACGCTGTTGGCAATGGGCTTCACCGGCCAAAAGGCGATGAAGTTCAAAATCGACTTCATCAAAGCCTTCCGCGCCATGGAAGCCGAGCTGAGGAACCGCAAGCCGACTTTTACTGAGGCGCTGCTCGGTTCCCGTGAGCTGAAAAAGGAAAATCAGGCGCAAAAAGCCCTGATTGCCGATATGTCGGCCGAACTCCTGAAATGCCGTCCGCTGTGGCGCCGGGTATTGAAATACAAAAGGCTGGGGCTTTCAACCGCCGAAGTCTGCAAACTGGTCGGACGTTCACGCAGTTCGGTCAAGGCTTACTCGGCTGCCATGCGCAAATACGGGATGCTGTCGCCGCTGCCGCAATCGGCCAGACAGCTGGCATTGAATTTCACCGCAGCCGAAACCGTTACCAGTATTGCCTTTCGGGGAGAATAAGTCATGGAAAATATTTTTTCGCAAAAGCCGGCCGACCGGTTGGCTGATGCTCAGGCTTTGCTGGAATTGCTGGCTATGGCGGCATCTCCGCGCGAAAATGAGGAAATAGGGCTTTACCGAGAACGTGCGGCAGGGTTTTGCTGTTGCCTGCGTATCATCAGTGAACTGATAACGCTGCCGGAGAACGAAAATGCGTAAAATAGAAATTATCATTGTCGGCATAGCGTTGGAGTTTGCTTTTTTAACCGTCATTTTCGGTTTTTTTAACCTTAATATACTGGAGGTGCTTCATTGGTAAAAAATAAGTTGCTTTTAAAAAAGAAATATGATTATTAAATAAATGTACCCTATTGAAAGGGGTATCTTTTTGGGTGAACAATTCCCATTAAGGTTTCCGGCGGAAACATATAACCTCGCAGGTAGATGAATCTACTTGCGGGGTTTTTTGTTATGGAGAGTTCTTTAACCTTAAAAGGCAGCACTTTCGGGCGGGCTTTCAACAATTCCCTCGGCCACGAGGGCGGTTTCGTTGATGATCCGGATGATGCCGGCGGTGCCACCAAATACGGCATTTCTTTGCGTACTTATAAAAAATATCATCCGGACGCAACGGCACAGAATATTAAAGATATGACGCTTGATGAGGCAAAAGTGTTTTATCACCAATATTTTTGGCTGCCGAACCGTTATAATGAAATCAAAAACGAAGACCTGGCAGTCAAGATATTTGATGCAGCCATCAATACCGGCCCCGCCCAGGCGCACCTCTGTTTGCAGCGGGCGCTTAACTGTGTCGGCTTTAAGCTCAAAGAAGACGGACGCCTTGGCGATAAGACGCTGGAGGCGCTTAATTATACCGGTTCGCCGGAGTGGGGATTCGCAATCCTCTGCGCCTATCGTTCCGAGTTGGCCGGATTTTATCGGCTGTTGGCGGAAACCAAGCCGAAAAATAAAAAGTTCTTAAACAGCTGGCTGAAGAGGGCGTATTCATGACCGATATTGTCGATATTGCCACCGTTGAAATCAGCCGGGAAATGGAAAGCAAACTCGGCCGGAGAAAGTTCCGGTTCAGGGCGTTAAAGCGTTCCCGTCAGTTTTGCGCCGAATGCGGAGAACCGATTCCGAAAGAACGGCAGCAGGCCGTTCCCGGCTGCCGTTTTTGTGTTGATTGTCAGGAAGAAAAGGAAAGAGCCAAATATGCAATACGATAAAGAGCTTTATCAAAACGTCGGCAAAATTATGGGCACGTTGGAAAGTATGGACAAGCGTCTGTCCCGGATTGAGAAAAGGCAGGACGAGGCAATGAAAAAGGTTGCCCGCAACTCAATGGTCTGTTCCGGCGTGGTCAGCGTTATGACCGCCGTTGTCATTGCCAAACTTAAAAGCATGACGGGAATGTAGGGGGAAACAAATATGGCCTACGGATTAAGACAGAAGAACGAGGTCAAGAAAAATTACACAAACCGGATGCTGCCGTTGACCCAGGCGGCAAAACTGGCCAATGTTCCAGTCAGCACCGCCCGCCGCTGGAAATCCGAGGCCTTTGCCCGCGGGGAAGACTGGGACGAGCTGCGCGCTGCCTCGGCGATAACATCCGGCGGGCGCGACGATTTGATGAAGACGATTGTCAACAATTTTGTCGTGATGTTTCAGTCGACAATGGACAGTCTGCAGAAAGCTGAAAATATGCCGCCGGAAACCAAGGTTGACGCCCTGGCGTCGTTGTCGGACGCTTTTGCCAAAACAATGAAGTCCGCTGGTGCCGCCAGTCCGGAACTGTCACGGTTGGCGATTGCCAACGACATTATCCAGCTGATGGGCGATTTCGTACGCGAAAAATATCCGCAGCATATCAACGCTTTTATAGAAATTCTGGAACCGTTCGGCGAGGAGGTAAGCCGCAACTATGGCCGATAAGCTTTCAAAATCAGAGTTCAAAAAGTCCTTAAAGGAATACGCCGCCCAGTTCAAATTGCAGATTGAGAGCATGAACGACGGCTTTGATATTTCCCCGGCAGCCTGTCAGACCCGGCGCAAGCGGGCTTTTAACGATTTCGAATTCTTCAGCCGCACCTACTTCCCGCACTATATCCGGCAAAAGGAAGACGAAAAAACGGGGAAAATGCGCGACGTTGAACCGGCATTGTTTCATAAATGGTGTTATGAAAACCTGCCGCGCATTGTCAAATTAAAAACGAGCGTCAGTCAGGTCATTGCCGCATCCCGCGGCGAAGCCAAATCCACTTATATTATGATTTTTACAATATATTGTATATGTTACGGATTGAAACACTATATTTTGTTTATTCAGGACGTTTACGAACAAGCGGCGATTATGATTGAAAGCATCAAGGCCGAGCTGGAGTTCAACCAGCGGCTGAAGGTGGATTTTCCTGATATATTCGGCAAAAGCGACATCTGGAAAGAGGGTGTCTTTGTTACCCGTAATAATATTAAAGTACACGCCCGCGGCGCCGGACAGAAAATCCGCGGCCTGAAACACGGCGCCTATCGTCCCGACCTGGTGGCGCTGGACGATATAGAAAACGACGAGCTGGTGGAAAATCCGAAAAACCGCGACAAACTGCAAAGCTGGCTCAATAAGGCGGTTAAAAACCTGGGAGAGGCCGGAGCCAAGTTTGACGTTATCTATATCGGCACCATTTTGCACTACGATTCGGTTTTGGCACGCACGATTAACAATCCGATGTGGAACCATATTGTTTTTAAGGCAATTATGCAGTGGCCGGAAAATACGCCGCTGTGGGACGAGTGGGAAGAAACGCTGCGCAATCTCGGCAAAGCGGCGGCGGACGCCTTTTATCAAAAGCACAAAACCGCCATGGACAAAGGCGCGGTTCTGAGTTGGCCGGACAAACGTAATCTGCAATATTTGATGGAAAAGCGCATTGAAGTCGGGCATTCGGCGTTTGACGCGGAATATCAGAACGACCCGCTTTCCGGAGAAGACGCGACATTTACCAACTTTACATTTTGGAATGTACTATCCGAACCGCTTGTTATGTACGGCGCGGTGGATCCGTCTTTGGGCAAGGCCGGCAAGACACGCGACCCGTCGGCCATCCTCATCGGCGGCTACAACCGCCATGTCGGGCATCTGAAATTGTTTGAAGCCGCTATCAAAAAGCGGCTGCCGGACAAGATTATTGCCGATATGATTTATTATCAAAAGAAATATAACTGCGTCATGTGGTTTGTGGAAACAGTGCAGTTCCAAGAGTTTTTGCGTACCGAGGCCATCCGCCGCGGGCAGGCGGAAGGGGTATTGTTGAACTGCATCGCGGTTCAGCAGAATGTTGACAAGGATTTGCGTATTCAGAGTCTGCAGCCGCACGTCAATGACGGCACGATAGAGTTCCACCCGTCACTGACGGCACTTGTCCAGCAGATGAAGCACTGGCCGAAAGTCGACCACGACGACGGCGTCGACTGCCTGCATATCCTTTGGAGTAATGTCGTCAAATATGGCGGCGGCGGTCAGACTGTCATCAAAACGCTTGAGGATTTTCGGGGAGCTTCCCTGTTCAATCAGGGGCTACGCATCGGCCGTATGAATATTTTTGAAGGGGTTTGAGATGAAAAAGTCTAAAAACAAACGCATAAAAGCGCAAAGCAAAGTATCGGTTCAGCTTGTCCGTTCCGAACTGGCCGGTTCGGTCGAATACCAGATGAGCCGTGGCTACAGCGACATTGCCCGCCCCGATGATGACATTTTGAAAAAACACGGCTACAATGTCAAAATATACCGCAGCCTTTTGAGCGACGAACAGGTCAAAGCCTGTTATCTGAACCAGCGGATTGCCGGCGTCATCGCCGCGCCCTGGAGCATTATTCCGGCAGGAGATACCCCGCAGGACGCAGAAATTGCCGAGTTTGTCAAAAACAATCTGGAACGGCTGAATTTTAACGAAATCTGCCGCAAAATGCTGTATGCCACCTGGTACGGCTTTCAGGTCGGCGAGATTATGTGGGGCGTCGAAGACGGCAAAAATGTAATTGCCGACATCAAAGTCCGCAATATTGAGCGCTTTAATTTCAAAAACACCGGCGAGCTTTATCTGATTCGCAATTATTCGGAAAAGGAGCTGATGCCCGACCGCAAGTTCTGGGTTGTCAAAAATTCCGGCGACAATGACGACGATATATACGGCCTCGGGCTGGCGCACGTCTGCTACTGGCCGGTTTATCTCAAGCGTAACGGCTTAAAGTTCTGGTCTATTCTGGTAGAGAAGTTTGCCGTTCCGACGGCAGTCGGCAAATATCCGCAGCTGGCCAGCAACGAGGTCATCAAAAAAGTGCTGTCCGCGCTTGACAGCATTGCGACCGAAACGTCAATCGCTGTTCCGGAGGGAACCGAAGTCCAGCTGTTGGAGGCGGTCAAGTCATCGGGCGGCGACCATGAGAAGTTTTGCAAATACCTTGACCAAATTCTGGCCAAAGCCATTTTAGGACAGGACGGCACGTCGGAAAACGGCCGGGATGCCGGGGCGGCGGCCGTTCAGGAAAACGTCAAGGATTTGATATTAAAATCCGACGCCGATTTGCTGTGCGAGAGTTTTAACCGCGTCATTGCCTGGCTGGTAGCCTGGAACTGGCCGGAAGCCCAGCCGCCGAAGCTGACGCGCAGTTTTGAGGTTCCGGAGAACTTAAAAGAAGCCGCCGAACAGGATTCTATTATCTGCGGCATGGGCTTTAAGCCGACTTTGAAACATATTCAGGACAAATACGGCGGCGAATGGCAGGAGGATTCTTCCGCGCCGGTTCAGGCCGGAGCAGGGGCGGAGTTTGCGGAAACCGAAGACGATACGCCGCTTGCCGCCGCGGCAGACGAGCTGGCGGAAGACTGGGAAGAGGTTTTGACGCCGATGCTGGAACCGGTCCAAAAACTGGCGCAAAATTGCACCTCTTATGAAGAGTTTGGCGACAGGCTGCTGGAAGCCTATCTGGAGATGGACGCGGCAAAACTGACGGAAAGTCTGGCAAAAGCCCAGTTTCGCGCCAAAATGAACGCCCGTGCGGGAGTTAAAAAACATGGCTGACAAAATCGGAACGGCGGCGGAATTTAAGGCGATAGCCCCGGAAGCGGCAATGCGCTGGTTCAAAAGCAAAGGCTATGCTTTCGGTTTTGACTGGCGCGACGTCTGGAAAGAGGAACACGCCATTGCTTTTACGGTTGCCAAAGCGGCCAGTCTTGATATTTTGCAGGATATTCGCGGCGAGCTGGAAAAGGCGCTGGCCGAGGGTACCGGATTCGATGAGTTTAAGGCCAATTTGCAGCCGCGGCTTGCGGCCCGGGGGTGGTGGGGCAGACAAAAGCAAAAAGACCCGCTGACCGGAGAGGTCAGGGAAGTGCAGCTGGGCAGCCCCCGCCGCCTGAAGATTATTTATGACACAAACATCAATCAGGCCTACAACGCCGGAGAGTGGGAACGCATTGAAGACGCCAAGGCGGCCTTTCCGGCGCTGCAATACAAAAACAACGACCCGGCCAAAGCCCGCCCGACGCATCGCCAGTGGCACAACCGGGTGTTTTGGGTTGACGACCCGTTTTGGAATGTCTGGACGCCGTCCAACGGCTGGAATTGCAAGTGCTGGCTCAGGCAGATATCCAAAGCCGAGATAGACAGCGGGCTGGTTCATGTTGAGGGGTCGCCAAAGCTTGAATATGTAACCTATCATAACAAACGCACCGGCGAAACGACCAAAGTGCCCAAAGGCATCGACCCGGGGTTTGATTACAACGTCGGCAAAGCCCGCGCCCGGGCATATACTCCGCCGCCTTTGGGCGGTCTGCCGGAAACCTGCCAAAACCGTACGACAGAGCTGCCGCCGTTACCCAAAGGCAGCAAGTTGCCTAAAAACGCCTTTTTGCCCGGCAATCTCAAAGATGAAGACTATATCAATGCCTTTTTGGCTGAATTCGGGACAAAAATAGGAAAAACTGCGTATTTTGAAGATAAAGTCGGCGACATTATGCCGGTTAACGAGGAGCTTTTCCGCGACCGCGTCCATCATACCTTTAAGTCTAACAAACAAGGGCGCGGCAAATATATGAAGCTTTTGGCCTCCGGTCTTAAAGAACCGGACGAAATCTGGCTGCAATGGATTAAGGCGGCAACCGGTGCCTGGATATTGAAAAAACGGTATATAAAAGTCTGGGAAGCGGCCAACGGCTCACACTGCCTGACGATTTTTGACCGCCTGAAAGACGGCTGGCGCGGCACGACATCGTTTCCGCCCAAATCGGAGCAAAGTCCAAAATTGCGCGAAAAATATATTGACCAGTTCCGTGACGGGCTGCTTTTGTACAAAAAAAAGAGTTCAGAATAACCTGAAACCATGCCATGCAGGGGCATAATCTGCTGCAGCTTCTGCGGATGTTGCCTGCACAACCACTCATCTGCCAGTCAGGGCTACTCTGAACTATACATGTATTATAGGGCAATTATTTTAATTTTCAAGTTTTTTCGGCCGGCGGAACAAAAAGCCGTTTTAACGGGCTGTAAAACGCATGGTTCAAAAAAACGGGCAGTTTATCACAAAAACGGAATTCCCCCTGTTAGTGGGGTGTTAGTGGCGCAGTAAATGCCCATATAAAATAAGTCCGGCTGTCAATACCGCTTGACAACCTGGTATAAATGTTTTAAGCAAAAAGCACAAGGCTCGCAAATTTGCGGGCCTTTTTCATTTTGGGTGCAGACTTCCCATTATTTAAAAATCAAAACTTCAATATCTTGGCTTCAGAGGCAACAACCTGTGGAGAAAAGAAATTGACGAAGTTTATTGAAATATTCAAGCCCGGCAATCACATTGCCGCCGACGGCAGCAGCGCCGACTTTTCGGATGCCGCCGTCCAGGATATTGCCGACAGCTACAATCCGGACATTCACGAAGCGCCGGTAGTTGTCGGCCACCCCAAAACCAACGCTCCGGCGTTCGGCTGGATTAAAAGCGTCCTGTTTGACAAGGACACTAAAAAGCTTAAAGCCATTCCCGGACAGATGAATCCCGACTTCGTTGAGGCGGTTAAAAGCGGCGCCTACAAAAAAATTTCCGTTTCCCTGTACGGGCCGGAATCTCCCAACAATCCGATGCCCGGCCACTATTACCTGCGCCACGTCGGTTTTCTGGGGGCGCAGCCGCCGGCAATCAAGGGGCTGCAGGCGGTAGAATTTGCCGAAAACGAACAGACAATTGACTTTGAAACTGATTTCAGCGAACGCGACCTTGCCTATAACGACAAGGCCTTAGCACGGGTTTTGCGCAATTTAAAAAATTTTTTTATTGACAAATTCAGCCAGGAAGAGGCCGACAGGGCTATTTCCGAGTATGACATTGAAGGTATTTCGAGCTCGGCCGAGCAGGTGTTGAGCGAACAAAAAGCCGAAACCGCTTTTGCCGAAGCAAGCGCTGCCGCTTCCGAAACGCCGACAGTCCCAGCCGCACCGGAAACTGCGGCAGATGCCGGAACCCCGGAGGCTTCTTCCGCCGCTGCCGACACAGCAGCCACTGAAGAACTGGCCGCGGAAAAAAGCAAATCCGCCGCCCTCAAAGCCGAGCTGGACACGCTCAAGGCCGAACAGCAGGCGAGAGAAGACCGGGAGTTTGTTGAAGAACAGATAAAAACCGGGCATCTGCTGCCGGCAAACAAACAGCGCATGCTTGAGTTTATGGCGTCTTTGTCCACGGCCGGCTGGGAATTTTCCGAAAACGACAGCCCAAACCAGAAAGAGTTTTTTAAGAAGTTCGTCGCCGCCCTGCCGGTTCAGATTGAATATGCGGAAGTTTCCGGCGGAGCCAAAGCCCCCGATACCGATTTTGAGGATGCGGAGGTACTGGCGGCTGCGGCTGAAAAGTACCGTAATGATGAAGCGCTCAAAGGCCGGCAGCTGAGCTTTGCCGAAGCCGTGCGCGAAGTGAAAGGATAAGCCGATGCCAAGACCAAGGAAAAAAAGCGCGTCAGCGGAGGGCATTATGCCGCCGGAAGGAAAGGGCGCCGAGCCGTCCGGCTCAACTGCAAAGATTCAGCTGGCTGAAAGGCTGGAGCTGGCGGCACGTATTCAAAAGACCGCCGCCGTGTTGGAAGAAATGCTGCAAACGCTTAAAAAGGCCGGCTGCCGCAAAGAACTGCTGGAACGTGCCCGGGAAGGGCTGGAGCTTGGCATTCTGGCGTCCATGTGGGCGTTGGATTACGTTGACGACAACGGCAATATTATTCTGATTAACCACCATGAACAGCAAAGGAAGGAAGACAATGAGCATAATTAAACCCTACACCGCGGAAGCAGACATTGAAGGCAACCGCTTAGTTACATTCGGTACTGAAGAGGGCAGCGTTAAAGCCGCCGCCGCTGCAACCGACGTTGTTATCGGCCGCACCTGTTTTTGCGGCGCCGTTGCCGGGACAACCGTTGACATCGACCACGGCCGCTACGGTGAAGTCAAGCTTGGCGGAACGGTAGCCCGCGGCGACGAGTTGACCGCCGGTGCGGACGGCTGCGCCGTTAAGGCGGAAAGCGGCAACAAAATTGCCGGCATCGCTTTGGAAGCCGGCGTCAAGGATGACGTCATCTACATTTTAATGAAATAAGCAGGAGAAAATACAGATGGTTAAACAAGTTTTTGAACCGGATACCGAACTGACGGCAATTGCCATCGGCTATAAAAACGACAAGGACAATTATATCGCCGACAAGATTTTTCCGTATATTCCGGTAGGCGAACCGAATTTCAAATACAACGAATATCCGGTGGACGAGGGCTTTTCCGTTCCGGATACCAAAGTCGGCCGCATTTCAAAACCGAATGTCGTCGAGTTCAGCGCCGTTTCCAAAACCGCATCGGTGGAAGACTACGGCCTGGACGCTCCGGTACCCAATTATGACGTGACCAGAGCGCCGAAGAACTATGACCCGCGCGCCCGTGCCACCGAAGGCGTCACCGACTTGATTTTGCTTGACCGCGAATTGCGCTGCGCCAAGCTGGCCCGTGATTTGAACAACTATGCCAACAAGGAAACGCTGGCGGCTGGTTCCCGTTTTACCGACGAGGCGTCGGATCCGCTGCGCATTTTGCTGGAAGCCCGCGACAAAATGATTTTAGGCGCCAATACCCTGCTGCTCGGGATGAACGTCTGGACAGCGCTGCGCCTGCACCCGAAAATCGTCAAGGCCACTCATGGCAATTCTGGCGATTCCGGTGCTGCCAGCCGCGAAGCGGTAGCCGAGCTGTTGGAGCTTTCGGACATCATCGTCGGCAAATCCCGGCACGATTCGGCCAAAAAAGGGCAAAAAGCGGTAATTACCCCTTGCTGGGAAGATGTCTGCGCCCTGTTGTACCTGAACAACAATGCCGACAACAACAACGGCATTACGTTCGGTTATACCGCCCGTTTCGGCAACAAGGTCGCCGCCACCTACTTTGACAAGGATATGGGGCTGCGCGGTGCCGAGGTCATCCGCGTCGGCGAGTCCTGCAAGGAACTGGTGGTTGCTCCGGAATGCGGTTACTTCTTTGAAGACGCCGCCGTCAAAACCGTAAAGGATGAAGACGATGAAGGTTAAAGTTATTCAGAATTATCCGCTGCGCTATGCCGGCATTCTGTATCAGCCGGAGGCGGAATTTGACGCCGCCGACGGACACGCCGCAGCAATGGTTAATCAAAAGCGGGTTGCTGCAATCAAAACGGAACCGTCGCCGGCCGAACGCAAAGCAGCTCTGAAGGCGGCAATCATTGAATTGCAGAAAGAAAATCCGGACAAAGTGCCGAGCGTGGACAAAATCAAGGCTAAAAGCGGATTTGCAATCAAGGCGGAAGAACGCGACGCGCTGATTGCCGAGATAAACGACGAACAAGGAGAATAGTTAAAATGGGGCGTTACATAACCGAAGAGGATTTATACAGCCGTTTTTCCCAAGCCGATATTGAAGATTTGTGCCGGGGTGACAAGACCAAGCTTGCCGCGGTTATCAATTCGGCTGAAGAGTTGGCCGACGGCTATATTTCGCCCCGCTATTCCCTGCCACTTAAAAACAAGTCGCTGATTGTCATTGACGCCGTCTGCGACATTGTCCGCTACCGTCTGGACGATATTTCGGCGCACGAAACCGTCAAAGAGCGTTACGAACAGGCGATTGCCACGCTGGAAAAGATAGCCAAAGGCCTGGTGCGCTTAAACGAGCCGGCCGGCGAAGAAAAGCCGACCAACCGGCAAATTTACGTTAAATGCAAGCCGCGCAAGTTCACGGCCGATATGTGGGAGGATTTCTGATGCCGGTCAGCCTGCATTACAATTTCAACGATTTAACCAGACTTCAGGAACTGGGCGGACGGTTGTCCCGCAAAGCCGGCGACACCAAGAGCCTGATGGCGGCGGTGGCAACCGTTCTGAAACGGGGAACGCAAGACCGGTTTGAGAGTAAAACCACGCCGGACGGCCGTCCCTGGACGTCAAGCCTGTTTAAGACCGGCGCGCTCAAACGCAAAATTATTGCCAATTACGACAAAGACAAGGCCGAGGTCGGCTCCAATTTGAAATATGCGGCAATTCACCAGTTCGGCGGCGTCATCAAGGCCAAAAACGCCAAATGCCTGCACTTTTTGTTAAACGGACAGGATGTTTTTGCCAAGTCGGTCAAAATTCCGGCAAATCCCTATCTCGGCATTTCCGAAGCTGACGAAATGGCAGTCTGTCAGGCAGCTGAAGCCTATCTTGCGGAGGAATTGAAATGATAGAGAAAATTGAACGCTCGATTTTAGACCGGATTTCGCAGGCGGCAGCCGACAGGAAGCTGCTTTGTTCTCCGGAAAGGGTAGACACCTACAAAGGCGAGCTGGCGGATGCGGAAGTCTTTATCCGCAGCCACCGGGCAGCCGTTCTGGTTTCTTTTGCCGACGAGAGGCTTAAAAGCGACGACGACAACGAAACCCTGATTGAGGCGGATTTTATTGTCCTTTGTTATGCCCGGGCCGAAAGCCGGCGCGAGAGCGACACCCGTTTCGGTGCTGCCTATCAGCTGATTGAAGACATAAAAGCGCTGCTGCACAAGGACGACCTAGGCTTTTTGACCGAACCGCTGACTTATCAGGGGTGCGAACCGGTATTCAACACCCGGTTTTCAAATTACCACACCGCCATGTATGAACTGCGCTTTTCCTGCAGCTACGGCATGTCAAACATGGATCCGGAAGACCGCGACGACGGCAGTCTTAATAATTTTGAAACGCTGGCGACAACCTGGGAACTGCCGGAGTTTACCAGCAAAACAACCGTAGAACTGGAGCAGGAAGAACCCAAACAACCGGAGGAATAAATGGAAAACACGATATTTGTCAAACCAAAGAAAAAGGAATTCATCGTCATAAAGCCGGACGGCAAGCGCCTGCGGGCCGAAGGCGAAATCGTCAAAGCGGACGTTTACTGGCGCCGCCGCGAAATGGACGGCGAGGTAGAAATTAACAGCATTGTTAAGAAGGGGAAGAAATAATGAGCATTACTTTTAACGAAATCGGCCAGGTCAAAACCCCCGGCGTCTATTGCGAAATTGACAATTCGCTGGCGGTTCAAGGACTGACCGGCAAGGAATCCTGCGGGCTTTTCATCGGGCAGAAGTCTTCTGCCGGTTCGGCCGAGTTTAATAAGGTTTATACCGTATATAATAGCACAACGGCGGCAAAACTCGGCGGCATCGGGTCGGAGCCGCACCGGGCGGCCATTGAGTGGTTTAAGCTTAACCCGTATAACGCTTTGAAGCTGGTTGCGGTTGAGCAAAAAGACGGGCAGGCTGCCGCCTACACGCTGGAAATCACGGCCGAAAGCGCCAAAGCGGGCGAAGTCAGCCTGATGATTGCCGGCATATCTTTCACGATTGACGTTTCCGAAGGCATGAGCGCCGATGAGCTGGCTGCCGCTGTTATTGATGCCGTAAACGAAGAGCTGACCTGCCCGGTAACCGCCGCCAAAGGCGATAGCAACAACAAAGTCGTGCTGACCGCCAAAAACAAGGGCGAAGCCGGCAACGGCATAGATGTTCGCCTGAACTATTACGATAGCCAGGAAACGGACACCGGCGTTGACATTAACATCAGCCAGACCGCAAAGGGAAGCAACAATGCTTCGCTGGAAGACACGATTGCGGCGCTGGGTGACGAATATTTTACCGATATGGCAACCACGTTTACCGACGAGGCCAACCTGAAGCTGCTCCGGACTATGCTTGACAAGCGTTTTTCAGCGATGATCAGGAACGAAAGCACGCTTTATCTGGCCGAAAAAGGCACAATGTCGGACTTGATGACGCTGTCGGAAAAAATGAACAGTCCGCATATTGTGCTGGCCGAAAACTATCAGACCCCGACCGAGCCGTTTATCCGCGCCATTCGCCTGGCGGCCATTTGCGCCCGCGAGGCGCAGCTGGATCCGGCGCGCCAGTACCGCACGCTGGTTTTACAAGACGAGCTGCCGGCTAAAAAAACGCTGACGGCAAGCGAACGCGACATTCTGTTGTCCCACGGCGTTGCTACTTTCACCACAGATTCGTCCGGCAACGTTGCGATTGAACGGGTCGTTACCACTTATCAGAAGTCAAGCCTCGGCGCCAAAGACGAAAGCTATCTTGATTTGACAACGGTTAAAACGCTGATTTATCTGCGCTACAGCTATGTCCAGCGTATGCAGCAGAAATATCCGCGCCATAAATTAGCCGGCGACAATTATGAAGTCCAGCCCGGGCAGGCGATTGCCACGCCGAAGGTTATCGCGGGCGAAGCGCTGGCTTTGGCCAAAGACTGGCTGGCGGCAGGGCTGATTGAGGAATACGACAGCTTCAAGGACAGCATGGTTACTGAACGCAACGCGTTGGATGTCAATCGCATTGACCAGCTGCTGCGTCCGGACATCATCAATAACCTGATGGTTATTGCCTGCAAAATTCAGTTTAAGCTTTAAGAAAAAGGGGAAAAGAGCATGGGAAACAATCCAAACCAAAGACGCGGCCGCGCCGTCGTCAAGGCTGACGGCGAGAATCTCGACCTTGGCGAAGTAACCTTTACGCTGCCCGGGGTCAAGCGGGAAGACATCAACGAAGGCAAAGGCTTTACCGAGGCGGACGCCGGCGGCTCCGTCAAAGGCAAGCACTACAAGAAAAAAGGCGACAGCATGAAGCGGATTAACGAAATGGACGATGTTACAGTCGTTATAACCGAAGACACCGGGCAGACTTATATTTGCCCGCACGCCTGGAACGTCGAGCCGCCGGAATCATCAAAAGACGGCAGCGACATTGAATTTCATTATGCCGAAGCGGAGGAAATCGTAAATGGTTAAAAAAACTTTTACTTTGACTGACGGGCTGCAGGTCGGCGACGGCCCGGTGCATAAAGAAGTCGTCCTGCGCGACTTGCGCGCCGGCGACGTTATTGAGGCGACCGAAGACGCCGAACGCGCCTACACCACCGAAGACGGAAAGATAAGCATTGCCGCCAGCCCGACGCGTGTCGGTATGCTGATTCTGATTAAGCGCATCGAGAAACTGGGCGACTTGCAAATGCCCCTGACGGAAGCGGAGTTCAAGAAGCTGACGCTTCGCGATATGAACCTGATTAACAAAATGGCGGACGAACAGGAGGCGCAGACGGCGTTGGCCGCCCGGGGGCGAGGCGATTGAGTGTTACGACAAGGCCTTGAGCCTGGTCGTAACTATGAAGAAATACCTTCATTTTTCGGAAAAGGAAGTTTTTGAAATGCCGTTGTCGCGGATTCTCCGCTACACAAAGGCCGTCTAAAAGGGAAAAAAGATGAAAGCATCGTTGGTTTTGACATTACAGGGAAACGTTGTCCAGCAGGCCCGCCAGTTTGCTGAAGGCTTCCGTGCGCTGTCAACCAACGGCCGCACCCAGATGGCGCTTTTGAGCCGCGGCGTCAAATCCTTTTCCGACGGGCTGGACGCGCTCGGCAACAAATACACCGGCATGCTGACCGGCGCCGCCGGAGCTGCGGCGCTGCGCTCTGCGGGCGGCATGGAATCCCGGCTGGAACGTCTGGGCATTGTTGCTGACCGTTCTAAAAAAGAGATGCAAAGGCTTAATGACGAAATTTTCAAGGTTTCCCAAGACCGCAAAATCAATGTCGATTCTTCGGAAGTGCTTTCGGCGATTGAACAAATCACGGCCAAAACCGGCGATATGGCGGTTGCCGAAGAAAACCTGAAAAATATCGCCATGGTACTTTCGGCAACCGGAGCCAGCGGCGACGACGTCGGCTCGCTGTTTTCCAATATATTTGAAAAGTTTAATATCCGCAATTCGCAGGAAATGCTGGAAACCATTGACGCGCTGGCCAACCAGGGCAAAATGGGCGCTTTCGAGCTGCGCGACCTGGCAACTCAGGGCGAACGCATCATTTCCGCTTATGCCGCTATGGGGCGTACGGGAAAAGAAGCCGCCATCGAAATGGGCACGATGATGCAGCTGGGCCGCAAAGGCACCGGTTCGACCGAGCAGGCGGCAACCGCTTTTGAAGCGCTGGTCAGAAACCTCACCGACAACCGCATAATCAAAAAACTGCGTTCCATCGGCATCACCGTCAAGGACAGCAGCGGCAATTTCCGCGCGATTCCCGATATTGTTCAGGATATTATCGTCCGTACCAAAGGCAATACGACCAAGCTGGGCGCAATATTTGACGAATTCGCCCGCCGTGCCGTCAACCCGATTGCCATTGCTTACCAGCAGGCGCTGCGGGAGGGAAAAAGCGCCAAAGAAGCTTTTGAACAGCTGCAAAACCTGATGTCGGTTGATACTTCCGGGCAAAGCATTATCGGCGATTCCGAACGCATGGCGCAGACTTTTGAGGCATCCGTCAACAGCCTTAAAGACGCTTTGCGGTATTTTGCCAACACCAACCTGGCCGAGCCGATTGCCAAACTGGCTCAGGCAATTAACGGCATAGACGGGGCACAGGTGCAAAAATATCTGGATATGGGGCTTAAAGCTGCCAAATATCTGGCGATTGCCTGGGGCGCAAACAAGCTTATCCGCGGCGGCGTTTCCCTGTTTTCCGCCGTTAAGAACCTGCGGGCGGGCAATATTGCCGGAGCTTTGGGCGCCGGCGCCTCCATGGGCAACCCGATGCCGGTTTACGTCGTCAATATGGGAGCGGGCGGTATGCTTGCCGATGCCGCGGGTATGGCTATGGGCGGCGGAACGGGAAAAATCTGGCAGTTTTTGAAAGGCGCCGGCAAATGGGGAAAACTTGCCGGCCGCGCCGGCGCCGGGCTGGGTATGGCCTACGGCGTTTATGAGGCTTTTACGGCCGAAGACAAAAAAGGCATCGGCCAGGGTGTCGGCACCGTTATCGGTTCGGCTCTGGGGTTTCTGGGCGGCCCGATAGGCGCAGCCATCGGCGGCACGCTCGGCGGCTGGGCCGGAGGCTGGATAGGCGGAATGTTTGACGACGCCGAAGCCGAAAGCAAAAAGAAATATCAGGAATATATGGCAAATCAGACGCATATCACCCGCAACAATATTCATTTCCAGATTGACAAAGACGGCAAGCCGCACCTGCTGCGCCAGGACGGCGACATTGAACAAACCCTTTTTGACGTCGATGTCGGCTATACGAGGTGGAACCGATGAAATATAACGAAGCGAAGTTCAACGGCATTTCCTTTTGGTTAAAAGACCATGACTTCGGCCGCCGTGCCAAAATGGCAGCCGACGAGGTTATATCTGACGATGAAACGCAGAAAAAGGAATACGAGCTGCAAGGATATGACTTCCAGCTGCGCGCCTATATTTACGGCAAAGACGTCAGTTCTAAGGTTTCAGCTCTGGACAAGGCTTTTAATGCCAGAAAAACCGGCATTTTGGAACTGCCGTTTACCGGCAGGGTGCGGGTAAAGTTCGCCGAAGGCGGCTTCCGCTTCCGTTTTGCCGAGGGAAAAAAGAACTATGTCGAAATGGAGCTGGATTTCGTTAAAGCCGATGAAAGTTCCCTGCAGATTAAAATTGTCAAAATCTCCGAAAACCTGTCCGAGAAGCTGAAAACGACGTCGGAAACCGCTCTTGCCGCCTTTTTAAAAGAGTTTAACGGCAGCTATGTCACCGATAAGATTTCGGGACTGGTCAAACAGGAGTGTTTTAACGACTTGGCGGCGCTCTCCGAACAGATTTCGCGCCTGAATGCGCAAAGCCTGATTTCCAGTTCCGAAAATATGATAAGCGGAACCTTCGATTCTCTGGCTGCTTCGGCCGCAGGAATCGGCGGCACCGTGCAGTCTTATATTAACCTTTTGAACGGAAAGTCTAAAAACAAGTACAAATCTTATATGTCCATTGCCAAGATGACGGAGATTGAAAGCGCGGGCGGCGTTTCCGGCAGTCCGGTCGTGGCAGAAAACCGCCGGGCGGTGGAAGAACTGACCAAAAATACGGCTTTCGCTGACCTTTGTCTGGTTGCGGCCGAGGAGGAAACTCTGACATCCAAAAAGGAAACCGAACAGGCAATTGCCGATATTATAGCCGTTTCCAAAGAGCTGGCCGCCAAAATCACGTCCAAGGAATGCCAGGCTTCTATTTTCGAGTTGCAAAATACGCTGGTACAGCTCTTAAAACAATCGGACAAGATGAATACGCGCCAGATTGTCAATAAAAAGTCGCTGCCGGCATCGGTCATTGCCCACGACCAAAACATTGAACTTGAACGTTTTTTGAAAAACAACGCCGTCCGCCATCCGCTGTTTGTTGCCGGCGGCGAGGTTCTGGAGGTGTAGCCGTGGCCGAAATCGTCATCAGAACATCGTCTTATGAAATAAGCCTTGCCGATTACCTTGTTTTGCAAAGCGGCATCTATCAGCTCGCCAATTCGGCGGTTGTCCGTTATGTCAACAAGGATTCCGAGAGCTTAAAGAAATTAAAGGAAATCGTCAAAGAAGGCGACAGCGCCCGGCTTTCCGTTGACGGGCAGGTTATGCTGACCGGGCAGATTGCCGACGTCTGGACGGATTATTCCGAACATGACGCCCCGGCGCTGACAATCCGCCTTAAATCTGCGGCAGCGGCCATTGTCAACCGTCCGGTCGGTACCGGCAAATACTATATGAACCAAAAGGCGAGTGCCATTTTGGCCGAGCTGTTTGCCGGCATTAGCCTTGATATCCGGCAGGATGCCACATTGAAAACTTTTGTTACCACCGGCATGGAAACCGTCGGCGAAGCGGCGGCAAGGTTGGCGGAGGTTTCCGGGCTTTTGATATATTCCGGGGCGGACGGGCGTTTGATTGCCGATGTCAAAAATCCTGACAAGCGCAAAATCGGCTGGCTGGCGACCGGATCCAATGTCTTGGGCGTATCCAAAGCCAACCGCCCGCGCCGCGGCGTGGCCATTTTCGGGCAAAAGCCGCTGGACGACGACACCGAACTGGATGACGCCGTTTATACCAGCCTTTCTTCCGGCAGCGAAATCAACGAAATGGTCTGTGTTGACGACGTTTCGTCGGCAACGCTGTCGTCGTATTGCCGGGAAACCGTCAATCAGGAGGTTGAAAGCGTCAACTGGTTTAATACCGACGGCGCGCTGCTGGAGCTCAACCAGTGGATAGGCACTGCCGACGCCTGGGCGCTGCCTTTCCGGGAAATGCTTATTTGTTCGCTGGTTTTTAGACTGGACGACGGCGCTTATTCGTCCGTTGTCGGGCTGGAAGGAGGCGTCAATGACGACTAAAGACGTGATGGCGCTGATTGCAAAAATGTTAAAACCGCTGAATATCCGCTGTTTTAATCTTGTGCGCCTGGGCAAAGTGCTGCTGGTCAAAGCCGGCCGCACGCAAAGCCTGCAGGTACAGACGGCCGGCCGCGAAACGGTGGAAAACGCCAAGTTCATTGAGCCGTACGGCCTGACAAGCAAGCCGTTGTCGGGAAGCGAATGTATTGTTCTTAATATTCAGGGCAACCCCGGCAATCCGGTTGTCGTTAATGTCGGGAAGCCCCCAATGC